>OIZW01000040.1_pt1 | contig 127009 bp, 111 predicted proteins | sample 1588581 | NCBI WGS metagenome assembly OIZW01 (sample SAMN03283266) | human gut metagenome | biome: human-associated habitat; material: feces | host: Homo sapiens | place: USA | collected 2013 | reverse complement strand
ACCCTCTGCTTGTAAGGCAGATGCTCTCCCAGCTGAGCTATGCTCCCACATGCCTTTGTCGCTCTATCGAAGTTCTGTTGAATTTCGAATATCTCTCAGCGACAGATATTATAATACTACAACTTGTTCCAAATGTCAACACTTTTTTGAAATTTTTTTCATTTTTACGAGTGACATCACGAACATTTGCGACAAGGCCTTTAAAAATCTTTATTCTTTGCTGTTTTTCTCTGCAATCAGCTTTTCAAGGTCATCCTTTGTAAAGACATATTTCTTATTGCAGAAGTGACAGGTTGCAACGGCAACACCCTGTTCATTGACCATAGAACGGATATCGTCATCGCTGAGGGTACAAAAATAATTTTCAAGCTTTTCTTTTGAACAACCGCAAACATACTTAACAGGGTTTTCGTCAAGCACTTCAACCTCAAAGCCTTTGAGGGCTGTTTTGCAGATATCGAGAATACTCATACCCTTTGCAAGCATAGTTGTAACGGGTTCAAGCTCTGCAATATTCTTTTCAAGCTTGTCGATAACAGTATCGTCTGCACCCGGAAGAAGCTGAATAAGCAATCCGCCTGCAAGCAAAACCTCGCCGTCCTCTTTGTCAATCAGCACACCCAGGGCGCAAACTGTGGGAATCTGTTCGCTTGTTGCGTAGTAGTTTGCAATATCCTCGGCAATTTCACCGCTGACAAGCTCAACCTGACCTATGTACGGATCACCTGAACCGTAGTCACGCATAACATTTAGCATACCTGTTCTGCCGACTGCTTTTGCAACATTGATTTTGCCGTTTTCGTAATATTCCGTCGGGCAGTCGGCATTGCCGACATAACCCTTTACATTGCCGCTGCTGTCGCCGACTGCAATAACGGGACCGAGTTCACCGTCACCCATTACACGAAGGTTGACTGACGCATCTTTCTGTTTGAGCATATCGCCCATAATTGAGGTTGCACACAAAAGTCTGCCGAGTGCGGCTGTGGCACTGCGTGAAAGATGGTGAATCTTCTTTGCGGTAAAAACTATGTCAGAGGCATCAACGCAAGCCGCCATAATCGCACCGTCAGATGTAATACAACGAATTATTTTATCCATATCGGTTATCCTTTCGATTCATTAAACTCTTTGTTGCGTGATTTTTTCATCCTTGCAACATAAATCGCCCTCTGTTCATCCGCTTTCGGGCTTTCAAGGGTAAGGTCGCCGTAAACAGCCTCTACTTCAAAACCTGCATCCTTGAGCATTTTTCTGATTTCATCATCTGTATAGGCTCTTTCCGAAAAGCTTTCGGACGAACGATAATACACACCGTTTTCTTCCTCAAAGAAATCAAGGTCGATTTTCACCTTGTTATCATCTTCGGGAGTGTTTTGCCATACGCAGAAAACGCTGTCGTTTTCATACACAAAGGTATTATCCGCAAGAACATTTTTATGCTTGTACACCGTGTTGACATCAAAAATAAACAGACCGTCATCGTCCATAAAAAGTCCCACACGGTCAAATGTCTTTGCAACATCTTCAATTTTTGTAAGATGATTTATGCTGTCGAGAGTACACACACAGGTATTTATTGTACCATACAAGTCAATACTCTGCATCTTCTGCCTTAAAAACAGGATATCAAGCCCTTCTTCGGAGGCACTTTGCATTGCCTCGCTGAGCATTTCCATACTGTAATCAATTCCGAAAACATCCACTCCCCGCTTTTTCAAAAGTCGGGTGAGAGTTCCCGTTCCGCAGGCAAGGTCAAGCGTTATGCCCATATCATGACCGAAACTTTCTGCAAGCTTTAAAATATAGTCACAGCGTTTTTCATAGCAGGCGTCCTGCATAAGTCCGTCATAAAATCGGGCAAATGACAAATAGCTCGGCATTACTCTTTTTCTCCGTTTTTAATTCGGTCAAGCACAAGCGTGTAGCCGTATGTATCGTTGTCAAACAACGCTCTTTTCACTCGGCTGATAGTTGCGGTTGACGCACCTGTTTCCTTAACAATTTCGGTATATACTTTTTTTTCGGTAAGCATTTTTGCAACAACAAGACGCTGTGACATGGCTTTAAGCTCTGCACTTGTGCATAAATCTTCAAAAAAGCGATAGCAATCTTCCTCGTTTTCAAGAGAAAGAATTGCCTTGAATAAATAGTCGGTAGAATCATTTTTCAGCTTTGAATTCAAAACCGTTTCCTCCTTAATTTTGTTTCCGTAAATTTTGAAAGCAATATGTTTTCATACACTAAAATTTTAACACACAAAAGTACGAAAGTAAAGTAAAAACTGCTTTTTCGTCTTTTTTTACGAAATTTGCCTGTGATTTTTTACACATGAATTTATGCAAACACAAAACAGCCGTCCGACTGAACAGCTGTTTTGCACTTACGGTTAAATGTTTTTCTTTATAGTATCGAGAGCGCCTTTTTCAATACGGCTGACTTGTGCCTGTGAAATTCCTATTTCAGCCGCAACCTCCATCTGAGTTTTGCCACGGAAAAACCTCATTGAAAGAATCCGCTTTTCCCTGTCCGAAAGATTTGTAATTGCCTCTTTTACGGCAATTTCTTCAAGCCATGTTGAATCGTCATTCTTATCGCCTATCTGATCCATTACATATATAGTATCGTTTCCGTCCGAAAACACGGGTTCATAAAGCGACACCGGCTCGACAATTGCCTCAAGCGCAAGCACCACCTGTTCCTTTGGCATCTCCATAATTTTGGCAATTTCTTCAACAGTCGGCTCACGGTTGTTTTTATTTGTGAGCTGTTCTTTTATCTGCATTGCACGGTAAGCCGTGTCCCTCATTGAGCGTGAAACCCTGACTGAGTTGTTGTCACGCAGAAACCGTCTGATTTCACCGATTATCATAGGCACTCCGTAGGTGCTGAATCTTACATCAAGCGTCGGATTAAAATTGTCAATCGCCTTGATAAGCCCGATTACACCCACCTGAAACAAATCGTCGGGATTTTCGCCCCTGTTTGTAAATCTTTGAATTACGGACAGCACAAGCCGCAAATTTCCGTTAATCATCTTGTCTCTTGCCTTTTTCTTTTCGGCAGGAGAACCGTTTTTGATTATATTAAGCAGTTCCCGTTTTTCGCTTTCTTTAAGCAGTTTAAGCTGTGATGTGTTTACTCCGCAGATTTCAACTTTTCCGTATTGCAAAGAATTACCCCCGAATCTGAATTTTAATCGGTTTTGTCTTTACAATAGTTATTGACGGTTTTATCGCTTTTATACTTTGAGTAATTTTTTTAAAAAGTTTTCTAAACTTTAAAATTGTACATTGACAATGGTACAATCAAATGGTACAATTTAAGTGTAGAATTAGCCATGTTATACAAATTCGCATATAAATCATTAAAAGGAGGACGGCTATGTTTACAATTGATTTCACAAGCCGTGTGCCGATTTACGAGCAGATTTGCAACAATGTAATCAGACTTGCATCGGCGGGTGTGTTCAAATCGGGTGACAGACTGCCGCCTGTACGAACGGTTGCAAAAGAAATCGGAGTAAACCCGAATACCGTTGCAAAGGCATACCGCACGCTTGAAATTGACGGCTACATTTACTCAACTGTCGGCAGAGGAACATTTATGACCGACAAGCTGACAAAAGACACGGCATACAGAGATATGGCTCTGAAAGCATTCAGAGAAGCCACCAAAAATGCAGAACTGTACAGCGTTCCCCGCCAACAGCTTATTGACATTATTGACGCCATATACGAAGGAGGCGGTAAGAATGATTGAGGTTAATCACATAACAAAAAGGTTCGGTAAGGTAACTGCCGTTGATGATTTTACGCTCGACATAAACCGAGGCTCCGTACTCGGCATTGTCGGAAGCAACGGCGGAGGAAAGTCAACACTTCTGAGAATTTTGTCAGGTGTGTTTGATGCTGACAGCGGTGAAGTTAAAATTAACGGTCAGAACATTTATAACAATCCGTCTGTTAAGGGCGAATGTTTTTTTATTCCCGATTTTCCGTATTTTTCAAACAGCGCAACACTCGAAAACACGGCATATCTTTACCGCAGTCTTTACCCGAATTGGAACGAGAACGCTTTCAAACAATTTTGCTCCGTGTTTCCTATTGACCCTGATGCAAAAATAATTGATATGTCAAAAGGTATGCAAAGACAGGCGGCTTTGATATTGGCGATTTCAACCTGTCCGAGATATCTTTTGCTTGATGAAATTTTTGACGGACTCGATCCGGTTGTCCGCCGTCTTGTAAAGAAAATTCTCATTGACAATGTTTCCGCAAACGATATGACCGTTGTCATTGCGTCACACAATCTGCGTGAGCTTGAAGAATTGTGCGACAGAATCTGCCTTATCCACAAGGGCAAGTTGCTTCTTGAGCGTGAAATTGACGAAATCAAGCTTGGACTCCGCAAGGTTCAGGTTGCGTTCACGGAAGTTCCCGACAATTCGTTCTTTGAAGAAATCAATGTTATCAATTTGTGGAGAAACGGAAATATATTCAACCTTACAATCAGAGGAACGGAAGATGAGTTTATGCCAAAGCTTGAGGAGCGTAAACCTCTTTACATTTCAGCCGTTCCGATGACATTGGAGGAAATTTTTATAAGTGAAATGGGGGCAGCAGGTTATGACGCAGAAAACATCATTTAAAAGCAGAATGAAACAGGCATTTTCATTCTTCCGCAGTGACCTGAGAGCCTGTACTCCGTTGCTTGTGGTATTCGGACTTATCTCGGCTGTAACGGTTGTAATCTGCTACACAATATGCGTTGTGCTTGGCGAGGACATGACCTTTACAGGTGCGTTGTTAAGCCTTAACTTTCTGGGAGTTACGAACTCAGGCACAGGCATAATCGAGATTTTCCAGTATTCATCGGCAAACCTCATTTATCTTATTTCAATAATATTTACAATCATCTACACGGTGCGAATTTATTCGTATCTGCACAATAAACGCAAGGCCGATTTGTACGGTTCTCTGCCGATTGGCAGGTCAACGCTGTTTGTCACAAAAACAGCGTCGGCATACCTCATGTCAATTATCCCGACATTATTCTTCCTCGGAGTGATTTCAATTATCACGGTCTGCACAGGAAATTCCGTAATAAGCGAGCTTAGTTCGATGTTCCTCAAAATATGCCTTGGAACACTTGTATCAATCTCGTTTTTCGGTCTTATTGCAATTTGTTGCGGAACAATGCTCAACTCCGTGCTTATGTTCATTGCGGTTTGCGTGGCTTATCCGCTTTCCGCAATCTTCATCAAAGGCATTGTTGTGGGTTGTTTTGACGGCTTTTATGTAGGCATTTTCAAAGACAGCATCATCATGAACGCACTCAATCCGCTTGCCGCATATGACGGAATCAACATTATTTACTGGCTGATTTTCTCGGTTGTTTGCATTGTTCTCGGTGCTTTTCTAGCAAAAAAGAGAAAGGCGGAAAGAGCACAGTCGGCATTTGCATTCCACCTTCCGTGCTACATAATCAAGGTGCTTGTTTCATTCCTTGCAGGTATGTTCCTCGGTGTGCTTTTCGGCTCGGTAAATGTTCTGGGCGGATATGCGGGTTTTGTTTTCGGATTTATTCTTGCAAGCGTTCCCGTTTACATAATCGTTCATCTTATTTTGTATAGAGGCTTTTCAAAGCTTATCAAAACTTCGATTCCGCTCGGCGCATTGATTGTTTTCAGCTGTGTCGGAGTTGCACTCTGCTGTTTTGATGCATTCGGCTACAACAGTTATGTACCGAAAACTCAGGATATCAAGAGTGCCGGATTCTATGACGCAAATTCAAACTATCAGGCAAAAGGCAGTGCTGTCGGCAAAAATCTTAAAGATATGGCTGACGATATTACAGACAAAGACACAATCACAAATATCCTGGAGGCACATTTCAAGCTTGTTGACAACCGCAATTATTCGGTAAAGAACAAGTTCAAAAACACTTGGGTTTCAATGTTCAAGGACAATGTTCCTGTATTCAGCGAGATTTCAAAAAATCCCGATTACGCATTTGCCTACACTCTCAACAACGGTAACATCGTTACAAGAACATACAGCTCTGCATCGGCTTTTGAAGAAACAGAGAGCTATCTTTCAAGCTCCTACAACGAACTTGACACATCCGACATCATATATTCAAAGGGCTATATCAAGGCATACAGTCCGCTTGTAAAGGCTGATTACAAGGATATTAACACATTTATCGTTGCAGGCTTTGACGGCAAGGCAACTGACGATAAGCATCCTGATTTTGTATCAAGCAAAATTATTTATACTGATGATGACGGAACAGTAAGTTATTCTAAAAATTACAAAAATGCAGCCGAAAAAATTAAAGAGGCTTTTCTCAAAGACCTTGATAATTGCAGTAACGAGGACTTTGCGAAAATAGATCAAATGACCGAGTATGCAGATCATGCGCTTGATGTTGCCTATGTCAATTACGGTGAATACGAAAGCTTTATAAAATCCGAACCCGATGCTGTATGTGTGATTGCGATTGCAACAGGTGATGTTAATTCGTATTACGATGAAATAAGAAATATGGATTCTTACAACGGCAATACTGCCGCAAGAACACAGGTTGTTTATACTGTTCCCAAAAGCTTTAAAAACACTATAAAAGCGTTGCAGGAGCTTGGTATTCTGAACAGCAAGCTGTATATGGACAAGGATTATCTGCCGGGTGATTCAACATCTTATAAGGAATACACAGGCGAATATTACTACGATGATTACACCTCCTCATCCGATTTGTATGACTATACAGACGATTCTTATATTGACGACAGCGAATATTGATACAGGCATTACACTACAGGAAAGCAGGATTTTAAATGGAACTTTACAACGGACGACCAACCGACTTAACAGGCAGAGAAGACCGTGAAATCAGAGTATATGACCTTCTCGACAGCCTTGGAATTGAATATCAGCGAACCGACCACGGACACGCTGACACAATGGAGGCTTGCAACGAGATTGACGCTGTGCTTGATGTGCTGATTTGCAAGAATCTTTTTCTGTGTAACAGGCAGAAAACCGACTTCTATCTTCTTATGATGCCTGGTGACAAACCTTTTAAAACAAAGGAACTGTCAAAGCAAATCGGAAGTGCAAGACTTTCGTTTGCTACTCCCGATTTTATGCTCGAATTTCTCGACATCAAGCCGGGTGCGGTGAGCGTTATGGGGCTTATGAATGACAAGGACAACCGAGTAAGACTTCTTGTTGACGAGGATGTTCTCAAGGGCGAATATGTCGGCTGTCATCCGTGTGTAAACACCTCAAGTTTAAAAATCAAAACAGCCGATGTTTTCGGAAAATATCTTGATGCGGTTCACCACACCGCAACAACAGTAAAGCTTATCGGTGAAGATTAAGTATTGAAATCATTAAAAGTATTAAACGGCAACGGGATAAATTTTTCCGTTGCCGTTTCGTTTTTTACAGAACATAACTGCCCCCGAACCTTTGAAAGATTCGGGGGCAGTTGTCTGAATATTAAGAAAAATGAGTGTCAATTATTTGATTTACTTTTCAAACTTTTTTCTGTAAGAAAGAAACAATGCACCGCCTGCAATAACAGCAGATAATGTGAATAACATTGTTGTAATCGGACTGCCTGTCTGAACAGTGCCGTTGTCTGTTGTCTTATTTGCAGTATCCTTTGTTGCGGTATCTTTAGTTGCAACATCGTTTGTTGAAACCTTATCTGATGAATTTCCGCCTGATGTGCCGTTGTCATCAAGACTGCTGTCTGATGTTTTGTAATTTACAGAAATTGAAAAGAACAAACCGTTGTTTACATTATCGAAATGTTCAATATCCATCCAGTATTCGGGATTGGTTGAAACATAAGTTAAAAACACCTGATTGCTTTCAGCAGGATTAATAAGATAAATCTGCTTAATTTGGCAAGGCTCTGTTCCGTCAAAAACTTTTGTATAAATTTTTCCTGTACAATTGTCTTTGAATGTAACCTCAACGCCCTCTAAATTAACTTTCAACTTATAATTACCCTCAAAAAGATAATCATCATCGTAATCATAAATAGGATAATCAACAAGCGTTACATCATTTTCCGTATATACTTTCGGAGAATTTTTTACAGATATAACTTTATAACGCATTGAAACAGGTTCATCCGGTGTAGCTGTGTCAGCAGTTTCTGCAAATGCAGTTATCGCACACGAAAGCATCAGCAAAGCCGATACTAATACCGCAATTATCTTCTTCATTTTCCGCCTCATTACTTTTCAATCTTTCTTCTGTAGCAAACGAACATTGCACCGCTTGCAACGAGCATTACAAGTGCAACCGAAACAGCAGTCATCGGGTTGCCTGTCTGAACTGCACCGTTGCCGCCTGTTGCAGATTTTGTTACTGTATCATTTGTTGCAGTATCTTTTGTTGAAGAAGTTACGGCAGACTTTGATACATTGTATTTTACTACAAACGAAAAATCAACATCTGTCATATATTCTTCATCCTCGTCAAGGCCGAGGAGTTCATTTACATCAATTTGGCAACCAACTTTAAACTTCTGATCCTTATTATCCGGGAAGTCAACACAAACATCATCAACATAGATATCTTCTGTACCGTCAAATTTGATTGTGTAAGTTTTGCCTGTTACGATATCCTTAACAACAACTTCCATACCCTTGTAGTCAGGAGTAAAACCGTAAATCGGCTCATCATCATAATCGTAATCAGCCAAATCTACGATATCAGCCTTTGTGTAGTTCACCTTTTCGGGTGCTTTTACGGAAACTACCTCGTAACGGTCATTGTCATCGGGTAAATCGGGACTAAACGGATCGTCAAGATATTCAAGCATAATCTTATAGTTTGTCTGTGCATCCTGATATGATACATTTACAGTATACTCTCTGTAAATCATATCAACTAAAACTTTAAGAGCTTTTTCAAGGAGTTCATAAAACTCATCTTCGGTCATATCTTCTGTAAACTCAGGCATATTTTTCTCATATTCAATCAATGCCTTAATTACTTCGCCGTAATTAAACGGATCAGCAAGCTCAGCTTTGCAGTCCTTAGCATCAACCTTTTCGGTTGTACCGTCACTGTAAACAGCTTCAATTTCCATACCTGTAAGGTCAAGTTTGAGTTCAAGATTGAACTGACTGAAATACTTAATTAGGCTTTCTTCTATTGCATTTTCGTCTGCAATTTTTGATAAATCGATATCCGGTTCAATCACATCCTCTGATGTGTATGTAAGCTTGTCGGGGAGCTTTGTAATTTTAAGCTCTGTTACCTTTTTTGCCTCATCGGGTGACGCTGTGTCGTCTGTCTGTGCAAACGCTGTGAACACGCATGAAAATGCAAGCATCAAAACGATTGCAAGAGATAATACTCTTTTCATAAATTTTTCCTCCTGAAAACTAAAAATCATTGTATGATAAATGTATATACAATCACAACGCTATTGTAGCACACTATTTTGCAAAAATCAACTGTTTCAACAAATAATTGTCGCAAAAATTCTTCACTTGCTGTTTTTTATGAATTTTTTATATAGTATATTATTGCATTTGAGATTTAATTATAATTGTTCAAATAAATTTGTATTTATTGCAAATTTTCTATTGTAAAATTCTGTCATTGCTGATATAATTATAGACGGAATCAAAAGATTACCGAATACCCGAAAATCGGCATAAAACCTACCCAGCAAATATGGTGATTAAATTGAAAATTCTGCTTAATCCAGACAAAGAAATTGTAAAAGAAGTTCGCAAACAGCTTATACGCACGGGCGGTTATTGTCCGTATATGTTAATCAGAAGCCCTGCAACACTGTGTATGTGTGAGGATTTCAGGGCAAAAATTGCCGATCCCGAATTTGAGGGATACTGCCATTGCCTGATGTATTATAAACAAAAATAGAATTTTATACATAACAAAATAACAAAAATCGGAACAGCCGTGATTGGGTTTACGGCTGTTCCGATTTTTTAGGCAGAAAAACTCAATCGAGTGAAGTAAATCTGAACTTAAATGTTATAATCCCGTTTTCAAATTCGGCTTTATATTTGAATCCATGCATTTCAAGGGCGGATTTTACTATTGAAAGTCCTATTCCGCTGCCGCTCTTATTATCTCCCTTTGCGGCTCTGAAATAAGGTTGCCACAATTTTGAGAGATTTTCCCTGTCAAATGACGAGCATTGATTGCTGATTGACAATACATCATCCAAAACATTAATTGTGATATCCGAACCGTAATCGGAATATTTTTCGGCATTGTCAATCAGATTTTCAAGCACCGTTTTAAGCATGGCAGGATCAGCCTTTATTTTTGCCTTTGAGTTATAAATGAAAATAATTTCGTGTTCTGTGTGAACATAATAATTTTCCAGAATTTTCTCAATAAACGGCTTAAAGTCAAAAACTTCGCAATTCAGCTTTAATGCGGGCGAATCGAATCGTGACAAATCGAGCATTCTGTGAATAAGGATGTCCATTTCCTCGGTCTGTTGCTGAATTATTTCAATGTTGTGAAGTTTCTTTTCGGTATCTTCCTCATTTTTAAGATTTTCCGCAAAACCGCCTATGACAAACAAGGGGGTTTTGAGATTGTGCGCAATTGCATTTGTCATTTCAAGACGGGTTTCCTCCTGTGCGGTTCGCCTTTTAAAATCTTTCCACGAGAAAATTTCAACCGTAATCACCACCGCCATTATCGTAAACGCAACAGCAAATACCGTTATAAACTTCCATAGGCAATCATTGAGTAAATCTATTTCTTTTAAAGAAGTAATATGAAATACTCTTGTAACCTCTTTATATTCATTCGGCGAGTTGTTTATCATATGATTTTCGGTATAATAAAGGCAATCTCCCATTAATAAATAATATTTAAAAATCCCGTCAGGAACTGCTCCAGTCTCATCATAGATGTCTGTAAACAGACTGTTGTCACTCAGAATTTTTTCAACATCTTTTTGGGAGTATTTCGGTTTGCTTTTTCCAAGGAAAAAGTCCTTATCAATTATATTACGGTGCATTTCGTCATTTTCAAACGGAGAAGCCTCTAATTCTTCTATGGTCAGATAATCATATTTGCTAAGGTCAAAGCTATATGTTTTAACAACTTCATCCTGAACATACCAATCATTCACTTTGTTGGTCTTTAGAACCTCAAGCTGACAAGGGACATAGCCGTATTTTTCGCTTTCATAAAACTTTTTGCAAATCAAGATATAGTAATTTCCGTCATTATCAGTCGGAGTGTTAAGATAATTACAAATTTCTTTATACTCATCATCGCTGAGCAAATTTTTAAGTACATCAAACCTAATATAATTTTCTGTACCCATATCCAATATTCCGCCGTTGATATCATTATAATGGACAGTCAGTACATTGTCTGTCGTAATCGTCATATCGTTATCATAGGTTAATTGAAAGTATGTATTGCCCTTGTCAACATTTTCATTAATCAGCGCCACATACTCATTGTAGGAATTATTCGGACTTGTTACGATGCCGTTTTTAATATAGTCCATCTTTGTATTCAGTTCATTTACTGCGTTGGCTATGAGTAAATCCCTTGAACTGTTCAGTATTGCAAGAGAGGTAAAAACCGTTCCCAGCAGACACACAATTATTGTTACGGAAATTATAATGTAATGAAACTTTTTTCGCCGTTTGATATATCTTGATTTCATTTTTTATCCTCCGCCTTATACCCGCGCCGTATTACCGTTTTCAAAACAGACGCATTTTCGCCCAATGCTTTTCGGATATTTTTGATATGCGTGTCAAGCACTCTTTCATCAATCATCGTGTCATAGTGCCACACGGCTGTGATGATTTTTTCACGGGACACAACGCTGTTTTTATTCTCTAACAGAATTTTAAGAATAGCATATTCCTTTGCGGTAAGAGTTACTTCTTCACCGTCGGACACAACAACACCGTTGTTCGGATTGAGCGAAACATTCCCCACCGTAAGCAAATTGTGCCGTACAAGTCCTTTTGAACGCTTGATGAGGGCTTTCACCTTTTCATAAAATACGGGCAGAGCAATCGGCTTTACAATGTAATCGTCACAGCCGAGAGCGTAGCCGTTGAGCATATCAGCCTCGCTTGTTCTTGCCGTGATGAACATAATCGGCACATCGCTGTATCTGCGGATTTCTTTGCAAAGCGTAAAACCGTCCATTTCGGGGAGCATTACATCAAGGAGCAAAAGGTCATAGCTGTTCTCATATGCCTTATCAAGTCCCTTTAAGCCGTTTTCCGCAAGGGTGATATTAAATTTTTCTTTATCTCTTTTTGAAAAATATTCGACAAGCATTTCACGAATATTTTTATCGTCCTCAACCAAAAGAATGTTGTACATTTTCCTCACCGTACTTTGATTGTAATACATTAATCTGAAGTTGATATGTAGATTTCTGTATATTTAAAATTCAGTTTCTGCCATAACTAAAACGGCGGATGCAATTTTCAGCATCCGCCTTGTTTTATGTATCTTATTTATTGACAAAATATCTGATGATATCCTGACGGGTTACGATACCGATAAAAGTACCGCGGTCATCGGTTACGGGGATAAAGTTCTGATTCATTGCCCGTGCAAGAAGCTCGTCCATACCTACCGAAATTTTAACTGCCGGATTAAAGTCGGGACGGAGTATGTCACGGATACGAAATTCTTCCTGTTCTTCAATATCGCCCGAAGTCTTTTTGTCAATTATATGCCACAAGAAGTCACCCTCGCTCACCGTGCCGACATATTTTCCGTCACGGGTTATAACAGGGATAGCGGTGTAGCTGTGAGCACGCATTTTTTCAAGTCCCTGTCTTAGGGTATTGTCCTCATAAATATATTTTAAAGAATCTTTATGCTTTAAAAGCATAATAACATTCATCTTTTCACCTCCAGTCAAAAAACAAATATTTGTCAGCCAAAGGTCATTATAGTACCAAACAAACAATATTGCAATATCTTTTTACAATATTTTACACAATTATTGCATTTTTGATTTTACATACTTGTTTGTAACATAAAGCTGTCCGATAAGGTACACCACGCCTGCCGTGAGCAAAAGCGTTTTAACCTGCAAAAGTCCGCTCATCATAAAAATTACTGCGGTTACGGCTGTAAGAAGATATGCCCATAATTTTGAAAATCTATAAAAGCATAGTAACCACAAAATAGCTGCAATAACCGTCAAAACACAGGTTGAAATCATCCAAAAGGTTTCCATAATCGGCTTTGTAAAACCGCCCTCAAGCACGCCGATGTTAATTCCCATAAGGAAAATACTGCAATATTTTCCAATTCTTTCTATGTAAAGCATAGCCCTGTTATCAAAAATTGTTCTGTCTATTCTGTTGCTTTTTATATAGACGATGTCGGGTACAAGCAAAGCAATTGCAAAAGCAAGTCCGTACCAGTTAAAAAGATTTGTACTGAAAAAGTCCATAAGTTCACTCCGTTATTTATTGTTTTCGTGGTATTCACAAAATTCCTTCGTTTTGCTCCAATACTTTATTCCCCAGTTTTCAAAATTCCACTCTTCCATATAATCGTTACATTCGTAGTCGATGTACCACAAAAGTCCGTTGTTTAAAATGAAATTTGTCGGGAAATAATCTATGTTAATTCCTTTTGGATTCAACAATCTGCACATTTCACGAATCTGCTCAATATATTCGGGTTTCATCTCATTCTGCAAAACAAGCTCATATGCGGTTTTGCCGTCAATGTAATCTTTAAGAATCCTCTCGTTTTCTACATCGCAGTCAATAAGCTTCGGCAGTCTGAGTCCGGCATTTTTCAGCCGTTCGTAATCGTTAAGCTCACTTTGAATTTTGTTACCGAAGGTATAGTATGAACACGGCTCGTGGTGAATCTGCTTTAAAACATAATTGTGTTCTCTGTCTGACACAAGGTAGGAATAACCGCCCTTCCCTTTTCCGAGAAGCTTAATGACGGTAAAATCTTTTCCGTTCACACTCATAGTATCCATAAGAACACCTCCGCACATATTACCGTATTATTTTATCACAGCTAAAGTTTGGGTGCAAGTTTTAAATTCTTTATGTGTAATGAACAAATGCTAAAATAAGTACATTCGGTAAAATAAAAAAGCGTGGATTTATAAATTTATTTTCCCAGGCGGCAATTTATTACAATTTTGTTGTTGATTTTCTTATTAAAAAAAAGTATGATTAGGATATATAATTCTGCGCAAATGCCACAGATGTGACATTTGATGCCTGCTACAATTGAATAACAACTTTTAACACACAGGAGAAGATTTATTTGGAAAAGAAAAAATTCAGAATCAGCGGAAAGCTGATATTTAATCTCGCTGTTGTGGCAATCTCGATTTATCTGATCATCTACTTCTTTGTTTCGGAGGACGGTCTAATCGACTTGCTCAAAAAGCCTGACGGCTGCAATATGCTGATTATCCTTGCGGCTTTGCTGATTTATGATTTGAACATCCTTGTTGACGCTGTTGTCACGCTGATATATGTGCGGTCAAAATATGAGAATTTCAGCTTTATTGAGGCTTTGAAGGTCGCATTTGTCGGAGTATTCTTCAGTGCGATTACACCGTCAAGTACAGGCGGACAGCCTATGCAGCTTTACCTTATGTCAAAAAAGAACATAAGCGTAGGTTTCGGTTCGGCTTGTATGACGCAAAAGTTCATTGTGTATCAGATAGTAATGACCGCTGTCAGCGTTATTGCCGTTATCACAAGGTTCAACTATTTCAGCGATGCTTTTACAAACATCTGGTCAACACTTTTCATTATTTTCGGATTTACCGTTCAGCTTGCAATGACGGCTTTGTTCCTGCTTGTTTCATTCAGCCACAAGGTTACAAACAAGCTCATCAATCTTATTTATAAGATTATGAAAAAGTTCAAGTTCATTAAAAATCCCGAAAAAAAGGTTGAAAGACTTCACAAAGAAGTTGATATGTTTCACGACACAAACAAACAGCTTTTTTCAAGCGTAAAACGGCTTGTTGTAATTTATGCACTTGTATTTATACAGGTGCTTTTAATCCTTTCAATCCCGTATCTCATCTATGTTTCATTTGGAATGGCTCCGATTGCAAGAGCGGCAGGTCAGCCGACACTTTCGTTCTATGATTCAATCTGTATTCAGTCATTCGTACTGTTTACAGCAAACCTTATCCCGCTCCCCGGCGCATCGGGCGGTGCGGAGCTTGCATTCACAATGTACTTCGGTTCATTCTTCAAAATCGGTGCAATAAGCAAAATCAAGCCGGCAATCCTTATGTGGAGATTCATTACATACTACGGAGCAATCCTGATTTCTGCCCCGTTCTCCTACTTTACAAAGGGCAAACAGCGTGACGATGAAATAAAACAAATTGAAGAAGAACTTGAATCGGAAATGGAAAATAAAAAATCGGAAGAAAAATTAACTCAGTAGTATTTTCATAAATATCTCTTTCAAAAACGGAGCAGACACAATTCAGTCTGCTCCGTTTTTTGTTGTATGACAAACCGTTAGCCATTTTTTACGGTCAATTGTTGGAAACAATTTGTAGCGGCGAACAAGGTTCGCCGCTACAGTATATCATCAAACATTCTGTTTAAGGCAGGTTTTCAGGTCATCTTCTGCGTTGCTGATTGGACGCAAGCCGAATGTTTCTGACAAATACTGCAACACATTCGGGCTTAAAAATGCAGGGAGTGTCGGGCCGAGGTAGATATTCTTTATTCCGAGGCTTAAAAGTGCCAGCAAATCGGCAACTGCCTTTTGCTCATACCACGAAACAATCAGCGACAACGGCAAGCCGTTTACATCTGTATCAAACGCATCGGCAAGTGCTACGGCAATACAGATTGCGGAGTAAACATCGTTGCACTGACCGATGTCGAGTAATCTCGGCAAGCCGTCGATGTCACCGAATTCGAGCTTGTTAAAGCGGTATTTTCCGCAGGCAAGCGTCATAATTATGCAGTCTTTCGGAACATTTTCGGCAAATTCAGTGTAGTAATTTCTGCCCGGTCTTGCACCGTCACAACCGCCGATAAGGAAAAAGTGTCTGACTTTTCCGCTTTTGACGGCCTCGACAATTTTATCGGCATATGAAAGCGTAGCGTGATGACCGAATCCCACAAGAATTTCGTGCGGTTCAACATCTTCCTTAAAACCGCCGAGTTCAATTGCCTGCTGAATAATTTCGCTGAAATCTTTGTCGCCGTTTTCCTTTTTGCCGATGTGCTTAACACCCTCCCAGCCGACAACATTTGTACTGTAAATTCTGTCTTTGTACGAATCTCTCGGCCGCATAAGGCAGTTTGTCGTCATAAGAATACAACCGGGGATATTGTCAAACTGCTTTTGCTGATCTTGCCATGCACCGCCGAAATTGCCGATAAGATGCGGATATTTTTTTAAACCGTCATAGCCGTGACACGGTAGCATTTCGCCGTGAGTATAAACATTTATGCCCTTGCCCTTTGACTGTTCAAGGAGCATTTCAAGGTCTTTCAAATCGTGACCCGACACAATAATAAACGGACCTTTTTTGATGTGAACATCAACCTTGTGCGGTGACGGATTGCCGTAGGTTTCAGTGTTTGCTTCATCAAGTTTTTTCATAACTTCAAGAGCATTTTCACCCGTTCTCATCGTCATTCTGATAAGCTCCTCAACCGTGAGCGAATCATCCGTTGTCGCCTCAAGTGCAGTGATGTAAAAATCGTCAACCTGATCGCTGAAATAGCCGAGTTCACGAGCCTGATGACCGTAGGCGCTTATGCCTTTGAGACCGTAAACAATTGTCTGTCTTAAAGAGCGGATGTCGGGGTCAAGCGACTTTTCGTACATAATTCCCGCAAGCGGTGCGTCTTTGAGCATTTCCGACTTTGTTTCGGGAAGATTGTAGGTTGCGTGCAGAGTATGATTTTTGATTTCGCCCACAACTTCACGAAGTTTTTCCTTGATTTGCTGAGATTCACGCAAAAGCGACACATGCACATCGGCATCAAAGTTTACATTCGTCAGCGTTGTAAAAAGGCAGTTTTCCACAAAACGAACAATGTCCTTGTCAATGTGCTGACCTTTTTCAATAAGCACCTTGCCGTAACAGCTTATGCCCTTCAGCTGAAAGATAAGTAAATCCTGAAGATTTGCAATTTCGGGAGTTTTTCCGCAAACACCGAGCCGTGTGCAACCCTTTCCGTTCGCAGTCTGCTCACACTGATAGCAAAACATCTCATAACCCAAGTCCATATTATTACTCATAAAAATTACCTCCGAAACATTCTGCAAATATTATCTGCAAATTTTCGGAGGTTTATTCTTAATTTTAATATTCTATTTTAAAGATTTGCAAAAACCTTTGTGCCTTTATTCTTAATCCAAAACCAAACCGGAAGGCTGATGAGGATAAAATAAAATGCTGTGCAGGCGAGGAAAATTTCAGTCGAAATTTCAATTTCAAAGCTGAGAAGAATCGGATACGCAATAGCAGGTACGCATACGGCAAGAACTGAAAGCAATAACGAAAGCATAACGCTTGCACTCTGTTTTACTGCCTCAGCGGTTGTATTCCAGTCAAGCTTTGGCTTTTTCAGGTCAAACATAAGTCCGAGAAGACCCGAGAACAACGAGAAAATTATCGGAATAAGAATTGTGATAATAATATTAACCGGTTTCATTCCGAGCATTATTGAGAGAACAACCGAGGGTACAAGTGAAACAACGCCGTTTACAATAAAGTGCAGTTTCAGCTTTTGTGTAAGCACCTGCAACGGTGATACAGGAAGCGACTGCATAAGCCAGAGGTTCTTTGCCTCCATTGAAATTGATGCCGCAGAAATCGGTCCCAATGAAATCACAAAGGCAATCACAAGTGGAAGATATACTGAAACCATTTCAATCAATGTACTTGGAAATTGCTTCAGCGTATTGAGCTGGAACACCGCATAAATTGTTCCGCCTACCATAATTAACGCACTGAGTCCGCTGTTAAGCATATAGGTCGCGTTGCCTGTGAACATCATTCTTTCTTTGCGTAAAAGTGCCTTTGATGCAGAGCTTACTTTCAGGGTTTTCTCCTTATACACGGCTTTCTTCGCACCCTTTTTCGCTGTTGCAAGCTTTATGAAACTGTGAGAAAGCACCGCATAAACAATTGCAAAGAATGCAATAATTACTACAGCAACACCAAAAAGCGGCAACAAGTCGCCCGATGCGCCAAGTCCTGTGAGATAAAGCGGATATGCACTGTCCATTATATTTGCACCGATACCAATTGAATTTGCAGCGAGTGTTTTTACAAGGTCCTCTGCCTGATAATAAAGGTAAAAATACAGTGCAAAGAAAACAAGTGAAAATACGATTGTCACAACATTTTTATGTCTTGTCCTTGATGTTACAAGTGCAATCAGCCAGCCGAGAATGCACGAAACGCTCAGGCTTAAAAGCGGAACTAAAAGCAGAATCACAATCTGACTTACTACAAGCGAAGCCGAAACAGACGCATTTGTTGCATAGGCCGCAAAAGCAGGGACCTGTACAAGTGCACAAAAGAGAAGATTTTGTGCATACAGTGGCAACATTCTACAAAAGAGAATACTGCGAGGCGGAATAGGCATTGAAAGCAAAAGTTCATTATCCTTTGCCTCATAAAGCTGTGAGAGCGAAAGGAAAATACAGCCTATTGTGCTGATTACAAACGACGCACCCATAACATAGAGAAAATACAACCAACTGAATCCCGATGTTGCAAGCATAGGTGCCATCATGCTGAACATATTGTAGAACATAAATGCAAATACAACACCGACAAAAGCGAGAAGAGCAAGATAAACAGCTGGTGAGTTAAACGAACTTTTTTTGCCGTTCTTTTTCTTGTTTGACGAATTTGCGGTGTACCGTGCAAGTGCCTTTTGAAATTGGAGTTTAATTAAGGTTTTAAGCATCTTTCTCCTCCAGTTCAAGGAATACATCTTCAAGCGAATCATCGCCCTTGACCTCATCCATTGTACCCGACTTGATAAGTTTGCCGCTTTTGATGATAGCAACCTTGTCGCAAAGCTTTTCGGCAACTTCAAGCACATGGGTTGAGAAGAAAATCGCACCGCCGTTATCGCACATCTCTCTCATCAAAGTTTTGAGAAGATGGGATGATTTTGGGTCAAGACCTACAAAAGGTTCATCCATAATGATAAGCTTTGGGTTATGTATGAGTGCGGAAACAATTGCAAGTTTCTGTTTCATACCGTGAGAATAGCCGTCAATTGTCTGAGCAAGTGCATTTTTAATTTCAAACATTTCAGCATATTTACTGATTCTTGCCTGACGGTCAGACTGGCTGATTCCGAAAATATCGGCAATAAAATTGAGGTACTTAATACCTGTCATAAACTCATACAAATCGGGATTGTCGGGAATGTAAGCAATTTTGCGCTTACATTCGAGAGGTTTTTCTTTTACCGACACACCGTCAACATAGATTTCGCCCTCGTCAAAGTTGAGAATTCCACAGCAGGATTTGATTGTTGTTGTCTTTCCTGCACCGTTGTGTCCGATAAAGCCGTAAATCTCGCCTTTTTGAATATGAAGTGACAAATCGTCAACAGCCTTTTTGTCACCGTATTTTTTAGTTAAATGTTCTATTCTGAGCATAAGCGCTCCTCCTATAGCCAAATAAATTACGCAAATTATACTACACAAAATATTCTTGTGTCAATATGTTATAAAAATTCAACAAGTTTGAATTACAAACCAATAAATCTGCGAAATTTGGATAACAGAAACCATTTTTGACGAAATATAAAGTCCGTTGGAATATTTTGCATTACGAATCATCTTGAATATGTGCAGGAATGATTTATAATATTAGTACAGATTATTTTTTGGAGGTTCATCTTGGCAAAGTTCAAAAGAAAATATACACTCGGGGAAGAAATTTTCAACTCTGTATCACACGGAATCGGTGCAGGTCTGTCGATTGCGGGAACGGTTGTGCTTATCGTTACGGCGGCAATACACACAAATGCGTGGGGTGTTGTCAGCTCTTGCATTTACGGTGCATCGCTCATCATACTCTACACAATGTCAACTCTTTATCATTCTTTCACAAATGAAAAGGTAAAAGCATTTTTCCGAATAATGGATCACAACACGATTTTTCTGCTGATTGCAGGAACATACACACCGATTACTCTTTACTACCTCAATGGTGTGACCGGTTGGATTCTGTTCGGAATTGTGTGGGCATCGGCAATTTTCGGAATAGTTATGAACTCAATCAACCTTGAAAAAGCAAGGATTCCGTCAATATTCTGCTACATAGGAATGGGTTGGGTAATAATCTTTGCAATAAAACCGCTTATGGAACATATGCCGTCAATTTCGGGAATCTTCCTCATAATAGGCGGAGTATTCTACACGGTGGGAATTATATTTTACGCAATTAAAAAGGTAAAATATTTTCACTCGATATGGCATTTGTTCACAGTTGCGGGAAGTGTGTTCCATTACTTTGCAATTCTTCTCGGATTTTTCCGTATTTAACGAAAGCGAAAGCTGACCGCATAAAAATCCGCAGGTAAATCTTTCACACGCAAAAAAATGGGCTACAGAAAAACCTTTCGTTTTTCTGTAGCCCTAAATTTTATAAAAAGATTTGTTTAGTTTACGGGAACGCCTACGGAAACTTCTCTTACAGACAAAGCTTCCTTTGGAAGTGTGTACTTCTGCTTGTAAGCCTTGTAATCTGCGTTGTACTGAATATCATCGGAATTTTTGAGTTCGTGGAGATATTCGTGTGCGTCGTAGCCGTTGCGATTGATTTCAATAACACCGATTGCAATGTTTGAGCAATGGTCGGAAACTCTCTCAATATTTGTGATAAGGTCAGAGAATACAAAACCGAGTTCGATTGTACAGGTACCGTTTGTAAGACGCTTAACATGGGCGTCTTTAAGCTTGTCACGCAGACGGTCGATAACCTGTTCAAGCGGTTCAACCTTTGAGGCAAGTGCAAGGTCATTATCAACAAAAGCAACAGTAGCGTTGTTGATAATTTCACGAAGTGCGTCAACCATAACGGCAAGACCTGCTTTCGCCTCTTTTGAGAACGAAATGTTCTTTTCGTGAATTTCCTGAGCAACCTTTACAATGCTTACCGCATGATCGCTGATACGCTCAAAATCACCGATTGTGTGAAGAATGAGCTGAATAGTTTTATTGTCGTCAGCCGAAGGCTGTTTGGAACTGAGCTTTACAAGATATGTTGAAATAACATCCTCATAGGAATCAATCATATCTTCGTTTTCATGAATTGTTTCCGCAACCTTTTCGTCATAATGGTCAACAAGTTCAAGTGCGCCGAGGAGCGTACCCTCAGAAAGACGAGCCATTTTTTCAGCAAGTGACTTTGCACGCTCTGTTGCAACAGAGGGAGTGTTGAGAAAACGCTCATCGAGGAACGGAACATCCGAATCCTCTTCCTTATCCCTGATTGTAAGACAGGCAAGCTTTTCAAGATACTTGTTGAACGGAAGAAGAATTGCAGTTGCAAGCAGATTGAATGCTGTATGGATAACCGCAATGTTCTCGGGACCTACGATATCATTAAGGAAACCGTAGTTGATAAAGAGGTTAGAACCGTAGAACAATGCACAAATTACGAGTGTGCCGATAATATTGAAGTAAAGATGTACAAATGCGGCACGCTTTGCGTTTTTCTTTGCACCGATACAGGAAATAAGTGCGGTTACGCAAGTGCCTATATTCTGTCCCATAACAATCGGGATTGCCATTGAATAGCTGATTGCGCCTGTTTTGGACAATGCCTGCAAAATACCGACAGAGGCGCTTGAGCTTTGTATAACTGCGGTCAGCAATGCGCCGGCAAGAATACCGAATACAGGGTTGTTAAAGAGTGTGAGGAAGCCTGTGAATGTCGGATCATCCGAAAGCGGTTCAACAGCCGCACTCATCTGATCCATACCAACCATAAGAATACCGAATCCGAGGAAAATTGTGCCGAGATGCTTCTTCTTTTCCGAATTGCAGAACATAAGAAGAATAATTCCTACAAAGGCAAACACGGCAGAGAAAGACGACGGCTTTAAAAGTTGCATAACCAAACTGTCGCCCTCAATACCCGAAAGGCTGAGAATCCAAGAAGTGATTGTTGTGCCGACATTGGCACCCATAATAATACCGATTGCCTGGCGGAGTTTCATAATTCCCGAGTTTACAAAGCCGACAACCATAACGGTTGTTGCCGAAGAGGACTGAATCACCGCAGTAACAGCCGCACCGAGAATGAATCCTTTCATGGTGCTGTTAGTCATTTTTTCCAGAGTTTTTTCAAGCTTACCGCCGGAAAGGCTCTCAAGACCGTCGCCCATTGAATTCATACCGAACAAAAAGAGCGCCAGACCGCAGAGCAGTTGTAAAACCATAAACAAATCCATAAATACATACTCTCCTTTATCATCAATAATATTAAACTAAAGTCATAGGATTGTCAATGAATTGTAAAGAATTTGTAAAGTCTGAAAGCTTGGTAATTATCTTTGAAATTTGTCGAAACACGGCATTTTTTATGTAAGATTCGTGAAATTGTATTGTTTGAGCAATAAAAAAGCGGCACTGCACAATATAGTATGCACAGCACCGCTTGTAATTTATTTTCTCTGCAAAAGATTGTAAAAATATTCACATCAGAACCTTGCGGTAAATGTTGTTCCCTGTTCACTGCTTTCAAGAGAAATCTCTCCGCCGTGTCTTTCGGTAATGTGCTTGACAATTGCAAGCCCAAGACCCGTGCCGCCTGTTTCCTTTGAACGGCTCTTATCAACACGGTAAAAGCGTTCAAACACACGCTTGTGGTGCTTTTCGGGGATACCGATTCCCGTGTCGGCAACTTTAACAAACGGATGTTCATTGTCATCACCTGTTATGATTTTTACCGAACCATTTTCACGATTGTAACGGATTGCATTGTCACAAAGATTGTAAATAAGTTCGTAAATCTGATTACGGTTTCCGTTTATGACGGCAGTTTTTGTATCAACAGTGATTGTAATTCCGTGCTTTTCGGCATTTGAACGGAGATCCTCGGCAACCTCGGCTGCAACCCCTGCAAGGTCAACAGGGGCAAATTCTTCATCACTGAATTTTTCGTCAAGCTGTGAAAGCTCCATGATATCGCTTATAAGAGAGAGAAGTCTGCCCGATTCCTTGTGAATTTTATTTGCAAAATTCGGGATATCATCGGGCTTTACAAGACCGCTTGCAATGATTTCTGCATAACCCGAAATTGAAGTCAATGGAGTTTTCAGCTCGTGAGTTACATTTGCCGTGAATTCACGACGCATTTTTTCAGCCTTTTTCTTAGCCGAAACATCAATAATAAGACAGATTGCACCGTTTTTTTCGCCGTTAGAATAAACAGGATTGGTGATAATCTGCAATGCTCTTCCTTTTACGGTTGTGTCGCCGTTTTTACTCTCGCCCGAAAGAGCCTTGTCAACGCAATCGTTAAGAACCTCGTTGCGTGAAAATGCAATCAAAGTTTTGTCGGTAACACCGTCATCATCGGCACCGAGAAGCTTCGACGCAGAATAGTTGCTCATAAGCACCTTTTTGTCAACATCAATAAGAATAAAGCCCTCCGCCATATTTTCGATAAGCGTTGAAATTTTATCCTTTTCAAACTGCAGTCTGCGCATCTGACGCTTGATTTGTCTTTGCTGGCTTGCAATTTTCTGTGAGAGCGGCAAAAGCTCATCATACGGCGAGCCGTTGCCGTTGTCCGCCATTTCCTTAATCGGTTCAATGATTTTCTTTGTGGAGCGCTTTGCCAGAATTGTACAGACAACAAATACACCTATCATAATTATAAGAATCGACGGAATAACAAAAAGAAAAATTCCGTAAATGCTGTCAATTGTCTTTGCAACGCGGATTACAGAACCGTCTGCGGTTTTTTCTGCATAGTAGTATGTTATTTTATTCAAAGTTTCCGACATTCTGTGGCTTGAACCGTTGCCGTCCTTGATTGCCTGTTCAAATTCGGGACGGTCGCTGTGATTCGGCATAGAATTAACATCTGTGTCAACGCTGTCGGATACAACCGAACCGTCACTTTTTATGAGAGTAACACGAAAATCGCCTATCCCGTAATATTTTGAAAGGTCGATTTCGCTGTCGGAATTATAAATGCTGACGATTTTATCGGTATATTGCCGAACCTCTGCCTCCTGTTCATCGGAGAACACAAACCAGAAAGCGGCTGTTGAAAAAACAGCCGTCAGAAGAATGGACACCACAGCGATAACCGAAAAGTTTTTTAAAAGCTTTTTACTCAGTTTCACTTTATTCCCCCGCCTTATATCCGACATTTCTCACGGTTTTGATAAGGTTTCCGCAGCTGCCGAGTTTTTGCCTGAGGGTTGTAATGTGCATATCAACCGTTCTGCTCTCGCCCTCAAAATCATATCCCCACACATTGAGAATGATATTTTCACGGGTAAGCGCCATACCTTTATTTTTGAGAAGATACTTTAAAAGTTCGTATTCTTTGAAGGTGAGGTTACATTCCTCACCGCAGCTTGTTACAATGTGCTTGGAATCGTCAAAAACAATCTGACCGAGCTTTATTACATCCTGTCTGTCATCAACAGAACATCTGCGGAGGATTGCACGGACTCTTGAAATAAGCTCAAGGACTGAAAAAGGTTTTGTAATATAGTCATCGGCACCCATGTCAAGGCCTTTGACCTTATCCATTTCACTTCCCTTTGCAGTAACAAGGATAACGGGAACATTTTTTGTCACGGCGTCCCTGCGCATTTTTTCAAGCACGGAAAGTCCGTCAAAATCGGGTAACATAACATCAAGAATTACAAGCTGAGGAATTTCGGCTGTACAAGCCTTAAAAAAGCTCTTGCTTTCGCCAAAGCTCTGAACCTCATATCCGCTGCTTTTCATGGCATAAGATTCAAGCTCTCTGATATCGGTATCATCTTCAACAATGTAAATTAACATCTAATACTCTCCCTCAACAAATGTGTATTTAAATGCACCGCAAAGGGGCGTTTGCACTTAAATTAAAATCGGAACATCCGCCATAATTATAGACTTTTTTTGCAAAAATGTAAAGTTTAATAAAACAAAAATCAGGAGCATACAGCTATGCTCCCGTTTGTTAAGCAAAATATATCAGTCGGACAAATCGCAGCTGCCTGTAATTGAAAAAGCAACCCACTCTGCAACATTAACCGCATGGTCTGCAATTCTTTCAAGATACTTTGCAATCATAACGATATCGAGAGCCTCTGAGCCGAGTTCCTTATTCTTATGAATGAGTTCAACCGTTTCATTCTTTGAACGATTAAAAAGTTCGTCAACGATATCATCCTGACGGGCTACCTTTTTGGCAACCTCAATATCTCTCTTAACAAAAGCGTCAATAGCCTCCGTTACCATTTTTGAGGCATTGTCTGCCATTTCCAAAATGTGAGTAAGATTGAACACCTGCTTTTTGTCCTTGATGTAAACAGACATTTCAGCAATATCAACTGCCTGATCACCGATTCTCTCAAGGTCGGTAATCATTTTGAGTGCGGCGGAAACATATCTGAGGTCGTGTGCAACCGGTGCCTGATGAAGAAGAAGGTGCAGACATCTGCTTTGAATGGATTTTTCCGCCTCGTTAATACGATTTTCATGTTCTCTTGCGATATCAAGCAAATCTTCGCCGTCAACAATCATCTTCATTGTATTTTTGATTGCCTGTTCAACAAGACCGCCCATTTCAATAAGGCTGTCGTTAAGCTGTGTAAGCTCTTTATCAAAATATTCTCTCATTAGCCAAACCTTCCCGTAATGTATTCTTCGGTACGCTTATCCTGCGGATTTGAGAAAATTGCGTCGGTTGAATTACATTCAACCATTTCACCGAGTAAAAAGAACGCTGTTTCATCTGAAATACGCAAAGCCTGCTGCATATTATGTGTTACCATAACAATTGTATAATCGTTTTTCAGTTTAAGGCAAAGCTCCTCAATTTTACCCGTTGAAATAGGATCAAGTGCAGAAGTTGCCTCGTCCATAAGCAGAACTTCGGGTTTTACGGCAAGTGCTCTTGCAATACAAAGTCTTTGTTGCTGACCGCCCGAAAGACCGAGAGCGCTCTTTTTGAGTCTGTCTTTAAGCTCATCCCAGATTGCGGCGTCACGCAAGGATTCTTCAACAATCCGGTCAAGTTCTTTCTTGCTTTTGATTCCGTGTGTGCGAGGACCGAAAGCGATGTTATCGTAAATGCTCATCGGGAACGGATTGGCTTTCTGGAACACCATACCAACCCTTTTGCGGAGGATATTTACATCCATATCTCCGTAAATATCCTCGTTGTCAAGGCGAATGTCACCTGTTATCTTACAACCCTCAACAAGGTCGTTCATTCGGTTGAGCGACTTTAAAAGAGTTGACTTACCGCAGCCTGACGGACCGATGAAGGCTGTGATTCTGTTTTTCTTCATACGGATATTTACATCCTTTAACGCATGAAATTTTCCGTAGTAAAGATTCATGTTTTCTATGGTAAATTTATCCATTGTAAAATAATTATCCTTTCCTGTTACTTCTTGTTGTTTCCGAGTTTCTTTGCAACAAATGCCGAGAGTGTATTGATTGCAAAAACAAGTACAAGAAGTACAACTGCGGTACCCCATGCCTGATCTGTATGAAGTCCTTCGTTGGTAAGTACATACATATGAACGGCAAGTGACCGTCCCGAATTGAGAGGGCCTGCCGCATAGCCTGTTGCCGAACCGTAAGTATAAATAAGTGCGGCTGTTTCGCCAACTATTCTGCCGACAGCAAGAATGATTCCGGCAAGAATACCGGGCATCGCACTCGGAAGAATAATTCTCATAATTGTTCTGAGCTTGCCCGAACCGAGTCCGTAACTGCCCTCACGGTATGAATCGGGAACTGTGAGAAGTGCCTCCTCGGTTGTACGCATAATTGTGGGAAGTACCATAATTGCAAGCGTAAATGCACCGGCAAGAAGTGAATAACCCCAGTTAAGGGCATACACAAAGAAAAGCATACCGAAAAGACCGTAAACAATTGACGGAATACCGGCAAGGGTTTCTGCCATTGTTCTGATTACCTTAACAAGCTTGTTGCCACGCTTTGCATACTCTGCAAGATAGATTGCCGCTCCCACACCGAACGGTACGGAAATTATAAGGGTTACAAGCGTAAGAACAATTGTGTTGATAATTGACGGCATACACGATACATTGTCGCTGTTGTATTCAAGCGAGAACAGCTCGGGGGTAAGGTTCGGAACACCTCGCACAAGAACATAGGCAATGATAAATATGAGAGCCGCCGCTGAAAGTGCCGCCGCAAGACCTACAAGAATGAGCAGTACAAGTGAAAGGGGCTTTCTTTTGTAGGCCTTCATTCTCTGTTTAAACGATACTTTGTTGATTGCCTTAATCTGTGACACATCAACCAAAGCGGCATCGTTTTTTATGTTATCGCTGTTAGCCACGCTTTTCACTCCTACTCTTTATAGCCTGCATTGAAAGTGTGATGAGCAGAACAAATACGAACAGAACAACACCCGTTGCAATAAGTGCCTGACGGTGCAAGCCTGTTGAATAACCCATTTCAAGAACAATGTTTGCGGTCAGGGTACGAAGTCCGTCCGTAACGCTGTGCGGAATCTGAACCTTATTGCCTGCAATGAGTACAACTGCCATTGTTTCGCCCAACGCTCTGCCTATGCCGAGAACAACTCCTGCAAGAACGCCTGATTTTGATGCCGGAAGAATTGTCTTGAACACACTTCTTTCCTTTGTTGCTCCAAGTGCCAGAGCACCTTCGTAGTAGCTTTCGGGAACTGCCTTGATTGCCGACTCCGACACACCGATGATTGTCGGAAGAATCATAACTCCGAGTACGATTGACGCCGCAAGCCAGCTTGAACCGTCACCGCCGAAGTTATCACGGATGAACGGTACAACTACCACAAGTCCGAAGAAGCCGTAAACAATTGACGGGATGCCTGCCAAAAGCTCTGTTGCCGGTTTAAGCACCTTGTAAAGCGGTGCAGGACAAAATCTTGCAAGAAATACTGCTGTGAGAATTCCTATCGGGACGCCGATTATGATTGCTCCCGCAGTAACATATATGCTTGCGATAATCATATCAAAGATTCCATATGATGCAGGCACATTCGTAGGCGCCCATTTCTGTCCGCCTACGAAATCAAAGAAGCCTATTTCTGCCATTGCAGGAACACCGTTACAGAATAAGAATATACAGATTATGACAACCGCCGCTATACTTGTTACAGCTGTGAGGAAGAAAACTCCCTGCATTGCCTTTTCACGAAATCTGTTTAATCTCATTTAATTATGTCACTCCAACCAGTTGTTTCACCTGTGTAAATTGATTTTACCTGATCAAGTGTGAGGTCATCACATGTGTTTGCATTGTTTACGATTACTGCGATACCGTCTTTTGCGATTGTTTCAACCTTGAGTGCGCTCTTTTCTTCATCCTTAAGGTCACGGGACGCCATACCGATATCACATGTACCGCCCATAGCTGACTGCATACCTGCCGATGAGTCGGATGTCTGGATTTCAACCTTAGCGTTTGTGTTTACCTTCTGATAAGCCTCGGCAAGCTTTTCCATTACAGGTGATACCGAAGATGAACCTGCTACGCTGATTTTGCCTGACGGCTTCTTACCGCTGTATGCGGCATTTTCCGAAACTGTTACATAACCGTTGTCTGAAACAATCTTCTGACCGTCTGAGCTCATTATGTAATCGACAAAATCCTGAGCAACATCGCTGAGTTCGCCCTTGTAAGCAATGTTGAACGGACGGCTTACTGCATAATCGCCTGACTTTACATTATCGGCTGTTGCCTCAACACCGCCGATTTTAATAGCCTTTACCGTATCGTTGAGTGAACCGAGTGAAATGTAACCGATTGCCGCATCGTTATCCTTAACATTTGTGATAACAGCCTCTGTGCTGTTGATTGTTACAGCCGAAGCAGTTGTGTTGTCTGTCTTGTTGTCGCCGTCCTTAACAAGAATGCCTGTAAGCTCTGTGAATGCGTCTCTTGTGCCTGAGCCTTCTTCTCTTGTTACAACAGAGATTGTTTTTGATGCGTCGAACTTTGCGGCGTCCGAACCTGCATCGGATGAACCGTTTGATGAAGAGCCTGCACTGCCGCAGCCTGCAAATGCAGAAACTGCAAGAACACCGAATAATGCTGTTGCCGTAATTTTTTTAGTCATAGATTTCATTTGAATTTTCTCCTTAAATTCATATCATTTGTGTACCTCTTTCGTACAACATCAGTCTATGACTGTTTTGTAAAATACGCTGTTTGTCAATTGTAAAAAGAGTGTAAATAAAAATATAGGTTTTGTATGCCAAAATAAATTTTTACAAATTTGCGTGACAAAGCCTTTTATTTGTGGTACAATATTACAGAAGTGTGCAGGATGTAAAATAATTCCTGCAAATTTTCAAAGTGAGATTACATTCTGTTTACAGAGAAATATTATTCCAAGGAGGTCATTTTAGTGGCTGAAAACAAAATCCCATACAAAATATACCTTGACGAAAGCGAAATCCCGACACAATGGTACAATGTTCGTGCAGATATGAAAAACAAGCCTGCACCGCTTTTAAACCCTGCAACACTCAAGCCTATGACACACGCAGACCTTGCTCCCGTGTTCTGTGATGAGCTTATTGATCAGGAGCTTGACGATACAGACGCATACATTGACATTCCGGAAGAAATTCAGAACTTCTATAAAATGTACCGTCCATCTCCGCTTATAAGAGCATATTTTCTTGAAAAGGCTCTTGACACTCCTGCAAAGATTTACTACAAATTCGAGGGCAACAACACAAGCGGAAGCCACAAGCTCAACAGCGCAATTGCTCAGGCTTACTACGCTAAAAAGCAGGGACTTAAAGGTGTTACAACCGAAACAGGCGCAGGTCAGTGGGGCACTGCTCTTTCAATGGCTTGTTCATATTTCGGCCTTGACTGCAAGGTATTTATGGTAAAGGTTTCATACGAGCAAAAGCCTTTCAGAAGAGAGGTTATGAGAACCTACGGTGCAAGCGTTACTCCGTCACCGTCAACAACAACGGAAGTCGGCAGAAAGATTCTTGAGGCTCACCCAGGTACAACAGGAAGCCTTGGCTGTGCTATTTCTGAGGCTGTTGAGGTTGCAACTCATACAGACGGCTACCGTTATGTACTCGGAAGTGTGCTTAATCAGGTACTTCTTCATCAGTCCGTTATCGGTCTTGAAGCAAAAGCCGCTCTCGAAAAGTACGATGTAAAGCCTGACATTATCATCGGCTGTGCGGGCGGCGGTTCAAACCTCGGCGGTCTTATCTCTCCGTTTATGGGCGAAAAGCTCCGTGGCGAAAATGATTACAAGTTTATCGCTGTTGAGCCGGCATCATGCCCAAGCCTTACAAGAGGTAAGTTTGCATATGACTTCTGCGACACTGGTATGATTTGTCCTCTCGCAAAGATGTACACGCTCGGCAGCGGATTTATTCCATCAGCCAACCACGCAGGCGGACTTCGTTTCCACGGTATGAGTTCAACACTTTCTCAGCTGTATCATGACGGTCTTATGGAGGCAAGAGCAGTTGAGCAGACAAGCGTATTTGCAGCAGCAGAGCAGTTTGCAAGAGTTGAGGGTATTCTCCCTGCTCCCGAAAGCAGTCACGCAATCAGAGTTGCAATTGACGAGGCTCTCAAGTGCAAGGAAACAGGCGAAGAAAAGACAATTCTCTTCGGTCTTACAGGTACAGGCTACTTTGATATGGTTGCTTATCAGAAGTATAATGACGGCGAAATGAGCGACTACATTCCGACAGACGCCGACCTCCAGCAGGGCTTTGACGGCTTGCCAAAGGTTGACTAATGCGAGTGTCTCGCACCCGGTTCGTGTAGACAGTTTGTTATATTCAAACTTTTGTCACCCGAGCGTAGCTTGGTTGTCAATTTACGAACTAACACTATATTAATATTTATCGGAATATAAAAAAAGGAAAGAGGTCAGTAATCGCTGACCTCTTTGTTATAGGAGATGATTTTTTTGAAAACACCTGTTCTTGAAAGTGAACGAGTAATTTTACGCCCATTAACCGTTAACGATGCTAAAACGGCATTTAACAACTGGACAAGTGATAATCGAGTTACAAAGTATATGCGGTATAATTCTCACACAAGCCTTGATGATACAATTGAATGGCTTAAAATGGTTGAATATGCAGAAAATTCTGACAAACAATACGATTGGGGATTTATTGACAAAAAAGCGGGTACTCTTTTCGGCAGTGGCGGTCTTGTATGGAATGATGATGAACAGATGTACGAAATCGGTTACAACTGTATGTTTGATTATTGGCACAAAGGCTTTACAACTGAAATAGCCGCAGTAATTCTTAATTTTGCAAAGAACGCTTTAAAGCAAACAAAGATTTACGGTTGCCACGCTGTTGAGAATGTAAACTCGGGAAAAGTTATGATTAAAAATGGATTTGTACCTACCGGATATACTACCGTAACAAACTTTGACGGCACAACTAAAAAGGCACGAACCTACATTTTAAACTTTTAACTATTATACGCAATGAGTGCAATATTTGATGCACAGTTTTCTTCATTTAAATAACAAGTCAGTGTGTTTTATTCGTTTTGGTTTTGCAACCAAAACGATTGGCGAACACTGTTCTCCCCTACATTATTTCGGTAACTGTATCTCATTTATACAGTTTATTTTCATCATAAATTTTCTGTCATTACTTGGCGGGCGTCCAATGAACGCCCCTACGGGATTGTGCGAACGGTTGCAATGTTACGCTCGGACATAATATGTTTTTTACATTACAAACTGTCTTCCCGACATTAATTTTCAATTTTCAATTTTCAATTTTACATTTAATTAAAACTGTCTTCACGAACTGGGAACGGCGGCTCGCCGTGTAGGCGGATATTGTCCGCCCATACGGTTCTAAAAGAAAAATTACAAAAATAAAAAACGGTTGGATTACTTTTTTCGTAAATCCAACCGTTAATTTTTTATTTGGTAATCTAAAGTCCGAACTTATTCTCTGCCGGCACGAACGCTTGCGGAGGCAAGTATATACACAAAACCGAGGAGAATATCGGTTGCTATGTCGAACACTTCAATCACAAAAACAACCTGTCCGTTGACAACATTAAATATGATGTTAAGCACACCGATAAGCACAAGCACTACTGCGAGTTTGCCCGAAGTTTTCAACATTTTTTGCATATCCGGCGGTGATGTCTTTTTTGAAACGGCTCTCAGTCCCATTGAACCTACTGCGAGCTTCAGCACCATTGAAACGGTGACAGTCACGATTAGCAGATAGTCGAATACCGATGCCGATCCGCCGTCAAATGACGGGATAATCGTATTAACCAGCTTGTATGCAACCAAAATTCCCGAAAATATAACTCCGAGAAACATTACAACTGCCGTTACTTTGATTTTTTCTTTCATAAGACACACCCCCGTGAAGGTTTAAGTTATCAGCCGATAAGTTCCTTGATTTTTGACTCTGCAAGAGCAGGATCTGCCTTACCTCTGCTGTTCTTCATAACATTTCCGACAAGCGACTTAATCGCCTTTTCCTTGCCGTTCTTATAGTCCTCAACAGCCTTTGGATTGCTCTCAACAGCCTGCTTGCACAAATCGTTGAGTGCGTTTTCGTCAAGACCGCCCATATCGCTTTCGCTGATAAATTCAAGAGCACCCTTGCCGCTGTCAAGCATTTTCTCAAGTGTTGCCTTTGCAAGGTTGTTGCGGATTTTACCGCTGTCAAGAAGTTTTACAAGCTCGTTAAGCTGTTCCGGAGTAACCGCAACATCAAAGATTTCCTTGTCAGCCTCGGTTTCCGTTCTGCGGAAAATCTGACCGATAATGAAGTTTGAAACTGTCTTTGGTGACTTAACGCCCTCGCAAGCCTTGTCAAAATACTCGCTGATTTTGCGGTACTTTGTAAGAAGCTGTGCATCCTTTTCGGGAATTGCAAGTTCGTCAATATATCTTCTGCACTTATCGGCAGGAAGCTCAGGCATTGCAGCCTTTATTTCTTCAACAACATCTTTCGGAACATGGATAGTAACAAGGTCGGGATCACGGAAATAACGGTAATCGTGAGCGTCCTCTTTACTTCTCATTGAAGATGTTGTGTTGGTTGCGTCGTCATAACGGAGAGTTTCCTGAACAACACTTCCGCCGTTTTCAATGAGGTCAACCTGTCTTTCAAACTCATACTCCATAGCCTTTGCTATGTTGTTAATTGAGTTCATATTTTTAATTTCGGTTCTTGTACCAAGCTTTTCGCTGCCCTTTGGACGAACCGAAATGTTTACATCGCAACGCATTGAGCCTTCCTGCATCTTACAGTCGGAAATTCCGATGTAACGCATAACCTGCTGAAGCTTTTCAACATACTCTCTCGCCTCGTCAATTGAACGAATGTCAGGCTCTGAAACGATTTCGATAAGAGGAACACCACCACGGTTATAGTCAACATATGTGTCGCCGTGCTGATGAATGAGCTTTCCTGCGTCCTCTTCGATGTGAATGTGGTGCAAACGGATTTTTCTGCCGTTTGAAAGCTCAACATAACCGCCTATAATAAGCGGAGCATAAAGCTGGCTGATCTGATAAGCCTTTGAAAGGTCGGGATAGCAGTAGTTCTTTCTGTCCATTTTTGAAATCTCTGCGATTTCACCGTGAACTGCAAGACCTGCACGGATTGCATAGCGAACTACCTCACGGTTAAGCTTTGGAAGTGTTCCCGGCAGACCGATACACACGGGACAGCAATGGCTGTTTGGCGCACCGCCGAATTTTGTAGTACAGCCGCAGAAGATTTTTGTCTTTGTGGCAAGCTCAATATGGGTTTCAAAACCCGCAACTAATTCGTAACTCACAGCTTAACACCCCACTTTGTATCCTTAAAGTTTTCAGCAGCAGCCTGCTGATATTTGTATGCCGCATTAAGAATTTCAGCCTCGCCAAAGCTCTTGCCGATAAGCTGCATACCAATCGGCATACCCTTTGCGTTGAATCCGCACGGAACCGAAACACCCGGCAGACCTGCAATATTGACAGGTACAGTGCAGATATCCGTAAGATAGGTTTCAATCGGATCGCTTACAGCATGTCCCTTTTCAAATGCTGTCATAGGAACTGTCGGAGCAAGGATTACATCGCACTTTTCAAATGCGTTGTTGAATGCCTTAACGATAGTGCCACGAAGATTCTGAGCCTTTTTGTAATAAGCGTCATAGTAACCTGCGGAAAGAACATAAGTACCGAGGAGGATTCTGCGTTTAACCTCTTCGCCGAATCCCTCTGAACGGGTACGGCAGACCATATCGTGAGTGCCGTTGTAATGCTCGGTTTTGTAACCGAAACGGATACCGTCATATCTGCCGAGGTTTGAAGATGCCTCGGCACAGGCGATGATATAGTAAACAGGAAGGGCAAATTTGAGTTCCGGCAGGTCAAAGTAAACAATCTCTGCGCCCATTGACTTGTAGATATCGGCAGCCTTTAAGACAGCCTCTTTTACATCGTCACGGACACCCTCAAGATATTCCTTTGCAATACCGATTTTCATACCCTTGATATCATTGTTGAGTTTTGAATAAGTGTCACCGACAAAGCCCTTTGAGGTTGAATCTTTTTCATCTCTCTTTGAAATTGCATCAAAAACAATTGCAGCGTCCTCAACAGACTTTGTAATCGGTCCAATCTGGTCAAGTGAACTTGCATATGCGATAAGTCCGTAACGGGAAACCGCACCGTAAGTAGGTTTAAGACCTACAATACCGCAGAATGATGCCGGCTGACGGATTGATCCGCCTGTATCAGAGCCAAGACCGTAAGCGGCAATGTTTGCTCCTACCGCACTTGCAACACCGCCTGATGAACCGCCTGAAACATAGTTTGAATCAAACGGATTCATTGCACCGCCAAAGTATGATGTTTCGCATGAAGAGCCCATTGCGAACTCGTCCATATTCGTCTTGCCGAGCATAACTGCGTTTTCGCCTGCAAGAGTTTCCCAAACGGTTGCGTTATAAATCGGCTTATAGCCTGTGAGAATTTTTGAACAACAGGTTGTTTCAATTCCCTTTGTTGAAATATTGTCCTTGAGCGTCATCGGAACACCCTCGAGCATACCGATTTCCTCGCCTGAGGCAATTTTTCTGTCAACAGCCTCGGCAGTTTTCAGAGCCTCCTCGCCTGTTACATTAACATATGCGTTAAGCTCGCCGTCAGCCTTTTCGATTTCATCAAGATAGCTTTTTGTAAGCTCGGTACATGAACATTCTTTTGACACAAGCATTTCATGAATTTTTTCAATAGAACCCATTTTTACACCGCCTTACTCTCTGTTTCTTACAAGGAAGTGATCCTCTGCCTGCTCGGGAGCATTTGAAAGAATTTCCTTTGTATCGTAGGACTCAACAACCTCATCCTCACGAAAAACATTTGACAGATTGTTAATATCGTCAAACTCCTCGCCGTCTGTCGGAGCGTTATTGATTGTGTCGGCAAAATCTATGATTTCCTGCATTGACTTTGTAAGGCCGTCAAGCTCCTCTTCGGGAACAAAAAGCTTTGAAAGCAACGCAATGTTTTCAACATCTTCTCTTGTTACCATAAAAACCGTCCTTTTTAAAGAAAATAGGGCAAGTCATATAATATATAACTCGCCCTTTGAGTTTGAATATATGACTGCAAATGCAGTTTTTATCTTAATTTAATATGAACCTCACGAAGCTGCTGTTCTGTTACCTCACCCGGTGAACCGAGGAGAAGATCCTGAGCATTTGAGTTCATCGGGAATGCAATTACTTCTCTGATGTTCTCTTCCTCTGTAAGGAGCATAATCATACGGTCAACACCCGGAGCCATACCTGCGTGCGGCGGAGCACCGTACTGGAACGCATTGTAGAGTGCAGAGAACTTAGCCTTGAGGTCATCCTCGCTGTAGCCGGCAAGCTCGAACGCTTTCTTCATAATTTCAATATCGTGGTTACGAACAGCGCCTGATGAAAGCTCTACACCGTTGCAAACGATATCGTACTGATAAGCAAGAACCTCTTCGGGATCCTTGTTAAGAAGGCTGTCAAGACCGCCCTGCGGCATTGAGAAAGGATTGTGTGTGAAGATAATTTGATTTGTTTCTTCATCTCTCTCAAACATCGGGAAGTCAACGATAAAGCACATTTCAAAACGGCTTGTATCGATAAGGTCAAGACGCTTTGCAACCTCTGTTCTGATCTGACCCGCAAGCTTTGGAGCTTCCTGAGCAGTATCGGCGATAAAGTAGATTACATCGCCTGCTTTTGAACCGTTACGGCTGATAAGTTCTTCACGGTCGCCCTCTTTAAGGAACTTGTCAATCGGACCGTCAAATGTGAGGTCATCTCTAACCTTAACATAGCCAAGACCCTTCATGCCGATTGAAAGAGCGAACTCCTCCATCTTCTTGAACCATTTCTTTGACTGACCTGCGGCGTTCGGAACATTGATTGAACGAACTGTCTTTTTGCGGAACGGAGCAAAGTCTGTTTCCTCAAACATATCGCTGATTTCAACAATTACGAGCGGATTGCGGAGGTCAGGCTTGTCTGTACCGTACTTGAGCATACTCTCTGCATACGGAATACGGGCAAACGGAGGCTTTGAAACCTCTTTATTTGAAAACTTCTTGAATGTTTCGTAAAGAACCTCTTCAGCAACAGCAAATACATCTTCCTGTGTTGCAAAAGCCATTTCAAAATCAAGCTGATAGAACTCACCCGGTGAACGGTCTGCACGGGCGTCCTCATCACGGAAGCAAGGTGCAATCTGGAAATACCTGTCAAAACCTGACACCATAAGGAGCTGTTTAAAAATCTGAGGAGCCTGTGGGAGAGCATAGAATCTGCCCTTGTGCTTTCTGCTCGGGATAAGGTAGTCACGAGCGCCCTCCGGAGATGAAGTTGAAAGGATAGGAGTCTGAATCTCCATAAAGCCCATTTCGTTCATCTTGTTGCGCAGAAATGTGATAATCTGCGAACGAATCATAATATTATTGTGAACCTTCGGGTTACGGAGGTCAAGAAAACGATATTTAAGTCTTACTTCTTCATTGGTATTTGTAGAGGTTGCAACCTCAAACGGAAGAACATTCTTACACTTGCCGAGAACCTTGATGTCCTCCGTGTGAACTTCAACGAAACCTGTTGCAATCTTCTTGTTGATTGTTTCTTCGTCACGCTTAACAACAGTACCGCTGAGAGTTACTGTACATTCCTTGTTGATATCTTTAAGGAGTTCATCGTTGTGAACAACAACCTGAAGCACACCGTACTGATCACGGATATCGAGGAACATTACACCGCCGTGGTCACGGATATTTTCAACCCAGCCCGCAACTCTGACCTGCTGTCCGATATTTTCTTCTCTTAACTCACCGCAGGTGACTGTGCGGTATTCATTAGCTTTTATCATTACTGTAACTATCCTTTCACAGATATTTTGCCTGTCAGCCTATTTATTTAGCCTATTCTTCTGTATTATAACACAATTGCTGTATTCAATCAATATTTTACAAAAGATTTTTTAAGCATACGGCAAAATATTCCGTTATTCAACGCTTTTAAGGCTTTCAACCATATTAACGGCTTTAATCTTAAAGCTCATAACCGCATTTACAAGAATTGAAAACAGGAATGTCAGCCCTGCCGCATAGAGGTATGAAGTGAAATAAATATCTCTTCCAAACATAACGTTGTCAACCTCAACCGTCTGAATGATAAAGCCCGTCAAAAGATTTCCGAGAAACAGACCTACGATAATTCCGAGGATAGTCAAAATTATGTTCTCTTTGTAAATGAATGATGAAGTTTCACGGTTGTAGAATCCGAGAACCTTAAAGGTTGCAATTTCACGGACACGCTCGGCAATGTTGATATTTGTAAGATTGTAGAGCACAACAAAGGCAAGTGCCGCTGCGCAGATTATCATAACCGTAACAACCATATCAAGCGAGTTGAGCATATTTTTAAATTCGTTCAAGCTTGATGCAATGTAGCTTACCGCCGCAATTTTATCATCTGATAAAACCTGTGAACCGAATTTGTCGCAGGCGGAATCCGAGGTATCTTTGAGTGCGACATCAGCCATATTATAGGTGCAGTCACTGCCAAACAAGCTCTTATAGGCGGTTGGCGTCATATAAACAAAATTGTAAATGTACTGTTCAAAAATTCCGCTGACCTTGACCTCTGCCTTTTTGCCGTCAACATTCAGTGTGATTTTGTCGCCCGTTTTTATTCCAAGCTCACTGCACATTTTTTCACTGAGCATTACTCCGCTGTCCGAAAGCTTGAGTTCTTCTTTGCCCTTTCTTGTATGCAGAGAAACAATTTCGTCAAACTTTTCGGGATTCTGCGGTACAACAAGATTTGTGTCGCTGTCCTTAACCTTACTGCCGTGTGTTACCGTACATTCCTGCTGTGAAACAAGCATTGAGTGTTTGACATTGCTATTTTTATCAAGTGTATCTGTCAAAAACGAAAGATTGTCGGCACTTCCGCTGTCTTTCGGAACAACAACGGCATCGTATTTATAGATTGTTTCAAACTGATCGTGTGTCATCGGTTCAAAGCTGTTGAGCAAACCGAATGCGGCAACAATCAGAGCCGTACAGCCTGCCACACCGATAACAGTCATACAAAGTCTTACCTTGTATCTGAACAGATTTCTTGCGGTCAGCTTTGAGTTAAAGCTCATATGTGACCACAACGGTTTTATGCGTTCAAGCAAAATTCTCTTGCCCGCCTTTGGTGCTTTCGGCCGCATAACAGCCGCAGGCTTTTCGTGCAGAGATTTTGCACACACTACAACCGACACAACAACCGTGCAGACAACTGCTGCAACAATTCCGAAAATTATGCTTGTATAGTCGGGTATCAGCGTTATATCGCCGATGTAGTACATAATTTTGTAAGCATCATAAATTACAAACGGCAAGGTGAAAATGCCGATTAAAATACCGACTACACTTCCGATAACAGCCGCAAGCAACGAGTAGATTACAAACTTCATTACAATGCTTGTGTTGCTGTAGCCGAGTGCTTTCAGCGTTCCGATTTCGGTACGCTTTTCCTCAATAAGTCTTGTCATTGTGGTTACGCAGACAAGCACCGCTACGAGCAGGAAGAATACTGGAAATACCGTTGCAACAGCCCCGAGTCTGTCTGCATTTGAAGAAAATGTTGAGTAACCCGGGTTGTCGCTTCTGTCAAAAACATACCACTTTGGTTCTGTAAGAGAATTAATTTCTTCCTCTGCGTCTTTGATTTTATCCTCTGCTTTTTTAAATTCTTCATCGGCTTTTTTAACGCCGTCATCGTATTCCGTCTGTGCATCGGAGAGTTTTTTCTCGCCGTTTTTCTTTTCTTCGGCAAGCTTTGCAACACCGCTGTCATACTCGCTCTGAGCGTCATTCAGCTTGCTTTCTGCCGAATCAAGCTGTGCCTGACCGTTTGCCGACTGTTGTGCAAGTTCTGCTTTTGCGGCATCAAGCTGTGTCCTTCCGCTTGAAATCTGTGAATATGCGTAGTCAAGCTGAGCCTGTCCCTCACTCTTTTTCTGTTCAAAAAGTGCCTTGCTTTCGGAAAGTCGGCTTTCACTTTCTTCAAGCTGTGCCTTTGCGGAATCGTATGTTGCGTTGAGTTCGTCAAGCTTCTGCTGAGCCTGTTCAAGCTGTGCGTTCAAAACAGCAAGCGTTTCTTCATCGGTTGTCTGACTGATCTGATACTGCAAAGCGGAAACGGCGTCCTCAGCCTGACTTATTCCTGCCAAAAGCTGTGGTTCCTGTTCGGTTTGAAATGTATCCTTTGCCGACTGCAGCTGATATTCCGCATTTTCAATTTCAGCCTGCGATTTTGAAATTTCTTTATCAAATTCTGCTTTTGAAGAATTATATTGTTTTTCAGCAGAATTAAGCTGACTTTCCTTTTCGGCAATCTGAGCCTGTGCATCGGCAATTTTTGTGTTATATTCATTGCGTGAATTTTCAAGCTGTGTCTTGCCATCCTCAATCTGCTGTTTTGCCGAATCAAGTTTTTTCTGTGCGTCATCGGTCTTGGTTTTCAGCTCTTTTTTGCCGTCATCAATCGCCGTCTTGGCATCGGCAAGCTTCTTTTCGGTTTTTTCTTTATTGTCCGAATACTCCTGTTTTGCATCTGCAAGGTCGTTCTTAGCCTTGTCGATAACCTCGACCGTAAAGCTGTTGCTCCTGCTCTCTCCCACCTTTTCAAAATCGGCGGTCTTAGCCTCTATGGCATTATCATAATCGTCCGTATATGCCAAGAATTTATCCGAAATATCGGTTTTTACATAAAGCTCCGTGTAGCGTTCAAAGGCGAAATCTTCGGGGCAAATGTAGAAATAATCCGAGATTTTTCCGTTACCAACCGTCGTAGTTCCTCGCTGATATGCTATGTAAAGAGGTGACTGCACAAGACCTACCACCGTGTATTCAAGGGTTTTAAGTTCGGTTGAAGTATCTGTATCGCCCGTCTGTTTTGCAAATCTGATTTTGTCGCCGATTTTATAACCCTCTGCCGTGAACGAGCTTGAATCGGCTGCAATTTCACCCGACTTTTCGGGAAGTCTGCCTTCCGTCAAAACAAGCTTGTTCTGAACGGAATTATCACCGTATTTTTCGGGAAGCGCAATGACTCTCATAGTCCTGCCGCCGCTGTCGGCATCGGTCTGAACATCGCAGAAATATGACGGCATAACAGAGGTTACTCCGTCCGTATTTTTTACCGCCTTTATGTCGTCCTCATCAAATCCGACCGTTGACACAAGTCGGTAATCCATAAGCTCCTGCTCGTCCGTGTAGGTTCTTGCAAGATTGTACATTGACGGAACCGTTGCCTTTATTCCGGCAAAAAATCCCACTCCGAGGGCGATAATTGCCATAATTGAGATAAATCTTGCTTTTGTATTTTTAATTTCTCTGAATGTGTTTTTTATCAAGGATTTAGTCATTGTGACACCTCCTTTTCATTTTTTACCACTCAATTTCTTCAACATTTTTCGGATTTTCATTGTAAATATCTTCAACAATTTTTCCGCTTTTCATTCTTATAATGTGATCCGCCATCGGCGTTATTGCTCCGTTGTGAGTGATGAGAACAACGGTCATTTTGTCTTTACGGCAGGTTTCCTGCAACAATTTCAGAATCTGTCTGCCCGTGTTGTAGTCAAGCGCACCTGTCGGTTCGTCACAAAGCAAAAGCTTCGGCCTTTTGGCAAGTGCTCTTGCGATTGAAACTCTCTGCTGTTCACCGCCCGAAAGCTGTGCGGGGAAGTTGTTTGCCCTTTCAAGCAAGCCCACACTGTCAAGAGCAGTTTCGCTGTCAAGAGGATTATTGCAAATCTGAGCGGCAAGCTCAACATTTTCCTTTGCCGTAAGGTTATGAACAAGGTTGTAAAACTGGAACACAAAGCCTATGTCGTGCCGTCTGTACTCAATAAGCTGTTTGTCCTTAAATTTGCTTATATCCTTTCCGCCGACAATGATTTCGCCCTCGGAACAGCTGTCCATTCCGCCGAGAATATTCAGAACGGTTGTTTTGCCTGCACCGGACGCACCGACTACAATTGCAAACTCGCCCTCCTCAACCTTGAACGAAATGCCGTCAACCGCATTGATGACAATCTCACCCGTTTTGTATCTTTTGTAAACATTATTAAATTCTACAAGGCTCATAAAATCACCCTTTTCATATGTTTCTTACAGAAAAAATCACTGTGCTTTGCATACTAATTATACCAAATTAATACCGCAATATCAACAGAAATCTTACCGTATTCGTCATCTGTATGTACAATATTTTGAAATTATACATATAAAAACAGCAGAGGTCACACTAAACCTCTGCCGCAAAAAATTATTCATATGTATGGTCACAGACCTCGTTGATTTTATCACGGAGCTTTAAGAAATCGTCAAAAGCGTCGGGCTTTCTGCGTGGATCACGCAAAATTGCCGCAGGATGAAGCATTGCCATCATAAGCACACCGTTTTTCTCAATCCACTGACCGTGTTCCTTTGTGATTTTGATATCCGATTTAATAAGCCTTGCCGCCGCAATTCTGCCGAGACAGACAATAATTTTCGGCTTGATCATTCTCACCTGTGTTCTGAGCCACTCAATGCACATTTCCTGTTCTTCGGGCTTTGGATCACGGTTCTTCGGCGGACGGCACTTTACCATATTGGCAATGTAAATATTCTTGTTTCTGTCAAGGTCAACAGCCGCAAGCATTTTGTCAAGCAGTTTGCCTGCTCTGCCGACAAACGGTTCGCCTTGAAGATCCTCGTTTTCACCAGGGCCTTCACCGATGAACATAACCTCTGCATTTTCGTTGCCGACGCCCACAACAACATTTGTGCGAGTTTCGCAGAGTTCACACCTGTGACAGTTTTCACAAGCCGATTTTAATTCTTCCCAGGTATTATACATAATTTTCTCTCCCAAAATAAAGATTTAAATTTATCAAAAATGTTGAAATTCCAAGAATAAAGTAGTAAAATAAACACGAAGCCGTACGGCGAATTCTAATTGAATGGTGGTACACAAAATGAAAGTAATGGTTGAAACATCAGCGCATCATGTTCATGTTACAAAAGAAACTCTTGAGGCTCTCTTTGGCAAGGGCGCAACTCTTACAAACAAAAAGAATCTTTCACAGCCCGGACAGTTTGCCTGTGTTGAAAAGGTAACTGTTGTAGGTCCGAAAAGTGAAATGAAAATGTCAATTCTCGGTCCCGAAAGAAGTGCAGATCAGGTTGAAATCTCTCTTACAGACGCTCGTAAGCTCGGCATTGCCGCTCCTGTCAGAGAATCAGGCGATATTGCAGGCACACCCGGTTGCAAGCTTATCGGTCCCGAGGGCGAAGTTGAAATCGAATGCGGTGTAATTGCCGCTAAAAGACACATTCACCTTGATCCGAAAACTGCCGAGGAGTTTGGTCTTAAAGACAAACAGCTCGTTTCTGTTAAGGTTGGCGAAAATACAGGCAGAGCAACAACATTCGGTGATGTTGTAATCAGAGTAAACGCAAACTACGCTCCTGCAATGCACATCGACACAGACGAATCAAATGCCGCAGGTCTTGGCGGTACGGTTGACGGCGAAATCATCGCATAATTTCGATTTAAACCAAATCACATTTTTGGGACAGTCTTAAAGGCTGTCCTTTTGTTTTGCCCCAAATCATAAAATTTCCTTTTTCAAAAGGAAATCGGTTTGCATATCGTCACCGATGACAAATGTGTGATGTGAAAATTTTTCATATCCTTTTGATTTGTAGAATTTCTTTGCAGGCTCGTTATGTTCCCATACCCCGAGCCATATTGTTGAAAGTTTTTTCTCACTTGCAAAATTCTCCGCAACCTGCATAAAGGCTGAGCCTATGCCCTGTCCTTTGGCACTTTTCAGAATATAGATGCGTTGAATTTCAAGCGCATTGTCAAGGCATTTTTCAGTCTGCGCATTGCCGATATTCAGTTTTAGATATCCGAGAGGAGTACCGTTTTTGTACGCTATAAAGGTTACACTTTCGGAGTTTGCAAGTTCTGCTGACAGCTTTTCCGCTGAATAGGTTTCTGCAAGAAATTTTCGCATATCCTCCTCATCGGTTGAATCGGCGAAAGTTTCGTAAAAAGTTGTTCTGCAAAGATACTGCAAGTCCGTCAGCATATCCACGGTGCATATTTTTATATCAATTTTGCTGTTCATATTATCAAAGTCTGCTCAAAAATGTGTGGACAAAATCGGGGAAAATTTCTCGCCAAGATTTTTCATTGTGTGCGTTTTCAAAAAGAATGACCTCGTTCATTCTGTCATACGGGTAGAAGCTTTCTTCCAAAAGTTCATAGAGCATTTCAGTGCTTTCAAAAATCATCTCTTCAAGCTCGTCACCGTTACCCGTATAGATGTAGAGGTACGGCATATTTTCAACAATTTTTGTCGAAAGATATTTCGCCCAATCCTCTCTTGTGTAACAGAGAAATGCAGGAGAAAACACACCTGCATAGCCGAATTTTTCCGGGTGTTCAAAAGCCGAAAAAAATGACATAAGTCCGCCCGATGAGCTTCCGCAGACGGCAACATTCTGTCTGTCGGTGCATACGGGGAAATTATTTTCAGCATACGGAATGACGGTATTCATAAGAAAATTGTCAAAGATTTCGCCCTCTGGTTTGAAGTCCTCACAGAGCATTTCAAGGTGCTGAACCTCACCGATTGATTTCGGTGTAAGCTCGCTGTCACGCCAAGCATTACCGTTGTCAATACCTACTATTACAGCGTTGCCTACACCGCTTTTCTGCTCATTTTCAACGGCTTTCACAACCTCCCACGAACCGTGCGGAGTTGAATTATCGTCAAAAAGATTCTGTCCGTCAGTCATATAGACAACGGGCAGTTTTTCGCCATCGGAATGTGACGGAACATAAATCCAGACGGTTCTGTCGCCCTTGTCGGGATACGGAAGTTTTATTGTATGTAACTTTGTGTCAGCCATAAAATCACCTATTTTTTATTATCTAATAGATATTAAACCATAAAAACGGCTGTGTTGCAACCTAATTTTTTGCGGTTGCATAAATACAAAAATTCCCGTAAATAATATCTACAGAGGTGATTTGTTATGACTAACGATATTGAAATGCTCAACTGCGTTTTGCAGAATGCCGAAATGGGCTGTCAGGGAATTACGAGCGTGAGGAAAAGTTTGAAGGACAGCAAGGTTGACGGTGTTTTGTGCGAACATCTTATTAAATACGGAAAGCTGTATCATTGTGCAAATAAAATGTTGCAAAATCGTGGTGCAGAGCCACACAGAGTGAGTAATATGACAAAAGCAATGACACGCTATGCCGCACAAAGGGATTTAAAGCGTGACTCGTCATCTTCGCACATTGCCGAAATGATGATAAAAGGCAACACAATGGGAGTGAATAAAATGTCACGCAAAATAAGAGATTATGACGGCAATGACCCCCATGTCAGCCTTCTCGCCAAAAGAATGTTAGAAACCGAAGAAGAAAACATAAAAGAAATGTCTGCATTTTTGTAAAATCAACAAACCACAAAACAGCCACAAGACAGACAATTTGCCTTGTGGCTGTTAATATTAGAGGCTTTGTCAATAAAAGTGTGTAAGTTTTTTTGAAAATCATAAAAATGCCTTAAATCATATGCTCGTCTTCGATACGGGCACTGATTTTTTTGCAGCCAGTTGATTTCTGACCATTGCCTTATTAGAACTCAATCCATTTATCAGACTCATTATCAGAGTTTAAAACTGACATCTTTTTCGCTTGAACCTCACCGGATTCTAAAACATAGTGACCGTTTTTATAACCTGTTTCAACTTTTCTTAGTGCTTCTTCTTGACTGTTTGCTTCAACTTCAAAATTCTGCACAACAGTTTCTTCTATTGCGATAACATAATTTTTCATCAAATCACCCTCGACTGTTCAATTTTACTCTCATTTTCATACTGCTTTACAAGAGAGTCATAATCTATAAACTCAACTATTTTTCTTATGGAAGTGTATATTGAAGAACTTATAATATCATCAAACTGTCTTTTTCTTTCCTTTGATGCAACGATACAAAATCTTGCTCTAAAATCTTGTAATTCATAAAATTTATTTAACGAATTTTTTATATCAGTTGTATGTTCTACTTCATAAAAGGCACACGGCATTTTTCTTTCATTAAACCACACTGTATCTACCGTTTTAGCTTTTCTAAGTATTTCAGGATAGGTAAATTCGTATATACTATGAACAGTAGCTACCTCGCATAACTTTTTCTCTAAAAACAACTTATTTTTATCTTGTGCTGGCACATAAGTTCCAAATTTTCTGATATTGCCGATTTCTGCAATTATACCTTGAAAATATGAATGAGTAAATTCATTTAAGCTCTTTTCGCTTTTATTTTGAATTTTAAACTTTTTATTGACTTCATTTTCATATTCTTTTAACGCCCACAAGCCTGATTGTATTCTAAAAAATTCATCATTTTTTTGAACAATTCTCCTGATTGTTGCGGCGGGTGTTTTTGTTCCCCAATTTGAACAATCGACAAGTTTATTCAACTGCTGAAATGTTGCATAACCACCGTTAGCCCTCATTGCCTCGATAACATAATCCTTTTGTAACATAGAAAATCACCATAGTCATTATTACTGATATACAATAAAATTATATATCAACACTAAAATAAAAGCAATACAAATAAAAAAACACCCGAAAGGAATTTTTTCAAAAACCTTTCGGGTGAAATTTTTATTTAGATAAAGGTTGCACCAATTATGATGCGTTAAGCGCAGTCGGGCAAATTAAGCCTTAGGACCTGCTTCAACGAGAGCCTTACCAGCTTCGTTGCCTTCGTACTTAGCAAAGTTCTTAACAAAACGGCTTGCAAGATCCTTAGCCTTCTCTTCCCAATCAGCAACATTTGCATATGTGTCACGAGGATCGAGGATGCCTGAATCAACGCCGGGGAGCTCTGTAGGAACTTCAAAGTTGAAGTGTGGAATTGTCTTTGTAGGAGCCTTTGTGATAGAACCGTCGAGGATAGCGTCGATGATACCACGAGTATCCTTAATAGAGATACGCTTGCCTGAGCCGTTCCAACCTGTGTTTACGAGGTATGCCTTAGCACCGCTCATTTCCATCTTCTTAACGAGCTCTTCAGCATACTTTGTAGGATGAAGTTCGAGGAATGCCTGACCGAAGCAAGCTGAGAATGTTGGAGTTGGCTCTGTGATGCCACGCTCTGTACCTGCAAGCTTAGCTGTGAAGCCTGAGAGGAAGTAGTACTTTGTCTGCTCAGGTGTGAGGATTGAAACAGGCGGAAGTACGCCGAAAGCATCAGCTGAAAGGAAGATTACATTCTTTGCAGCAGGAGCTGAAGAAACAGGGCGAACAATGTTGTCAATGTGATCAATCGGATATGATACACGAGTGTTCTCTGTTACAGTCTTGTCGTTAAAGTCAATCTTGCCTTCCTTGTCAACAGTAACATTTTCAAGAAGAGCGTCTCTTCTGATAGCGTTGTAGATATCAGGCTCTGACTCTTTGTCAAGGTTGATAACCTTAGCATAGCAGCCGCCTTCAAAGTTGAATACGCCGTTGTCGTCCCAGCCGTGCTCGTCATCACCGATGAGGAGTCTCTTAGGATCTGTTGAAAGTGTAGTCTTACCTGTACCTGAAAGACCGAAGAAGATAGCTGTGTTCTCGCCGTTCTTATCTGTGTTGGCTGAGCAGTGCATTGATGCGATGCCCTTGAGTGGGAGGTAGTAGTTCATCATTGAGAACATACCCTTCTTCATCTCACCGCCGTACCATGTGTTGATGATAACCTGCTCACGGCTTGTGATGTTGAATACAACAGCTGTTTCTGAGTTAAGACCAAGCTCCTTGTAGTTTTCAACCTTAGCCTTTGATGCGTTGTAAACAACGAAATCAGGCTCAAAGTTTTCAAGCTCTTCAGCTGAAGGAGTGATGAACATATTTGTTACAAAGTGAGCCTGCCAGGCAACCTCAACGATGAAACGAACAGCCATTCTTGTGTCCTTGTTAGCACCGCAGAAAGCATCTACAACATAAAGCTTCTTGTTAGAAAGCTCTTTCTTTGCGATTTCCTTAACTGCCTTCCAAGTTTCCTCAGATGCAGGATGGTTGTCGTTCTTGTACTCGTCAGAAGTCCACCAAACAGTGTCCTTTGAGTTCTCGTCCATAACGATGAACTTGTCCTTAGGTGAACGACCTGTGTAAACGCCGGTCTTAACATTAACTGCGCCAAGCTCAGTTTCCTGACCAACTTCATAACCCTCGAGTTCGGGTCTTGTTTCTTCTTTGAAAAGCTCTTCATAAGAAGGATTGTGAACGATTTCAGTGGTACCTGTAATACCGTACTTTGTTAAATCAATCTTTGCCATTTCAGTATCAACCTTTCTATGTTTTCTGAATTCACATAGATAGTGGAATTGCGACAAATACCCCTTGTCAGCGTTAATATCCAACACCCTATGTTCGCTAATAGTTTATCACAAAAAAATCGGCTCGTCAAGCAAAACAGTAATCAAAAGCAGTTAAAACAGACATTGTGATTATATTGTCCATACTCTTTTATTTTAAGATAAAAAATTGAATTTATACAAAATCAAAAATGACAAATTTTAACAATAAACGCAAAAAAGTCCGACAGAAATCTGTCGGACTTAAAATGCAAGCTATAAGTAAAATTACTTAAGTTCTACTTCAGCGCCAGCCTCTTCGAGCTTAGTCTTAATAGCTTCAGCGTCTTCCTTAGAAACGCCTTCCTTGAGAGCCTTAGGAGCACCGTCAACGAGTGCCTTTGCTTCCTTAAGACCAAGACCTGTTACTTCACGAACAACCTTGATAACAGCAATCTTGTTGCCGCCTGCAGCCTTAAGAACTACATCAAACTCTGTCTGCTCAGCAGCAGCAGCGCCACCGTCAGCAGCAGGACCAGCAACTGCAACTGCAGCAGCAGCTGATACACCAAACTCATCCTCTACAGCGTGAACGAGCTCTGAAAGCTCAAGAACTGTGAGGCCTTTTAATTCTTCAATAATAGCAGTAATTTTCTCTGATGCCATTGTAATTTACCTCCAATATGATAATTAGTAAAATTTTAATTAATTGCAGCCGATTATTCTGCTGCAGGAGCTTCTGCCTCAGCAGGAGCCTCTTCTGCTGCCTCAGCAGCACAAGCTTCAACGCCGCCCTTGTCAACGATAGCCTGTACGGCACGTGCAAAGGATGCGATAGGTGCCTGGAATGCACCAAGAACATTTGCAAGAAGAACTTCTCTTGTTGGGAGCTTTGAAAGGGCAACGATTGTGTCCATATCAATTACGGCACCGTCAAGATAAGCTGACTTAACCTTAAAGTTGTCATGATCCTTAGCATAGTTGCAAAGAATTCTTGCAGCAGCAGCGTACTCGCTGTCGCTTGTAGCAATAGCTGTTGTACCCTCGAGAACAGGCTTAATGTCATCAAGACCTGCTTCCTCGCAAGCACGGGAAAGAAGTGTGTTCTTTACTACAGTGTACTTAACATCGTTCTCACGAAGCTCTTTTCTGAGCTTTGTATCGTCCTCTGTGTTAATACCTTCGTAGCTGACAACCACACCTGTGATTGAGCTTTTGAGTCTTTCTGAAAGCTCTGCAACAATTGCTTTCTTCTGCTCTAAAACACTTTGACTTGGCAAGATAAATTCACCTCCAAAATATTTGTAACGCAGTTCATAAAAAACAGCCGTCCGTTTTACCTCGGACGGCTGCAAAAACACAAAACAATGTAATTTGCATCTTCCTCGGCAGGCAGGAAAAACCTTTACGCTTACGCACCTGCTGTCTTTAGAACAGCGAATTTTATATATTCACACTATTGTGTAAATAACTGAAATTAAGCACCAAACTTAGCAGGGTTGATGCGAACGCTCGGACCCATTGTTGAAGTAATGGCAACTGAGCGGATGTACTGACCCTTAGCTGCAGCAGGCTTAGCCTTTACGATAGCGCCCATGAGAGTGTCAAGGTTTTCACCGAGCTTCTCAGCGCCAAAGCTTGCCTTACCGATTGGGCAGTGAATGATGTTTGTTTTGTCAAGACGGTACTCAATCTTACCTGCCTTAGCTTCTTTAACAGCCTTGGCAATGTCAGGAGTTACAGTACCTGCCTTTGGGTTTGGCATAAGACCGCGGGGACCGAGGATTCTACCGAGACGACCTACAAGACCCATGCAATCGGGAGTTGTAATAAGAACATCAAAGTCCATCCAGTTCTCCTGCTGAATCTTCTGTGTCATATCCTCAGCACCGACAAAGTCAGCACCGGCTTCCTTGGCAAGCTCTTCGTTAGCGCCCTTACAAATTGCAAGAACTCTAACCTTTTTACCTGTACCGTTAGGAAGAACAACCGCACCTCTAACCTGCTGGTCAGCATGACGGCTGTCAACGCCGAGCTTTACATGAAGCTCAACTGTTTCGTCAAACTTAGCAACTGCAGTCTTGATAACTGTGTCAAGTGCCTCGTTTGTATCATATAATTTAGTTCTGTCAACGAGCTTAGCAGCGTCAACATATTTCTTACCGTGTTTCATCAGTCTTCCTCCATTGTTAGGTGGTCAATCGGAATTATCCTCCCACCCGGAAATAATTAGTCAACTACTGTAATACCCATGCTTCTTGCTGTACCGGAAATCATGCTGATAGCAGCATCAAGTGAACCTGCGTTGAGGTCAGGCATCTTCTGCTCTGCAATCTTTGTGATCTGCTCACGAGTGATCTGAGCTACCTTTGTCTTATTAGGTACGCCTGAACCGCTGTCGATACCGCAAGCCTTCTTAAGAAGAACCGCAGCAGGCGGAGTCTTTGTAATGAAAGTGAATGAACGGTCTGCATATACAGTAATTACTACCGGAATGATAAGACCGATATCATTCTTTGTACGCTCATTAAAATCCTTTGTGAACGCAACAATGTTTACACCGTGCTGACCGAGAGCCGGACCAACAGGTGGTGCCGGAGTAGCCTTTCCGGCGGGAATCTGCAGCTTAATTAAGCCTACAACCTTCTGAGCCATTGTGTTTGCACCTCCAAAATTCGTGGTAAATTGCGGGACGCCACTGTGTAGGGTCCCTCCCACAGGGAGCGTTACACTCCCAATAAAAAGCCAATCGGCTGATTATTATTTGATTAATCTTCTATCGGTTCAGCCTGAGCAAGCTCAAGTTCAACCGGAGTTTCTCGTCCGAACATAGAAACAACTACACGGACATAATCTTTGTCAGCATCAATTTCTTCAACAACACCGACAAAATCCTCAAGCGGACCGTCTATAATGCGAACTGAATCGCCGACAGAATAGTTAAGCTTAACGCTTCGTGTTTCAACACCCATTCTGTAAACTTCCGCATCTGTAAGTGGTACGGGCTTTGATCCGGGTCCCACAAATCCTGTACAGCCTCTGATGTTGCGCACAACATACCAGGTTTCGTCTGTATAGACCATCTTAACGAAAACATAGCCCGGAAACAGTTTGTTTTCAACCTCTTTTGTCTTATCGCCGACTGTTTCGGTTACGATTTCAACAGGAACTTTGACATCAATAATCATATCCTGAAGATTTCTGTTTTCGGCTGTGGTCATAAGATCTGTTGCAACCTTATTTTCATAACCCGAATAGGTATGAACAACATACCATCTTGCTTCTGATTCTGCCATAACAACTTTCTTCCTTTCGTGATTCAAGCAATGTCAGATACGAATCAGGCGGTTGTGTTCATAAAAAGACCAACGAGAGCGTACAAGCCCTGATCAAGGGCAAAGATAAATACGCCTACAATAGCTACCATAGCAATGACAATACCAAAGTTCTTTGTTGTCTGCTTCGCTGTGGGCCATGTGATCTTTTTGATTTCACTCTTACAGGAGCCGAGGTACTTTGCGAGCCTTTTGAAAACATTAGGCTTTTTAGCAGTCTTTTTAGCAGCTGCTTTTGCATTTTCAGACTTTTTCTCAGCCATGATGTACCTCCGTTATTTTGTTTCCTTGTGAAGAGTGTGTTTTTTACAGAAACGGCAGTACTTGTTCATTTCAAGTCTGTCAGGACTGTTCTTCTTGTTCTTCATTGTGTTGTAATTACGCTGTTTGCACTCTGTGCAGGCCAATGTGATTTTTACTCTCATAACGGCACCTCCCGGTTTTTTCGGAATATTTTAGCCTCCCTCAATAGGGCACAAAAAAATAAGCCCCTTTCAGAGGTAAGGTTATTCTACCATATATAAAGGCTTTAGTCAAGCCTTTTTTGCAATTTATCCGCAGAAATTCTGTGTTTTCTGCTATATTCCGTAAAACCCGCCCGTCAAGACGGGATTTTACGGTGAATTTCAATTAAATCAGTTCTTTGTAAGAGTGTTTGCCTTTGCCTTAACTTTCTTAACTTTTTCAGGCTTTACCGTCTTGCCCTTAAAAGCCCTTGCATTTAAAGCGGCAACCTTGAGTTCGTCGTTAAAATGCTCATAAAGTGCATTATACTCAGCGTCATCAAGTGAATTGAGCAAAACGATTGTGATGATTGCCCTTGTGTCAACATCACCGTTGTTGTACTGAACATTGAACACATTTGCAAACTTTTCGATTTCATTCTTATTTGCACGCTTAATATACATGGGAATCTTCGGAGCAATATGCTCTTTTGCGAATGTTGCGCCTCTGAACGGGAAGTAACAATCCTCCTCGTTTTTAATTTCCTCACGAAGCTCGGGGAAATATGTTACAAAACGCTTTGCAAGAAACTTCGGATCGGCGGTTCCATCGTCATCCTTTTTCTTTTTCTGCTTAACCTGCTTTGCCCTTTTGATTGCAAGAGTACCCGAAACGCCTTCGATAAAGTCATTTGCGATACTGTCGGCGTCCTTCTGTGTGCCGACTGTTTCATCGTAAAGCCATGTTGCAAGTGTTTTCCATTCGTTGTCGGGACCTTCATCAGTCATTGTGCAGGAACGGAGCACCATCTGTTCCTTATCCTTATAATATACTACCGAATATGCAAGTGACGCACTTGTAAAAAGCGAAACAAGCTCGTTGTCGTTTTCGGCAACAACCTTCTGTTTTGTATAATTCTGTTTTACAAGTTCTTCTTCAACCTTGCCGACGATATAATCAAAAGCTTTTTTAAATTCCAACTTAATCTTCCTCTCGGATTAGTCTGTCAGAATTCATTATACAATCAAATAACAGATTTGTCAAAGGTTTTGACTTGCAAGACGCACATTATTGTGTTATTATTTAAGCTGTATATTAATGTAAAAGAAGGTTTTATTATGTCTTGTCAAGATGCTATCGGAGTTTTTGACTCCGGATTAGGCGGACTCAGCGCTGTAAAAGAGTTTTTGCATGTGCTGCCAAACGAGAAAATAATATACTTTGGAGATACGGGAAGAGTACCCTACGGCAACAGAAGTCGTGAAACAATTTCAAAGTATGCCCTTCAGGACGCAAATTTTCTGTTGAAACACAATGTCAAAACAGTTGTTGCAGCCTGCGGTACGGTAAGTTCGGTTGCAGGCGATATGCTTGAAGAAAAGCTTTCCGTTCCGTACACGGGTGTTGTAAACCCGACCGCATTCATTGCCGACCGAAAAACAAAGAACGGTAAAATCGGAATTATCGGCACTGCCGCAACTATTTCGAGCCACAGCTACAAGCTCCGTCTTGAAAAGCTTAATCCGAAATACAAGGTTTATGAGCAGGCGTGTCCGCTTTTTGTTCCGCTTGTTGAAAACGGTTTCATCTGTCGTGACGATCAGATTGTACGGCTTGTCATCAGAAGATATCTTTCCGAACTCAAGGAAACAGGCGTTGACACCCTCATTCTCGGTTGCACCCACTATCCGCTTTTGCGTGACGCAATTGCTGACTTTATGGGTGACGGCGTTACGCTTGTTGATTCGGGATATGAAACTGCAATCTATTGCTCAAAAATTCTCAGAGAAAACAATCTGCTCAACACAGACGGCGTGCATCAGACTCCCGAATTTTATGTAAGCGACACTCCCGACGGATTTAAAAGCGTTGCAGGACTGTTTCTCGGCAGAAATATGGAGCATACTGTTACACAAATTGACATTGAACAGTATTAACGAGGGAAGATATGACAGATAAGGAAAAGAAAAAATGCAAATATATGATTTCCATTCTGGGCGAACAGATTCTTGACGATGAAAGCGACAGAATTGAGGTTCTCACAGAGGGAAATTTTCTGATGAAAAAAGACCATTGTTACATAGGCTACAAAGAATATGACGAGGATGCACCGCAGAGCTTTTACGACAATCTCATCAAAGTTCAGGACAATACGGTGACAATTACACGCAAAGGTCCCATGCGTTCACAGCTTATGCTTGAAAAAGGCAGACGGCATCAATGCCTGTATCAGACGCCTGCAGGCGACCTTATGATAGGAGTTTTCACAAAAACAATGAACAACTCCCTCACCAAAAACGGCGGAACGCTTGAGGTCAGTTACACGCTTGATTTCAACAATGACCTTGTGAGCGAAAACAAGTTTAAAATTACGGTTGAAGAAAAAGAAAAGTTTGAAAATGAGGTAGATTGATATGGATACATACGCACTTGCTGTACAACAGCTAAAAAAAGCAATTGAAAACGCTATTGAAAAGGCGATTGCAAACGGAGAGCTTCCGCAGGCAGAAGCCGCTCCGTTCATCATTGAAACACCTGCCGACAGAAGTCACGGTGACTTTGCAACCAACGCGGCAATGGCAGGTGCAAAGGCATTCCGTATGCCGCCTTTCAAAATTGCACAGGCTATCACATCAAACCTTGACCTTGAGGGTACAATGTTTGACCGCTTTGAAACAGCAGGTCCGGGATTCATCAACTTCTTCCTCGGCACTGAATTTTATTCGGCTGTAATCAGAGAAATCCTTGCCAATCCCGAGGCATACGGCAGAAGTGAATACGGCAGAGATGAAAAGGTTATGATTGAGTTTGTATCAGCCAACCCGACAGGTCCTATGCACATGGGCAACGCAAGAGGCGGCGCTCTCGGTGACTGTCTTGCCGCTGTTCTTGACAAAGCAGGCTACAACGCATGGCGTGAATTTTATGTAAACGACGCCGGCAATCAGATTGAAAAGTTCGGCTGTTCACTTGAAGCAAGATATCTTCAGATTTTCAAGGGCGATGAGATAGAGTTCCCCGAGGACGGCTACCAGGGCGAGGACATCAAAGACCTTGCAAAAGAATATGCAGACCTAAACGGCGACAGCCTTGTTAATGTAAGCGCAAAAGAACGCAAAAAGGCTCTTGTTGACTATGCACTTCCTAAGAACATCAAGAAGATGCAGGCTGATATGGAAAAATACAAGATTTTCTATGACAAATGGTTCTTTGAAAGCGAGCTTCACAAGAGCGGTGCTGTTAAGGCTGTTGTTGACCTTCTCACAGAAAAAGGACTTACCTACGAAAAAGATGGTGCCGTTTGGTACAAGAACAAAGAGGTGCTCACACAGAAGCTTCTCAAAGAGGGCAAGTCACAGAAATACATTGACAACCTTGAATTAAAGGACGATGTTCTCATTCGTCAGAACGGCAACCCGACATATTTTACAGCCGACATCGCATACCACAAGAACAAATTTGACCGTGGATTCACAACTCTTATTGATGTTTGGGGTGCAGACCATCACGGTCATGTTATGAGAATGAAAGGCGCAATGGACGCTATCGGCTATGACGGTGACAAGCTCAATGTTGTTCTTATGCAGCTTGTTAAGCTTGTTAAGGACGGTGAGCTTGTAAAAATGAGCAAGCGTACAGGCAAGGCTATTCAGCTTGGCGATTTGCTTGACGAAGTGCCTGTTGACAGCGCAAGGTTCCTCTTTAACACCAAAGAGGCTAACACACAGATGGACTTTGACCTTGACCTTGCAGTAAGTCAGGACAATCAGAACCCTGTTTATTATGTTCAATACGCACACGCAAGAATTTGCAGTATCTTCAAGTCGCTTGCAAAAGAGGGCATTTCTCCGAGAGAATGTACAGACGCAGAGCTTGCACTCCTCACGGCTCCCGAAGAAAAAGAACTCATCAATCATCTTGCGTCATACACCAACGAAATCATCAGTGCGGCAAAGGATTACGATCCGACCAAGGTTACACGCTATGTAACACAGCTTGCAACACTTTTCCACAAATTCTACAACGCTTGCCGTGTTAAGGGCGAAGAAGAAGGTCTTATGCAGGCAAGACTTGCACTTTGCAACTGCGTAAGAGCCGTTATCAAAAATGTTCTTACAATGTTCAACATCTCTTGCCCCGAAAGCATGTAAGCAGCGTGTCGCTGCACCCTGTTCGTGTAGATAGTTTTATTAATGCGAAACTTATATTTCCCGAGCGTTACATTGTATATCTTGTGCTTTATTCAACCGAGTACCTCGGTGCGTAGTTCGTGTAGATAGTTTTATTAATGCGAAACTTATATTTTCCGAGCGGAAGTTTACAAATTGAAATTTAAAAATTGAAAATGTAAAATGAATGTCGGTAAGACAGTTTGCATAATGCAAAACAATGTCTTCCCGACTGATTTTTATTTATATCCAATTGTCATCCTTTAGAGGCGTTCATTGGACGCCCGCCTTGATGGGATTTTATGTTTAACAAAAACTTTTTATGTATTGAAAGTTATGTGCTGTCTGCAGTGGCGGTTAGTGACCGTCATTTGTTTTGTGTGCAAACACAAAACAATTCGTAGCGGCGAACCGTGTTCGCCGCTACGGTGGATTGTACCAACAATTACTATATCACCTTAAAAATTATACATCCAAACAAAAATGTCAGAAACAGGTTTATAATTACAAATCCCTGTTTCTGACATTTTGCTTTAATTCAATGTATCATTAACTTCCTGTATTGAACTCAGAAATCAGTATACCATTTATCTTCACATTTGGACAACCATCAAATATATCAAAATTATTTTTTTCTTTCTCTATCAGGGTGTCAGACATTGTAACAGATTTTAAGTTTTCACATCCATAAAAAACCTTTTTTCCAATCTTTTCAATATTATCGGGAATTACGATATTTTCTAAAGAAGTACATCCATAAAACAATGCATTCTCTAATTCTGTTAAGTTTTTCGGAATTGTTATTTCTTTTAAAGAAATGCATTCATAAAATGCAGCAGAATCAAGTAATGTTAATGTATCAGGTAAATTAACATTTATAATTTCTTCACATTTATCAAATGCACGGGTACCAATTTCAGTCACCCCATCAGGTACTTCTATACTTTTTAAATTAGTACATTGATAAAACGCATCTTTTTCTATTGTCTTCAAAGTGTCAGGCAAAACAATTGACACCAAATCATAACCACTAAATGCTTCCTCACCGATGGTAGTTACAGGTCTTTCCTCTATTGTATCAGGCACCACAATTTCTCTGTCTGCACCTGTATATCCCGTGATTTTTACAGTTCCCTCTTCAAATTCATAAGTAAAGTCCTCAACAGGTGATGTTTGTTTTCCGCATGAACAAAAACTTATGCAAAGCAATACACAAGCTAATAAACACGCAATTTTTCTTTTCATAATAATTCCGCCTTTCTCTAATTTATAACCATATGGTTATTATACAGAAATTTTATCACAAAGAATGTTATTCTGTCAATAGCAAATAAATAAAAAGGGTGATAAAATGCCTTATTATAAAAGGATAAGGGAATTGCGTGAGGATCACGATATGACGCAGAAAGATGTTGCAGAATATCTCGGCATGAAACAGCCGCAGTACTTTAGGTATGAAAACGGAAACCGTGACGTGCCGACCGAGGTGCTTATTTCTCTTGCAAAATTGTACAAAGTTTCAACCGACTACATCCTTGAGTTGAAACACGATACAAATTAAACACGCTCAAAAGTAAAACCCCGAAGTCTTTAAAACTTCGGGGTTTGGTTGCGTTTATTATTTGCGTGTGATTGACCAACCTGTTTTGTTGTAGTCGCTTATGGTGTTGCCTTTCTTGTCAATACAACGGACGGTATAAGTTACCTTCTTGCCTTTCTTCGCACCTGAATCTGTGAACGAAGTTGAAGTTGTGTCCTTAACCCTTGTCCAACTTCCGCCAGCGTATTTTCTGTAAAGTCTGTAGCCGTACACGCCTGTGACCTTGTTCCATGTCACGCTCACGCCCTTTGATGTATTTGTAAGCTTTGTTATTTTCGGGGTTGTGGCTGTGTATTTCTTTGACCAACCCTTTGAATTAAATCCGCTGATTGTGTTGCCGCTACTATCAATGCAACGGATTGTGTAAGTCTTTGTCTGATTTGCACTTACCGCTGAATCAGTGAAGCTTGTTGAGGTTGTGTCCTTGATTCGTTTCCAACCGTTTGAAGTTTTCTGATAAACCCTGTAGCCGTAAACACCTGCGATTTTGTTCCAACTAAGCTTGACACCGCTTGTTGTGTTTTCAAGCTTGCTGATTGTCGGTGCTACGGGGGTGTATTTCTTTGACCAACCCTTTGAATAAAAACCGCTGACGGTTTTGCCGTTCTTGTCAATACAACGGATTGTGTAGGTTTCCGTTCTGTTCGAACTTACTCCCGAGTCGGTAAAACTTGTCGCAGTTGTATCCTTAAACCTTTTCCAACCGCCTGATGAGGTCTTGTAGTAAAGTCTGTAACCGTAAACTCCTGCAATTTTGTTCCAACTGAGCTTGATACCGCCTGAAGTGTTTTCAAGCTTTGAAATTGTCGGAGCAACGGGAGTGTATTTTTTTGACCAACCCTTTGAATTAAATCCGCTGATTGTGTTGCCGCTACTATCAATGCAACGAATTGTATAAGTCTTTGTCTGATTTGCACTTACTGCCGAATCAGTAAAACTTGTTGCGGTTGTGTCCTTAATTCGTTTCCAACCGTTTGAAGTTTTCTGATAAATTCTGTAACCGTAAGCTCCCGAAACCTTGTTCCAAGAAAGCTTGATACCGCCTGTAGTATTTTCAAGTTTAGAAATTGAGGGGATTGAAAGTGTTTTTACAACGGTAACTTTGCACTCTGCAACTCTGCCGTCACTGTCCTGAACACGTACTGTTGCCTTACCTACTTTTTTGGCAGTAATTTTACCCTTTGAGTCAACAGTAGCAACACTACGGTCACTACTAAACCACTTTACATTATCAACCTCAGTTTCACCAAGATATGTATCAAGTGTCACTTTCAGAGTATATGTTTGGTTTAATCCAAGTACCAATTCATACTTGTTCAATTTTAATTTTGATAATATTTTTCCAACAGCAAATTCAATTTCTTTTGCATCAGGATTATTAGTTCGGTCAAGTCTTTCATCTACAGCCTTCATCACATCATTAGCATTGAGTTTCAATGTTTTCATAAGACCGTCAACCTTATCGGTTTTTTCGGAATCATCGTAATAGGCTATAAGATAATTTGCCATCATTGTGGTATCATTTTCACCATCAGGGAAAGATGAACCAACAATGTTACCAGTTGATGTAATTCTCTTCTCAGGGCCGCAGTCTTTGTTCTTTGCCCAAACTGCTTCATTTGCCAATTTTTCTGAATCTTCGGGATTTTCAATCTTATTGCCGGTACAATACAGAGTGTCTCCTATGCACTTGCCACCCATTATAGCGGTATAAGTCTGCATGCCGGTATTTGCACTGAATATTACACAATAGATATTACCGTCTGATTTATTGATAGTGTTTCCTGTCTTAGAAAGATCATAAGTTGCAATACCCGTTGAGGAATCATACTTACATTTTTCTTTCTTTGTCTGCCATGCAGGCCAATAACCTGTACCGTCAGCCGCCCACACATGGCAATAAACTGTTTTTACATTGTTCCAGCCTGACTTTTTTACATCAAATTTGATTACATTGCTTTCTTTAGATTCATCAGGAGTAGTTACACCACCAAATTCATGTACATATCCACTTTCCTTAGCCATATCATAGTTAGGAAGTGAACCGTACTCGTACATGCCTGTTTCTTCGTTAAGGCCATAGAAGAAGTAGAACTCACCACCGTAATATTCCTTACCGGTGACACTTACAGAAACATTGCTAGGGTCTATAACACAAATCATGTTGTTGAAGTTCATTGAGATACCCCAGTAAGGATCCTCAAAGAAGTTGTCAGCAAATTTACCGAAGAAAGTCTTGTCATTACCGTCAAGTGCTTCCTGAGCCTTTGCCCAGAATTTACCGTCAAGCAATTCGTCATAATGAGAATCGTCGCCTTCCGAATAGTACTGGCAAATAACATCGACAGTCTGCTTAGCAGCCTTAAACTGTTCCTCACCGAACTCGAAAGTTACTTTACCTGTTTCTTCATCTTCTGTCCTCTCACCGCCGTTAAGGTAGTTGTTGAAAATAATATTAGGAACATCTGCAGGAAGGTCAATATAATAAATATTGTTATCAGGGTCGGCAACCTGCATTTTATAACCGGGCCAACTTACTCCTTGTGATGTACCCGAAATAAATCCGTCCACATCACTACCGTTCCACCAGTAAGCACCTGCAGTATCACCGCCGAATTTTTCATTTTCCCAAGATTCCGGCATTGCAAAATAAATTCTGTGTGTTTCTACGCCCTTACTCGGAACATAGCGACCGTCGCTGTCAATTGCCGCAGATACTCCAGTAATGCCGACTACGGCAACAGAAAGCACCATTGCGATTGACAGAAGCATGCTTATAAGTTTTTTTGTCATTTTTTAAAAACTCCTCTCTTATTTTGTTGAATTTAATAAGCTTTGTTAAATCGTATTACATTTCATTTTTAATCTTAAATAACTCAAATAAATAATATAACGAATAAAATATTTTGTCAATAGAATTTAAGACAATTCATACATTTTTTTGTAAACTTTTACCATAAAGCAAAATTTTCCCTTTGCATATAATTTAAAATTCTGCAAAAAATAAAACCACCTCACAGAAAGGTGGTTTTTATTATGAGTTTTTACGATGTTAATCATAACGAGGGACAGCACGAAAAATATCCGATTGAGTTGCCCTCACGGAACAGCAAAAAGGAAATTTCCCCTATTGTTGATGTTACGGAACACGAGGTTTATCCGCTTGAGTTTGCAAACTGTCACAGGACAAAGCCTCATTTTGACACAAACGGTGACATCACCGAGATTGTGACTACCGAAACAGAAGCTGAAACGGAAGAGCGAACCACTCACGAACAGCATAAGTAGGGACATACAAAAGTCTTGTGTCGGAGCTTACTGCTCCGACATTTCCTTTTATGCCGAGTTGAGAACAGATTATCCTCGCTCTGAGCTGATGAAAGCCGTCCGTCACAATCGTAATATCTGTATTAAGGTTGTTGTCCTCAATAATTTTCATTGAATTTCTTATATTCTCGGTTGTGTTGGTTGACTTGTCCTCCATATAAAGTCTTGAAGAATCAATTTTCGACTCCGTCAGCACATTGTACATACATTGTGCCTCACTCATAATCTCGTCACTTCCCTGTCCTCCGCTGAGAACGGCATTTGCGTTCGGAGAATCGTCAAGATATGATTTTGCGGCGTCAATTCTGCCACGCAAAATTACCGACGGTCCCCACGGCTTAACCTGAGCGCCGAGGACAATTGCAGTTGAGTTTTCGGGCGGAGCCTGACAGGTTGCCCACACCATTGCAGAGGTGACAATCGCACCGTAAACGGCAAAAGCGATAAAGCCGATATTCACTACATGAAAAACTATTTTAGTAAACAAATGCTTAAAGCAAAATGCCTTTATTGCTCCGTGAACGGGCGGAATTAACACGCACAACAGCCACAGACACAAAAAAGTTCCTGCAATATTGCCCGGGTTGATAATTCCGTGAGTCATAGGGATTACGAAAAATCCGAGAAATACAACTGCTGCGGCAATGCCGATTATGCGTAAAATTAACATCACCATTTTCAAAATATCACCCGACCTGTTAAATTTCTTTCATCTTATCAAACTCGTTATACATATTTTCAAGTGTTGACAAGCGGTCAATAAACGGAGTGTCAACAGCGCCCTCAAAGCACGATTCTTTCTTGCTTTTTAGAACCTCCATTGCAGATTTGTCGGGATTGTTGATTGTTCCGGCACCTGCAACACAACCGCCGGGGCAAGCCATACCCTCAAGCAGATAGCCGTTGTACTTGCCAGCCTTTGCCATACGCAAAAGCTTTACGCACTCGTCAAGTCCCTGTGCATTGGCAACCTTGACCTCTCTTTCGGGATCAAGCTTGTGGATTGCATTGACAACAGCCTTTGCGACACCGCCGCTTACGGCAAAGCCTCTGCCGTCTGCGCTTGAAAATGAAAGCGGTTTTTCGTCAACCTCAACAGCGTTAAAATCAACCTCTTTTGCGGCAAACATTCCTGCAACTTCTTCAAAGGTCAGCACAAAGTCGATATCACTTCGGATACTTCTGCGGCTTGCCTCAAGCTTTTTAGCGGCACATGGTCCGATAAACACAACTCTGCAATCGGGATAATGCTGTTTTGTAAGTCTGCCCGTGAGAACCATCGGAGTGAGTGCCATTGAAATGTACGGAGCGATGTCGGGGAAAGTTTTCTTCGCCATAACGCTCCATGCCGGGCAACAGGAAGTCGCCATAAACGGCTGTTTTTCGGGAACTTCTTCCATAAAATCCTTTGCTTCTTCAACCGTACAAAGGTCGGCACCAACCGCAACCTCGACAACATCTGTAAAGCCAAGAGCCTTAAAGGCATTTCTGATTTTATTTGACGGAAGTCCCTTGAACTGACCTGCAATTGCAGGTGCAACTGCGGCATAAACAGGTGTGCCGCTGTTGATTGCCATAATAGTCTGAAAAATCTGACTTTTGTCAACAATTGCGCTGAACGGACAGCTTACAAGGCACATTCCGCATGAAACGCACTTGTTATAGTCAATATCTGCTCTGCCGTGTTCATCGCTGTGGATAGCTTTCATACCGCATGCGGCGGCACACGGACGCTCCTGCTTTATGATTGCATTGTACGGGCACGCACCCTGACATTTTCCGCATTTGATGCACTTTTCATCGTCAATATGCGATTTTCCGTGTACAATCGAGATTGCTCCCTTCGGGCAAACCTCTGTGCACGGGTGTTCAAGACAGCCCTGACAGCCGTCTGTCACAACCACCCTTTTTTCGGCACACTTATGACAGGCAAATTTTATTATATTGATTAACGGCGGATCGTAAACCTTTTCGTCAATCATACTTTCTTCAACACCTGTTGAGATAGGCGCTTGTTTTGAAACGGGCAAAAGCGGAAGTCCCATTGCAAGGCGAAGTCTTTCGCCCACAATGGCTCTTTCGAGAAATATACTCTCGCGGTATGTTGAAATTTCACCCGGGATAATTTCATACGGAAGATTTTCAAATTTTGAATAATCCCCGCCCTCGTATGCAAACCTTGCAACCTCGGTGAAAATTTGATTACGGATTTTTGTCTTTGACGAATACAGTCCTCTCAAGGCACTCATCCTTTCACTGTGTGTATTTTATTTTCTATTCAATCATTCACTAAATTTAAATCGGAGCAACACTCTGCTTTGCTCGCAAGGAGCAGAGTTTGCGACCGATTGCAATCTTGTACATAGGAGCGTTAGCTCCTCAGAGGTTCAATGGAACATTGAACCTCTGAATTGCAACATAATGTTGCAATTCGTACTTAGATTATACACTACACTATCCTTGTTTTCAACAGATACAGGCTTATTTTGCAAAAATTTTGCGATATTATTTACATAATATCAAACTTTATCCCGAGCGATTTTGTCACATTTATTGACTTTAAGTGAATATTGTTATAAAATGGTGTCATACTATCAAAAATTACGAGGTACAAACCTATGAAATGTCCTAATTGCGGTTTTGAAACAAATGAAAAATATTGCCCGGCATGCGGTGCTAATATGAATACAACAAAAACGAGTAAAGGTAAAACTCTTGCGATTATTGTTTTATCTGTAGCGGTAATCACACTTGTTTGCACAAATGTGATTACACTTGTAATATTTGCAAATAAAACCGAACTCGAAACGGTCAATACACAACCGACAACTGTTATTTCGGAAACAGTCGCAAACACACAAGCCACAACATCAACAAACAAAAGTGACGATAAAGATTATATTTTCGTCCCAGGAAAAAACAGCACAGTTAAAACAGGTTTTGGAAACATAAAACTTTCAAATATTGAGTATGCCCCTGCAAATGAAGAATTTTCGGCAAATTATGTTTATACTCTTCAAAAAGTAACATTTGAATTTGAAAACACATCAGACTCGCCGAAACAACTCGGATATTGTAATGTAACAATTCCTAACGATTATCCTAACTTGTACCCACAAACTATGCAGGTTCAAAGAATAGAATATACAAACGAACTTAAAGTTTGCAAGTCAGGTGATAAAATGAGTGTTTCTATGGTGCTTGCCGTTCCAAAAAAGGAAAGTGAAGTCAGCTTTACACTAAAAATATATTCAAGCACAGAAAGCAAAGACTACGAAAACACTTTTGCAATTGAAAGAAAAGATTGAGGTAAATCCTATGAAATGTCCTAATTGCGGTTTTGAAACCGAGTCTGCGTTTTGTCAGATGTGCGGAACGAAAATTTCCGAAGCTTTACATACACAAAGTAATGAAACAACCGAAACTGAGTACACCTCGCCTTTGCCGCAGACAGGCTTTGAACAGGCGGAGGGCTTTGCACCGCAGATTCAAAATGAAATGCCCGAACTTGAAATAAATCAGCCACCCATTCCCTACATTCCGCCGGCAGAACAGCCGATTGATAAAAAGAAAGCTTTTAAAATCGTGAAAATTGTTGTCGCCTGTGTGATTGGTGCGGTCATTATTGCAGGCATTGCAATCAATGTAACTGCGGCGGTATCGGGCAACAGCAAGTCAATTTTCGGCAACAACTCCATTAGTGACTGGGTGAATCGTCCTGAAATGTACGATGGAGATTACAGCACATATAATTAAAAAATAAAAAAATAAAACGGTAGGAAAGGCATTGCAGTATTGCAAATTGTCTTTCCTACCGTTTTTATGTTTAGGTTTAAAATAAATTATTAGGGTTTGCCGATTTTGCGGAAACGCTCATAGCGTGCATTCAAAAGCTCTTCATCATCAAGGGCAAGGTTCTTTTCAAATGTTCTTTTGATGAGCATTTTAAGACTTTCAAACATAGCCTGATCGCCTGCCTTTGGCTGACGGATGATTCTCTCGATTACACCGAGGTCAAACAAATCCTGTGCGGTAAGCCTGAGAGCCTCTGCCGCATCAGCCGCCTTTGAGCTGTCTTTCCAGAGAATTGATGCACAACCCTCGGGAGAAATTACCGAATAAACGGAATTTTCAAGCATCCATACTTCATCGGAAACTGCAAGTGCAAGCGCACCGCCGCTGCCGCCCTCACCGATAAGAACGGTAAGTACGGGAGTTTTGAGAGTCATCATTTCCATGAGGTTTTCGGCAATAGCCTGTCCCTGACCTCTTTCCTCCGCACCGATTCCGGGGTATGCACCGCTTGTATCAACAAGGCAAAGAACAGGTCTTCTGAACTTTTCAGCCTGTTTCATAAGTCTTAAAGCCTTGCGGTAGCCCTCGGGATGAGCCTGACCGAAGTTGCGTTCAACACGCTCTTTTGTATTTCTGCCCTTTTCAATTCCGATTACAGTAACTGGAGTGTCAAAGAGCATTGCAAGTCCTGCAACAACTGCTTTATCGTCGGCATATCTGCGGTCACCGTGAAGCTCAATGAAGCTGTCACCGAACATATGGGCAATATAGTCAACCGAGGTCAGCTTATTAGCATCTCTCGCCGCCATAACCTTTTCGTAAGCTGTCATTTTTAAGCCTCCTCACCGCTGTAACCGTGCAATTTAAGCAGTTTTACAAGTGTAGATTTCAAATCATTTCTGCTGACAACCGAATCGATAAAGCCCTTCTGAAGAACAAATTCCGAGGTTTGGAAGTCCTTGGGGAGCTTTTGACGGATTGTCTGCTCGATTACTCTCGGACCTGCAAAGGCAACAAGGCAATCGGGCTCGGCAAGAATAATGTCGCCCTCCATTGCAAACGATGCCGTAACACCGCCTGTTGTCGGGTCTGTAAGCACCGTGATGTAGAGATTACCTGCGTCGCTGTGTCTTTTTACCGCACCAGAAGTTTTTGCCATTTGCATAAGCGAGAGGATACCTTCCTGCATTCTTGCACCGCCTGCGGCAGTACAAACAACAATCGGCATTGCATTTTCGGTTGCATATTCAAACGCACGGGTGATTTTTTCGCCCGTGATTACGCCCATACTTCCCATCATAAAGGTCGGATCCATAACGCAGAGAACGGTATCAATGCCGTTCATCTTACATTCTCCGCAGATAACAGACTCCTTAGCACCTGTTTTTCTCGCCTTTTCAAGCTTTTCGTCATATCCCGGAAAATCAAGAATATTATGGCTTGAAAGGTCTGCATCAAACTCAACAAAGGTATCCTTGTCGGCAAGCATTTCAACTCTGTCTCGTCCGTTCATTCTGAAATGGTGATTGCACTTTGTGCAGACATGAAGATTTTCCTCCATATCCGTCGTAAGGAGCATAGTGTTGCATTTGGGGCATTTTATCCACATTTCTTCGGGAACGAAGGGAACATTTTTGCTCTCGCCCTCATCGGACTCAAGCTCATTCTTCGGTTTTCTGAAAGCAAACAAATCCATATCTTTTACTTCTTCCTGTCGGCGTGTTTCTCTTCAAACTCTGCCATAAAATCTGTTGTATATTCACCGCTCACAAACTGTTCGTCCGAGAGAATCTCGGCAAGAAGGTCACGGTTAATGTCAATTCCGTCAATGGTAAGCTCGGAAAGAGCCATTTTCATCTTTCTGATTGCCTCGGCACGGCTTCTTGCCTGAACAATCAGCTTGCCGATCATCGAATCATAGTACGGAGGAACAAAATAGTCCTGATAAATCGCCGTATCAAATCTTACAAATGCACCGCCCGGGGTGTGAAGTCTTGTAATTCTTCCGCAGCTCGGTCTGAATCCCTTTTCCGGATTTTCGGCATTGATTCGGCATTCAATTACATTGCCGTGTGTGAAGATGCTGTCCTGAGTGCGGGAAAGCTTTGCACCTGCGGCAATTCTTATCTGCCACTGAACAATATCAAGACCTGTTACCATTTCCGTAACACCGTGTTCAACCTGCAGACGGGTGTTCATTTCCATAAAGTAGAAGTTGTTGTCCATATCAAGCAAAAATTCAACTGTGCCTGCATTGACATAGTTGACTGCCTTTGCCGCCTTAACAGCCGCAATCATCATCTCTTTACGGGTTTTCTCGTCAAGAGCGGGGCTTGGACTTTCTTCAATCATCTTCTGGTTCTTTCTCTGAACAGAGCATTCACGCTCACCCAGACAAACGATATTGCCGTATTTATCACACAAAAGCTGCATTTCAATGTGTTTTACAGGGTGAATGAATTTTTCTATGTAGCAGGCACCGTCACCAAATGCTGACTGCGCCTCGCTTGAAGCTGACAAAAATGCCTCTTCAAACTGCTCAATTGAATCAACACGGCGAATACCCTTTCCGCCGCCGCCCGAACGAGCCTTGATGAGAAGCGGAAAACCGATTTTTTCAGCTTCCTCTTTTGCCTGTTCAACGCTTTCAACAATATCGCAGCCGGGGGTTACGGGAACACCTGCGGCACGCATAGTCTTTCTTGCGTTGTCCTTGTCGCCCAAAAGCTTTATCATTTCGGATGAAGGACCGATAAAGTTGATGTTGCACTGTTCACAGAGCGAAACAAACTTGGCATTTTCGGACAAGAGTCCGTAGCCGGGATGAATAGCCTGAGCACCGCTTTCAACGGCAACGGTGAGAATTGCAGGCATATTGAGGTAGCTGTCGGCAACACGGTTACCGCCTACGCAGTAGCTTTCATCGGCAAGTTGAACATGCAGGGAGTCCTTGTCTGCCTCAGAATAAATTGCTACTGTGCTGATGCCCATTTCACGGCAGGCACGGATAATTCTTACTGCAATTTCGCCTCGGTTGGCAATCAGAATTTTTGAGAACATTTTTTCACTTCCAGTTATTTATCGCATTACGGCTGTCTGCACCCAAAACGGCACAGACAGCCTTTAAAATCACTTATTTTCAACAAGTGCAAACGAAAGCTCGGCACTTACACAGAGCTTGCCGTCAACATAACCCTTTGCGTCAATAAAGTAGAATGCACCTCTGCTCTTTGTGAGTGTGCAGACACTTTCAAGAGTGTCGCCCGGTTTCACGGGATTTCTGAACTTAACATTGTTCATCTTTGTGAAGTAAGGTGTGCAGTTCTTAACCTTGTCTGCAAGAAGGCAACAGCTTGCCTGTCCCATCATTTCGCAGAGAATAACACCCGGAACAACGGGGTTACCGGGGAAATGTCCCTGTAAAAAGAACTCGTCACCTTTGATTGTATATCTGCCCTTTGCCGTGTTTTCGTCAACACTTTCAGCCTCTTCAACGAGAAGCATATTGTCACGGTGCGGCAAAATCTTTTTAATTTCTTCCTGATTCATACAGTCCTCCGATTATTTAACCTTGAATAACGGCTGACCGTATTCAACAAGATCTCCATCCTTAACAAGAACTTCAACGATTTCATAGTCGTCCTCAGCCTGAATTTCGTTCATGCACTTCATAGCCTCGATAATGCAAACGGTTGAGCCCTTGCTTACTTTCTTTCCGACAGGAGCAAAAGGAGCCTTGCCCGGTGCCGATGCGGCATAGAATACGCCGACAATCGGAGCGTTTACAGTCTTGGCGTCTTCCTCGGGAGCGGCAGACTGAGCCGCAGGAGCCTGTGGCTGAACAGGCGCAGGAGCAGGAACATCTGTTGCAGTCGGCTGATATGCACCGATTGGAGATGCATTAAAAATCTGCTGTGCCGGATGTTCTTTTTCAAGATGAATCTTTGTACCATCCTCTTTTTCAATTTCAAGAACGCTCAAAGAAGAATTTTCAAGAAGGGAAATATATTCCTTGATTTCTTCAATTTTATTCATAGTAATTCCCTCGCTTAATATTTTTTAAATACAAGACAAGCGTCATGTCCGCCAAAGCCGAGGTTGGTTGAAGCGGCAACATTTACATCACGCTTAACTGCTTTGTTAGGTGTATAGTTAAGGTCAAGACCTTCATCGGGTTCGTCAAGGTTGATTGTCGGCGGAATAACACCGTCATTGAGAGCCATAACAGAAGCGATAGCCTCAATTGCGCCTGTTGCGCCGAGAAGATGACCTGTCATTGATTTTGTTGAGCTGATATTTGCATCATAAGCCTTTTCACCGAGAGCCGTCTTGATAGCCATTGTTTCGGTAAGGTCATTAAGATGTGTGCTTGTGCCGTGAGCATTGATGTAAAGCTGTGCGTCATCGGCAACATTTGCCTCCTCAAAAGCAATCTTAATTGCTCTTGCAAGACCTGCACCGTTAGGATCGGGAGCTGTAACATGATGTGCGTCACAAGTATTGCCATAGCCTGAAAGCTCTGCATAAATCTTAGCACCTCTTGCAACTGCGTGCTCATACTCTTCAAGAACGAGCATGCCTGCGCCCTCGCCCATGATGAAACCGTCACGATTCTTGTCAAACGGACGGGATGCGTGCTTTGGATCATCGTTTGTTGAAAGAGCTTTCATATTCTGGAAACCAGCAATTGTGAGAGGAGCAACAACTGCCTCTGCACCGCCTGCGATGATAGCGTCAGCGTAGCCGTCCTTAATGCAGTGGAAAGCCTCACCGATTGAATTTGTACCTGTTGCACAGGCACTCATAACCGAAAGAGAAACACCTTTTGCGTTAAAACGGATTGCAACATTGCCTGTTGCGATATTACCGATCATCATCGGAATGAAGAAAGGAGAAACCTTTCTCGGGCCTCCGTTTTCCATGCCCACTGTATTCTTAACAAAGGTCTGCAAACCGCCGATACCTGCGCCGATATAAACACCGAAACGGTTCTCGTCAATCTTGCCTATGATACCGCTGTCGTCAACTGCCTGCTGTGCCGCTGCGATTGCGTACTGTGTATATGGATCAAGCTTTCTTACTTCTTTTTTCTCAATATACTGTGTGGGATCAAAATCCTTGACTGTACCTGCGATGTGAACCTTGAGGTCACTTGTATCGAAAGCTGTGATTGTTTCGATACCGCAAACGCCGTCAACCATATTTTTCCACATTGTAGGCACATCGTTACCAATCGGTGAAATTGCGCCCATACCTGTTACAACTACTCTTCTGCTCATTATATCCTCCAAATCAATTACATTGCAAGTCCGCCGTCAACTCTGATAACCTCGCCTGTTACATAAGCGGCATCGTCAGAGCAGAGGAAAGCTACTACATCTGCAACATCATCGGGAGTACCGATACGCTTTGCAGGAATCTGTGCTTTCATTGCGTCCTTTACCTTATCGGGAAGTACACTTGTCATATCTGTTGCAATGTAACCCGGAGCAACTGCATTAGCCGTAACGCCTCTGCCTGCAAGTTCCTTTGCAACCGACTTTGTAAGACCGATAATACCGGCCTTTGACGCAGAATAGTTAGCCTGACCTGCGTTGCCGGTAAGACCGACAATTGACGCTGTGCTGCAGATTCTGCCGTAACGCTTTTTCATAAAGTGCTTGTATGTATGCTTAATCATGTTGAATGTACCCTTGAGGTTTACATTGATTACAGCATCAAAATCTTTTTCGTCCATATTTAAAACGAGCTTATCTCTCGTGATGCCTGCGTTGTTTACAAGAATTTCGATACTGCCGAACTCCTCGATGACCTGATCGACAACCTTCTTTGACTCTTCAAAATTTGAAACATCACAGAAATACTGCTCAACCTTTGTGCCGTACTGCGAAAGCTCTTCCTTAGCCTTAATGCCCTCGTTTTCGTCACCTACATAGAGAATTGCGATGTTAGCACCCTCTTTTGCAAGCTTTGTTGCGATTGCAAGACCGATACCTCTTGAGCCGCCTGTTACTACGGCTGTTTTATTTTCAAATCTCATTATATTATACCTCCGAACAGTATCAAAGTTCAAGTGCGTCAATATCAGCCGCAGTTTCAACCTTGAATGCCTTTACATCTCCGTTGATTCTCTTTACAAGACCTGTTAGGGTTTTGCCCACACCAACCTCAATAAAGGTGTCAACGCCGTCATTAATCATATTTTCAACAATAGTCTGCCATTTTACGGGATTCTCAACCTGTGCCTTTACAAGCGTTTTGAAATCGCCCGAATACGGCTGAGCCGTGTAATCGGAATAAATCTGAACCTTTGGCTGAGCAAAGTCAACATTTTCCATATACTTTCCGAGTCCCTCTGCGGCATCAGCCATAAAGGGAGAATGGAACGCACCGCTTACTGCAAGAAGTTTTGCCCTTCCGCCCTCTGCTTTAACTGCCTCGCAGAAAGCAGAGGCATTTTCACTTGTTGTTGCAACAACAGTCTGAGCCGGTGAGTTGTAGTTTACGGGATATGTTTTGTCAAACCTTGAGCAGATTTCTTCAACCTTTTCGGGAGTAAGCTTTAATACGGCAGCCATTGCACCCGGATTTTCCGTTGCGGCTTTGTCCATAAGCTCGCCTCTTTTGCAAACGAGTCTGAAAGCCTCTTCATCGGAAAGGATTCCCGAAAAAGCAAGTGCAGAAATCTCACCGAGTGAAAAGCCTGCTACGCAATCGGGAGTGATACCCTTTTCAACAAGAGCTCTTGCGGCTGCAAGGTCGGCAGTAAAAATACACGGCTGTGTATTTACTGTCTTTGAAAGCTCCTCCATTGTACCCTCAAAGCACTGCTTTGAAGTGTTTTCTCTTATAGAATCAGCCATTTCGTAAACAGCCTTTGCGGCAGGCGAATTATCGTAAAGATCCTTGCCCATGCCGCTGTACTGTGCGCCCTGACCTGAAAAAATAAATGCTATTTTACCCATTTTGTTGCTCCGTTCAATACTTCTTCTGCCTGTGAGAACATCTCTTCAATCATTTCTCTTGCCGGCTGTTCCTTTTTAACCATACTTGCAACCTGTCCTGCAAGAACGGTACCCTGAGAAACATCGCCCTCTCTCACGGCTCTTCTGAGTCTGCCGAGTCCCATATTTTCAAGCTCCTCATCGGAAACATTAGCCGAATCGTACTCAGCCTTTGTATATTCACGGGTAAACGAGTTACGGATTGAACGAACAGGATGACCGAGTCTTTTACCTGTTACAACCGTGTCAATATCTCTTGCTTTGAGAATTTTGTTCTTATATTCCTGAGAGATAGTACATTCCTTTGCAACGAGAAATCTTGTGCCGACCTGAACGCCCTGAGCACCGAGCATAAATGCTGCGGCAATCTGTCTGCCGTCTGCAATACCGCCTGCGGCAATTACAGGTATATTTACTGCATCAACAACCTGAGGAACAAGAGCCATTGTTGTGAGATCACCGACATGACCGCCTGACTCGCCGCCCTCTGCGATAACGGCAAAAGCACCGTCTTTTTCCATTTTCCTTGCAAGCGCAACGCTCGGAACAACAGGAATAACCTTGATGCCTGCCTCAAGCCACTTTGCCATGTACTTGCCGGGGTTGCCTGCACCTGTTGTGATGACCTTGATGCCCTCTTCAACTACAACATCGCTTACTTCCTCTGCAAACGGACTCATAAGCATGATGTTTACGCCGAAAATTTTATCGGTCATTGTTTTGCACTTTCTGATTTCCTCACGGAGCTGTTCGCCGTTGGAATTCATAGCTGCAATAATGCCGAGACCGCCTGCGTTTGAAACACCTGCGGCAAGCGATGCATCAGCCACCCAAGCCATGCCTCCCTGAAAAATAGGGAACTCAAGACCGAGCGACTGGTCAATGACAGTAGAAATCATATGTAATATCTCCTTTTCTGCATTTTTACTTGATTTTCAGAAACAGAAAATTTGCAAGATTTCATTATTTTGAAAAATTTACGGCAAATTCTGCACCTGATTCCATACTTTATGGCATATCAGTCTGATTTTACTCCAAAAGCACAGAAAAGTCAATATAAAAGCACAGAAAAGTCAATATATATGAAGAATTATCTTACCATTAAGCCTTTAACTGCAATAGTCCTCAAGAGCCCTCATAAGGTTTTCTTTCCCCTTTATTTCAATTCCTTTTTCAAGGTAAAGTGCGTCGCCTTTCGGAAGATTTGATACTCTGCAGTCGGTTGTCAGATACGCTTTGTCCTCGCCTTTTTTGTACACTACAATGTACCCTTTTTCGGCTTTTATGATGTAATCTCCTTCCGTTGTACCGTTATTCTGCGACGACGAATAATTGCCTGTTGCAGAGGTGTTTTCCGCAGAATTCACGGGAGCAAAAAACGAGCTTATCATCATACACGCAATCAGAATCACACCTGTTAATCCAACTATTTTTTTCATATTACAGCACTCTTTCCGTCAGTTTTTACTTTTATTTTTTCCCGAACCAACGGTTATATTCATCATTTTTATAAAATTCCAACCAAAAGGCCGCCTTAATTCTGCATATTTTTTAAGAGAAATTTGCATTAATATATTTATTTTTTTCTTTTCAGGTGATATAATAATCAAATGAGTATTTCTGCTTGTAATTTTGAACATATATGTTATTATATAATTTATGTATTACAGCCGGCGCACTGCGTTTGTGCAAATCACTCAGACAAATTACAAACCGACGGTTGCTCGTTTAACCGTAAATTGTGAATTGATAAAGGAGATAATATGCGAAACAAGCGTGAAACTGACATCAGTCAGTATAAGAAGGATGTTCAGCAAAATGAATTATCCGAAAAAGCTGACGGAGGTGTAAAAAGATTTTTCAGGGGTTTTGGCAAGTTCCTGATTACCGTTTGTTCGGTATGCCTGGTTGCTCTGCTTATTACGGGCATTTCACTTGCTGTCTACATTTTCACCATTGCGTCCGAGCCTACGGGCATCGACCTCAAGGCAAAGTCTATGAATCAGACAAGCCGAATATATATTCAGAATGAGGATACAAAGGAATTTAAAGAGTATCAAAAACTATACGATACCGAGAACAGAATCTGGGTTGACAATCAGGATATTCCTCAGGCAATGAAAGATGCGGTTGTCGCAATTGAGGACAAGCGTTTCTTTGACCACAACGGTGTTGACTGGGGCAGAACACTTTCCGCCGTTGCAAATCTTGCAACCGGTTCGGACTCATACGGCGGTTCAACAATCACCCAACAGCTCATTAAGAACATTACAGATGACAACGAGGTTTCAATTACAAGAAAGCTTCGTGAAATTACAAAGGCACTAAAGCTTGAGCAGGAATATACAAAAGATCAGATTCTTGAAGCCTACCTCAATGTTGTAAACTTTGGCAATAACTGTCAGGGCGTTGAATCTGCGGCTCAACTTTACTTCGGCAAGAGCATAAAGGACTGTTCAATTGCAGAATGTGCGGCAATTGCGGGAATTACACAAAACCCGTCAAGATGGAATCCGCTTGTTTTCCCCGAAAACAACAAGGAGCGCCGTGAAATCGTTCTCAATGAAATGTATGATCAGAAAAAAATTTCCAAAGACGAATTTGATGCGGCTATGAAAGAAAGTGCCACAATGACATTTGTCGGCTGGCAGGCGTCCGATGACGATGACGATGATGACGAGGCTGATGTTCAGAACTGGTATATTGATCAGGTCTTTCGTGATCTTCAAAAGGACATTGCAGAATATTACAACATAAGCGAATCTGCGGCATCTTCAAAGCTTTACACAGAGGGACTTAAAATCTACTGTGCAATGGATGAAAAGGCTCAGACCTACCTTGAAAATGCGGCACTCAATATTGATAAATCAAATGATCCCGACCTTCAGATTGCGTCAACAATTATGGGATATGACGGCAGAGTAATTGCAACAGTCGGTTCTTCAACAAAGAAAGAGGGCGCTCTCAGCTGGGACAGATCCTACAACTCCGTACTTCAGCCGGGTTCTTCAATCAAGCCTGTTGTTGTTTACCCTTATGCAATCGAATCAAAAAAGCTTTATTTCTCATCAATGGTTCTTGATGAACCGCTTGACAACTATCGTACAAATGAAAGCGGTCAGCTTGTTTCGGGTCCTAACAACGCATACGGCTACTACAACGGCAATATGAGTCTTCCCGATGCAATCGAGTGGTCATCAAACGCAACAGCCGCTCAGACCATGGAGCTTATCGGCGGTCCGAGCGTTGCATATCAGCAGGTTGTTACAAAAATGGGATTCAAGAATCTTACGGAACAGGATGCACAGAATACGGGTGCTCTTTCAATCGGCGGTATGAACGGCGGTGTTACAGTAAGAGAAATGGCGGCTGCTTACACATATCTCGGCAACGGCGGTCTTTACTACGAACCGTACACATACTACTATGTAACCGACTCAGAGGACAACATAATCATTGATAACCGTGACGCAGTTCCGAAACAGGCTTATTCAGCCGAAACAGCAGGAATCATGAACAGACTGCTTCACTACAATGTTACAAACAGTGCTCACACAAACGCACATTACGCTCAAATTTCAGGCTGGGACATTGTCGGCAAAACAGGTACAACCGATGACGATAAGGATTCATGGTTCTGCGGATGTTCACCATATGCCGTAATGGCTACATGGTGCGGTTTTGATAAGCCTGAAACCATTTCCTACAGCGGAAGAACAACGGCAACAAAATTCTTTGCAAATGTTATGGGCAAGTACCTTGAAGGCAAAGAAAACAAGGAATATAAAATATCCGATAACCTGATTGAGGCAACATATAATCCTACAACGGGACTTATTGTTTCAACAGATAATATTTCGGGACGGTATGTGGGCTACTACACCGAGGACAATATGCCGAGTTCGGGAGGTTCATATTACAGCGGTAACTATGAATACGGCTCAGATGTCTCCGACTCCTCAAGCTACTACGATCCCAATTACGGCGGTGACAACAGCGGTAGCAATTACGGCGGCGACACAAGCAACAGCGGAGGAGATAATTCAGGCGGCGACACCTCCGGCGGAGTGGATAATTCAGGCGGAGAACCTTCAGGCGGAGGAGATAATTCAGGCGGAGAACCTTCCGGCGGAGGGGAATCCTCAGGCGGAGGCGAAAGCTCCGGAGGCGGTGAATCGTCAGGCGGCGGTGAGGAAGCTCCCCCTGCCGCAGAATAAAATAACAGGTTAAAACCAAAAAACTCGAAAGGAAAGGTTTTTAGATATGGTTTCAATAGCAATTATGGGTCACGGTGTTGTAGGTTCGGGCGTTGCCGAAATCTTTACAACACACAAACAGAAGCTTTATGCAAGCATCGGTGAAGAGGTTTATGTCAAGAAGATTCTTGACCTTCGTGAATTTCCCGACAGCCCGCTTGCAGACAGATTCACAAAAAACTTTGAAGATATCATCAACGACCTCGAAATAAGAGTTGTTGTTGAAGTTATGGGCGGTCTTAATCCTGCTTATGACTTTGTAAAGAGATGTCTTAAAGCAGGTAAGAGTGTTGTTACTTCAAACAAGGAGCTTGTTGCCGCTCACGGTGCAGAACTCCTTGAAATTTCAAAGGAAACAAACACAAACTTCCTCTTTGAAGCATCGGTAGGCGGCGGTATTCCGATTATCCGCCCGATGAGCCAGTGTCTTGTCGCAAACAATGTTGACGAAATTGCCGGTATTCTTAACGGTACAACAAACTTTATCCTTACAAAGATGATTGAAGACGGTATGCAGTTTGACGATGCGCTCAAGCTTGCTCAGGAGCTTGGCTTTGCCGAGAGAAATCCTGCCGCTGATATCGAAGGTCACGATGCTTGCCGTAAGATTTGTATTCTTGCATCTCTTGCATACGGAAAGCATGTTTATCCCGACTCTGTACATACAGAGGGCATTACAAAAATTACACTTGAAGATGTAAGATACGCTGAGGCCTTCCATTGCGTAATTAAACTTATCGGCAGTGTTAAGCGTCTTGCGGACGGCAAGATTGACATTATCGTTGCTCCTATGCTCGTTCCGAACAAGAGCCAGCTTGCTAACATTGACTATGAGTTCAACGGCATTATGGTAAGAGGCGACTGCACAGGCGATGTAGTATTCTACGGCAAGGGTGCAGGCAAGCTTCCTACAGCAAGCGCAGTTGTAGCCGATGTAATCGACTGCTGTAAGCACCTCAAGACAAGAAAGTTCCTTTACTGGGCAGACGGCAACGGCAAAAACATTCTCCCTTGGGAGGAGTCAAGCCGTGCCATGTATGTTCGTGCAAACGGCAGTAATGTTGCAGAAAAGGCAGAAAAATTATTCGGTGAGGTAACAGTAATCAATAAGGCTGACGCACCTGCCGACGAAAAAGCATTTGTTGTCAAGGCTATGCCGTACAACGAATTTGCCGAGAAGATTGCTCAGCTTGAGGCTGACGGTGTTTCGGTACTTTCAAGTATCCGTGTGGCTGATTTATAATTTTACAGAGGGAGTATTAAGTACATGAGTTTGATAGTTCAGAAATTTGGCGGCAGCTCTGTTGCCAATGCCGAAAGAGTAATGAATGTTGCATCAATCGTAACAGACACTTACGCAAAGGGCAATGATGTTGTAGTTGTTGTATCCGCTCAGGGCGACACAACAGACGATCTCATTGAAAAGGCAAACGAAATCAATCCAAAGGCTTCAAAAAGAGAAAAGGATATGCTTCTTGCCGCAGGCGAGCAGATTTCTATTTCACTTCTTGCAATGGCAATCGAAAAGCTCGGTTACCACGCTGTTTCTCTTCTTGGCTGGCAGGCAGGTTTCAATACCACTTCTGCTCACACAAGCGCAAGAATCAGAAAAGTTGAGCCTGACAGAATTAAGAAAGAGCTTGACAAGAAGAACATTGTAATCGTTGCAGGCTTCCAGGGCATTTCAAAATACGGCGATATTACAACACTCGGCAGAGGCGGTTCAGACACAAGTGCCGTAGCTATTGCGGCTGCAATGCACGCTGATCTCTGTCAGATTTTCACCGATGTTGAGGGTGTTTACACAGCTGATCCGAGAAAGGTTAAGAACGCTAAGAAGCTTCAGGAAATCTCTTATGACGAAATGCTTGAGCTTGCTACACTCGGTGCTCAGGTTCTTAACAACCGTTCGGTTGAAATGGCTAAAAAATATAATATCGAGCTTGAAGTGCTTTCAAGTATGACAAAGGCTTCGGGTACAATTGTAAAGGAGAAAACTAAAATGGAAAAAATGTTAATCAGCGGTGTTGCTAAAGATACAGATGTTGCAAGAATTTCTGTTATGGGTGTTCCGAATATCCCCGGTCTTGCTTTTAAGATGTTCTCAAAGCTTTCTGCTAAAGATATCAATGTTGACATTATTCTTCAGTCAATCGGTCATGACGGCAAGAAGGACATCAGCTTTACAGTTGCCAAGAACAGAGGCGAAGAGGCTGTTGCTCTTATGAAAGAATACACAGAGAACCTCGGTGCAGAGGAAATTCTCTATGACGATAAGGTAGCTAAGATTTCAATTGTCGGCGCAGGTATGGAAAGCCACGCAGGCGTTGCTACAAAGATGTTCGAGGCTCTTTATGACGCTCAGGTCAACATCCAGATGATCAGCACAAGCGAAATCAAGGTTTCGGTTCTTATTGATTCAGCAGACGCTGACAAGGCCGTAAGCGCTATCCACAGCAAATTCTTTGACTAATAGAAGAGCCGAGGTTCGCAGCCCTAAAATAACGACCGGCGAGGACTAAACCGTGAAAATTACGCAAGTAATTGAAACGGATTAGACGAGTGGAAGTTATTTTAGGAATAGCGGAGAACAACGAGGCTTGACATTAGAAGAGCCGAGGTTCGCAGCTCTAAAACTTTTTTATAACGCAAATGAAAATCCCTGTCCGTTATGGACAGGGATTTTTTTGTATCGGTAAACTTTGTTTTTGACATTATAAAGCTTTCTGTACGAATTTGGTACAGCGATTCACCGTTAAAATTAATAATAGTAATATCCTGAACGGAAAAATTCGTCGAAGATACTTATACCGCAGACTGCAAGTATAATTGAAATTACTACCACAAGCACAACTCCGATAAGAGCCAGGATAAGAGCGGCTCTTGCGTAGTTTTTGAGTGACTTCTTTGTTGATGAACTGAATGCCCAAACAAAGAGCATAATGAGGTTTACAATCGGCAGACAGGTTAAAAGCATAACGCCGATCCAACCGCCTATGCTTACAGGCTGAGTATCCGGAGTACCGTATGGCGGTGCAACGGGCGGTACAGGCTGTGAGTTGTATGTCTGCTGATACTGCGTGTTGTACTGCTGATTATAGCCGTTGTTGTAGCTCTGATATTGATTACCGTACTTGCTTTGATTTGCGCCGTAATCATTGTTCGGTGAGTTTGTAAACTGCTGACCGTATGAAGTTTTGTTAGGCTGCGGTTGCTGATAATAAGTTTGATTTGGCTGACCGTACTGCTGAGAATACGGATTCTGCTGTGGCTGACTGTCGGCAGTCGGCTGTGCGTTATCAACCTCAGGCTGTGCAGTCTGCACATTCTCGTAAGGGTTCTGTGCAGCATCTTCGGTTGAAGCATTTTCAACAGGCTGTGTTTCAGGCTCTGGAGTATGTTCAACAGGTGTTCCGCAGTAAGTACAGAACATTGCTCCGTTGTCAATTTCGTGATTGCAATTTTTACATACCATATATAATCGCTCCTTGCATAATATTCTATAAATAGTATGCTATAATTTTACACTATTTGCCTTACAAAATCAACAACATTCCACGCAATAATTCAATAATATTACAAAAAGCGACAGTTTTACGGCTGTCGCTTTTTATTGCACTCCCCTTTTCATAAGCTTGTGGGGAATTATTTTATTTTCTTTGAGTGACGCTTTTACATCTATAATACGCTGATTTGACGAGCCTCTGAACGCAAGGCTTATATCGTGAAGAGCCTCAACAAATTCACCGTCAACAAGCACATCAATCATTGAAAGCATTTCATCCGTACATTCACACCTTGCTCTGCTGTCGGAAAGAAGCTCCTTGTCAAACAAATAGCCCGAATAACACCAAATTGTTTTGTCGGAATATTTTTCTCTGACACGCTTTAAAAACGGCACTAAGGCTCTTTGATTTGAAGGTTCAAAGGGTTCTCCACCAAGCAATGACAAGCCGTCAATATATGACGGTTCAAGCTCTTTGAGAATTTTATCCTCAACCTCTTTTGTAAAAGGTTCGCCGTAATCAAAACTCCATGTCTGCGGATTAAAGCAGTTTTTGCAATGATGCGTACAGCCGGATACAAAGAGCGATACCCTTACTCCCTCACCGTTTGCAATATCGCAGAGTTTAATTTCTCCGTAATTCATCAAAGGTGAAGCACCCTTTCCTCAATTTCCTGAGTTCTGCCCTGATTCCAGAACTGAGTTCCGATATATCCGCAGGTTCTTCTTGCAACATTCATCTTATCCTGATCACGGTTGCCGCAGTTAGGACACTCCCACACAAGCTTGCCGTCATCGTGAACGATCTTGATTTCTCCGTCATAACCGCAAACCTGACAGTAGTCGCTCTTTGTGTTAAGCTCTGCATACATAATGTTATCGTAAATGAACTTGATAACCTGTAAAACAGCGGGAATGTTATCCTGCATATTCGGAACTTCAACATAGCTGATTGCACCGCCCGGCGACAAAGCCTGAAATTCGGATTCAAGCTTCAGCTTGCTGAATGCGTCAATATTCTCGGTAACATGAACATGATAGCTGTTAGTGATGTAGTTTTTATCTGTTACGCCCTTGATAATGCCGAAACGCTTTTGAAGACACTTTGCAAACTTATATGTTGTGCTTTCAAGAGGAGTACCGTAAAGGCTGTAGTCAATGTTTTCAGCCTTTTTCCACTTTGCACAATAGTCATTTAGCTTCTGCATAATTTTAAGACCGAGTTCTTTGCCCTCTTTTTCTGTGAGCTTTTTGCCGATAAGGCTGTAAACGCACTCCCAAAGACCTGCATAACCGAGTGAAAGCGTTGAATAACCGCCGTGGAGAAGCTTGTCAATCTTCTCACCCTTTTTAAGTCTTGCCAAAGCACCGTACTGCCACAAAATAGGAGCGGCATCCGAAAGAGTGCCTGTAAGACGCTCGTGACGGCACTGCAATGCTCTGTGGCAAAGTTCCATTCTCTCGTCAAAAATCTTCCAGAATTTATCAAGATCCTTGCCTGCGCTGAGTCCGATATCAATAAGATTTACAGTCACAACACCCTGATTGAATCTGCCGTAATATTTCGGCTTGCCGTTTTCGTCAACATAAGGAGTAAGGAAGCTTCTGCAACCCATACAGGTAAAGCAATGTCCCTCACCGTTTTTATCAATTTTGCTCTGGAGCATAACCTTCTCCGAGATATAGTCGGGAACCATTCTCTTTGCGGTACATTTTGCAGCAAGCTCCGTAAGATACCAATACTTGCTGTCCTCGGTTATGTTATCCTCCTCAAGCACATAAATAAGCTTTGGAAACGCAGGTGTAATCCATACACCCTTTTCATTTTTTACGCCCTTGTGACGCTGTTTGAGTGTTTCTTCGATAATCATAGCGAGGTCGTGCTTTTCCTGCTCGTTTTTAGCCTCGTTAAGATACATAAACACGGTTACAAACGGAGCCTGACCGTTTGTTGTGAGCAAAGTAACAACCTGATACTGAATGGTCTGAACACCACGGTTTACTTCTTTGCGAAGTCTTTGCTCAACGATATCGTTGATTTTCTCTTCTGTGGGATGAACACCGAGTTCTTCGATTTCCGCAAGAGTTTCTCTGCGGATTTTCTCACGGGAAACCTGAACAAACGGTGCAAGATGAGCAAGGCTTATGCTCTGACCGCCGTACTGGTTACTTGCAACCTGTGCAATAATCTGAGTTGCAATGTTACACGCCGTTGAAAAGCTGTGCGGTCTTTCAATAAGCGTATCGCTGATAACGGTACCGTTCTGCAACATATCCTCAAGGTTTACAAGGTCGCAGTTGTGCATATGCTGTGCAAAATAGTCCGAATCGTGGAAGTGAATAATACCTTCCTTATCAGCCTCAACAATATCAGCCGGCAAAAGCATTCTTCTTGTAAGGTCACGACTGACCTCACCAGCCATATAGTCACGCTGAACGCTGTTGACGGTAGGGTTCTTATTTGAATTTTCCTGCTTTACTTCCTCGTTATTGCACTCGATAAGCGAAAGAATCCTGTTATCGGTAGTATTTGCCTTACGAACAAGCGAACGATTGTAGCGGTAACGCACATATCTTCTTGCAAGCTCAAACGCACCCTTTGCCATTAGCTGATCTTCAACCATATCCTGAATTTCTTCAACGGACACTGCTCTCCTGATTTTGTTGCACTTATATTCAACATAGTCGGCAACATCCTCAATCTGTTCGTCTGTAAGGAACTTGTGTTCCCCCGAACCGTTTGCTTTTTTAACGGCATTAATAATTTTTTCAATGTTAAAATCTTCTTCTGAGCCGTTACGCTTAATAATTCTCATAATCCTTCCCCTTTTTATTATTTTGCGGTACTTCCTTGGTAAAAATATCCTATATCTGTTAATCCGAATAAAAAAATAAATTTTTCAATAATGCCGTTTAAAAAATGCGTTGTGCAATAAAATTGCAAGGAACCAAACTTCCCTTGCAATGTAAAACCAATTATACAATAATTGCAATATAAATACTGTTGCACAGGCAACAATTATGTGATATACTATACTATATCTTGTGGTAAGATAAAAAACGCCACACATTATGGAGTGTTGCAAATGATAGAAGAAATAGGCGGTGCAAAGCTTAAAAAATCAGATTTCATCGGGATAAACGAGTGTTTTAAACCTATTGAAAGAGAGTATAAAAGGGGTGAAATCATAACTACATATTCACCCGAAAATGACACAATTTGCATCATAAAAGAAGGAACTGTTTATCTGACAACCGACAATGCCGAAAATCAGCGGAGAATCATTTCTTTTTATGAAAAGGGCGACATAATCGTCACCTGCATTGTACCCGAATCAGACAACAGAATTTTTTATCTGAGTGCCAAAACAAACTGCAAAATTGATTTCGTGAAATACTCAAAATTTACAGCCTGTTGTGAAAAGCATTGCAGTAAACACCAGCGGATTATAAGTGCATACATCAAAAAATCTCATAAAAAAAGTCTTGCTCACACAGACATTCTCTGTCAGCAGACGCTGAGGAGCAAGCTTTTGACTTTTTTTGAATACATTAAAACCGAAAAAGGAAAAAACACCTTTTATCTTCCTCTCCCTCTTTCCGACCTTGCAGATTACCTTTCTGTTGACCGAAGTGCAATGATGCGAGAAATAAAAAAGATGAATGAGGAAAATATTATAATCTCCGAAAAACGAAAAATCACAGTCATTGAAGATTTGTCAGAATGACATATTACATATATATGTATAAAAAAACATAAAAAACAAAAAATATAAATGCGTGATTTCGCCGTTTTGAGCCTGCAAAAAATTTGCAGGCTTTTTTTGTACACAACGATTAATATTGTAGTATAAAAACACCTTGCAGTCAACACGCTAAAAGAATTATAGTCAAAATAATTAATTTGACTGATTTTGAATGAAGATAATCAAAAACACCAATTTTAATTGCAAAAACGGTAAAATTATACTGTTTTTAAATAACGCTCGACACTTTTTTTGTTAGCTAATTTTGCTGTCTTTAAATTTTTTTGAATTTTTTTGACCGATTTTGCTTGACTTTTAAAAAACGGGTGTTATAATATAGTCAAGATAGTCAAAATAGTCAAGAGGTGAGGATAATGCTTACACAGGACAGATATCGTGCAATACTTGATTTGCTCGAAGAAAAAAGTTCGGTCACGGTGTCGGAATTAACAAAGTTGCTTGACTCATCCGAGTCAACAATAAGAAGAGATCTTTCCGCTCTTGATGAGATGGGAAAGCTCACAAAGGTTTTCGGCGGTGCAACTTCAATCACCAGAAACGAGGGTGTTTTTGAAGATGCGGTAAGCAATCGTGAAACCGTTATGAGCGATGAAAAAGATGCGGTTGCAGAATACTGTGCAAAGCTTATCAATGACTCTGACTTTGTTTATATTGACGCAGGAACAACAACATTAAAGCTTGTTGACCACATTACAAATACAAACGCAACATATGTTACAAACGGCATAACACACGCCAGAATGCTTATCCACAAGGGTATGCAGACATATATAGTAGGCGGAAAAATAAAACCGCTTACCGAGGCTGTTGTGGGTGCCGAAGCAATAAAAAGCATAAACTGCTTTAACTTTACAAAAGCTTTTATGGGAGCAAACGGAATTGACATCGGTTCGGGATTCACAACCCCCGACATTGAAGAAGGTCTTATAAAGGAAACGGCAATCAACAAATCTTATATGGCATTTGTTCTTGCAGACCATTCAAAATTTCGCAGGGTGTATTCCGTAACATTTGCCCCTCTGCAAAAATGTTGTATAATCACCGACAAACTGCCTACGCCGGACTTTTTGCAGGCAACGGTGATAAAGGAGGTAAAAAATGATTTACACCGTAACGCTTAATCCGTCAATTGACTACATTGTCAGACTTGATTCGCTTGTTCCGGGAATAACAAACCGAACAACCGCCGAAGAATATTACTACGGAGGTAAGGGAATCAATGTTTCATGCGTACTTGCAGAGCTTGACCTTGAAAGTACAGCATTCGGATTTGTTGCAGGCTTTACGGGTGACGCCATTGAAAAGGGTATTCGCAACGACAGAATTATCACCGACTTTATTAAGCTTGAAAGTGGAATTTCAAGAATCAACATAAAAATCAAAGCCGGCGTTGAAACAGAAATCAATTGTCAGGGGCCTCACATAAGTGAAGGCGAACTTGAAAGGCTGTTTTCAAAAATTGACAGAATATCCGACGGCGACACAATCGTAATTGCAGGAAACATTCCGAATACGATGCCTGATGATGTTTATGAAAGAATCCTTGAAAGAATCAAGGGCAAGGATGTACGAATTGTAGTTGACGCAACAAAAAAACTTTTACTCAACGCACTCAAGTACAAGCCGTTCCTCATCAAGCCGAACAGACAGGAGCTTTCCGAAATGTTCGGAGTTGAAATCAACACCGAGGATGATATTGAAAAGTATGCAAAAGAGTTGCAGAAACTCGGTGCAAAAAATGTTCTGATTTCACTCGGCGGTGACGGAGCAATGCTCATTGACGAATTTGGAAAAAGACACAAAGCAGGAGTCCTCAAAGAAAAGGTAATTAACACAGTCGGTTCGGGCGACTCAATGGTAGCAGGCTTTGTGGCAGGATATGAAAAAACAAAAAGCTACCCCTATGCGCTGAAATTAGGCAGTGTGTGCGGAAATGCAACGGCATTTCTTGACGGACTTGCCACAAAAGAAAAAATAAATGAATTGCTTGCAAAATTCAATTAAAAAGGAGAGAAAAATATGCGTATCACAGATTTATTAAAAAAATCGGGTATTGCTCTCGGCGTTAAAGTTGCCGACAAGAGCGAAGCAATTGACAAACTTGTTTCATTACATGAAAAGTGCGGAAACCTCAAGGATGTTAAAGCCTACAAAGAGGGAATCCTCAACCGTGAAGAACTCGGCACAACAGCCGTAGGTATGGAGGTTGCAATTCCCCATGCCAAGAGCGAAGCTGTAAAAGCTCCCGCCCTCACAGCTATCACAGTCCCCGACGGTGTAGATTATGACTCGCCCGACGGTAAGCCCTGTAAGCTGCTCTTTATGATTGCCGCAACAACAGACGGTGATGTTCATCTTGAAGTACTTGCAAGACTTATGCAGCTTTTGATGCATGAAGATTTTACCGCAAAGCTTAAAGCCGCAAAAACTCCGGAAGAATTCATCTCGATTATTGACGCAAGAGAAACAGAAAAGTTCCCCGATGAACCAAAGGCAGAAGTTCCTGCAAAGAAGGGTTACAGAGTTCTTGCTATCACAGCTTGTCCAACAGGTATTGCTCATACTTATATGGCGGCTGAATCACTCCAGAAAGCCGGCGACAGCCTTAACATTCCGATTAAGGTTGAAACAAACGGTTCGGGCGGTGCAAAGAATGTGCTTACCGAAGAAGAAATTGCAAATTGTGACGGTATCATCATTGCCGCTGACATCACAATAAATCTTGCCCGTTTTGACGGCAAGCCCGTTTTACAGTGTGCCGTTTCAGACGGTATTCATAAGCCGGAAGAGCTTATCAACAAGATTGTAAACAAAGAAGTTCCAGTATATCATCACAAAGGCGGTTCTGCAGATGCTCCAAAGAAGAGAGGCGGCGCTTACGGTCACCTTATGAACGGTGTATCACATATGCTCCCGTTCGTTGTAGCAGGCGGTATCTTCATTGCAATCGCATTCCTCATTGATATTGCGTGCGGTGTAAACGCACAGGAGGTTGGCAGTGCATTCGGTACGGTAACTCCAGCGGCCGCATGGTTTAAAACACTCGGCGGTGTGGCATTTAACCTTATGGTTCCTATCCTTTCAGGCTTTATCGCAATGTCAATTGCAGACCGTCCCGGCCTTCTCGTTGGTCTTGTAGGCGGTTTCCTTGCAACATCAGGCGCAACCTTTATGGATCCTGCCGCTGCAGAAACAGTTCCGTCAGGCTTCCTCGGCGGCTTGCTTGCAGGTTTCGTAGGCGGTTACTTAATGCTCGGTATTGAAAAAATGTGCGATAAGATGCCTAAGGCTCTTGAGGGTATCAAGCCCGTTCTCATCTATCCGCTTCTCGGACTCGGCGGTATTCTCGTTGTAATGTGCGCAGTAAACCCGTTCATGGGTATGATTAACTCAGGTATGTCAAACGGCCTTAACGCTATTGCCTCTAACCCTGCAATGATGGTTCCGCTCTGTGCGCTCCTCGCAGGTATGATGTCTATCGACATGGGCGGTCCTTTCAACAAGGCAGCTTATGCATTCGCAACACTTAACCTTGCAAACGCAGACGATCAGGCATACATCATTATGGCAGCAGTTATGATCGGCGGTATGGTTCCTCCAATCGCAATCGCTCTTTCAAACACATTCTTCAAGAATCGTTGGACAGACGAAGAAAGAAAGAATGCTCCCGTAAACTATGTAATGGGACTTTCATTCATCACAGAAGGTGCAATTCCTTACGCAGCAGGTCATCCGCTTCAGGTTATCCCTTCATGTATCGTTGGTTCTGCAGTAGCAGGCGCACTTTCAGCTCTCTTTGGCTGTAAGCTTATGGCTCCTCACGGCGGTATCTTCGTATTCGCAACAATGCAGGGTACATGGTATTTCTACCTCCTTGCTCTTGCAATCGGTGCAGTAGCTTCAATGCTTATGCTTGCACTTCTCAAAAGACCGATTAAAAAATAATTAATTTGCTATTACCCGTTTTTTGAAATGTTTTGTTCCTCGGCACCGGTGTAAAAGCCGGTGCCACCCCTCAAAACTCAAAGAACTTTCACGACATTAGATTCAAAACTTCAAAACACAAATTTATTTTATAAAGGAGATTTTATTATGGTATCAAAAGAACTCGTACTCACAAATGCGCAGGGATTCCATATGCGTCCGGCATCGGTTTTTGCAACAGCTATGGGCAAATACAGCTGTGATGTAACAATCAAATTCAACGGCAATCAGTACAACGCAAAGAGCCTTCTCAACATTATTGCAGCCTGCATCAAGTGCGGCAGCGACATTGAGATTGTTTGCAACGGTGCTGACGAAAACGAGGCACTTGCAGAGGCAGTACAGCTCATTGAGAGCGGTCTTGGCGAATAATGGCCCCGACAGACCAGTTACAAGAGGTGAAGATTATGCTACACGGAACAGCCGCATCCGAGGGTATCGGAATCGGTAAGGTGATGCTTATTGAAGAACATTCGCTTGAATACACTCCACGAACAGTAACAGATACTGAGGCAGAGTCACAGCGTTTTAAGGCAGCAGTAGATGCTTTTTGCTACAATACTGAAAAACAGGCAGAAAATCTTCGCAGTTCAGCCGGTGAAAAAGAGGCAGAAATTCTTGCAGGTCACATTCAGATTATCAAAGATCCGTATCTCAGCGGTGAAATTGAAAAGCTGATTGCAGACGGTCAATGTGCGGAATCTGCTCTTGAGCATATGTGCGATATGTTTATTGCAATGTTCTCGGCAGCTGACGATGAGCTTACAAAACAGCGTGCGGCTGATGTCAGAGATATCAAGAGCGGTGTTCTCGGCATTCTTCTCGGAGTAAACGAAATTAAAGTAAGCGATGCGCCAAAAGGCACTGTGCTTGTTGCAAGGGAGCTTACTCCTTCTGTTACGGCAGGTATTGTAAAAGAAAACATAGCAGGCATTATTACTGAAACAGGCGGAACAACTTCCCACTCTGCAATTCTTGCAAGAGCGCTTGAGATTCCCGCCGTACTCAGTGTTGAGGGTGTCGCATCAAGCCTGAAAAACGGCGACACAGTTGTAGTTGACGGCAGTGAGGGTGCTGTAATTGTTAATCCGGATGATAACACAGTTGCAGAATACTCCAAAAAGCGTGACGCTTTTCTTGCAGAACGCAAAGAGCTTGAAAATTACAGGGGACGAGAAACAAAATCCGCAAGCGGAGAAGTTTATGAACTTTTCTGCAACATAGGAAAACCCGAAGACGCTGTCAAGGCAGTTGATGCAGACGGCGAGGGTGTCGGACTTTTCAGAACAGAGTTTCTGTTCATGGACAGAACTTCAATTCCGACAGAGGACGAACAGTTTGAGGCCTACAAAAAGGCGGCTCTTATCTTAAAGGGCAAGTCGCTGATTATCAGAACACTTGATATCGGCGGTGACAAGGACATTCCGTACCTTGGACTTGAAAAAGAAGAAAATCCGTTCATGGGATTCCGTGCAATCAGATATTGCCTTAAAAACCGTGAACTTTTCAAATCACAGATTAAAGCCATTTTGCGTGCAAGCGCATTCGGTGACATCAAGATTATGTTCCCGCTCATCACAACTATGGATGAACTTCGTGAGGGCAAAAAGCTTGTTGCAGAATGCAAGGCCGATTTACGCAATATGGGCATAAATTTCAACGAAAACATTCAGGTTGGTGTTATGGTTGAAACAGCGTCTGCGGCAGTTATCGCAGATATGCTTGCAAAAGAGGCAGACTTCTTCAGCATCGGCACAAATGACCTCACAGGCTACACAATGGCTTGTGACAGAGGCAACAACGATGTGTCTTACCTCTACTCTCCCCTTCAGCCAAGCGTTCTCAGAATGATTAAGCGCACAATTGAGTGCGGTGTTCAGAACGGCATTTCAGTCGGAATGTGCGGTGAGGCTGCCGCAAACAAGCTGATGATTCCGTTGCTTATTTCATTCGGACTCACAGAATTCAGCGTTTCAGCTCCGTCAGTTCTCAATGTGAGAAAAATAATTTCCACATGGACAAAAGAAGAGGCAGACAAAGTCACTGCAAAGGTGCTTGAAATGAGTACACAGCAGAAAATTGTCGAATACCTCAAATCGGTTGTGTAAAACAACCAAGTTAATATGCGTTAATCTCAGTTAAATAATTTGCAAACACGATTAATCCCCGTCAGAAATTCTGACGGGGATTTGTCTTTCGTAAAATTTTAGCTATCCTCTTGCAAAAAGCATTTGAATACTCTATAATGAACCTATAAGATTCTAACCTTTGTTGGCATGTCAGGCTGTTTTTAACAGCACTTATTAACGGAGGTTACAAAAATGAAAAGCAACATCAAAAAAGAAAATAAAACAAAAATGCAAAAACTTTTTCCCGAATACTATGGGCAAAAGGTAATACTGAAAGATCATGATTACATGATAGATTTTGATCCTGACGAATTTCATAAAACTGTAGGGGCAGAAAAATTAACCTACGATGAATATCTGGATATACAAATGAAATCATCTCATGAAGTTAAGGTATACTTTAAAATTTGTTATTACAACATTCCTTTAGGTTTCAAAGGTCGTATTGAAAGAAGAACAAAGAACAATGTCTGCTTTGAGCGTATATTTGTTGAAGGAATGTTCCCTGACGGAGTTTGTTTTGACGGTAAAGAAGAACATGTTTGGATGAGCAATGCCCAATTTGAAGAATACAAAATTGGCGATTGCGTTTCATTCTTCGCAGAAGTTTACCGTTATGTCAAAACAAGCAACGGTAAGCAAATTGACTTTGCACTCAGAAATCCTGAGAATATTAAAAGAATCGAGCCATACGAACTGCCATCCGATAAAGAATTGTTTTTGCAGGAAATATCCAGAATCGTATGTGATAACTGCTACTTAAACGAACATTGCAATAAAATATTTTGCATACTAAAATCGTAAAATGCTGCAATAAAAAGGAAGGATGTTTTACTATGGCAAAATGGTGTTTTAACTACGATTCAGGCGAATATGAATATATCGACCGTAACGGTTTCAGTTTCAGTAGCGGCGAATTTGTTTATAACTGGGATAACAGCGAATATCAAAATGAAGAAAATGATGATAATTTCCTTTGGCAAGATGACGATTTAGATTGGTAAATTTTGCACGATTTATCTTTTTGTAATTTTATTTTCATTCATAAAAAACCGATGCATCAAAATGACGCATCGGTTTTTTCAGTTTAGTTTTCAGCGGTAACACTATCCCTTTTTGAAAAGACGCAACCGCAGTAGTTTTGGCGGTAGAGGTCATATTCTTTTGAAAGGATGATTGAACGCTTGTAGCCTTCACGCTTTTTGAAGTCGCTGTACAGCCACGGAATGCCGTACTTCTCGGCAAGCTCCGCACCGATTGAATTGAGCAACTGCGCATTTTTCAGCGGACTGATTGTAAGCGTGGTTGTGAAATAATCAAAGCCGTGTTCCTTTGCGTAGCGTGCAGAGGATTCAAGTCGCAGTCTGAAACATTTTTCACACCGCTTTCCGCCCTCGGGTTCATTTTCAAGACCTTTGACATACTCAAAGTAATCCTTGGGCAAATATTCGCCTTCAATTACCTTTACAGGATGTTCAAACGGCATAAGCGACACAAGACGCTTTTCTTCGCTCAGGCGGTAATTATACTCATCCGCAATCGAAATATTCGGATTGTAAAAATAGACCGTGATATCAAAATATTTTGAAAGATACTCAAGGCAGTATGACGAACACGGGGCGCAACACACATGCAAAAGCAGCTTCGGGACTTTTCCCTCCCCCGTTATTTTTTCAATCACCCTGTCGAGTTCTTTCTGATAGTTTATCTTGTTCATACTATTATATAAATTTGCAAATGTAGTCAAAAAGTTCTTCGGTTGTGTCTGCAACGAACGGCGCACCTGCGTTCATAAGCTCGTTTTTTCCCCTGAATCCCCATGAAACACCTGCCATTTTTACACCTGCATTGTTTGCCGTAAAGACATCAACATCGCTGTCACCGACATAGAAACATTCTTCGGGAGTTACACCGCTCATATCGAGGAGTGCAAGCAGAGCATCAGGCTCGGGCTTTGTCTTGTACTGTGGTTTCTGTCCCCATGCCTGAGTAAACTTGTGATTTGGGAATGCTTTTTTTAGCATTTTATCAACAAATTCATCCGGCTTGTTTGAAAGCACACCTGTTTTTAAACCCTTTTTTGCAAGCTTTTCAAGCATTTCGGCACAACCGTCATATGCGGCAGTGTGGTCGTTGCAATGAACGGCATAGTGTCTGTCGTAATCAGCCTTGACCTTTTCAAAAAGCTCGTGGTCGGTCCACGCATCTCCCATTGCCCTTCTGATGAGCATTTCTCTGCCGTTGCCGACATATGTTTTATAATTTTCAACCGGCTTTTCTTCAAGACCGTTAAGCTTCAGACCGTAGTTCACACTTATAGCAAGATCGGTAAGCGAATTCATAAGCGTGCCGTCAAGATCAAATACTACCATTTTTACCATAAATATCACCTTAGTTTAATCCTTTTTCCTGTTCAAAGAGTATTGCTCTGCATGGTGCCGCCTCAACTCCGCCGAGCTTTATCGGAAACGCACACAAATCATATTCGCCGTCAGCCACTCCCGAAAGATTGAGATTTTCGAGAACGGCAATATCCGCTCTGCCGAGTTCAAGATGCGTTTTAACTTCATCAAACGGAGGTGCGATTGACTCGGCATCCGTACCGACAAGCACCACCCTGCTTTGTGCAAGCACAATTGCGGCAGAATGTGAAAGGTATGTTTTGCCGTTCCCACGAAAGAGTATGCGTTTTCGGCAATACGGCAACAGCTTGTCCATATCTTCGCCCGTCAGCACACCCTTGACCGTTATTACGGTGCATTTTCCGTAGAAAGTGTTAAGCCTTAAATCGGTTATCCCTTTACCGTCAGGGCAAAAGTGGAGAGGAGCGTCAATATGCGTGCCTGCATGAACGCACATAGAAATCTGCGAAAGATTGCACTCGTCATCTTCATCAATACTTCTCAGCGGAGTCACAACAGTTTCGGGATCACCCGGATATGTTTCGGTTGTAAGAGTATCTCTCGAAATATCATGAATATACATACATCCTTCGCCTCTTTTCTTTTTGAACATTTTTAATTCACGCAGAGCATCAGTTCCTCAGAGTCTAAGCAAAATATAACTCTGCTTAAATTCAGAACGAACCCACCGTATGAGTAAAGCGGAACATCTGCACTATGATTATACCACATATTACTGCACTTTGCACCTTTATCGGCAAAATTTCCTTGCTTTACGGCAAAAAATAACCCCACAGGAAAACCCTGTGGGGTAAATTGCAATTGTGAATTTAATCAACAGCGATTAATTATTCAACAGAAATCGGTAAACCGACATTGCCTGTTTCGTAACCGCCAACGATGTACTTCTGAACGATAGTAGCATCCTTGATTGAGATTCTGCCATCCTCGTTAGCATCACATGTCTTGAATGCGTTAGCATCATCAGCAGCAATACTCATAAGGTTGATAGCAATCTTCTGAATTGTTGTAGCATCTACAACTGTAATTGAGTAGTCACCGTCAGCATCGCCGAGAAGCGGAACACGGGCACCGTCAATCTTAATATTAGCCTTAGCACCTGAGCGTGACGGATAATCAAACTTAGTAAGATCAAGTGTGATTGTTACATCAACGAGTGAATCTTCCGGATAACCGGCAGAAACTGTGTTAAGGAGCATATTTTCACCATTGAATGTAAGGTCAAAATCTTTGCCTATAGTAGCTGCGCTCTGCTCAGGAAGACCCCAGTTAGCAGCCCAATCGTCGTTAACTGCAAACTTGAACTGGTATGCAGCATCAGCAGATTCAACACCTGTGTATGTAATCTGATAAACCTTGTCAGCAATCTGAGTCATGTGGTTAACCTCAGCGTCAACACCCCATGCTACACCGTTAAGCCAGCTGTCTTCACCGTTACCAACAACTGTAATGCTGTTGATTTCAAGGTCTGTAACCATTTTAACGCCGTCACCTGTTACAGCAATCTCGTTTGTAGCAGGATTGAAAGTTACAGTTACATCACAAGCACTTTCTACATCGAAAGTTACATTGTTGTCTGTACCGTCAAGACCGATCCACTTCTGCTCGTCGCCTGTGTTTGCAACGACCTTGAGCTGATAGCTTTTGCCCACCGGAACAGCTGTAAATGTCTTTGTATAAACATCGCCGCTCTTTGTCATTACATTTTCGGGAGCGAGTGCAGGAGAACCCTGCCATTCATAACCTGTGAGTGACTCAACACCTGCTACAACATACTGTGTTGCGTCAGCAGGCTCTGTTGCAGGTTCTGTAGTGGGTTCTGTTGTGGGTTCAACAGTTGTGGGTTCAACAGTTGTGGGTTCAACAGTTGTGGGTTCAACAGTTGTAGGTTCAACAGTTGTAGGCTCAACAGTTGTAGGTTCTTCTGTTGCAGGAGCTGTTGTACCTGAAGGATCAACACCGAGAAGTGTAGCTACTGTTGTAAGCGGAGCACAGTCGGGATAAGCTACGGGATCAGCAAGCTCTGTTGCATACATTTCAGCATAAGCGTTGTAAACATCCATTGGCTCAGCCTCAACCTGTGCACAAATGTCAGCTACAGTTTCGGGAGTGTAGTTTTTAGGATTCTTAACAGCCCAGTTGAAAATAGCCTGTGCAACCATTTCTGCTCTTGAAAAGTAAACCGGGAATCTGCCCTCAGTTACATGACCGAGTGATGTGATTGCAGCCTTCGGACCGTAGTTATCGCTGTTATTCTTCCATGTTGCAGCAAAGTCACGCTTTGATGAATCTTCGGTATTCTCAACTGTACCGCCTGTGAGGTAAATTGTGTCGCCGAGACAAGGCTTGCCGAGTGTTACATTACAGGTCTGGTGACTCTGTGATTTAGTATCAATTGTTGAGAAAATTACAGCATAGTCAGCGTTGTCTTTAAGACCGCCGTGATTTGTGCCGTCAGCTGACTTCAATTTTGCAGTATCGAAGTAGTAAAGACCTGTAGCAGTATCCTTCTTACATTTCTCCGCCTTACCCTGCCAAGATGTTTCAGGTAAATCATCGCCTGCTACAGCGTAAAGGTGACAATATACTGTCTTTGTTGTTCCCCACTCTGCAGGGAGATTAGATGCGTCAAAATAGATTTTTGTGTCGGTTTCTTCAGCTGATGCAGAGAATATGGTCAAGCCTGAAAAACAGGATACAGCCATAAGAACTGCAAGCACCAAACTGAGAACCTTGGATGATTTTTTCATCGCTAATTCCTCCTTTTTTTTACTCAATTTTCGAGTAATTACATTATATATCAAAATGTTCAGATTTACAAGTGGTTTTTGGCAAGTTTGTAAATTTTTTCTAATTATTGTTTTAAACCTATTGTTATGCGCTAACATTTGGTGTTTTTACTTGACAACAGTTGCAAATAATTGTATTATTTTAATGGTTATTTTTATCTATCTATCTGTTAAGAGAGGTTAAGTTATGGAAAACAGCAAAAAAACCATGGATAAAATCGTTGCCCTGTGTAAAAACAGAGGCTTTGTTTACCCAGGCTCCGAAATTTACGGCGGTCTTGCAAACACATGGGATTACGGTCCGCTCGGTGTTGCACTTAAAAACAATATCAAATACGCATGGCTCAAAAAGTTTGTTCAGCAGAACAAATATAATGTAGGTCTTGACTCTGCAATTCTTATGAACCCGCAGACATGGGTTGCATCGGGTCATCTCGGCGGTTTCTCTGATCCGCTTATGGATTGTAAGGAATGTAAAACCCGTCATCGTGCCGACAACCTTATTGAAGATTTTGACGGCACAAATGTTGCAGGCTGGACAAATGAAGAAATGATGAATTACATCAAGGAAAAAGAGATTCCGTGTCCTAACTGCGGCAAGCACAACTTTACCGACATTCGTCAGTTCAACCTTATGTTCAAAACATTCCAGGGCGTTACAGAGGACAGCAAGAATGAAATTTATCTTCGTCCCGAAACTGCTCAGGGCATTTTCGTGAACTTCTCTAACATTCAGAGAACAAGCCGTAAGAAAGTTCCTTTCGGTGTTGCACAAATCGGTAAATCTTTCAGAAACGAAATCACACCCGGTAACTTTATTTTCCGTGTTCGTGAGTTTGAGCAGATGGAGCTTGAATTCTTCTGCAAGCCGGGCACTGACCTTGAATGGTTTGAATACTGGAGAGGTTTCTGCCGTGACTGGCTCTATTCTCTCAATATTAAGGAAGAAAATCTCCGTCTTCGTGACCATTCAAAAGAGGAGCTTTGTTTCTATTCAAAGGCCACAACAGACTTTGAATATCTCTTCCCGTTCGGTTGGGGCGAGCTTTGGGGCGTTGCCGACAGAACAGACTATGACCTTACACAGCACAGCAAAACAAGCGGTAAGACACTTGAGTATTTTGATCCGACAACAAACGAGAAGTACATTCCGTATGTTATTGAGCCGTCACTCGGTGTTGAGCGTCTTTTCCTTGCTCTTGTTGTTGAGGCTTACGATGAAGAAGTTATTGACGAAAAGGATACACGAGTTGTGTTAAGACTTCATCCGACACTTGCTCCGTACAAAGCTTGCGTTCTTCCGCTTTCAAAGAAGCTCAGCGAGCAGGCCGGCAAGGTTTATGAACAGCTTTCAGCCGACTTTATGACTGATTATGACGATGCCGGTTCAATCGGCAAGCGTTACAGAAGACAAGACGAAATCGGTACTCCGTTCTGTATCACATATGACTTTGAGTCTGTTGACGATGGTTGTGTAACGGTTCGTGACCGTGACACAATGCAGCAGGAAAGAGTTGCAATTAACAAGCTCAACGATTATATTGCTGAAAAGATTAAGTTCTGATTTTAATATGATATCAAAAGGACATTCCAAATGGAATGTCCTTTTTTTTGCGTAGGTGCAAATGGTAGCTATACTACGCTCGGGCATAATATGTTTTTTAATACTACGCACTATCTTCACAAATCGGGAACGGCGGCTCGCCGTATAAAAACAGCGGATAACCTTAAAATTCGGGTTATCCGCTGTGTGTTTTATTCAATATAATAATCTGAATTCAATCAAATTACTTTGAGAGGTTTGTGAGAACCTTTTTGATTCTCTCAACAGCCTCAATCGTGTTTTCTCTGTCACCGAATGATGTAAGACGGAAGTAGCCGGCACCGTTTTCGCCAAAGCCCTCACCCGGAGTACCTACAACATTTGCCTCGTTGAGGAGGAGGTCAAAGAATTCCCAACTGCCCATATTGTTCGGACACTTGAGCCAGATGTAAGGTGAATTCTTACCGCCTGTGTAGTAGATGCCGAGTTCATCAAGAGCAGATGCGATAATTCTTGCATTTTCCTGATAGTAAGAAATGTTCTCCTTGATCTGCTTCTGACCTTCTTCGCTGAATACAGCGGCAGCAGCACACTGAACAGGCCATGAAACACCGTTGAACTTTGTTGCCTGACGGCGGTACCATGTTGCATAGATATTGTGACCGTCACGCTCAAGCTCCTTAGGAATTACTGTGTAACCGCATCTTGTGCCTGTGAAGCCTGCTGTCTTTGAAAGTGAGCACATTTCAATTGCACACTTTCTTGCACCTTCGATTGCAAAAATTGAACGAGGAAGATCCTCTGTGATGAATGCCTCATAAGCTGAATCGTAAAGGATTATTGCATCGTTTTTGAGAGCATAGTCAACCCATGCTTTGAGCTGTTCGGCATTGTATGCAGAACCTGTCGGGTTGTTAGGTGAGCAAAGGTAAATGATGTCTGCCTTTACATTTTCATCAGGGAGAGCGGCAAAGCCGTTTGCCTCATTTGATGTGGCATAAACGATTTCTCTGCCTGCCATAATGTTTGAGTCAACATATACGGGGTAAACAGGATCGGTTACGAGAACAACATTATCCTTTGAGAAGATGTCGCCTATGTTACCGCAGTCAGACTTTGCACCGTCTGATACAAAGATTTCGTCAGCGCCTACTGCAACACCAAAGCTCTTGTAATAATCTGAAATAGCCTGTCTGAGAAACTCGTAGCCCTCATAATCGGGATAACCCTTGAAGGTTTCCTTGTGAGCAAGATCCTCTGCGCCCTTTTTCATTGCCTCAACAACAACAGGAGCAAGCGGAAGTGTTACATCACCGATACCAAGCTTGATAACCTTTTTATCGGGATGAGCCGCAATATATGCATTTGTCTTTTTTGCAACATCTGCAAAAAGATAGTTAGGAACGAGATTGTCAAAATTTCTGTTAATCTTCATTAAAATCAGTCCTTTAAATCTGAAAGTTAAGTGGAAAAATCAATTACTTTTCAAGTGATGCTTTAATAAATTCTCTGAAAAGCGGATGAGCACGGTTCGGGCGTGACTTGAATTCGGGATGATACTGAACAGCAACGAAGAAACGGTTGTCGGGAACTTCAACAGCCTCAACAAGAAGTCCGTTAGGTGAAGTACCTGTAATCTTCATGCCTGCATTTTCAATTTCCTCTCTGAAATCGTTATTGAACTCATAACGATGACGGTGACGCTCTGAAATTTCATGCTGACCGTAAGCCTTAGCCATAAGCGAATCGGGCTTGATGACACACGGATATGCACCAAGACGCATTGTGCCGCCCATATCCTCAATGCCTTCCTGTTCAGGCATAAGGTCAATAACATTATGCTTGCCCTCTGGTGTAAACTCACCGCTGTTGGCGTCAGCATAGCCGAGAACATCTCTTGCGTATTCGATTACAGCAGTCTGCATACCGAGACAGATTCCGAGATACGGAATATCATGCTCACGGGCATATTTTGCAGCCATAATCTTACCTTCGATACCTCTGTTACCGAAGCCGCCCGGAACGAGGATACCGTCAACATCACCGAGAAGCTCGTCAACCTTGTACTTTGTAAGAAGTTCGCAGTCAACCCACTTGATTTCAACATCGGCGGAATTTTCATAGCCACCGTGACGAAGCGCCTCTGCAACAGAAAGATATGCGTCATGGAGAGCAACATACTTACCGCAAAGAGCAATCGTGCATTTCTTTGTACGGTTGTTGATACGGCTAAGCATTTCTTCCCACTCGGAAAGGTCAGGCTCTTTGTCTGTTACAATATTGAGCTCACGACATACAACATTTGAGAAATTGCTCTTTTCAAGCATAAGAGGTGCCTGATAAAGCGTTGGGAGAGTAATATTTTCGATTACACAATCCGGCTTTACATTGCAGAAAAGTGCAATCTTGTTGAAAATGCTCTCCTCAAGAGGTTCGTCACAACGAAGAACGATGATATCGGGATTGATACCGAGTGAACGAAGCTCTTTTACAGAATGCTGTGTCGGCTTCGATTTGTGTTCCTCACTGCCCTTGATATAGGGAACGAGAGTTACATGAATAAAGATGCTGTTCTCTCTGCCGACTTCAAGAGATACCTGACGGATAGCCTCAAGGAACGGCTGGCTTTCGATATCGCCCACCGTACCGCCGATTTCCGTAATTACAACATCGGCATTAGTCTTTTCACCTACATTGTAGATAAAAGACTTAATTTCATTTGTGATGTGAGGAATTACCTGAACTGTCTTACCGAGGTAGTCACCGTGACGCTCCTTTTCAAGAACATTTGAGTAAACCTTACCTGTTGTGAGGTTTGAATACTTGTTAAGGTCCTCATCAATAAAACGCTCATAATGGCCGAGGTCGAGGTCGGTTTCTGCACCGTCCTCCGTTACATATACCTCGCCGTGCTGATACGGGCTCATTGTACCCGGATCGACATTGATATACGGGTCAAGCTTTTGAGCAACAATCTTGAGTCCTCTTGCCTTTAAAAGTCTGCCGAGAGATGCAGCTGTGATACCCTTGCCAAGACCGGATACAACACCGCCTGTTACAAATATATATTTTTTATTTTTCTTATGTTCGGTTATCTCCACGATTACACCTCAACTTCGCCTTCAAATACTTTTTCCGCATTACCTGTCATATATACCGTTTCATCAGTATAGTTGATAATAAGATCGCCGCCCTTGAGCTTAATCTTGATGTCTTCGCCCTTTTTGCAGAAACCGTTTTCACAAGCGGCAACCGCAACGGCACAAGCGCCTGTACCGCAAGCCCATGTTTCGCCTGAGCCACGCTCCCACACTCTCATCTTGATTGTATGGTCATCGAGAACTGTTACAAATTCTGTATTCACTCTTTCAGGGAAGAGCTTATCGTTTTCAAACTCCGGTCCTACGGTTTCAATGTCAAGATTATCAATATCGTCCATGAATACCACGCAGTGTGGGTTGCCCATTGATACGCAGGTGATGTTATAGTTCTTGCCTGCAATTTCAACAGGTCTGTCAACAACCTTGTCACCGTCAAGAACAACAGGAATTTCCTTCGGTTCAAGAATAGCCTTGCCCATATCAACTCTGAGGCGGTTAACCTTTCCGCCTGAAGTATAAGCCTTGAGTTTCTTGATGCCGCTGAGTGTTTCAATTGTAATTTCATCTTTTTCGTTGATATCGACCATACCGTGGTCATAGAGGAACTTACCTACGCAACGGATACCGTTACCGCACATCTTACCCTCTGAACCGTCAAGGTTGTACATTTTCATCTTTGCATCTGCAACCTTTGAAGGGCAAACAAGAATAATACCGTCGCCGCCGATACCGAAATGTCTGTCGGAAAGTCTTACGGCAAGCGCCTCGGGGTTGCTGATTTCCTGATCAAAAGTGCTGCAATAGATATAGTCATTGCCTATACCCTGCATCTTAGTGAATTTTAACATAAGCTTTTCCTCTCTCATGTGGTTAATGTCGATAAGCTCCGTGCTGTGCTGTGAATAGTGGCTCTTGAGGCAATCTGCAAGTGCATTAGCCGTATCAAGAGATGTAAGACACGGAATATTTCTTTCAACAGTCTTACGACGAATTTTAACAGAATCTCTTGAAGGAATTCTGCCCTTTGCAGATGTTGAAATAACATACTGAATCTTGCCCGATTCAATGAGTGTAAGAGTATTATTTGTCTTGGACTCGTGAATTTTCTTTACGCTTACGGCGTCAATACCATACTTCTTGAGTACATCCGCTGTACCCTCTGTTGCGTAGATTCTGAATCCGAGGTCGTAGTATTTCTTTGCGATTTCACCGATTTCAGCCTTATCCGAATTACGGACTGTGATGAACACACCGCCCTTTTTCTTCATCTTGTAGCCTGCACCGATGAGTCCCTTATAGAGAGCCTCCTCAAGTGTGCCTGCAACACCGAGAACTTCACCTGTTGACTTCATCTCGGGGCCGAGGTGGTTATCAACATTGATAAGCTTTTCAAAGCTGAATACGGGAACCTTAACCGCAATGTAAGGACTCTTTCTGTAAAGACCTGTGCCGTAGCCCATATCTTTGAGTTTTTCACCGAGCATTGCTCTTGTTGCAAGGTCAACCATAGGAACGCCTGTTACCTTACTGATGTAAGGGATTGTTCTTGAAGAACGGGGATTTACCTCGATAACATAGAGTTCGTCTTTATAGATAAGGTACTGAATATTTACAAGTCCCTTTGTACGGAGTTCGATTGCAAGGTTCTTTGAGCTTTCAATAATAATCTGAGTCATTCTGTCTGAGAGATTCCATGCCGGATAAACCGCAATTGAGTCGCCCGAGTGAACACCGGCACGCTCGATATGCTCCATAATACCCGGAATAAGAATATCTTCACCGTCACAAATGGCGTCAACTTCAAGCTCTGTACCCTGAAGGTACTTATCAATAAGAATCGGATTTTCAATATTCTGTGCAAGAATGATTGCCATATACTCTTTGACATCATCTTCGTTGAATGCAATAATCATATTCTGACCGCCGAGAACATATGACGGACGGAGAAGAACAGGATAACCGATTTTGTCTGCAACATCGAGAGCCTCGTCCGTTGTCATAACCGTTACGCCACGGGGACGCTTGATATGATACTTTTCAAGAAGCTCGTCAAAACGCTCTCTGTCCTCTGCCATATCAATGGCATCGTATGATGTGCCGAGAATATTTACACCGTTGTCGCTGAGGAACTTTGTAAGCTTAATTGCTGTCTGTCCGCCGAATGCAACAACTACACCGAACGGATTCTCTGTCTTTATTATGCCCATAACATCTTCGGTTGTGAGCGGTTCAAAATAAAGTCTGTCGGCTGTGTCAAAGTCTGTTGATACTGTTTCAGGGTTGTTGTTTACGATAACAACATCGTAGCCTGCTTTTTTGAGCGCCCATACGCAGTGAACAGACGCATAGTCAAATTCGATACCCTGACCGATTCTGATAGGACCCGAACCGAATACGATAACTGTTTTCTTATCGCTCTTCTGCTTTCTGATGAATTCCTCAGCTTCATTTTCCTTATCAAATGTTGAATAGAAGTAAGGAGTTTCAGCCTCAAATTCTGCGGCGCAGGTATCAACCATTTTATAAACAGGAACAAGTGGATTTTCAACCTTCTTGCCTGTGATTTTTTCAATTGTTTTGTCAAGGAATCCCTTGTTCTTGGCACGAACATAGAGATCCTCCGTAAGCTCGCCGTTCTTGAGTTCGTTTTCAACGGCAATAAGATTTTTGAGCTTTTCAAGGAACCACTCGTCAATGAGAGTGATGTTGTGAATCTGTTCTACTGTAATGCCTCTCTTGAGAGCCTCATATACGCAGAAGATTCTTCTGTCATCGCAAACGCTGAGTCTGTCATAAACCGATGCGTTTGAAAGCTCTGCAAATTCCTTGTCATTGAGAGTATCGTGAGAAATCTCAGCACCTCTTACGGCTTTCATAATAGCCTGTTCAAATGTCGGAGCAATAGCCATAACCTCGCCTGTTGCCTTCATCTGAGTACCGAGTGTTCTCTTTGCATATACAAATTTATCGAAAGGCCATTTCGGGAATTTTACAACAACATAGTCAAGCGCCGGCTCAAAGCAAGCGTATGTTGTACCTGTAACGGCATTCTTGATTTCATTAAGTGTGTAACCGATAGCAATTTTAGCGGCAACCTTTGCAATAGGATAACCTGTTGCCTTTGACGCAAGTGCCGATGAACGGGATACACGGGGATTAACCTCGATAACCGCATATTCAAATGTTTCGGGGTTGAGTGCGAACTGGCAGTTACAACCGCCCTCTACCTTAAGTGCAGAGATAATGTTGAGAGCCGCACTTCTGAGCATCTGATATTCCTTGTCGGCAAGTGTTACCGTAGGAGCGATAACGATTGAGTCGCCTGTGTGAACGCCTACAGGATCGAAGTTTTCCATTGAGCAGACAGTAATAACATTTCCGTCGCTGTCACGCATAACCTCAAACTCGATTTCCTTCCAACCTGAGATACATTTTTCAACAAGCACCTGTGTGATAGGAGAAAGTTCAAGACCGTTTGATGTGATTTCACGAAGCTCTTCCTCGTTATCGACAATACCGCCGCCTGTACCGCCGAGTGTGAATGCAGGACGGATAATTACAGGATAACCGATTTCATCGGCAAACTTAACAGCTGATTCAACATCTGTAACAACAAGTGACGGAATAACAGGCTGACCTATTTCAATCATTGTGTCCTTAAAAAGCTGTCTGTCCTCTGCCTTGTCGATTGTTTCGGGGTTTGCACCGAGAAGCTGAACATTGTATTTATCAAGGAAGCCCTCTTTTGCAAGCTGCATTGAAAGGGTAAGACCCGTCTGACCGCCGAGGGTTGAAAGAAGGCTGTCAGGGCGTTCCTTTTTGATGATTCTCTTAACTGTTTCAAGCGTCAACGGCTCAATGTAGATTTTATCAGCCATTGCGTTATCAGTCATAATTGTAGCAGGGTTTGAGTTTACGAGAATAACCTCAAGTCCTTCTTCTTTAAGCGCACGGCAAGCCTGTGTGCCTGCATAGTCAAATTCGGCAGCCTGACCGATTACGATAGGGCCCGAACCGATTACCATAACTCGTTTGATATTCTTTTTGAGTGGCATATAATCATTCCTCGTTCAAGTAATTATTGTATCTGTTCTTATGCTGAATAGTAATCCGAATTTCGGACTCTTATTTTTTGTTGTTCTTCATCAATTCAATAAAACGGTCAAACAAAAATGCTGTATCGTGAGGACCGCCGCAAGCTTCCGGATGGAACTGAACCGAGAAAGCAGGCATATTTGTGTAGTTTACGCCCTCGCAGGTGTTATCATTGCCGTTTACAAAGCTTACTTTGCCGTTTTCGGGCATACTGTCGCTTACAACAGCGTAGCCATGGTTCTGTGATGTAATGTAAACTCTGCCTGTTTCAACCTCTTTTGCAGGCTGGTTTGCACCTCTGTGACCGTACTTGAGCTTTTCTGTTTTTGCACCCTGTGAAAGCGCAAGGAGCTGGTGACCGAGACAGATACCGAAGGTCGGAATCCCGAAGTCACAAAGCTTTTTGAGCTCTGCAATAATCTCTGTGTTGTCCGAAGGATCTCCCGGTCCGTTTGAAAGCATTACGCCGTCGGGATTCATAGCCTTAATTTCCTCCGCTGTTGTGTGGGCGGGAACGACTGTAAGGTTACAACCTCTCTTAACAAGCTCTCTGCCGATGTTATGCTTTGCGCCAAAATCCATAAGCACAACATTGAGGTCGCCGTTTTCAGCATCAAAATGCTCTTTTTCTTTTATAGTAGTGCTTTCAACAGCCTCTGTAATAACATAGTTCTTAATCTCGTCAAGTTCTTCCTTTGTCACATCGGGAGAATAGGAGATTTTGCAGTTCAGAACACCGTATTCACGCACAACTCTTGTGAGCGCACGGGTGTCAATTCCGTAAATGCCGGGAATTCCCGACTCTTTTAAAAAGGTGTCAAGATCACCCTCACAACGGAAGTTTGAAGGAACTTGGCACCATTCTCGTACAATATAACCTTTCAGTGACGGAGAGTCACTCTCAAAATCGGCAGGGATAACACCATAGTTGCCGATTAAAGGGAATGTCTGAATAACCACCTGACCGTAATAGCTGGGGTCGGTGAGTGTTTCAAGATAACCTGTCATTGCTGTAGTAAAAACAAGTTCTCCCGTAGTTTCTTTTTCGGCACCAAACGCCTTGCCCTCAAAAACTGTTCCGTTTTCAAGGATTAAGTATGCCGCACGGCTCATAAAAACACATTCCTTTCAATAAACTAAAAAAATCGCAGTCAGTTCTCATATGTTCTGATAACCTGCTTTGCAACCTCAAGCTTGCTTGTTCTGAGATCCATAGCCTGTTTTTCAAGATAGCGATGCGCCTGATCTTCGGACATATTAAGGCAGGTAATAAGCAGGAACTTTGCTCTGTTTATTATCTTCATATCCGCAACCATATGCTTGAGCTTTTCATTTTCCTCAATCACACGGAACATACGCATCTTAAAACATTCCGTAAACTGCAAAAAGTGGTGAAACAGGTGCTTGTTTACGGGCTTTGCAATAACAAGGACACCGTGCTCCGTGAGTGCGTCGTTCACATAATCCGCATTTCGCTGCGGAACGATAATCACAACACTTGAACGGGTTGTTCCGGCAAAGTACTTTGAAAGTTCAATGCCGTTTTCCTTTTCAAGCGGTGCATTGACGCAGATGAGGTCAAAAATCTCACCATTTGCAAGCTTCTTAGCCTCCTGTGAGGTTTGGCAGACGGAAATCTCCGTATAGCCTTCGCTTTCGAGCAATTGTGACAAAGAAGCGGCACTCTGTTCAGAGTGTGAAATCAACAAAGCATTTTTCAAGAACCTCACCACCGCATATTGTTTCATTCATCTTATTATTTTACAAGATTAACCCCTATTGTTATTTACTTAAAGGAATTATGACAATATTTTTTACAATTTTGTAAAAACATTTTCATTGCAAATTTGTTTTACACTTTTCAACATTTTTCGGGCTTTACAACAAATTGTCTTTTCATTATTATTTATGGTTTTAAGCTGTATAATTCAAATATCCTTCATAGTGTAAACTTTGATTTTTGACACTATATATAGTATAGAGCCAAAACACCCCGAACAGCTAATGCCGTTCGGGGCGTCTCGGTTTATGTGAATTAAAAAGGATAGGTTAATTAAGCTATTGGGGATTATTCAATATCCTGCATAGCGTCGTAGCCTGTTTCGCCTGTTCTAACCTTAACAACATCTTCAACATCATAGATAAAGATTTTGCCGTCACCGATGTGACCTGTGTAAAGTGCCTTAACAGCCGCATCAACAACTGCCTTTACAGGAACCTTGCAAACTACGATTTCAACCTTCATCTTAGGAAGGAGGTTACTTTCAATAGCAACACCACGGTAATACTCTGCTTTACCCTTCTGAGCACCGCAACCGAGTACCTGAGATACTGTCATACCTGTAATGCCGAGCTTATCCATTTCTTCTTTAAGAGCTTCAAGCTTTGACTGCTTGAGAAGAATGTCAATCTTAGTAATCTTTGTGCCGTCGGTAGCCATATCATACTTGCCAGCAAGCTGAACGGGAACTGCCTGAGTTACAGGAACATTGCTGTCAACATCAAATGTTTCATCAAGTGAAGCTGTACCGACACCGATTGGCATAAAGTCTGCATATGCGCTGATAAGACCGTGCTCGCAGATATCGAGGCCCTTCATTTCTTCGTCCTTTGTAACACGAAGACCTACTGTCTTTTTGATGATTGTGAATACGATAATCATGCAAACAACTGTCCAAGCTACGATTGTAACAATACCGAGAGCCTGCTTACCAAGCTGAGCAAAGCCACCGCCGTAGAAAAGACCTGTGATGCCGTTCTGACCGTTACCTGTTGCGAAAAGACCTACTGCAAGGCCGCCCCACATACCGTTTACGCCGTGTACCGAGAATGCGCCGACAGGATCATCTATCTTAAGCTTGATATCAACGAATTCAACTGCTACTACGATGAGGATACCTGAAACAATACCGATAACTGCTGCGCCGATTGCGTCAACATCTGCACAACCTGCCGTGATTGCTACAAGACCTGCGAGTGATGCGTTAAGACACATTGAAACATCAGGCTTGCCGTTCTTGATCCATGTAAAGAGCATGGTTGTTACTGTTGCAACTGCCGGAGCAATTGTTGTTGTAAGAAGAATCTGACCGAGACGAGCGCCGTCTTCAGCAGCGGCACCGTTAAAGCCGTACCATGCAAACCAAAGAATGAATACACCGAGAGCACCGAGTGTGATGCTGTGACCGGGGATAGCGTTTACCTTGCCGTTCTTGCCGTACTTACCGATACGGGGTCCGAGAATGATTGCGCCGACAAGTGCGGAGATACCGCCGACCATATGAATTACGATTGAACCTGCAAAGTCGATACAGCCGAGCTGTGCAAGCCAACCCTGACCGTTCCAAACCCAACCTGCTTCAATCGGGTAAACAACGAGTGAAATAATTGCGCTGTAAACACAGTATGCCGAGAATTTTGTACGCTCTGCCATAGCACCTGAAACGATAGTAGCTGCTGTAGCACAGAATACAAGCTGGAATACGAATGAGTTCCAATCAAAGTTCATCCAGTCTGTGAACATATTGAGGTTGGGAACACCGATGAATCCTGCAACATAGTCCTCAGACATCATAAGTCCGAAGCCTAACAAGCTGAATACAACCGTACCGATACAAAAGTCCATCAGGTTTTTCATAATGATGTTACCTGCGTTTTTAGCTCTTGTAAAACCGGTTTCAACCATTGCGAATCCGCACTGCATAAAGAACACGAGTAATGCGCCGATCATAAACCAGACGCCTGTGCCTCCGTAAATTAGTTCTGCCATATAAATCTCTCCTTTTATCAAAATAACAAAAACGGCGTGGAGTTGACAGTTTAATTCTGTCAATCACACGCCGTTGTGTTACCTGTTATACAATATAAATAATGTTATTTAGTATAAATAGAGGTTCTATCAATCACACACCGAAAAGAAGTTCGCCGTATGAAGGATAAGGCCAGTATTCCGAAGCTGTTTCTGTTTCCATTGCGTCACCGACAGCTCTGAGTTCCTGCATAAGTGCAAATACTGTTTCTCTGTAGTACTTAGCATACTTGAGGTTATCATCGCTGTAGTCGCTTGCCTTGATAACAGCCTCTTCAAGCTCTGCAGTTTTCTTTGAGAAACATACAAGTTTGTTTGAAAGGCTTGTAATAAGGTCTTCCTCAACACTTGTAGGAATAGCGTCTGAAAGTGCCTTCTTGGCAAGTGCTGTATCCGTAAGATCTCTTACATATGATGTAACGGCAGGAAGAATGTTCTTCTTAGCCATATCAATCATTGTGAGAGCCTCAATGTTAATCTGCTTAGAATAGCTTTCAAGCTCAATTTCATATCTTGCACGGATTTCGTCTGCCGAACAAATCTTATTCTTAACAAAGAGGTCAACATTCTTCTTGTCAAGGAAGTGTTCCATTGCGTCAGGAAGTGACTTGAGGTTAAGAAGTCCTCTTCTTTCAGCCTCTTCAACCCACTCGGGAGCGTAGTTGTTGCCGTTGAAGATAATGTTCTGATGCTCTGTGAATACTTTCTTAACAAGAGCCTTGATAGCTGCGTCCATATCATCCGCATCTTTAAGCTCATCGTAGAACTCTGAAAGTTCTTCGGCTACCATAGTGTTGAGCATATAGTTAGGACAGGCAATGTTAAGTGAAGAACCAAGTGCTCTGAATTCAAACTTGTTACCTGTGAATGCAAAAGGTGATGTACGGTTACGGTCCGATGTGTCCTTCATAAAGTCAGGAAGAACATCAACGCCTGTTCTCATCTTCTGCTTGCCCTTGCTTACATATTCTCTGTCATTGATGATTGAATCAACGAGTTCGCCGAGGTCATCACCGAGATACATTGAAATGATTGCAGGCGGTGCTTCGTTAGCGCCGAGACGGTGGTCGTTACCTGCCGATGCAACCGTGATTCTGAGAAGATCCTGATACTCGTGAACAGCCTTTACAACTGCTGCAAGGAAAAGCTGGAACTGAAGGTTGTTTTCAGGAGTCTTGCCGGGATCAAGAAGGTTTTCGCCTGTGTTGGTTGAAATTGACCAGTTGTTGTGCTTACCGGAACCGTTAACACCTGCAAACGGCTTTTCGTGAAGAAGACAAACAAGACCGTGTCTTTCGGCAACCTTCTTCATAACTTCCATTGTAAGCTCGTTGTGGTCGGTTGCAATGTTTGTTGTTGTGAAGATAGGAGCAAGCTCGTGCTGTGAAGGAGCAACTTCGTTATGCTTTGTCTTTGCAAGGATACCGAGTTTCCAGAGTTCCTCGTCAAGGTCTTTCATATAAGCAGCAACTCTTGTCTTGATTGCACCGAAGTAATGGTCGTCAAGTTCCTGTCCTTTAGGAGCTTTTGCACCGAAAAGTGTTCTGCCTGTATAAATAAGGTCCTCTCTCTGATCGTAAGCGTCCTTATCAATAAGGAAGTATTCCTGCTCCGGACCTACTGTTGTTGTAACTCTTGTAACATCTTCTTTGCCGAGAAGATGAAGAATCTTTACAGCCTCTGTATTAATTCTCTCCATTGAACGAAGAAGAGGAGTTTTCTTATCGAGAACCTCGCCTGTATAAGAACAGAATGCTGTAGGAATGTAAAGTGTTCCGTCCTTAACAAATGCATATGATGTCGGATCCCATGTTGTATAGCCTCTTGCCTCGAATGTGGCACGAATACCGCCGCTTGGGAAAGAAGAAGCATCAGGCTCGCCCTTTACAAGCTCTTTACCTGAGAACTCCATGATAACCTGACCTTCACCGTTCGGTGCGATAAAGCTGTCATGCTTTTCGGCTGTGATACCTGTCATCGGCTGGAACCAGTGTGTGTAGTGGGTACAGCCCATTTCAACTGCCCAGTCCTTCATAGCAGCCGCAACAACATTTGCAACGCTGAGGTCAAGCGGTTCACCGTTCTGGATTGTCTTTTTCAAAGCCTTGTAAGTTGACTTTGGAAGTCTTTCCTGCATCTTCTGGTCATTAAATACCATGCTGCCAAAAATTTCGGGAACTTTTGCCATTTTAATTCTCTCCTATCCATTTTGAAAATAAATTTTAATGGTCTGATTTTTGCTTTATAAAAACAGAAAAGGACACTGTAAGCCTCAGCTCACAGCGCCCTTGCTGTCTTTGATGTTGTTAGTATATTCCACTTTTGCGAATTTGTCAATACATTTTTTGAAAAAAGTTTTGAAATTGCAAGTTTTATTAAATTTCCTGCAAAATTAAGCTGAAACACCAATAAGAGTTGCATATTTTCTACAACAATCACAGTAAAATGAAAGTTTTGCCCTTAAAAGTTGCAATTTTCCTCTATTTTCCCTTGACAAAGCACAATGTATAGTTATATAATCTAAGTGCTGATTTTTCTTGATCAACGATGACAGGGCATTTCAGAACATCAGCCGACCTGCACATTCACCTTTGCAGGATATAGCACAGGCTGAGCATAGCGGTTTTACCGCTGAGAAGAGATTGGGCATTTTACAATTACATATATATGATTGATTATTAACCGGCAGAACATTAATTGCCACTTTGAACCGATAAGTTTACGAAAGCAAACTTCCTTTTACATATATATGTATATAAAAAGTCCGCTGAATAATTTTTGTGATTAACAGGAAAGGGTGATCATTAATGGAACAGACAGTCAGAGAGAACAACAAGACTCTGTATTCTCCGAAGTTTGAACATGATAACTGCGGTATCGGAGCTGTTGTTAATATTAAGGGTATCAAGTCACACGACACCGTGGCAAACGCTCTGACAATTGTTGAAACTCTCGAACACAGAGCAGGTAAGGATGCCGAAGGCAAAACAGGTGACGGCGTAGGTATTCTTCTCCAGATTTCACACAAATTTTTTAAGAAGGCAGCTGCTGAAATCGGCATTAAGCTCGGTTCCGAAAGAGATTACGCTGTAGGTATGTTCTTCTTCCCTCAGAATGAGCTTGCAAGAAATCAGGCAAAGAAGATGTTTGAAATCATTGCAGAAAAAGAGGGACTTACAGTTCTCGGTTGGAGAAATGTTCCTTCAAAGCCCGAGGTCCTCGGTCACAGAGCTGTTGAATGTATGCCTGCAATCATGCAGTGCTTTATCAAAAGACCTCACGGCGTAAAAAGAGGCCTTCCGTTCGACAGAAAGCTCTATGTTGCAAGAAGAGTTTTTGAACAGAGTAATGAAGACACATATGTAGTTTCGCTTTCAAGCAGAACTATTGTATATAAAGGTATGTTCCTTGTCGGCGATCTCCGTAACTTCTTCCTTGATCTTCAGGACGAGGATTACGAGTCTGCAATCGCTATGGTTCACTCCCGTTTTTCAACCAACACAAATCCAAGCTGGCAGAGAGCTCATCCTAACAGAATGATTGTTCACAACGGTGAAATCAACACAATCAGAGGCAACGCTGACAAGATGCTTGCCCGTGAGGAAACAATGCGTTCGGAGCATCTCAAGGGCGACCTTGACAAGGTTATCCCTGTTGTAAACACAGAGGGTTCAGACTCTGCAATGCTTGATAACACACTTGAATTTCTCGTAATGAGCGGTATGGAGCTTCCTCTTGCCGTTATGATTACAATTCCGGAGCCGTGGGATAATAACGGCACAATGAGCCAGAAGAGAAAGGACTTCTATCAGTATTATGCAACAATGATGGAGCCGTGGGACGGTCCTGCGTCAATCCTTTTCTCTGACGGCGACATTATGGGTGCGGTTCTTGACCGTAACGGTCTGCGTCCGTCAAGATATTACATCACGGATGACGGCAACCTCATTCTTTCATCGGAAGTCGGCGCACTTCCTATTGATCCCGCAAAGATTGTTACAAAGGAAAGACTTCGCCCGGGCAAAATGCTCCTTGTCGATACGGTTCAGGGCAGACTCATTGATGACGATGAACTCAAAGAATATTATGCGTCAAAACAGCCTTACGGCGAATGGCTCGACAGTAATCTTGTTTGTCTTAAAGACCTCAAAATTCCTAATATGAAGGTTGAGGAGCATTCATATAAAGAAAGACAAAAACTCCAGAAGGCTTTCGGATATACCTACGAAGATGTTATGACATCAATTCTTCCTATGGCAAAGAACGGCACAGAGTCAATTGCCGCAATGGGTACAGACAGTCCGCTTGCAGTTCTTTCAAAAGAACCGCAGCCGCTTTTCAACTACTTCAAACAGCTCTTTGCACAGGTTACAAACCCGCCGATTGACGCAATCCGTGAGGAAGTTGTAACATCAACAACAATTTATATCGGTGAGGACGGCAACATCCTTGAGGAGCGTCCCGAAAACTGCAAGGTTATGAAGATTCACAACCCGATTCTTACATCAACCGATATTCTCAAAATCAAGAATATGCACATTCCGGGCTTTAAGGTTGCGGTTATCCCGATTCTCTACTACAAGAACACAAGACTTTCAAAGGCTGTTAAGCGACTTTTCATTGAAGCTGACAAGGCTTACAATGACGGTGCAAATATTCTTATCCTCTCCGACAGAGGAGTTGACGAAAACCATCTTGCAATTCCGTCACTTCTTGCAGTATCCGCTCTTCATCAGCACCTTGTTGCAACAAAGAAGAGAACTTCACTTGCAATGATACTTGAAAGCGGTGAGCCGAGAGAAGTTCATCATTTTGCAACACTTCTCGGCTACGGTGCAAGTGCAATCAACCCGTATCTTGCTCAGGAAACAATTCACGAGCTTATCGGTGATGACCTTCTTGACAAGGACTACTACGCAGCAGTTGACGATTACAACAGCGCAGTTCTCCACGGCATCGTAAAGATTGCGTCAAAAATGGGTATTTCAACAATCCAGTCATATCATGGCTCACAGATTTTTGAGGCTATCGGTATCGGCAAGGATGTTATTGACGAATACTTCACAGGCACAGTCAGCAGAATCGGCGGTATCACAATCAAGGATATCGAAAAGAATGTTGACAAACTTCACACAGCGGCATTCGATCCGCTTGACCTCGGTGTAAGCGATGAGCTTGAATCCCGTGGTTCACACAAGTTCAGAAGCGGCAAAGAGGAACACCTCTACAATCCGCAGACTATATATATGCTCCAGCAGGCAACAAGAACAGGCGACTATGAGCTTTACAAAAAGTATTCTCATATGATTTCCGAAGAAATGGATCCTGTAAATATCAGAGGTCTTTTCGACTTCAACTTTGCAGAAACTCCTGTTCCGCTTGATGAGGTTGAAAGCGTTGATTCAATCGTAAAGCGTTTCAAGACAGGCGCTATGTCCTACGGTTCAATCTCACAGGAGGCTCACGAAACACTTGCGATTGCAATGAATCAGCTTCACGGCAAGTCAAACTCCGGTGAGGGCGGCGAAAGCCTTGAAAGACTTCTCACAAAAGGACAGAAGGTTGACAGATGTTCTGCAATCAAGCAGGTTGCGTCAGGTCGTTTCGGTGTTACATCAAGATACCTCACATCTGCAAACGAAATTCAGATTAAAATGGCTCAGGGTGCAAAGCCGGGCGAAGGCGGACATCTTCCGGGCAAAAAGGTTTATCCCTGGATTGCAAAAACCCGTCATTCAACACCGGGTGTATCGCTCATCTCTCCCCCACCGCACCACGACATTTACTCAATCGAGGACCTTGCACAGCTTATCTACGACCTCAAGAATTCTAACAAAGATGCAAGAATCTCTGTTAAGCTCGTTTCGGAATGCGGTGTAGGTACGGTTGCCGCAGGCGTTGCAAAAGCAGGTGCAGGCGTAATCCTTATTTCAGGTTATGACGGCGGTACAGGCGCTGCTCCGAGAAACTCAATCTACAATGCAGGTCTGCCGTGGGAACTCGGTCTTGCCGAGGCTCATCAGACGCTCATTATGAACGACCTTCGTAACAAGGTTGTTATTGAAACCGACGGTAAGCTTATGAACGGCCGTGATGTTGCAATTGCAGCAATGCTCGGTGCAGAGGAATTTGGTTTTGCAACTGCTCCGCTTGTAACTCTCGGTTGTGCAATGATGAGAGTATGTAACCTTGATACCTGCCCGTTCGGTGTTGCCACACAGAACCCCGAGCTCAGAAAAAGATTCTGCGGCAAGCCCGAATATGTAATAAACTTTATGAAGTTTGTAGCAAGCGAACTTCGTGAATATATGTCAAAGCTCGGTGTAAAAACCGTTGATGAGCTTGTCGGAAGAATTGACCTCATCAAGAGAAAAGACGGCATCACAGGACAGGCTGCCGAGGTTGACCTTTCTAACATTCTTGATACAAACTTTGTTTCGGAAAAGGTTGAATACAACAAAAAGAGCCTTTACGATTTCAAGCTTGAATCAACACTTGACGAGAGAATCCTCTGCAAAGAATTTGCAAAGGTTCTTGCAAAAGGCACGAAGAAAAAGGTTGAAGTCAATGTTAAGAACACTGACCGTTCATTCGGTACAATCTTCGGTTCTGAGGTTACAAGAAAGCATTACAACAACCTTGATGACGATACATTTACAGTAGTCTGCAACGGTTCGGGCGGTCAGAGCTTTGGCGCATTCATTCCAAAGGGACTCACACTTGAACTTGTGGGCGACTCAAACGACTACTTCGGCAAGGGACTTTCAGGCGGTAAGCTGGTAGTTTATCCTCCGAAGAACTCAACATTTGACGCAGGTAACAACATCATCATCGGTAATGTTGCACTTTACGGCGCAACAAGCGGCAAGGCATTCATCAACGGCGTTGCAGGCGAGCGTTTCTGCGTAAGAAACTCAGGCGCAACGGCAGTTGTTGAGGGTGTCGGCGACCACGGTTGTGAATATATGACAGGCGGTCGGGTTGTTGTTATCGGCAAAACAGGCAAAAACTTTGCCGCAGGTATGTCCGGCGGTGTTGCCTATGTTCTTGATGAAGAAAGAGATCTTTACACAAAGCTTAACAAGGAAATGGTTCTCTTCTCTGAGGTAACAGAAAAGTACGATATAATCGAACTCAAGACGCTTATTGAAGAGCATGTTGCAGCAACAGGTTCACAGAGAGGCAAGAAAATCCTTGATAACTTTGACGAGTATCTTCCGAAATTCAAGAAGATTATTCCACACGACTACAAGAGAATGATGGCTGCAATTGCCGCTTATGAAGAAAAAGGTCTTACAAACGAGCAGGCACAGATTGAAGCTTTCTACGAAATTGTGAATAATAAATAAGGAGGGGATATTTATGGGAAAGCCAACAGGATTTATGGAATATAAGCGTGAGGATGCCCCGGCATACTCCGTAAATGAGAGAATCAAAAATTTTGACGAATTTCACGATCCCCTCAGCAAAGAGGATCAGCAAAAACAGGGTGCAAGATGCATGGACTGCGGAGTACCTTTCTGTCAGGCAGGAATGCAGATTGGTTCTGCATTCTCAGGCTGTCCGCTTAACAACCTCATTCCCGAATGGAATGACCTCATCTACAAGGGCAACTGGGAACAGGCTTACAACCGTCTTAAAGTTACAAACAACTTCCCCGAATTCACATCCCGTGTATGTCCCGCTCTCTGTGAAAAGGCATGCACCTGCGGTGCAAACGGTGACGCTGTCAGCGTAAGAGCCAACGAATACGGAATCATTGAAAATGCCTATGAAGAAGGTCTTGCAGACGCAAGAATTCCAAAGGTAAGAACAGGCAAGAAAATTGCAATCATCGGTTCGGGTCCATCGGGACTTGCCGCTGCCGACCAGCTCAATCAGCGCGGTCACTCTGTAACGGTATTTGAACGCAATGACAGAGTAGGCGGTCTGCTTATGTACGGCATTCCGAATATGAAGCTTGAAAAAGATGTTATCGAACGCAAGATTAACATTATGGAAGAAGAAGGCGTAACCTTTGAAACCTGCTCAAATGTCGGCAAAGACATCAAAGCAAGCGAAATTCTCAAGGACTTTGACCGTGTAATCCTTGCTTGCGGTGCATCAAATCCGAGAGATATCAAAGTTCCCGGCAGAGAGGCTAACGGCATTCACTTTGCCGTTGACTTCCTCAAATCAACAACAAAATCACTTCTTGACTGCAACCTCAGAGAGGGTACATTCATCAGCGCAAAAGGCAAGAATGTAATGGTAATCGGCGGCGGCGACACAGGTAACGACTGCGTCGGCACAAGCATCAGACACGGTGCAAAATCCGTTCTCCAGCTTGAAATGATGCCTAAACTTCCCGACACAAGAAGTGCCGATAACCCATGGCCACAATGGCCGAGAGTCTGCAAAACAGACTACGGTCAGGAAGAGGCTATTGAAGTTTACGGTCACGATCCACGAGTTTATCAGACAACCGTTAAGCAGTTCATTGCTGACAAGAACGGTAATCTTGTAGGTGCGGAGCTTGTTAAGCTCAAACCCGAAAAGGATGCTAAAACAGGCAGACTTATGATGAAAGAGGTTGAAGGCTCAGAATACAAGGTTGATGTTGAACTCGTACTCATTGCGGCAGGATTCCTCGGCAGCGAAAACTATGTAACCAAGGCATTCGGTGTTGAAACAAACGCAAGAACCAATGTTGCAACGGCAGAAGGCTCACACAAGACAAATGTTGAAAATGTATTTGTTACAGGCGATATGCACAGAGGACAGTCACTTGTTGTCTGGGCGATTCGTGAGGGCAGAGATGTTGCCAAAGAGGTTGACGAAAGCCTTATGGGATACACAAATCTTTAATTGATTACAAATAACCTGATAATCCTCAATTTTTCGATATACCGGTTAATAATCAGAAAGCGCAGGAGCGGATTTCCCTCCTGCGTTTTTCTTTGTCATTTAGGGTTTGTTTCTGTTGCATATCAATATAATTGATGATAAAATAAAGGATATATACAATGCAATAAAATGTGAGGAAATATTATGAGTAATAGACCTGAAACCAATAAACAAAGCTGTCCCGTTTACAAAAAATGCGGCGGTTGTCAACTGCAAAATCTGTCATATCCCGAACAGCTTGAATTCAAGCAGAGGAAAGTAGAAAAACTTCTCAAACGCTTTTGCACCGTTGAAAAAATTATCGGAATGAAAACTCCCTACCACTACCGCAACAAGGTTCAGGCGGCTTTTTATACGGACAAAAAGGGCAAAATCATTTCGGGTGTGTATCAGTCGGGCAGTCATCATGTTGTCGGAATTGACAGCTGTCAGACAGAGGATGTTATTGCCGACAAAATCATCGTTGCAGTACGCAAGCTCCTCCCCTCTTTCAGAATGACAACCTATAACGAGGACACAGGCAAAGGTTTTCTCCGTCACATTCTTGTGAAAAGAGGCTTTGCGACAAATCAGATTATGCTTGTGCTTGTGACAGGTACACCTGTTTTTCCGTCAAAAAACAATTTTGTAAAAGCGATTCTGAAACAGTTTCCCGAAATCACAACCATTGTGCAAAATATAAACCCCTACCGCACCAACCTTGTACTCGGTGACAATCAGAAAGTGCTGTACGGCAAGGGTTATATTGAGGATATTCTCTGCGGTTGCAGGTTCAGAATTTCGCCGAAAAGCTTTTACCAAATTAACCCCGTTCAAACCGAAGTTTTGTACGGCAAAGCAATTGAATTTGCAAATCTCAAAGGCAACGAAACCGTGCTTGACACCTACTGCGGAATCGGCACAATCGGCATAATTGCCGCCAAAAACGGCGCAGGCAATGTTATCGGTGCAGAACTTAACGGCGATGCCGTGAGGGATGCAATCGTAAACGCAAGAGCAAATAATCTGAAAAATATCCGTTTCTACAAAACCGATGCGGGCGAGTTCATGAGAGAAGCTGCAGACGAGGACGAAAAGCCTGATGTTGTGTTCATGGATCCGCCAAGAGCCGGAAGTGACCGAAAATTTCTCGACTCACTAATCAAAATGTCTCCGAAAAAGGTTGTCTATGTTTCCTGCAACCCCGAAACATTGGCAAGAGATTTAGCCTACCTAACCCAAAACAGCCCCTACAAAGCCCAAAAAATCCAACCCGTAGATATGTTCCCCCACACCGCACACATCGAAACCGTAGTCTTGATGTCAAGAAAATAATTAAGCAATATAAAATTCGGCTTGTTTGCTGACTTTTGCAGCAGTTTAAATTATACGCACAACTGCTGCAAATGCTTGGCTATATCTTACGGAAACATATCCACCACAAAATCTAATTCAGGTTGTAACTTTAGATTAGATAACACAAATTGAGTGAGTGGATTAGATGTCGGGATTTTTGAGCAGTTTTTCAGGCTTGACAACAATTCCAGCAACTCGATACTAAAGGCTTTTTTGGGCAGTGGAATAGATGATATGGAAGGAGGTGTTTGCATGAATTTTGATTTAAGAACTTGCGATGCAGCATATTATTTTGTTTTAGATTTTATGAACATGACGCCTGATGAGTACATTACTGAGCTAATAATAAATTGTGGGAATGACTTTGAGACATTCTGGAACAGAAATATTGAACGTATAAAATCTGTTGATATTTCCGGATTAAGATTAATGGCATTCCATGTTGTGGGGTCACTCGATGGATGCAGAGAGATTAAAGAAAAAGGTCTGATGAATTTACAAACAGTACTTTCTGAGGAGACTACCTTAAAGAGGTTGCTAGAAAGAGCAGGTGTTACATTTGATATTCAAAATAAGCTCGTGTTCTGTAATGGGAAAAGTTATGACTAGATTATGAAAAGTACAGAGGTCATCATTTCTTGACGGGAATAGATGAAAAGTTAGACAAAGTAGCTCATCGAGTTTATTATGATTTTTGTGTTAATGGATTCATGGCTAATGATAATGTATATAATTATGGTACTAACATTCATGAGCGGCCGGAATTCCTAATGACTTTAGGAGAATTGTTACCGCAGGCACAAAAGGTAGAAACTTTCTGGAAAAATAAAGCTGAGAGCTACAGAGTTGATTTCTATGCGACCGTCGACCAAGTTCATAGATTCAATTTTGAACTTGATGAATATAGAGACCCTCCTTATGAAGGTTGGTTTGAACTTGATGATGAAATGAAACTTAAAAAATGGATGTTATCACATGCTATTGATAGGGCACATGACGATTTGGGAATGACGTTCTTATATGTAAAAGACGATGTGACAATACCGACAAATCAGATTATTTCTGTTTCAGAGATATAAAAAAATTACAAAAGGTGGTATAATCATGGGCAAATATGTAAAGAAGAAGAAAGACATGGTGTTTCAAAGCGTTGAATCACTACAGCAGGTTGTAAATGTTGTAAATGAAGCAGCAGCTGCTGTAAATGATAAATCCCGTACAATTAGAGAAAGTGCTATTCCTGAAGTTCTTGCGGGTGCCTTGGGAGCTGGAATTGGCGGTGTAGGTTCATTTGCTGCTCTTTATGGATTAGGTTCTGTTGTAGGATTATCTGCAGCAGGCATTACGTCAGGACTTGCTGCAGCCGGAAGCATTATTGGCGGCGGAATGGTAGCAGGTGTGTTTGTGTTGGCGGCTCCTGTTGCTGCATTGGCTGCCGGTGGTGTAGGATTAGCTTCTCATCTTAAGAATAAGCAGCTTAGACAAGAAAAAGAACGTTTGTACAAAGAGGCCCTGAAAAAGCATGAAGCAATTATTCAAGCATTAAAGGTAGAATCAGATGCTGATAAAGAACGTCTTGATTATTTGCAAAGTTTAAATATTTTACTTATACAAGCTATTAAGGACTTAAAGAAAGACTTAGGTGAGGCTGCGTGAGCAAATACAAATACTCTGACAGCGAAAAGCAAATCAATTCTGTCCTTAAATATCAGGATGACACACTTAAAGGTATAAAACGTATTGATCTTTCGCTTGCCAATGAAAGGATTGCAGAAAGCGAAGATTTACTAAAATCTCTTGGCTATTCACTTGAGAACATATCAAAAACCTCTACGGTGAATACTCATAAAAGCATTATGACAATTCCAAAGTGGGACGAGCTTTATGGCAAAGCAGAGGTACAAACCGGAACTAACGTAGAGCTCGAATCGCTGTTCACACAGGAAGAATTACAAAATAATTCACAAGCGGTTTTAATGTTGAATGCTGAATACAATGCACTACATAAACTTGATAAATTTGACGTTATCATCAGTGCAGCAGCTGGCATCTTAGGTGCAGCCATGGATATCCTTTTGGTCGGTATTCCGAAAAAAGTACCAGAAGGATTGAAAGGAGGTCCTTTATCAAATTATGTTCGTGATTGGTTTGATAAAAAGTTTCCTGCAAATGATATGGAGAAACTGGCTAATTCCAAGGTCAGCAAAGTTCCTTTTGATGCACAAGATAACAGGCACACCACAGAGCATGTAGAAGGATTATCAGCATATTATCATAGGCTTCTTTCTTTGGGACATGATCCATTACTTGGTCTAATAATCGGCGTCTTTGATATTAAGCACGGTACAATGACAACCATCGATAAAACTGGTAAAGTTGTCTGTCAGGTAATGGAAAATTATGATAATCGTAAAGAAAGTAGTATATTCGCTGCAATTGCAAAGCAGCTAATACATTTTAAATCTGACATTACAACTTCTATGGGATTACCGGCACCGTTAATGGGCTTATTCAATCTGCTCCAGTTTGGAAACATCGGCGATGAAGACCAAACAATTGCAGAAATTGTGCAAGGAATGTACTATGAAGGTTATGATTTTATCCATTTCTGTTCAATGTCAATCCCAGTTATGATTATTGAAGTAGTAATCAGATTGAGCTATGCAATTAAAAGAATTAAGGAAGGACACTCTGTTAAGGATAGTATCCCGTTCTCATTAAACAGAGAAAAGCATCCTAAATTAGCAACGATGCTGTTTATCGGTCATTCTGTTTCTACTGCAGTTAATGCCGGAAAGGTTTATTTTACAAAGAATCCTATGGCAATAAATTATCCTCAGTGGATTGCATTTGCCAAATATTCATATAAGCAATTAAAGTGGGCAATCGTAGAAAAGCCTGAATTGAGAGATGCTTATGTTCGTGGCAAAATAAACAAGGAGCTTCAAACTGTATACAAAGAAATAGATACAACATTTAAAAAATTTTCAGAACAGTATATTGTTGTCTTGAATTAAATTAAAAGCTCCCCATCACCGGATTAATTTCCAGTGACGGGGGAGCCTTTTTGTGTCTTGGGCATTACCATTCAATATCAATTTTGAGTCCAGATTTGAGCTCCACTGTGAAATGGTCGCCCCAGACGATGATTTGCTTAAGCCAGCGTTTCACTAAGGTTTCGTCAAATTCTGTTAGCCTTGCGTTTTGCTGATTGATGAAGTCCTGCTCTGTGCATCTCTGGCGGCGGTATCGACGGTGTTTTGCCGTCGTTGTTCACGAAGCTTGAAAATCTGCTCTGCGATTTCATCATAAGCTTCCTTGTTGTTTGCCTTTTGCAAAAGTTCTTTTTGCAGAGTCATCAACTGCTCATCTATTTTTTCGGCAGTGCTTTTGTTTGCGTCACGAATCACCTGTGCTATATTTTGTTGCAGCTGTGTCTGATAGAAAGACTTGTCGCCAAGCAACCTGTTTATAGCTTCAAGCACTACACCTTCTAAAACCTTTTCATTCACCGTCCTTGCGTGACACTCAAGGCCCGTCGCCTCAAGCCTGCTCAGACATCGCCAAACTATGGATTTACAACCTCGGTTGTTCCAATGGATTGATGGATTCCTTTTCAAAGAATACCGGTATGTTCTTATCCTTAAGCATTCGTATATACTTTAAGCAACCAAGGGTATTTCTTGCAAAACGGCTGATTGACTTTGTAATTACAAAATCAATTTTCTTTGCCTTGCAATCAGCTAAAAGCCGCATAAGTTCCGGCCTTTTACTTGCCTTTGTGCCTGTTATGCCCCCATCGTAGTACACACCCGCAAAGCACCAATCATCTCGTGAATTGATGTAGTTTTCATAATGGTTCTTTTGTGCTTCCAAGCTTTCAAGTTGTGCATCAGTCGCCGTTGAAACTCGGCAGTAGGCTGCAACACGCAGTTTATCCTCGGCATTGTTGAGCTGAATTTGCCAATTATGAGTTCGCCTGTCATTCTCCCCAAAGGAAGAGGAGGCGTTATCAAGTGCTGTCTTTGGTGTTGCTATTTTCTCCTTCTGCTTTTCAATCTGCCTATTCAGAACTTCATTTCTTGATGTCAGACTTTCAACAAAAGAATAGTTCTTCCCAAACTGTGACTGAACAAGCTTCATTTCAGAACCCAGCACCTTGAAGCTAAGGTTAATATCGGACAAGGCACTCTTAAATTTCTTTTCACCTTCAACACCAAGCTTGACACCAAAGCTGTCTGCCATTCTGTCACCTCCTTAAAAGGGCATAAAAAAAGAGCCTTATATGCTCTGTGCTAAATGCATATTAAAAGGAGCAACCTTTCGGTTACTCCTTGAGTACGATTATATATTAAGCTTATTTATGATACCGGGAATATCTCCGATGGTAATGGTCTTTTCTCCTGCCCGTTTTATTCCAGTTTTTAATAGTGTCATTTCATATGCACTTTTTCCAAGATTAGTCTTTTTTTCAGGATTAGTAGTTCCATACTTAGCCACATTTTCTATATCTTCTGCTGCACGATGAAGTGAATCGCATTCTTTTATTATATAGTTTACCTCTTGTGAATCATCATATTTCCCTTCATAATAGCCAGCCCAAAATTTACAATTTTCATCAATCCAAATAATAAAAGTTTTTCCAAAACGATCATAATATAATTTTGTTTGTCCTGGAATTATATATTCATATTCTATTAGGTAATCTGTCAGGTCTTTACCTTTAAGATTTTTTACATACATTCTTGGTATTATAGCATTTTTGCCTAAAGGCATTAATACAGCATTATTTATGTACTTTTTATATTTTTTAAAGAATTTACAAATAACGGACTCTTTGTCTCTATCTACATCATCCATTGTTTTACGAATTTTAGATATTATCTTTTCATGCTTTTTATAAATTTTTTCAGACAAATCTTTATTTGCATAAGCCAACTGGGGATAAGAAAACGGGTTAGAGATATCCAATGCGTATTGTTTCAACACACTTTTTGTATCTTCTAATTTTAATTCTTCGCACTTTTCATATACTGGTTTTATCACTTCATCAAGCAAATCTTGATATGTAACATGAATAAAATTTTTATTTTCCAAAGAAGTATATGAACTTGCCTTTAAAAGAACATAAACTCTTTGACTATTTTTATATTCTTTTTCACAATAATCAAAATATACATCTGACTGTGGTTTACCATTTTTATTTTTGGAATTTTCACCAGCTTTAATCTTATTTTCTATAACTAAAGTTAAAGACGTACTTGTACCTAAAATGTCCATTCGACCTTTATTATAAGTTGAAGACTCTGTTTCAAATTCCATATTCTCAACATCTGTTTTATCAATATTAAGTTCTTCGCACTTACTTTCAACTAAATCCAAAAATTTTACTAAAGGAAATTTACCTAGTCCGTGGTTTTCATTAGGGTCAAGTAGCCAACATACAAAATTACTATGCCATTCTTCTCTTCTTTTATTTCCCATTATAATAAAACAATTTGGTGTTTCATATAGTTTCCTTAACTCTATGAAGTCATTATCATTTTCTAAATCGTCAAGCATATTTTTGATTTCAACAGTACTTATTTCAGACATATTTATCTTTCCTCCTATAATTTCAAATAAGTTACATTTACATTTAGTATATCACACAAATAAAATATATGCAATGAAAATATTATATGCCAAAATGAATAACATCATCATCGTCAAACCAACTTTCTTCTGCAATAGTTCCGTTAAGTTCAAGAACTCTTTGTACAGTTTCATTTTCTTCTGTATGATTTTTCCAATTCCAGAACCTTTTCGCCATTTGTATTTTCCTCCTTTTCATTATTCTTTTCAGCAAAAGCCCCCGCATCGCTCAGCTTTGTCATACTGCCATTCACGAGATACAGATTTCCACCCTCCTCGTCAGAAATACGGTCAAGATTTTCAAGTTCTCGTATATCGTTTGCCGACATCCATCCGTTCTGCCTTGCCGTAGCATAGCCACTCATTCTGCTTGCATAGTCACCACGCAGAAGTCCATCCACATTAAACTTCACAAAGTACGAACTTTTTTCATTTTTTGAAAGCAAGGAGCGGGAAATTGACTGCTCCCAACGCACTATCCACGGCTCAAGTGTGTACTTCACAAATTCAAGCGACTGTTGTTCAATATTAGAAAAGCTCGATTTTTCGAGGTCACCCACCATATGCGGAGGCACTCTGAAAATTCGAGCTATCTCATCTATCTGAAATTTTCTGGTTTCGAGGAACTGCGCCTCGTTCGGCGAAATTGAAATCGGTGTGTACTTCAGTCCCTCCTCAAGCACGGCAACTCTATGACTGTTGCCGCTTCCCGCAAAGGCGGTATTCCACGAATCACGAACCTTTGACGGGTCTTTAAGCGTACCCGGATGTTCAAGCACACCGCTGGGTGACGCACCGTTTGCATAGAACTTACTACCGTATTCCTCGGCGGCAATGGCAAGACCGATTGCGTTCTTTGCCATTGCAATAGGCGAGTATCCGACAAGTCCGTCAAATCCAAGTCCGGCAATATGCAAAACCTCATACGGTGCAAGCCTTACCGTTGAACCTTTCATCGTTCTTGCGTCATCGGAGCTTGTGTTGTACTGATAGTAAAGATTACCGTTTTTATCTCTGTCAACTGCCATTCTGTTCGGCAGACAGGACTTGATAAAAGCTGTTTGTGGGTTCGTAAATGAGCCTTTTCTGTGATGCAAGTATCTTTACTCTTTTGTTCAGAGCCGGACACATTCGCACCATATCGGCGGCAACATCAAATACGATTGACGCCTGTTGCCTGTCGGCAGCCACACCGTAAACCTCGGCTCTCTGTTCACCGTCACCGCAGGTGAGCAGAAGTGCAATAGCCGCCGCTAATTCAGACTTGCTGTTCTTTTTGGGAATTTCAATGTATGCAGTGTTGAACTGCCTGTATCCGTTAGGCTTTAGAATACCGAACAGGTCACGGATAATCTGCTCCTGCCAGTCCATAAGCTCGAAACATTTACCCTCCCAAGTGCCTTTGGTGTGGCAAAGGCTTTCAATAAAGGCAACGGCAAAATCAGCGTATTCCTTATCGTAATAGCTGTCCTTTGCTTTAAATTTTGTCGGCTTGTAATTTTTAAGTTTTCTCAAAATCTCACCTCCGATAGGGCATAAGAAAAGCACCGATTATTTCTAACCGATGCTTGGAGCTTTTTAATTTGCAAAATAATAATCAAATCCCTTATTATATGTTATCACTATCACTTCTAGCTATATCTTTTTTGTTAGAATTATATACTGATTTAATCCACTCCAAAGGATCCGTATTTTCACCTATAATAGATTGAAAATCGTAATTTTTTAACATCGTTTGTATTTCATGATCATTCCATAAAACATTTAGCATTTGATTCACTTCTTGAATTTTACCATAATGTATTTTGTTATGACAATTTGAACACAAACAAATAATATTTGATGGGCTTTGAATTATGCCGTTTAAATCATATAATTTTTTTCCTTTGCATTGTTGAATGAAATGATGATATTCGTAATAATCTGTTCCATTTCTTCTTTTAAATGTTTTATGATCATTTGCAGTTCCAATTTTACCACAAAAATAGCATTTCTGATTAAAATGAGTAATTAGTGTTAAGAAGTCATTTTTATTTAAATATTTCTTAAAACTAGTTTCAAGTAAATCGACTAATTCTGTACTAAGATTTCCTCTGTGTTTATTAGGCCATCTCTTTCCTTGAGGGTAAAACTTATCCCCAAATTTTTTTGATAATATCTCATAACTTAAATAAGAATCATCTTTCAGCTGCTCATTTGCAAGTGTCGTTAATTGACCGATTGAAAATGCAATTATATCTTTTTTGTTTATATTATCCTCATGTAAATAAACTTCATTATATGGAGCTACATATGGGGCATCCTCAATAACTCCTCTCAATAAAATTCTTGCTTTAGTACCACCACTATTAGTAGGGATACCTGATACATAAAAATATACAATATCTTCTTTGTGCAAATAGCCAATAAGATCGGAGTTTTTTGGAAGAGTCAATTTATCTCCTTTGTCAGCTGGCTTTACCGGAATTTCCCAATGTATTTTTTTGTACTTATCCCATTCTTCCCTAAGATTTTCAAAGTTACATTCCATGTAATTCATCGCAATAAGTATATAATTTTTATCCTTGTCCATTTAGTCTACCTTTCCTCTTTAATTAAAAACTTATTTCTCATAAAATTTTTTATACAAATTATTCTATCATATCTCTTATTTGAAATCAATACATTAAAAAGTTCAAATCAATTTACCGCTCACACTGATGAATAGTATCAAGAATTTTCTCCTGTTCCTTTTCATCAACACCTATGCTTTCAATGGCCTCTCGTGTTCCGCAGTTGGAGCAGATAATAGTTACATTATCCAACCTTGAAACTGCACCGTGTCCGGAATAAACACCGCCACAGCGATTGTCCTATCTTCGTGAATAATGTGAGTAAAGGCTTTCAATAAAGGCAACAGCAAACCCTGCACTTTCCTAATCATAGTAACTGCCCTTCGCCTTGAATTTCGTAGGCTTGTACTTCTTTAACTTTATCAAAATCTCACCTCTTTGTGGCATAAGAAAAGACACCGATTATTTCTAACCGATGCTTGAAGATTATATTGTATTGTTTGATAAACAGGAATTTCACGATCTCCTTATAGGATGTCTAATGACTGTTTTCCATTTTTCGGGAGCAACCTTTCTTGCGTCTGACATATAAATTTCGTGATGCAATCGTTTATCGGAAATATCATTTACATAGCCATTTACTTTTATATATTCGTCCATTAAAGCAACTGTTGCAGGTTCATCATCAAATGGACCATAATGCATAATTTGAACACACAATCCCTCGTCAACGGTTAAAAACTCCGCTGATGAACAGTCAATCTTTTTCTTTTTAGTAGCTGTTGCTACTGCCCATTTGTCGCTTTTCGCACAAATTAAAAAAACTTTTCGCACTAAATAAAAAATTTTAAAAATCAGATTTTTGCATATTGTTGCAGAAATGTTTCCTACAAATAAAAAACACCTTGCAGAGATTTCACTCATCTGCAAGGTGTTTTGTGTTTTTATTATGCTTTTTTCTGTCCACGATAAGGTATTTACCGGTTTTCTTGATTTTATTTGGTTGATATTCAAGAATATCGGATATATCACATTCAAGAACTTCACAAATTCTATCAAGATGTTCTAAATTTATCCTGTCACACATTTCATTGTAGATATCACAAATGGTAGAAGGACGAATACCAGTTTTTCTTGCAAGTTCCGCTTGCGACATACGATACTTACCTAATATTGTGGACAAATTGATCTTTACCATAATAACGCCCCGATGATTATTATATCAGTAAGCGTTAATTATTGCTCATACTTGTTAATTCATAACAAAGTTCGTTATGATAACTTCTTTGAACTCCACACAATTATCGGGGGTTGCAGGGAGTAGATTTTGCCTGC
>OIZW01000039.1_pt1 | contig 128938 bp, 115 predicted proteins | sample 1588581 | NCBI WGS metagenome assembly OIZW01 (sample SAMN03283266) | human gut metagenome | biome: human-associated habitat; material: feces | host: Homo sapiens | place: USA | collected 2013 | reverse complement strand
ATTAGAAGTAATCAGCAAAATCACAAAAATTCCAAAAGAAGAACTACAAGAAATACAAAAAGAAATTTAATATTATATCCATAATTTGAAATAAAACTTTGAAATAAAAAAATTCAAAATCCAAAAAAGTAAAAAAAGATACAAAAAGTACGCACATAAAAAAGTAACATATTTATAATAGTAAAATAGATAAAAATGTCATAATTTCTAAGCAAAGAAATAATAAGAAAGGCAATAAATAGATTAACATATCTATATATTGAATATAGAATAAAAATGAGTGAAACATTAAACAAAAAAATTATAAACCAAACCAAAATAGAACAAATTAAAATACCAGAAAATCAGCTACAAAAACTAAACAGATTTATAGAAAAAAATTTACAAAACAGAAAAAATGGCACTAACTATAATTTATTATATAAAATATCAGAAATAACAAAAAGAAAAATAAAAATAAGTAACAGGCAAATCAAAAAAATAACAACAACCTCATCTAAAGAACAAACAAAAAATATAACATTAGAATTTTTTAAAGAACTAGACCAAGAATTGTATGAAAAATGCAAAAAAATTATTGAAGGAAAAAGCAACATTAATTTATCTATGTACAAATTGGAAAAAAATGAAGAACTTTCAATAACCCAAAGCAACAAAATGCCTATACACACTAAAACGCCTTGCACATATTCCAAAAACGGAAAAACAGCTATATATATCCCATGTAAAGGAACAATAGAAGATATATATGCATTAGTACATGAAATATCACACACATTTGACTTAGTACCAAATGACAATCCAACTAGAAATATATTAGGAGAAGTAACACCATATTGCTTTGAAGCAATGCTAGGAAAATATTTAATAAAAAAAGGAATAGCAACAGAAGAAGACACAATAAACATAGAAAAACAAACTAATATTAGCCAATATGATGATGGAGTAGAAACATTCACAAAACTTGAATTAATGAAAATAAAGGAACACCAAGAAATAACACAAGACAACATTAGTGAAATACAAAAAAGATATGAACTAACAAACAGACAAATAAGATATATATTAAGAAGACTAGCAAAATCAGAACCAAATGTTGACTACAAAGCAAGATACATGATAGCTCAATTAATTTATCCACATTATATAGAACAATACGAACAAAATCCAGAAAAAGCAATAAAAACTTTAAAGCAATACTTTGAACAAATAAAAGCAAACAAACTAAAAGACAGTTTAAGAATATTAGGAATTAATCCAAATATAGACAGTATACAAACACTAATAGAAACAACCAATAAAAGAATAAAAAAACTAGAAAACAAAAGAACATTCAATAAGGAAGAAGTAGAAATATAGAAAAAAACAATAAAGATTTCAAAAAAACAAAACTTAAATTCGCAAATTGATTGACTTTAAAACCAAAAAGTGATAAAATAGGAAACGTTATTGAAAATATGTAAACACATAACACAATAACGTTTTAAATATTTAATAAAAAATATTTAAAATAAAAGTGCATAAAACAACCAAAATATGCACAAAAATAAAAAACAGGAGGTGAAATTTAAGTGCCAACAATTAATCAATTAGTAAGAAAAGGAAGAAAAACAGGTGTTACAAAATCAACTGCACCAGCATTACAACATGGATGGAACTCAAAAAACAAAAAATTAACAAACAACAGAGCTCCACAAAAAAGAGGAGTATGCACAGTTGTAAAAACAGTTACACCTAAAAAGCCAAACTCAGCTCTAAGAAAAGTAGCCAGAGTAAGACTTTCAAACGGTTATGAAGTTACATCTTATATCCCAGGTATAGGACATAACTTACAAGAACATAGTGTTGTTTTAATTAGGGGTGGTAGGGTAAAAGACCTTCCAGGTGTTAGATACCATATCATTAGAGGAACACTAGATACAGCAGGCGTTAAAGATAGAATGCAAGCTCGTTCAAAATACGGAGCAAAACGCCCTAAAAAATAATCAATAAAATTGATGTATAACTAAAAGAAAGTAGTGCTTGTAATTCTTGATAAATTAAGGTACTTAAATTTAGAATAGAATATAAAGCACTATACGGGAAAGAAAAATCTTTCCAGAGTAACTTTGATACTTCTTTAAGTATCACGAATAAAGGGAATAACCCAATAGAAAAGGAGTGAAGAATAGTGCCAAGAAGAGGATTTATAGCAAAAAGAGATGTTTTACCAGATCCAATATACAATAGCAAAGTTGTTACAAAATTAGTAAACAACATAATGCTTGACGGTAAAAAATCAGTTGCTCAAAAAATAGTTTATGATGCATTTGATATCATAAAAGAAAAAGAAGGAAAAAATCCTTTAGAAGTTTTTGAAGCAGCTTTAGAAAACGTAATGCCAGTTCTTGAAGTTAAAGCAAGAAGAGTTGGTGGAGCTACATACCAAGTTCCATTAGAAATCAGACCTGAAAGAAGACAAACTTTAGGTCTTAGATGGTTAGTTACTTATGCTAGAAATAGACATGAGAAAACAATGGCTGAAAAATTAGCTGGGGAAATAATGGATGCTGTTGCTGGTAACGGTGGAGCATTTAAGAAAAAAGAAGATACACACAGAATGGCTGAAGCAAACAAAGCTTTTGCTCATTACAAATGGTAAAATTTTAGAATGTGTATAATATATTAGATAAAACCGAGGGGAGGAAAAACAATATGGCAGGAAGAGCATACCCATTAGAAAGAACAAGAAATATAGGAATAATGGCTCACATTGATGCTGGAAAAACAACAACAACAGAGAGAATATTATTCTATACAGGAAAAACACATAAAATAGGTGAAGTTCACGAAGGTGCCGCTACAATGGACTGGATGGCACAAGAACAAGAAAGAGGTATAACAATAACATCTGCATGTACAACATGTTTCTGGAAAAACAACAGAATAAACATAATAGACACACCAGGACACGTTGACTTCACAGTAGAAGTTCAAAGATCTCTAAAAGTTCTTGACGGAGCTGTAACAGTATTAGCTGCTAAAGGTGGAGTTCAACCACAAACAGAAACAGTTTGGAGACAAGCTGATAAATACAGTGTACCAAGAATGGTATATGTAAACAAAATGGATATCACAGGAGCAAACTTCATGCTTTGTGTTGAACAATTAAAAAATAGACTAAAAGCAAATGCAGTTCCAATCCAATTACCAGTAGGAGCAGAAGACAACTTCCAAGGAATAGTTGATCTTATAAAAATGAAAGCATACATACAAGATGATAAATTAGGAGAACACATTGTTGAAACAGATATTCCAGAAGACATGAAAGAACAAGCAGAAGAATTTAGAGCAGCAATGATAGAAGCAGTAGCTGACCAAGATGAAGAATTAATGATGAAATACTTAGAAGGTGAAGAACTAACAGAAGAAGAAATCAAAAAAGGTTTAAGAACTGGAACAATAGCAAACAAAATAGTACCAGTTACATGTGGTTCTTCATATAAAAACAAAGGTGTACAAGAACTATTAGATGCAATTGTTGACTACATGCCATCACCATTAGATATACCACATATCAAAGGTGAAACATTAGATGGAGAAGAAACAGAAGCAAAAACTTCTGATGACGCACCATTTGCAGCATTAGCATTCAAAATAGCAACAGACCCATTTGTTGGAAAACTATGTTTCTTCAGAGTTTATTCAGGAACACTTGAATCAGGATCAACAGTTCTAAACTCAAGCAAAGACAAAAAAGAAAGAGTAGGAAGAATCTTACAAATGCATGCAAATCACAGAGAAGATATAGAAAAAGTATACGCAGGTGATATTGCAGCAGCAGTAGGATTAAAAGATGTAACAACAGGAAACACACTATGTGATCCAGACCATCCAATAATCCTAGAATCAATGGAATTCCCAGAACCAGTTATAGACATAGCAATAGAGCCAAAAGACAAAGCAGCTCAAGAAAAAATGGGAATAGCTTTAGCAAAATTAGCTGAAGAAGATCCAACATTCAAAGCATACACAAACCAAGAAACAGGTCAAACTATTATAGCAGGTATGGGTGAATTACACCTAGACATTATAGTAGACAGACTAAAAAGAGAATTTAAAGTTGAATGTAACGTAGGTAAACCACAAGTTGCATACAAAGAAACAATCAGAAACAAAGTTAAAGTTCAAGGTAAATTTATTCGTCAATCTGGTGGTAAAGGACAATATGGTGACGTTTGGTTTGAAATGGAACCATTAGAGCCAGGAAAAGGAATAGAATTTGAAAGCAAAATCGTTGGAGGAGCTGTTCCAAAAGAATATATCAAACCTATTGAACAAGGAATGAGAGAAGCCGCAGAAAGTGGTATCTTAGCTGGATATCCAGTTATAGACTTCAAAGTTTCATTAGTTGACGGTTCATATCACGAAGTTGACTCTTCAGAAATGGCCTTCAAAATAGCAGCATCTATGGCCTTCAAAGAAGGATGTAGACAAGCTAAATCAGTTATCTTGGAACCAATCATGAAAGTTGAAATAACAGTACCAGAAGAATACATGGGAGATGTTATAGGAGACGTAAACTCAAGAAGAGGAAGAATGGAAGGTATGGACGCAGAAGACGGAATGCAAGAAATACATGCATTTATTCCATTATCAGAGATGTTATAGGAGACGTAAACTCAAGAAGAGGAAGAATGGAAGGTATGGACGCAGAAGACGGAATGCAAGAAATACATGCATTTATTCCATTATCAGAAATGTTTGGATATGCAACAGACTTACGTTCAAAAACTCAAGGTAGAGGATCATACTCTATGGAACCATCTCATTACGAAGAAGTTCCAAAATCAGTATTAGAGCAAATTGTTGCATCAAGAGCTAAAAAAGAAGCATAATTATATGCAGATATTCTAAAAATTAAATAAAATACTTGCATTTTTATAAAAAATGTTATAAAATGCTAGTACAATAAAAAAGACATTAAATTTTAAATAATAAAAGTAGTCCATAGTAGTGAAAACTACTATGGCTAACTAAAAAAAGAGGAGGAATTTAAAATGGCAAAAGCAAAGTTTGAAAGAACAAAGCCACACGTTAACATTGGTACAATCGGACACGTTGACCATGGTAAAACAACAACAACAGCAGCTATTACTAAATATTTATCATTATTAGGTAAAGCTAAATTTGAAGCTTACGATCAAATCGACGGAGCTCCAGAAGAAAAAGCAAGAGGAATCACAATCAACACAGCACACGTAGAATATGAAACAGACAACAGACACTATGCACACGTTGACTGCCCAGGACACGCTGACTACGTTAAAAACATGATCACAGGTGCTGCACAAATGGATGGAGCTATCCTAGTTGTTTCAGCAGCTGATGGACCTATGCCACAAACAAGAGAACACATCTTATTAGCTAGACAAGTTGGTGTTAAATACATCGTTGTTTACTTAAATAAATGTGATATGGTTGATGATCCAGAATTATTAGAATTAGTAGAAATGGAAGTTAGAGACTTATTAACAGAATATGGTTTCCCAGGAGACGAAATTCCAGTTATAAAAGGTTCATCTCTACAAGTATTAGAAAGCACATCTACAGATCCTAACGATCCTGTATATGCTCCAATGAAAGAATTAATGGATGCTGTTGATAGTTATATACCAACACCAGAAAGACCAATTGACCAACCATTCTTAATGCCAGTAGAAGACGTATTCACAATTACAGGACGTGGAACAGTTGCTACAGGTAGAGTAGAAAGAGGAGAAGTAAAACTTCAAGACGAAGTTGAAATCATTGGTTTAACAACAGAAAGAAGAAAAACTGTTGTAACAGGTGTTGAAATGTTCAGAAAACTATTAGATCAAGCTGAAGCTGGAGATAATATAGGTGTTCTATTAAGAGGTATTGATAGAAAAGACATCGAAAGAGGACAAGTTCTATGCAAACCAGGAACAATACATCCACATACAAAATTCACATCACAAGTTTATGTTCTAACAAAAGAAGAAGGAGGACGTCATACACCATTCTTCAATGGATATAGACCACAATTCTACTTCAGAACAACAGACGTTACTGGTGTTATTGAATTAGACGCAGGTGTTGAAATGGTTATGCCAGGAGATAATGTAAACATGACAATCGAATTAATTACACCTATCGCTATCGAAAAAGGATTAAGATTCGCTATTCGTGAAGGTGGTAGAACTGTAGGTTCAGGTGTTGTTGCAGACATTATTGAATAATAAATATAAAAATAGCAAGGGTTACAGAGATTTGTAACACCTTGTTATTTTTGCTATTAACCACTATTTAGCCAATTAGTTTGATTATTTTAAACTAAAAAATAATCAAAAGTTTTGACAATGTAAACATAAAGTGTTATAATAAAAAAGTAAAAAACCACAGGAGGTAAGTAAAAATGGAACGGCAAAAAACAATAAAAGAAATTAACAACTTAATCAACGAGGAAAAAAAGAGAAACGAAGAAGAAAACAAAGCAGCAAGACAGGAATTTGAAAAAGAAATGAAAGCCATAACGATGGAAGAATCAAAGAAAACAGCGAAAATTAAAAACAATCAAGAATTAGACAAAGTCAAAAAATCAGCAAGAGCCAAAAGAGACAATGTTGTAAACAAATACAGAAACAAAGTAAAAAAAATACAAGAAAAATACAGAGAAAACTGTCTTAAAATTGAAGCTGAATTAAAACAACAATAAAATAAAAAGTTCCAGCCCAACCACAAAAAAATTTAAGTGGTTGGGTATTTTTTACCATATTTACACTAAAAGTATTGATTTTTTCAACAAAGAATAATAAAATAGAACTACTTAAAATAAAATATATAAAAGTTCTAGGAAGGAATGAGAAAAAATGAAAATCATATTAGATGCAATGGGTGGAGACAACGCACCAGACGCAAATATAAAAGGAGCAATAAAAGCAATAAAAAAAATAAAAGCAGAAATAGTACTAGTAGGAAAAGAAGAAATAATAAGAAATAAAATAAAAGAATTTTACGGAAAAGAAATAGAAGAAATATCAGACAGACTAAAAATAAAAAACGCAACAGAAACAATAGAAATGGAAGACCAACCAACAGTAGCAATAAAACACAAAAAAGACTCATCAATGGTAGTAGGCTTCAATATGCTAAAAAAAGACGAAGGAGACGTATTTATATCAGCAGGAAACTCAGGAGCATTACTTGCAGGAGCAACACTACTAGTAGGAAGAATAAAAGGCATAGACCGACCAGCACTAGCAGGAATATTACCAGCATACAAAAGTCAATTACTATTAATGGACTGCGGATCAAACACAAACTGCAAGCCAATAAACCTATTACAATTTGCACAAATGTCAACAATATATTTAAGAAACACATTTGGAATAGAAAAACCAGCAATAGGACTATTAAACATAGGAACAGAAGAAACAAAAGGAAACGAACTAGTAAAAGAAAGTTACCAATTATTAAAAGAAAAATCAGAAGAACTAGGAATCAACTTTGTAGGAAATGTAGAAGGAAGAGACGCATTCTCAGGAGAAATAGACGCAATAGTCACAGACGGATTTACAGGAAACGTATTTTTAAAAACAACAGAAGGATTAGGAAAATTCGTAAAAAGATCACTAAAAGAAAGTCTATTTAAAAGTCTCCTATCAAAAATAGCAACAATACCAGCCCTACCAGCAATGAACAGATTCTCAAAAGTAATGGATTACAAATCTTATGGAGGAGCACTATTTTTAGGAGTAAAAAAACCAGTAGTAAAAGCACATGGAAGCAGTGACGAAAAACTATTTGAATACACAATAATACAAGCAGAAAAATTTGTTGAAAACAAGGCTGTAGACAAGATGATAGAAGCATTTTCTGACTTGTCAGTATAAATTTAAAAATATTTTGAAATATACTTGACAAAAAGCATAACATATAATATAAAAGTAATATGAAAAAAAGAAAATATCAAATGAATAAATCATTTGCAACTTGAGAGGAGGTGAACTCGTACGATGAGTTCAGAAGAAATATTAGAGAAAGTAAAAGGAATCATCATTGAACAATTAGGAGTAACAGATACAGCAGTAACAATGGAAGCATCATTTATAGATGACCTAGGAGCAGATTCATTAGATATTGTTGAACTAATTATGGCTATTGAAGAAGAATTTGATATAGAAATTCCAGATAGTGACGCAGAAAAAGTCGTAACAGTAGGAGATGTAGTAGACTATATCAAAGAAAATGTACAATAAAACAAAACGGATAAGACAAACAACAAAAATCCGCATTATAATTGTATAAGAAATTACTTTAAAAAAGTATATATATTAAAAAATCTCATAGAAATATGAGATTTTTTTAGTACACACAAATATATTTATGCAACTTAAAAAAATAAATAAAATAATCAAACACACTTTTTTTATAAATAGAGCTAGTCAATTTAATACTATTTTGCAACAAAACAGAATCACCAACTTTACATGTAATAGAACCAATACAAGAACCAGAACTAACAGGAGCAGTCAAAAATTTATCACAAGAAATATCAACATTCAAATCAGAAATAAAGTCCTTATATATCGGAAAGGTAGAAAAAGTAGAATAATCAACATCAAAATTTACAATATTAGAAGCCCCTTTTTCAACAACAAAAAAATTCAAATTTTTAGATTTCCACTTATCAAACTCAACAGTCATCAAATCTCTCAAATTAACCAACTCAAAATTTTGAAAAGTAAAATCAATTAATTTAATACTATCAGAAGTTCTAAAATTCTTTGTATCAGCACCCAAAACAACACAAATAATATCCAAATTATTCCTTTTACAACAACTAACCAAGCACCTATTAGCACCATTAGTAAAACCAGTTTTAATACCATAAACACCATCAACATTACCAAGAAGTTCATTTGTATTATGAATACTTTTTGGAACACCATTTATAAAAACAGTATAATTCAAAGTATTAACAACATCAGCAAACACCTTATTACGCAAAGCATAATTAGACAAAAGAGCCAACTCAAAAGCAGTAGTATAATGATCATCATTATCTAAACCATGAGGAGTACAAAAATGAGTATTTTTCAAACCGTAATTCAGTAGCCTTTTTATTCATAAGAGTAGCAAAACCATCAATATCACCACCACAATATTCAGCCAAAGCAACAGCACAATCATTACCAGATTTAAGCATCAAACCATACAAAAGATCTTTAATACTAACTTTATCACCCAACCTCAAACCAAGACGTGAACCACCAATATTAGCAGCAGATCTAGAAACCTCAATAACATCAGACAAATTACAATTTTCAATTATAATACAAGCAGTCATAATTTTAGTAGTAGAAGCCATTTTTCGTCTTTGGTATTCATTTTTACCCAAAAGAACTAAATTTGTATTTCTATCCAAAACAACAAAAGCACGAGAATTAACTTTCTGAGTAACAGGAAAAGCAATACCATAAGAAGTTACAGGAAAAAAGAAAGATACACAAAACAAGAAAATCAAAAAAATATTTTTTAAAAAATTTTTGCAAACCATATAAATACCTCTAATAAATTATATATAACAAACACAAAAATATGATGAATATAAACCAAAAAATATCGTAATTCACATAATTCTAATACAACAATACTTAAACAAATACATAATTAATAATAAATAATAAAAAGTTCAACAAAACCTATACAAATAGCCAAAAATAATTTAGAAAAGTTGCAACAAAATATTGATTTTAAAGCAAAAATATAATATAATTATAATGTGTGGAAAAAGGTTTTCAAATAAAACAAGAAAACCAAAAGACAATAAAAAAGAACAAAATAAAAAATATAAATATATAAAAGGAGATTAAATATGAAAAGTAAAAAATTAAAATTAAGTATTTTATTATTTGCAATCAGTATATTTGCAATTTTATTTATGCCACATTCAGTAGAAGCATCTACAAAATTAAACCCAAACTGGTATATAGGAATAAACGAATACAGAAGCAATACAACACCAGCCAATATGGGATATTCAATAAAAAAACCAAATAACCACTTAACAATAGACCAAGGATACAAAATTTGGGAAATAGTAAAATACAACAGTAATAATGAAAGTGACACAAACTATAGTACAGACCTTACACTATATTGTGTAAAAGCAGGAGTTGGTTTTAGAGAATTAAGTACAGACCAAACAACAGGAAACAGCAAACCAGCAATAAAAAGAGCAACATACACAACAGCATATAACTTATTAAGAGACAAAGCAGAACTATTAAGTTTAAAAGACACAAACAAAACACTATATAGTTTAGTAAGCACAGACAATTACTATGGAATTTTAGCACTTGCAGACTTAATGTACATACCAGAAAAATCAACAGCACAAGAAAAAACAGAACTAATAAATGCAGCATTAAAAGCAAACAACATAAACCCAGCAAATTACAATACAAGCCTAACAGACGAAGATGTTGATGCAGTACAACAAGCAGCATTATGGTATTTCACAAACTATGACGGAGGAGACTCATACACAAACGTATTTAATCAACTAGGCAAAAAAACATGGTTATTCTATAAAACAACAACAATGAGTGAATACACAAGTTTACAAGACTACAACCCAATAGTTGACGGAAATCAAACTGAAGCAGGACTAGACAGAGACGAACAAGCAACATACTTATATGACTATTTAGTAAACACAGCAAAAGCAAACATTGCAAAATACAAAGATGGAACAATAACACCAAAAAGCAAAGTAACATTATACACAGACCCAACTGTAGAAGACCATCAACCAGTAATATCAATAGAAAAAGAAACACCATTTGACATGGCATTAAGAAAATACATAACAAAAGTAACAACAAAAGAAGGAAAAACAACAGACTTATCAAGCTCAACATCAACAACAAGAAATCCATCAATAGACACAGCAACAATAGACACAGAATACACAGCAACATACAAACACAGAAAAGACCCAGTAACAGTAAAAACAGGAGATATAGTTACATACAACATAACAGTATACAATGAAGGAACAAAAGCAGGAAGAGTAACAAAAATATTAGACCAATTACCAACAGGGCTAAAATTCAGTAGTCTATCAGAAAGTGCAAAAAATATATATGACGCAACATGGGACGCAACAACAAACACAGTAACATTTGTAAGAAAATCAACAAACACAGAAAACTTAGCAGCATACACAAATGGAAACCTAAAATCAGAAACAATAGAATTTACATGTGAAGTCACAAAAAAAGCAAGCACAACAGACAAAGAAGTATTAACAAATGTAGCATGGATAGCAGAAGAATATAATGCAGTAGACAACTTAACAATAACAAAAACAAAAGGAGACGACAGAGACTCAGAACCAGAAACAAAACCAAATGTAAACAAAGACAATATATCAAACTACAAAGGAAACACATCAAACAAAAACGAATTAGGAGACTCAAACTACTTCTATAAAGGAGAACAAGATGACGACGACTTCGAAAAATTAGTACTATTACCAAACGAATTTGACTTAAAACTAATAAAAAGAATAACAGAAGTAAATGACGTAAAAGTACCAGAAAGAATACAAAGTGTAGACACAAGCAAACTAAACACAGTAGGAGCAGACGGAAAAAAAATAACAACAGCAACATACAAAATGGACAAAAATCCAGTATCAGTAAAAAAAGGTGACATAGTAAAATATGGAATAAGAGTATATAATGAAGGTGCAATGGACGGATATGCATCAGAAATATCAGAAGATGTACCAGAAGGACTAGAATTTATATGGTCAGAAAAATTAGAAGACGAATTAAACAAAGACACAACACTAACAAAATCAGAAAAAGACGCAATTTTATATAATCAACTAATATGGACACCAAAAACAATAAACAAAGACACTAAAAAAATAGAAGTAATAACAACAAATTATTTAGCAAAAGGTGAAGGAGTAGAAAAAAGCGGAACAGGAACAAACCTAATAAAAGCATTTGACTCTGAAAAACAAACATTAAACTATAAGGAAGTATATGTATACATGAAAGTTATATCAGACAATGTAGGAGGAAGCATAATAAGAAACGAAGCAGCAATAACAAAAGACTCTGACTCAGACGGAAATGATGTAACAGACAGAGACTCAACACCAGAAGAGTGGAAAAAAGAAAATGATGACAAATACTATGATGACAACAAAAAATGGCCATCATACAAAGAAGACGACGAAGACTATGACAACATCATATTACAAAGTTTTGACTTAGCATTAAGAAAATTCATAATAGCAGTAAGTCCAGACGCAGAAATATCAGAAAACGAATATTTAAAAGACAAAAACGGAAATTATACAAGAGCACCACAAGTAGACACAAGCAAATTAAATACAACAGGAACAGACGGAAAAATAATAACAACAGCAACATATAACCATCCAAAAGACCCAGTAGAAGTAAACAAAGATGATATAGTAGTATACATGTTAAGAGTATACAATGAAGGTGATATAGACGGATATGCAACAGAAATAAAAGACCACTTACCACCAACACTAGAATTTGTAGAAGGCGAATTCAATGACAAATACAATTGGAAAGTATCAAAAGACGGAAGAACAGTAACAACAGACTATTTAAAAGAAAGCAAAATAGAAAAAGCAAAAAAAGACACAAACGGAAAAATAGTACTAAGTTATGTAGAAGTTCCAATTATGTGTAAACTAAAAGACACAGCAAAAGTAAATGAAGTAATCACAAACATAGCAGACATAACAAAATTCACAGACGGAGACAAAAACACAATAAGAGACAGAGACTCAGAAGAAGACAACGTAAAACTTCCAGAAGACAACCAATTACCATCATATAAAGATGAAGAAACAGGAGACTATGTGCCAGGACAACAAGACGACGACGACTTCGAAAAAGTAATAATAAAGCCATTTGACTTAGCATTAAGAAAATTCATAACAAAGGTAAACAACACAGAAGTAAACACACGTATACCACAAGTAAAATACGATTCAGAAAACAACAAAATAACATATGAACATACAAAAGACCCAGTAGATGTAGTAACAAATGACATAGTTACATACACAATAAGAGTATTCAATGAAGGAATGAAAGACGGATACGCAGCAGAAATATCAGACGATATGCCAGCAGGACTAGAATTTTTACCAGACAATGAAACAAACAAAGAATACAGATGGGTAATGTATGACAAAGACGGAAACAAAACAGAAGATGTATCAAAAGCAGTAAAAATAAGAACAGACTACTTATCAAAAGAACAAGGCGAAGCAAAAATGAAAGAAGACACATCTTTAACAGAAAATCCATATTTACTAAAAGCATTTGACGGAAGCAAAGAAATTTCAGAAGAAAATCCAGACAATGCAGACGTTAAAGTAGCATTCAAAGTAGTAGAACCAAACACATCAGACAAAATAATAGTAAACTCTGCACAAATATCAAAAGACACAGACAAAAACGGAAAAGACATAGACGATATAGACTCAACACCAGACAAATGGAACGAAGGAGAAGACGATCAAGACAGAGAATACATAAAACTAAACTACTTTGACTTAGCATTAAGAAAATGGGTAACACAAGCAATAGTAATAGAAAACGGAAAAGAAACAGTAACACAAACAGGACACACACCAGAACAAGACCCAGAACCAATTGTAAAAGTTGATTTAAACCGTAAAAAACTAAATAAAGTAACAGTCAAATTCAGATATTCAATAAGAATAACAAATGAAGGAGACATAGCAGGATATGCGAAAGAAATAAAAGACTATATACCAGCAGGATTAAAATTTGTAGCAACAGACAACCCAGGATGGACAGATTTAGGAAACAACATAATAACAACAAACTTATTAGCAGACAAATTACTACAACCAGGAGAAAGTGCAGACGTGCAAGTACTACTAACATGGATAAACGGACAAAACAACATGGGACTAAAAACAAACATAGCAGAAATATCAAAAGACTATAATGACAGAGGAGTACCAGATAGAGACTCAACACCAGACAACAAAAAAGACGGTGAAGACGATATAGACGATGCACCAGTTATGTTATCAATAGCAACAGGTAAAGTAAAAACATATTTTGCATTAGGATTTACAGTTTTAATAATGCTAGCAGGAGGAATCGTATTAATCAAAAAATTCGTATTATAAAAACAAAAAATAATTAAGAAAATATACTAAAAAGAACCTTCAAAGAAAACCTACTTTGAAGGTTCTTACAATTAAGAAAGAAAATGAAAATTAAAGGAATCCAAAAATTCAAAAAAAACATTTACAATTACAAAGTGCTATGATATAATTTCAAAAGAAAACAAAAATAATGTAATTAATATTACACAATTGAAAAAAGCCAGGAAGGAAGGAAAAGAATATGAATCAAATTTTAGCCACAAAAACAGACAACAAAAAACGAAAAAAGCCAAAAATGCCAGGAAAATCAGTATCATCAGATATAGCAAAAGTAACAAAAGTTTTTGCAATAGGACTAATCATATTTGGAGGCTGTGTAATAGGAACAGGTTCATATTCTTTATACAAAGAAAAAGAAACAAATAATAAAACAACAATAAACGAAATGTCAAAACCAGTAATTTCAGTAGAAGCAATAGAAGGAGACGAATCAACAATACTATTAAAAACCACAAGTAATATAGGAATAGAAACAGTAGTATACCAATGGAACGACGGAAAAAAGACAACACTAACAGGAAATGGAGGAAAGTACTTAGAACAAAAAGTACAAATACCATCAGGAAGTAATGTATTAAACATAACAGTAGTAGACAGTCAAAACCAAGAAAGCACATACTCTAAAAAATACGAATTAAATAGTAATATAAAACTAGAAGCAATAGGAAATGGAAAAATAAAAATAGAATATGCAGGAGAAACAGAAATCTCATATCTAACATACCGTTGGGACGATCAAGACGAAAACAAAATAGACATAAACTCAAAAACAATAAACCAAGAAATAGACACACTAAACGGAAAACACACACTAACAATAATAGTAGTAGACGTAAACAATCACACAGAAACAAAAGTACAACAAACAAATGGAGTATCAATACCAACAATAGACATCAGATTTAACGAAGACAAAACATCATATATAATAAACGTAAAAGATGATGTAGAACTAAAAGAAGTAATAATAACATTAGACGAAGACGACAGCAAAAAATACGGACAAAAAATAAACGGAAAAGAATTCCAATTCGAAATAGCACTAAAAGAAGGCAGTGACAACAAAATGAAAGTACAAGTCACAAACTCTGATGACCAAACAGCAGAAAAAGCAGTAATGTTTAGCAAATAATTCTAGGAAGTTCGGAGAACTTTCCTAGAATATAAAAAGCAGCATAGTTAATAAAACAAAATTAACGTGTTGCTTTTAGTGGACTATAATAAGCAAAAGGAGAAAAAATAATGGTACAAGATATATATATAATAGATGACGACGAATCATCAATACTAGTATTTAAAGAATTATTTAAAGAAGACACAGAATATAAATTCATAAGTGTAAAATCAGATATGATAGAAGTAGCATTAAAAAACATACCATCAATGATAATAATAAACGAAGACGCAATAGACATGAACATAATAGACCTATGCAAAAAAATAAGAAATGACGACGACAACACAATAACACCAGTAATAGTAGTATCATCAAACGACAACTCTGAACACAGAATAAAAATCTTACAAGAATCAATAGAATACTACATAAAAAAACCAGTAAACGAAAAATATCTATATTACACTGTAAAAAATGTATTAAGATTACTAGCAATAAACAGAAGAATAAGTCCACTAACAGGCTTACCAGGAAATGTACAAATACACGCAGAACTAAAAAAAAGATTAGCAAACAAAGAACCATTTTCAGTACTATATGTAGATTTAGACAACTTCAAAGCATATAATGATGTATATGGATTTTTAAAAGGAGACGAAATAATAAAATTCACAGCAGAAGTAATAGTAAGCAATGTACATCAAGAAATACCAGAAGGAAGTTTTGTAGGGCACATCGGAGGAGACGACTTTGTAGCAATAATACCAACAACACAATGTGACAAAATATGTCAAGACATAATATCAACATTTGACACAAATGTATTAAAATTCTTCACACCAGAAGACATAGAAAGAGGATACATAGAAGTAGCAAACAGAAAAGGAATAATAGAACAATTTCCACTAACATCAGTATCAATAGGTGTAGTAGTAGCAGATGTCAACAGATTCTACAACATGCTAGAAATAGGAGAAGTAGGTGCACAAGTAAAACACGCAGCAAAATCAGTAATGGGCAGCAGTTACTCAGTAGACAAACGAAAAATATTATAATATTAAAAATAAACTCCTCATATATATAATAATATAAAATATATAAGAGGAGTTTTTAGTTTGAAAAAATTAAAAACATCCATTACTATATGTAGCTTTAAATTAAGCAAGAAAGGAATGGAATTTAATATGATAATTTTAGACAGGAAAAGAATAAGTGTAATGTTACTAATAATATTAGTAGGAATCTTCACATTTTCATATAAAACAACAGAAAAAGAAAATAAAGAAACACAAAAATATGTAGCAGCAACACCAGTAGCAAACAAAGTAATAATATTAGACGCAGGACACGGAATACCAGATGAGCGGAGCACAAAGTAGCAATGGAACAACAGAAGCAGAAACAAATCTAAAAATAACTTTAAAAGTACAAGAATTACTAGAACAAAGTGGATGCACAGTAATCTTAACAAGATCAGACGAAAATGCAATATACAGTTTAGACGCAAAAACACTAAAAGAAAAAAAGGTATCAGACATCAGAAACCGTGTAAAAATAGGAAATAACTCATCAGCAGACATATTTGTATCAATACACCTAAACAAAATACCACAACCCCAATACTCAGGATGGCAATGTTTTTACCAAGCAAAAAGTGAACAAAGTCAAAAACTAGCCAAAAGTATACAAAAAAATTTGAATGAAACAATACAAAAAGAAAACAACAGAGTAGCAATGAAATTAGACAACGTATATATAATAAAACACGTAGAAATACCATTATCAATAGTAGAATGTGGATTTTTATCAAATCCAGAAGAAGAAAAACAACTATTAGACAATGATTACCAAGACCACCTAGCATGGGGAATTTATATGGGAATAATCAATTACTTTAACTAAGTCATAAAATCTCCCAAATAAGCATAATATATAATAGCTTATTTAAGGGAGATGTTTTTATGTTTTTAGTATTTAACAAAGACAAAATATATGCATATGGAATATCCATAATAACAGTAATATTACTATTTTGCGCAGCAAGCACAATGCTAACAGACAACCCAGAAACAATATTAACAGGAAGCACAGCAGGAAAACAACTACCAATATATAAAGTAGACACACAAGAAAAAAAGGTAGCACTAACAATAAATTGTGCATGGAATGACAGCGACATAGACAACATATTACAAACACTAAACAATAACAACTGTAAAGTAACATTTTTTATGGTAGGAGACTGGGTAAAAAAATACCCAGAAGCAGCCAAAAAAGTAAAAGAAGCAGGACATGAAATAGGAACACATTCAAACACACACCCACATGTAAACAATCTAGACTACGAAAAAAACGCAAACGAACTAAAAGAAAGTGCAAAAATAATAAAAGAAACCACAGGAGCAGAAGTAAAACTATATAGACCACCATATGGAGAATATAATGACACAGTAATAAAAGTAGCAAATGAAAACGGATACATACCAATACAATGGTCACTAGACACACTAGACTACACAAAAATAACAGGAGAGCAAATGTGGGAAAGACTAAAAAACAAAATAACAGCAGGAGACATAATTTTAATGCACAACGGAACAGAACACACAGCAGACTCACTAGACATGATTATAAAAAATATAAAAAGCAGTGGATTTGAAGTAGCAAGAGTCTCAGATATTATTTATACTGAAAATTATACAATAGACACAAATGGAACGCAAAGAAGAAAATAAAAAAGAATGTATAAAATTTCCAAACAAGTAAATAATAATAGAAGTGAGAGGTTTGTATATGATTTTTTTTGGAATTATTTCAAATAAAAAAGATTTTAATATAATAAAATTAGAGATAGAAAAAAGTATAAAAGATGCAAGTATAATATTAATAGACAAAGAAAATATAGAAAATTTACAAAACATCAAATTTGAAGCACTAATCATAAATAGTGAAATAAACCTAGACAATAAAAGCATCGTATTCTTGCAAAAAATCTGTAAAAATTTAAAATATTTAATAGTAAACACAGACAAAAGCACTTATGTAAACATATTGAATAATGACAGAATATGCATAATAACTTATGGTTTAAATCACAAATGCACAGTCACAGCATCAAGCATAAAAGAAGAAAACATAATGATAGCATTACAACGAGAAATAATAGACAGATATGGACATCTAATGATAATAGGAGAAAAAAGAGTAAAACCAATAGAAAACCTAGATGTATATGGCACAATGACAATTTTTATAATAAAATTACTATACTTAAAAAACATGCAAATCTGAACAAAAAAATAAAAAAAGATTATATAAAAACAACAATAAATTAAAAAATAAAGAAATATTTACAAAAAAATCAAAAAAAATTAACTTTTTATGTAGACAAACCTTAAAAAATGTTGTATAATGGTAATTGTAGGAAAACTCTGAGATAAATTATACAATTGAAAAAAATAAAAAAATATAGGGAGGAAACCAAATTGGATACAAATTATTTAGAAAACAACTATTTAACATTAGTTGGAAGAGTAACAGGAGAAAAGAAATTTAGCCATGAAATATATGGAGAAAGATTCTTTATATTTAACTTAAGCATAGCACGCTTAAGTGGAAACGCAGACATAATACCAATAACAGTATCAGAAAGACTAATCACTGACGAAATGCTACAAGAAGGTAAAAAAATATTAGTAAAAGGACAATTCCGTTCTTACAACAGTTATGAAAATGAAAGAAACAAATTAATATTAACAGTATTTGCAAAAGACGTTATTGAAGTAGAAGAAAACGAAGAAGACAGTGACATAGTAAAAAAAGAAAGTATAACAAACGAAGTAGTACTTATAGGATTTATATGCAAAAAACCAATTTACCGTCAAACACCATTTGGAAGAGAAATAGCAGACATATTATTAGCAGTAAACAGAGCATATAACAAATCAGACTATATACCATGTATAGCATGGGGAAGAAACGCAAGATTTTCACAAAACCTAGAAGTAGGAACAAAAGTAAAAGTAGTAGGAAGAGTGCAATCAAGAGAATATGAGAAAAAATATGAAGACGGAACATCAGAAGTAAAAGTAGCATATGAAGTATCAATAGGAAGTTTAGAAATAGTAGAAGAAAACGAAGAAGAAAATAACACAGAAACAGAAAATGTAGAAAACAATCAAGAAGCTGTATAAATCTAGAAAATACAAAAATACAAAAAATCTATCAAGAGAGTTTAAAATCTTGATAGATTTTTTACATTAAAATTTATTGTTACAATTCAGAATATATGATATAATTTTAAACAATACAAAGAGTATAGAAAGAAAGGAAAAAAAATGAAAAAAGAATATGATGAAAAAATATTAGAAAAGTGTTTACCACCATATTTAGAAAAAGATTTAGAAAACCTAAAAAAAGGAATAAAAAACAAAGTAAGTTACCTAGACTGCTTAATTGACGAATTGCAAGGCTCAGTAAACAGTGCTTTTGTAGATGGAGACATAACAGAAGAACAATGTGACTATTTATACAAAAAATATATTAGAATGGAGAAATAACATGATAGATTTCACAAACTGCCAAAAAAATAAATACAAATATTATGGAGGAAAAAATGGAGGAAAAATATGCATCATATATAATAATCAAGATTACATGCTAAAATTTCCTTCAATAAATAATGGAATATCAGAACATGAATACTCAAACAGTTGCATCTCAGAATATATAGCATGCCATATAATAAACTCCATAGGATTAAATGTACAAGAAACAATACTAGGAAAATATAAAGTAGAAGAAGAAGAAAAAATAGTTGTAGCATGTAAAGATTTTACTTCAGGAGGAAATATATTAAAACAATTTGCAGAACTAAAAAACAGTCAAATAGAAACATCAAAAAATGGATATGGAACAGAATTAGCAGAAGTTATAGAAACAATAGAAAATCAACCTATATGTGATCCAGAAGAACTAAAAAAATTTTTTTGGGACATGTTCATAGTAGACAGTTTTGTAGGAAACTTCGATAGGCACAACGGAAATTGGGGATTTTTAATAAATGAAACATTACAAAAAATAGAAATTGCACCAATATATGATTGTGCATCATGCCTATATCCACAACTAACAGAGGAAAGAATAAACGAGATAATAAATAATCAAAATGAACTAGAAGCAAGAGTATATATTTTTCCAACATCAGCATTAAAAATAAAAGGCAAAAAAATAAACTATTTTGGATTTATAACAGGTTTAGAAAACGAAGAATGTAATAAAGCATTAATAAGAATATTCCCAAAAATAAACCTAGAAAAAATATATAAAATTATAGACCAAACGCCATACATCACAGATATCAGAAAAGAATTTTACAAAAAAATATTAAACATGAGATATAACATAATACTAAAAAACAGTTACGAAAGTCTAAAAAATAAATGAATTATAAAAACAAGAAAGGAAAACAAACATTTATGAAAAAAGAAAAACTAAAAATAACAAAAACAAGTCTATTTATGATATTAGCAATAATATTAATAGCAATATTTTGCATATCAGTATCACCAGTAACAATGCAAAATGACACATACTACACAATAAAAATAGGAGAACACATACACAAATACGGAATAGACATGAAAGACCCATTCTCATGGCACGAAGACCTAGGATACACATATCCACACTGGTTATATGACCTATTAACATATTACATATACTCAGCAACAGGATTCATGGGAATCTTTATAGTAACATGCATACTATCATGCATATTAGGAATATCACTATTTTTAGTAACAGAAAAACTAACAAAAAACAAAGTAATATCATTTATAGTAACAATAGGAGCAATGTATGTACTAAAACCATATATAGCAGCAAGAGCACAACTAGTAACATTCATACTATTTATATGGACAATATATTTCATAGAAAAATTTATAGAAACAGGAAAAATAAAATATGCAATACCACTAATACTAATACCAATAGCAATAGCAAATCTACACGTAGCAGTATGGCCATTCTATTTTGTACTATATTTACCATATATAGGAGAATACATATTAGCATATATATCAGAAATTGTATTTTATGACAAAATACAAAGACATTACATGAAAAAGAAAATAGAATACTTACAAAAAATAAAAAACAAAGGACAAAAAAATGTAGACGAAAAAATTGAAAAAGCACAAGCACAAATAAAAGAAATGAACGAAAAAGCATCAAAAGTAAAAATAAAAAGAGATCAAAACCAAAAAAAGGCATACAAAATAAGAATAACAAAAGATAAAAATGTAAAATATCTAATAATAATCATGATAATATGTATATTTACAGGACTACTAACACCACTAGGAAATGTACCATACACATATTTATATAAAACAATGGCAGGAAACACAACACAAAACATAAATGAACATTTACCAATGACACTATCAAGCAACACAGAAGCACTATTTATGATAGTCCTATTTTTAGCAGTACTAATGTTTACCAAAACAAGAATACGCTTACACGACCTACTATTCATAGGAGGACTAGGATATTTAATGTTAGCATCAAGCAGACAAATAACAATGTTCACAATAGTAGGAACAGTAATACTAACCAGACTAATAACACAAATGTTTAACGAATACAACTATGACTACAACAAACTAATAAAAAGCGTAATGACACCAGTTGTAACAATATTCTTAATAGTACTAGTAATATTTATAAGTTATAAACAAGCAATACCAAAAAAGAATCTAAAATTTGTAAGTGAAAAAACATACCCAGTAAAAGCATGTGACTACATCTTAGAAAACATTGACTTAGGAAAAGCAAGATTTTACAACGAATATAACTATGGAAGCTATATGCTATTTAGAGGAATACCAGTATTTATAGACTCCAGAGCAGACCTATACGCCCCAGAATTTAATAAAAAAGAAGACATATTCATGGACTTTATAAACACATCATCAATTGCAACATTTTACGAAGACACATTTAAAAAATACAATATAACACACGTAATAGTATATGAAAACTCAAAAGTAAATATGATTATCAAAAAAACAAATGACGAAAACTACAAAAAACTATATGAAGACGACAATTTTGTCATATACGAAAGACTAAATGCAGAAAAATAAAATTATAATAAAAAAGGTTAAATGCAAAAATAAAATTATAAAGAAAAGAGGACAAAAAGTGGAAAAAATTATAATAAAAAAAGAAAAAGCAGGAAAAAGAATAGACATATTTATAAGTGAACAAAAGCAAATTTCAAGAGAAACAGCAAAAAGATGGATTGAACAAGAAAATGTAACAATAAACAATAAAAAAGTAAAACCATCATACAAAACACAAGAAAACGATATTATAAATATAGAACCAGAAGAAATAAAAGACATTGAATTAAAAGCACAAAACATACCACTAGAAGTCTTATACCAAGACAATGATATATTAGTCGTAAACAAACCAAAAGGAATGGTAGTACACCCAGCAAACGGAAATCCAGACGGAACACTAGTAAATGCAGTTATGGCATTATGCAAAGACACACTATCAGGAATAGGAGGAGAACTAAGACCAGGAATAGTACACAGACTAGACAAAGACACATCTGGAGCAATAATCATAGCAAAAAACGATAAATCACATATACAACTTAGTGAAATGTTAAAAAATCATGAAATAGAAAAAACATATATAGCACTAGTAAGAGGAATAGTAAAAGAAAATGAAGCAACAATAAACATGCCAATATCAAGAAGTCAAAATGACAGAAAAAAAATGGCAGTAAACAGAGAAGGAAAAAATGCAATAACACACATAAAAGTAATAGAAAGATTTTACAACCACAATGTAACACTACTAGAAGTAAAAATAGAAACAGGAAGAACACACCAAATAAGAGTACACCTATCAAAAATAGGATACCCGATAATAGGAGACGAAGTATACTCAAACGGTAAAAACGAATGGGGAATACATGGACAATGCCTACACGCAAAAAGTCTAAAATTTAAGCATCCAATAAATAATAAAGAAATGTACATAGAAGCAGAACTACCAGAATATTTTCAAGAAATAATAAAAAAATGCAAACAATAATCACAGAAAAAAGAAAGGAAATTATAATGGAAGAAGAAAGACTACAAAAATATTTAGCAAATCAAGGAATAGGGTCAAGAAGAAAATGCGAACAATACATTTTAGAAGGAAAAGTAACAGTAAATGGCAAAACAATTAAAGAATTAGGAACAAAAATAAACCCAGAAAAAGACGAAATCTGCTATAACGGAAAAAAAGTAAACAAACAAGAAAAAAAGGTATATATATTATTAAACAAACCAATAGGATATGTAACAACAGTAAAAGACCAATTCAACCGTGACACAGTAATGGACTTAATAAAAATAAAAGAAAGAATAGTACCAGTAGGAAGACTAGATATGTACACATCAGGAGCACTAATACTAACAAACGATGGAAATTTTGTATACAAATGCACACACCCAAAACACGAAATAACCAAAACATACACAGTAACACTAAAAGGAATAATAACAAAAGAAGAAGTAGAACAGCTAAAAAAAGGTGTTGACATAGGAGGATATACTACAAGACCAGCAAAAATAAAAATATTAAAAACAGACCAAGAAAAAGACATATCAAGACTAGAAATAATAATACATGAAGGAAAAAATAGGCAAGTAAGAAAAATGTGTGAAGCAGTAGGAAGAAAAGTATTAGCATTACATAGAACCAAAATAGGAAATATAGGAGTAAAAGATTTACCACTAGGAAAATGGAGATACCTAAAAACAGAAGAAATAAACAGATTTTAAGCAATAGAAAATACAAAAAACATTAAGATAAAACAAAAAATAAATATTGCAAAATTATTTTCAAAAGTATATAATATGAACAAATAAAAGAAACCTAAGAAAAAGGAGAAACAAATGAATAAATTCAATTTTTTACCAGAAGGCTGGAACACAGAAAAATATAAAATAACTAGCAACGAAGAAATAGAAAAATGTGCCAACACAGAAAAAATATGCCAAGGAATAGTAGAAAAATGTGACAACAATTATAACTTACACATCAATATAGGAAACAACATAATAGGAATAATGCCAAGAGAAGAAGTAGAAGGAATCAATATAGAACAAAATGGCTTACCAAAACAAAATCTATGTACAGGAAAAGTACATAAATTTGTACAATTCAAAATAAAAGGATTAAACGAACAACACACACCAATACTATCAAGAAAAAGTGTACAAGAAGAAGCAATGGAAGCAGTAAAAAAAGACCTAGAAGTAGGAGATAAAATAAACGGAATAGTAAAAAACATAACACCATATGGAGCATTTATAGAAATAGGTGGAGGAGTAGTAGGACTAGCACATATAGAAGACTTATCAGTAGCAAGAATAAAAACACCGTATGAAAGACTAAAAATTGGACAAAAAGTAAATATTGTGGTAAAATGTATAGACAGGGAAAGTGGAAAAATATCACTATCTTATAAAGAAAATTTTGGCACTTGGGAAGAAAATGTAGAAAACTTTAGAGCAGGAGAAAAAGTACAAGGAATAGTAAGAGAAACCGAAAAAAACAAAAACGGAATCTTTATAGAATTATCTCCAAATCTAGTAGGAATGGCAGAATACAAACCAGGATTTAGATATGGCCAAAAAATAGAAGTCTATATAAAAAAAATAGACTACAACAAAAGAAAAGTAAAATTATTTATAATATAGAAAAAATAAAAAGCAATCTATAATTATAAATATATGTACATATAAGTAGAAAATTCTAAATCAAAGGAGGAATTAATATGGTTGAAGATAACCAAATTAAAGCACAAGTATCACCATTTGCAATTAGAGAAGGTGAAATAAAAACATTTGACGGAAAAGACGGATATGTATCAATGAACCAAATAGTACATAAGATAAACATAGGACATATTACAGACATACACTTTGCAATACTAGAATTAGTAAATCAATTCGAATTTATAACATCAAGACAACTATACCAAATGTTAGAAATAAAAGGAATTGACGCAAAATCACAAGACAAATTAAACAACAAACTAGAAGCACTAGTAAAATCTAAAATTTTAACAAGATATTATTTCACATCAGAAGAAGGAAAAGGAATATACAGAATATACTGCCTAGAAAAAATGGGAAAATATTTATTAAACTCAAAAGAAATCGAATGCAAATGGCAACCATCAGACAATACAAAACCAGTACCAATGATAAAAAAGAGACTAGCAGGAAACCAAACATTAATAGCATATTTAAGAAAAGTAAAAGCATTTGATGATTTTGTTGTAAAACCAAGTTTAACAGCAAAAACAGCAGGAAAAGTATTCAAAGCAACAGGAGGAAGTGTAAAACTAACAAAAAACAAAAAATCAATACAATTCCTATTTGAAGTCATCAGAAGAGAACCAGACTGGAAGAAAAAACTAGTTGAAAAAATGAGACTATATCAAGACTTTTATGCCAACTTTGTCCCAGGAGACTCAGGATTTAGTACAATGCCACAACTAATATTTGTATGTGAAGACGAAAAACACATGGCAGAAACATTTAAAGAAATCATAACAAACCAAGTTGAAATACCACAACTAAAATTATACTTCACTACAGATTTAAGACAAAACGAAGAAACACTAGAAAACACTTTAGTAGAATTCAAACTAGTTGACGGAAAATACAAAATGGAAAATATAGAACTAAAATTATTAGGAATGTAATATATAAAGATAAAGGTTGGAAAAATTCAAATTTTCCAACCACATTTATATTAAAAGAAAATATAAAAGGAAGATATAAAAAATGGAAATAATAGTAGGAAAAACAGCTGGATTTTGCTATGGAGTAAACAGAGCAGTAGAAGGAAGCAAAAAAATATTAAAAGAAAGCAAAGAAGGCAATATATACTGTTTAGGAGAAATAGTACACAACAAAACAGTAGTAGATGAACTAAAAAAAGAAGGAATAAAATTTATTAACAAAATAGAAGAAGCAAAAGGAACAACAATAATCAGAGCACATGGTGTACCAAAAGAAATATATAAAGAAGCAGAAAACAAAAAAATAGAATTAAAAGACTATACATGTCCAAATGTACTAAAAATACATGAAATTGCAAAAAAATACGCAGAAGAAGGATACTTCATTCTATTATGTGGAAACAAAGAACACCCAGAAAACATAGGAACAATAAGTTATTGTGGCAAAAATTTTTATGTAATAAATAACGAAAAAGAAGTATACAAAGCAATAGACAAAATAGAAAAATCAAAAATAAAAAAAGTATTACTAATATCACAAACAACATTTAGTGTAGAAAAATACTTTATAATAAGAGAAATATTAGGAAATGAATTAAACAGAGATATAGAATTTATTTCAAACAACACAATTTGTAAAGCAACAGAACTAAGACAAGAAGAAACAAGAAAAATAGCATCAAAAGTAGACTATATGATAATAATAGGAGGAAAAAACAGCTCTAATACTCAAAAATTATATGAAGTAGCCAAACAAGAATGTACAAACACAATATGTATAGAAAACGCAGAAGAATTAAACACAGCAAAGATAAAAGAATTTAACAAAATAGGAATTATGGCAGGAGCATCAACACCAAAAGAAAGCATAGACAATGTAATAGAAAAAATATAAAAAAAGCACTAGAAACTAATAAGTATAAATAGTTTTCTAGTGTTTTAAAATTTTAAAACTAAATTTTAATATATTAAATTCCTAATATTTTTTTAGCCCTATCAACATCATCAGAATTAGCCACTCTAACATTTTCTAAAGGATACTTAAAACCAAGCTCTTTCCATTTAAACTTACCCATATCATGATAAGGTAATAATTCAATTTTTTGAACATTAGATAAAGAAGATAAAAACTCTTTCAATTTAAGCAAATCATTTTCATCATCAGTATATCCAGGAACAAGAACCTGTCTAATCCAAACTGGAATATTATTATCACTCAAATATCTAGCAAAATTTAACTCCAAAGAATTTCCAACGCCAACGAGTTCCTTACACTTATTATTATCAATATGTTTAATATCCAATAAAACCAAATCTGTCAAAGTAAGTAATTCTCTAATATCTTTAGTAATAGCCACCATTCCAGAAGTATCAATACAAGTATGGAAACCAGCAGCCTTTAACTTTGTAAACAATTCAATCAAAAAATGAACTTGTAACAAAGGCTCACCACCTGTAACTGTAACACCACCAGAAGGAAAAATATAATTTTTATACTTTAAAATTTTCTCATAAATATCATCTAAAGACTTATAGCTACCACCATTCATATCCCAAGTATCCCTATTGTGGCAATATTTACATTGCAAATGACATCCTTGCAAAAACAACACAAAGCGAATACCAGGGCCATCTACAGTACCAAAAGATTCTATAGAATGAACTTTAGCATAATATTTTAAATTTTCATTTTCCATATAAAGATTCATTCCTTTCTCAATTCATCAAAGGAACACAAATCAATAAAAGTCCCTAATTCTTAAAAACTAATAACTTTTTAATACCATAAAAGATAATTAAATTTTTTCATGAATAGTCCTGTTAACAACATCTAATTGTTGTTCTCTAGTAAGTTTAGTAAAGTTAACAGCATATCCAGAAACACGTATAGTCAATTGAGGATATTTTTCAGGATGATCCATAGCATCTAATAATAACTGTCTATCAAAAACATTAACATTTATATGATGACCAGTTTGTTTAAAATATCCATCAAGCATTGTAACTAGATTATCAACACGTTGCTCATCAGTTTTTCCTAAAGTACCAGGAGTAATAGAAAATGTAAATGAAATTCCATCTTCAGCCTCTTCAAAAGGCAATTTAGCAATAGAATTCATAACAGCCAAAGCACCATTTTTATCTCTACCATGTAAAGGATTTGCTCCAGGACCAAAAGGTGCACCAGCACGTCTACCATCAGGAGTATTACCAGTAGCCTTTCCATACACAACATTAGAAGTTATAGTCAAAATAGATAAAGTATGTTTAGAATTTCTATATGTTTGATGTTTTTGTAATTTAACCAAAAATGCTTTAACAATATCAACAGCAATTTGATCAACTCTATCATCATCATTTCCAAACTTAGGAAAATCACCTTCAACTTCATAATCAACAGCCAAATTATTTTCATCACGAATAACTTTTACTTTAGCATATTTTATAGCAGACAAAGAATCAGCTACAACAGATAAACCAGCAATACCACAAGCCATTGTTCTTATAATATCTTTATCATGTAAAGCCATTTCAATTGCCTCATAAGAATATTTATCATGCATAAAATGAATAGCATTTAAAGCCTTAATATAAATTTTAGCAACATAATCCATCATTTGATCAAATTTTTCCATAACTTCATCATAATCTAAATAATCAGAAGTAATAGGTGCATATTTTGGAGTAACTTGTTTTCCAGTTTTCTCATCTTTCCCACCATTTATAGCATATAATAAAGTTTTAGCTAAGTTAGCCCTAGCACCAAAGAATTGCATTTGTTTTCCAATTTTCATAGGAGAAACACAACAAGCAATACCATAATCATCACCCAAAGTAATTCTCATTAAATCATCATTTTCATATTGCAAAGAAGATGTTTTAATAGATAAATTTGCAACATAACGCTTAAAAGCATCAGGTAATCTAGTTGACCATAATACAGTCATATTTGGTTCAGGGGCAGGACCTAAATTCTCTAAAGAATGTAATAATCTATAAGAGTTTTTAGTAACTAAAGTTCTACCATCAATACCCATACCACCAATACTTTCAGTTACCCAAACAGGATCACCACTAAATAATTCATTATATTCAGGAGTTCTCAAAAATCTAACAAGTCTCAATTTCATTATAAAATGATCCATAATTTCTTGAGCCTCTTTTTCTGTAAGAGTACCATTTTGCAAATCTCTCTCAAAATAAATATCCAAAAATGTAGAAGTTCTACCTAAACTCATGGCAGCACCATTCTGATCTTTTATAGCAGCCAAATAAGCAAAATATAACCACTGAACAGCCTCTTTTGCAGTTGAAGCAGGTTCAGAAATATCAAAACCATACTTACCAGCCATAACTTTTAATTCATTTAAAGCCTTTATTTGTTCTCTGATTTCTTCTCTTTCACGAATAATATCTTCTGTTAATTCATCTACATCTAAAATATCTAATTCTTGAGTTTTTTCTTGAATTAAATAATCAACACCATAAAGAGCAACTCTTCTGTAATCTCCAATAATTCTACCACGTCCATATCCATCAGGTAAACCAGTTATTAAATGACTAGAACGAGCAGCTCTAATATCAGGAGTATAAACATCAAAAACACCATCATTATGTGTTTTTCTATAATGATGAAAAATATTCTCCACTTCATCATCAACTTTTCTGCCATAAGCCTCACAAGACTTTTCAACTATTCTAATTCCACCAAAAGGCATAATAGCTCTTTTTAAAGGTTTATCAGTTTGTAAACCAACAATTTCCTCTAAATCCTTATCAATATATCCAGCATCATGAGCAGAAACAGTTGAAATAGTTTTTGTATCTATATCTAAAACTCCGCCTTCACTTTCATGTTCTTTTTTATATAACTCTAGTACTTCATTCCATAATTTATCTGTTTTTTCAGTAGTTTTCTCTAAGAAGTTGGAATCTCCATCATAAGGTGTATAATTATTTTGAATAAAATCTCTAACATTTATTTCCTGTTTCCAATCTCCACCTTTAAAACCATTCCATTGTTTAAAATTCATAATTCATCACAATCCTTCCACATATTTTTCCACTATAGTATTTCCAAGTATCCAAAAATGATACATATTAAGTATAATATTACATACATTACTTATAATAAAAATAAATAAAATATATTTTAATCTTCAGTTTCAGCAATAGCTTTTGCTACATTATAAATTAATTTTTGCTTTTTTGGAGAAACTTTTTTCAAAAGCTCTGCAAATTCATGTTCCAAATAATTTTTAGAATTATTTGCAGCACCATTTAAAATATAGCCTTCTGAAACATCTAGTAAACCACATATTTGATTTAATCTTTTCAAATTTATATGTGAATTTCCCCTTTCAACTCTACTTAAGAATGCAACAGATATATCTATTTGGTCTGCTAATTCTTCTTGAGTTAAATTTTTAGAAAGCCTAGCCTCTTTGATTCTTGAACCTATAACAGAGTAATCAATCGCCATTTATTATCACTTCCCTTTCCTAGGTAAAATAAATTGAAAAACAAATAGTACGAATTTTCAACAAATAATACCTTTTTATTCTGACTAATAATATATCATTTAACTTATAAGTTTGGAAGTAACCTTAAATGAAATATGAAACTAATAAGTTAACAATACTTCATGAAGTATAAGAAACAAGAAAAAAGTAAAAAAACAACACAAGAAAATACAAGAAAAAGAAAGAAAAAACGAGAAAAATAAAGAAAAATAGGTAAAAAAGAAAAAATAAAAGTCCAAAAACAAGAAAAAAAGTAAAAAAAAACTATAAAATATGTATACATAATTTGATTTTGTAAACAATATATAGTATAATAAACAAGTCACGCTATTAAAAAACACATAAAGGAGAGTGGATTTTATTTTAGTAAGTAGAAGATTAAAATTCTACACAAAAGAAATAATAAAAGTTTTAAATATAGCAATAATAGGCATGGCAATTATATTAGCGTTGATACTTATCAAATATAAGCCAGCTTATGAAGTAAAAATAGCAGAAAAAGAAATTGGATTTATAGCAAACAAAACAAATTTTGAAAACATGATAGAAAACTATATAAAAAATTATAATTCAAAAAATGTAGAAAGTGTTAGTATAACAAATAATCCAGAATACAAATTAAAACTAATTGATAAAAAACAGGAGACAAGTGAAAATGAAATTTTAATAGCAATGCAAAAAGACATGATAATAAAATATCATTATTATGAAATTTACATCAACAACCAAAAAGTGGAAAGTGTGGATACATTAGAAGAAGCACAAACAATTACAAACAAAATAGAAGAAGTAGATAACAACATAAAATATGAAATAAAAGAAATAAACACACAAAATGTAGACGAAATAAACACAAGTGAATTTGAAGTTGCAAAAAATAATGTATTAAAGGAAGCCAACATAATAGAAGAAGAAAAACAAAAAGAAGAAGAACAAGAAAAATTACCAAACATAAACGGAATAAAATTAGCAGTATTACCAGTCCAAGGAAATATAACATCAAGATATGGAGTTAGTAGTAGAATAAGAGTATCAACACATACAGGATTAGACATAGCAGCAGTAACAGGAACAGCAATAAAAGCAGTAGCAGCAGGAACAGTTACAAATGCAGCATATACAGGCTCTTATGGAAATTTAGTAAAAATTGATCATGGTAATGGAGTAGAAACATGGTATGGACATACAAGTAAAATGTATGTAAAAGTCGGACAAAATATTCAAGCAGGAGACACAATAGCAGCTGTAGGTACTACAGGAAACTCAACAGGACCACATTTACATTTTGAAATAAGAATAAATGGACAACACATAAACCCACAAAACTATATATACAACAATTAGAAGAAAGAATAATTATTGAAAGAATTAAAAACTTTCATTACTATATATGACTTTAATTGAAACTAGAAAGGAATGAAATTTTAATGAGCATTTTTCAACATATAAGAGAAACAAGAGAAAGTAAAAAAAGAGAAAAAGAATTTAAAAAAGAAATAGAAAGAATCAAAAAATTAGATGACGAAAAAATAAAAGAAAAACTACCAGAAGTATCATCAGAAGACTCTACAGTTATACCAGAATTAGTAAAAGCAATGACAGACGAACAAGAAAAAATTCAAGCAATAGCAGACGAAAAAGTTTTAAAAGACCTATCACCAAAAGAAACAAGCCAAGTGTTTGATGTTATCGACACAGAAGCATTAGAAAAAGACTTCTCAACAGATGCAGTACCAAGAAAAACATTTATAAAATTAATAATGAAACTAGCATTAGCAAGAGATGTAAACAACTTTATGCCAGCACTATTAGAAGAACCACATCCATACAAAGTATTATATGATGTAGTAGAAATGGCAGAAAATATGTACACAAATCCAAACTACAGGGAAAATGGAGGAATAGTACACCCAGTATTTTTAGAAATTCTACAAAATGTAAAAAAAGACGAAAAATTTAAAAATGACTCAAGAGGAATGGCAAAATGTATAGCAATATTTATGGCATATAAGCAAGCAAGATATGGAGCAATGCTATATTTATCAGACTTCCAAAAACTATTAGAAGACGACAATCTAAAGCTACAATTACCAAAATGCATAGGATTTGAATATGACAAAATAGTTGAAGGAAAAAAAGTATACAAACCAAAACCATATGACGAAGAAGAATGTAGAAAAAATATACTAGAAAACATAGAAAAAGCAAAAGAAAGAGACAAAGAAATAGCATTAAGAGGACCAAAAACAGAAGAAGCAAGATAAAAAATTCACAAAAAATACACATACTGGGTTATATTTGATAACATACTTCATATAATATAGTCGTATGTTAAATTTATACAAGGAGTTGTATGTGTATGAAAAAAGAAAAAAATGAATTAATAACAATGGCAACTTTATTAAAAAAAGACGAAAAAATAGAAAAGAACACAAAAACATTTGAAAAAATAATGTTTTTATACTCAATAGCTAGCAAAGAGCTAGAAACAAAACTAGAAATTATAAAAGAAGAATTTAAGTTATTTTATGACTATGAGCTAATAGACCATATGCAAACAAGAATAAAAAAGCCAGACAGTATAGCAAACAAAATGAAAACAAGAGGATTACCTCTTACATATCAAGACATGATAGAAAACATAAATGATATAGCAGGAATACGAGTAATATGCCCATTAAAAAAAGATGTATTTACAGTTAGAGACTTAGTCAAAAAAATACCAGGTGTAAAAGTTATAAAAGAAAAAGACTATATACACAATCCAAAAAAAAGTGGATATTCAAGTTATCATATAATTTTAGAAGTACCAATATTATTATCACATAATTTTATGTATGTAAAAGTAGAAGTCCAAATAAGAACAATGGCAATGGACTTTTGGGCAAGCCTAGAACATAAACTAAAATATAAACCACAAAAAGAAATAACAAAATCAACATCAAAAGAATTAGTAACTTATGCAAAAATGGTAAACAAACTTGATAATAAAATGATGAATTTATAAGCAAAAGGTTCATAATATATTAGAAAAACAATATATTATGAACCTTTAAATCTCACTTAGAACAAAAGCAAACATTAATAAGATTGCACTTATTTAGAACCATTCATATTTGTTCATGCACGAAAATTTATAAAATAAATATTTAATATATATAAGAAGGATTTATGTAAAATTTGTCGAATAATATAATTATGAATAAAAATACAAAATAAAAAGGGAGGGGGAAAATGGCCAGATATAGTGAAGAAATAATAGACGAAATCAGACAATCAAATGATATTGTAGATGTTATATCACAATACATGAATTTAAAAAGAAGCGGAAGAAATTATTTTGGACTATGCCCATTTCATAATGAAAAATCGCCATCATTTTCTGTCTCACCAGATAAACAAATATTCCACTGCTTTGGATGTGGAGTAGGAGGAAATGTCATAACATTCATAATGAAAATAGAAGGATGTGGATTTGTAGAAGCAGTACAAATATTAGCAGAAAAAGCAAACATACAACTACCAACACTAGAAAACAATATAGACAGCAAAAGAGAAGAACTAAAAGCAAAAGTATATAAAGTAAACGAATTCACAGCAGACTTTTACCACAAAAACTTATACACACCAAACGCAAAACTAGGACAAGAATACGTAAAAAAAAGAATGCTAACAAATGATACACTAAAAAATTACCAAATAGGATTTTCAGGAAAATTCAATGAATTATATAACGCACTAAAAAAACAAGGCTTTGAAGATGCAGAAATATTAGAATCAGGTCTAGTAAACAGAAACGACAATGGACAATACATAGACAGATACAGAAACAGACTAATGTTTCCAATATGTGATGTAAGAGGAAGAGTAATAGCATTTGGAGGCAGAGTATTAGACGACAGCAAACCAAAATACATAAACTCACCAGAAAATGTAGTATACAGCAAAGGAAGAAACCTATTTGGACTAAATGTAGCAAAAAAATATGAAACAAAACAGCTTCTAATAGTAGAAGGATACATGGATGTAATATCATTACACCAAAGAGGAGTAAAAAATGTAGTAGGAGCACTAGGAACAGCACTAACACAACAACAAGGATTTTTACTCAGAAAAAATGCAGAAAAAGTAATATTAAGCTTTGACTCTGACGAAGCAGGACAAACAGCAAAAGTCAGAGCAATAGAAGTCTTACAAAACATGGGGCTAGACTTAAGAGTACTACAAATGGAAGGAGCAAAAGATCCAGACGAATACATAATAAAATACGGAAATGCAAGATTTCAAAATGTTATAGACAAAGCAATTTCAGTATTAGAATTCAAAATAAAATTATTAAAAAACAAGTTAAACTTAGAAAATGTAAATGACAAAATCAAATTTTTAAATGAAATTGCAAAACTACTTTCAAATATAGACAACACAATGGAAAGAGAAGTATATATAGAAAAAATAGCAGATACATATCAAATCTCAAAAGAAGCAATATATGGGGAAGTAAACAAAATAACATACAAAAATCAAGGAGAAAAAATTTTAGAAAAAAGCAAACCAGTTGTAATACATAAAAAACAAGAAACATCACAAATTTCACAAGCACTAAGAAAAAGAGAAAACATGATTTTATCAATATTACTAACAGGAAATCTAGACTTATACCAAGTAATAAAAATAAATGTAAAATGTGATGAATTTAAAGACGAACTAAACAAAAAAATTGCACAAAAACTGTATGAAGAATTTGAAAAAGGAAATAGTAATATTAACGCAATATTAGACAAATTAGATGAAAAAGAACAAGGACATATCACAGAAATAATGGCAGACGATTATGAAATAGAAGATATGGAAAAAGCAATAGATGACATTATACAATCATATCAAAGAGAAAAACTAGTAGACAGAAAAATGCAAATATTAACATTGCTAGAAGAACAAAGCGAAAATGTTGAAAAAAAAGAATTAGAAAAAGAGCTAATTGAAATAGTAAACCAATTAGCCAGAATGAAATAGGAGTGAATAAAATGCCAAATAAAAATATTGATGGTGTAAACGAAAATGAAGTAAAAAAAGATGAAAAATTAAAAGTACAAGCAAGCGAAAAAATAAAAAATCTTTTAAATGAGGCAAAAAAGAATGGAAAAGTAACTTATGAAGAACTAGCAAACCAACTAAATGATATAAATCCAGAACAAATGGATACTGTATTTGATGCATTTGAAGAAATAGGAGTAGACCTAACAGACGACTTTGATGTAGAACCAGACGTAGAAGACTTAAAAGAAGTAGAAAATTTAAAATTAGACCAAATCACAGAAACAAGTTTTGAAGGAATAAGTGTTGACGACCCAGTACGAATGTATTTAAGAGAAATAGGAAGAATACCACTATTAACGTATGAAGAAGAACTAGAATTAGCACAAAAAATTTTAGAAGGTGATGAAGAAGCAAAACAAAAACTAGCAGAATCAAACTTAAGACTAGTTGTAAGTATAGCCAAAAAATATGTAGGAAGAGGAATGTTATTTTTAGACTTAATACAAGAAGGAAACATGGGACTAATGAAAGCAGTAGAAAAATTTGACTACACCAAAGGATTCAAATTTAGTACTTATGCAACATGGTGGATAAAACAAGCAATAACAAGAGCAATAGCAGACCAAGCAAGAACAATAAGAATACCAGTACACATGGTAGAAACAATAAATAAATTAATACGTACATCAAGACACTTATTACAACAATTAGGAAGAGAACCAACCCCAGAAGAAATAGCAGCAGAAATGGAAATACCAGTAGAAAGAGTAGCAGAAATTCAAAAAATAGCACAAGACCCAGTATCATTAGAAACACCAATAGGAGAAGAAGACGACAGTCATTTAGGAGACTTTATCCAAGATGAAGAAAGTCCAGCACCACATGACGCAGCATCATACACAATGCTAAGAGAACAACTAGAAGAAGTAATGAACACACTAACACCAAGAGAAGCAAAAGTATTAAAACTAAGATTTGGACTAGAAGACGGAAAATCAAGAACACTAGAAGAAGTAGGAAAAGAATTTAATGTCACTCGTGAAAGAATACGTCAAATAGAAGCAAAAGCTCTTAGAAAATTAAGACACCCAAGTAGAAGCAAAAAATTAAGAGACTATATGTAAAATAAATAGAAAAATTATATTTAGAAATTTCAAACAACATAAATATATAAGAAAATGTAAAAACAAAGAAGGGCTCAGGTGTAAATATGCAACAAATAAATGATTTTTTTAGTAATATAAGTGCAATTAAATTTGCAGACGTAGTATTTGCTATTTGTATTATAGTATTATTTAAATTATTAAGTGGAAGTATATCTTATGGAATAATAAAACTATTAAAAATGAAAGTAAAAAAAGGAAGAGAAATAAAAGAAAGTGCATTTTATTACCCATTAAAAGTATTTATATCAGTATTAGGATTTTATATAGCAATATATTTTTTAAAAACGCCATTAAACCTTTCAGCAAAAATCATGGGAATAGTAAATAAAACATTTTCAATAATATCAATTATAATATTTGCAAGAGGACTAGCAAAAAGTTTTGTACCAGGATCAGCACTAGTATACAAAATGATAAAAGCAACAGAAAAAGAAGAAGTCGACACATCATTCAATTTCCTTCTAAAAATAATACGTTTTGTAATATATGTAATTGCAATATTTTTAATAATAACAGAACTAGGAATCAACTTAAATGGATTAATAGCAGGATTTGGAATAACAGGACTTATAGTAACATTAGCAGCACAAGACACAGCAAAAAACTTATTTGGAGGAGTAGTCATATTTTTAGACAAACCATTTGTTGTAGGAGATTGGATACAATTTGATAAATACGAAGGAACAGTAGAAGACATCACATTCAGAAGTACAAGAATAAGAACATTTGAAAACTCAGTAGTAAATGTACCAAACTCAGTTTTATCAAACACATCAATAAATAACTGGAGCCGTATGGAAAAAAGAAGATTCAAATGCACACTATGCCTAGAATTAGATACACCATTAGAAAAAGTACAAAGACTAGCAAAAAGAATAGAAGAAATGCTAATAAAACATGACGATATAATAGACGAATCTGTTATAGTAAAATTCGAATCAATATCTGACAATGGAATAGACTTACTAATTTATAGTTACACTAACTCTGTAGACTATGCCAGTTTTTTAGAAGAAAAACAAAAAATCAACTTTATGCTAATGAAACTACTAGCAGAAGAAAAAATAGAATTAGCGTATGACACAAAAACAGTATATGTAAAAGAATAGAAAAAATTAAGCGACTTTATAACAATAAAGCCGTTTAATTACATTATAGTAAAAACAAAATAAAAGAAGTTTAAAAACTTTTACAAAAACGTTCATATTTTGGACATAAAAATATAATATAATCTAAAAAGGCAGATATAAAAACGGCCAAAAACAAATAATAGAAAGGAATGTAATCAAAGATGGAAGAAAGTATACTAGTAGTTGACGACGAAGAAAGAATGAGAAAATTAATAAAAGACTTTTTAACAAATAAAGGGTACCACATATTAGAAGCAGAAGACGGAGAAAAAGCATTAGAAATCTACCAAGAAAACAAATCAAAAATAATGTTAATACTATTAGACGTAATGATGCCAAAACTAGATGGATGGTCTGTATTAAGACAAATAAGACAAGAAAACAAAGAACTACCAATAATAATGCTTACAGCAAGAGGAGAAGAACAAGACGAATTATTTGGATTCGAATTAGGAGTAGACGAATATATATCAAAACCATTTAGTCCAAAAATATTAGTAGCAAGAGTAGAAGCAATACTAAAAAGAACAGGAAAAAACGAAAAAGAAATAAAAGACCTTGGAGGAATACAAATAGACAAAGAAGGAAGAACTGTCTCAGTCGACGGAAAACCAATTGAATTAAGTCTAAGAGAATATGAATTACTACTATACTTAGTACAAAATGAAAACATAGCACTTTCAAGAGACAAGATACTAAACAATGTATGGAATTATGACTATTATGGAGACACAAGAACAATAGACAGCCATGTAAAAAAAATCAGACATAAACTAGGAAAAAAAGGCAAATACATAAAAACAATAAGAGGAATAGGATACAAATTCGAAGTAAAATAAAAAACATTAAAAAAACAAAGAAATAAAAAATAGTTAAAAACAAAAAGACTGAAAAAATAAAAAATCAAGTAAAAGGAACTGAATAAAAATGATTCAAAAAAAAGAAAAGAAAATAGAAAAAATAAAAAGAATATTTCATTCAGTAAAAGCAAAGCTATTTATAACACTATGTGCAACAGTATTATGCATAATAATATTTCTAATAATATTAAACAGTTTTGCTTTAGAAAAATTTTATTTATATAGCAAAGAAAATACATTAAAAGACGTATATAAACAACTAAATGATTATTACAATGGAGAAGACCATGAATTAGACTTAGAAAGTGAACTAGAAAAAATAGCAATAAAAAACAATTTTGATATATTAATAAAAGATGAAGACAACATGAGTATATATAACTCAAACAAAAACTTTTACTCAATTGTAGGAAGTGCAGTAAACTCAATAATAAACGAGAAAGGAAACAACCTGTTAGAAAGCAGTGACAAATATACAATATTCAAACAAAAAGACTTCAGAAATGGAGTAAACTATGTAATGCTTTCAGGAGAATTTGATAACGGATATTATTTATACATAAGAATACCAGTATCATCAATAAAAGACAGTGTACGCATATCAAATAACTTTTTAATAATGATAGCAGGATTCACAATTTTAATATCAGCAATAATGGTTTCAGTAATTTCAAGAAAATTCACAGAACCAATATTAGAATTAAACAAAATAGCACAAAATATGGCAAACTTAGACTTTAGCCATAAATACAAAATAACAGATGCAGACGACGAAATAAACAATTTAGGCAAAAGCATAAACACAATGTCAGACAAACTAGAAAGAACAATAAACCAGTTACGAAGCACAAATGTAGAACTAGAAAGAGACATTGAAGAAAAATCAAAAATAGATGAAATGAGAAAAAGTTTTATCTCAGACGTATCACATGAACTAAAAACACCAATAGCCCTAATACAAGGATACAGTGAAGGACTACTAGAAAATGTCAACTCAGACGAAGAAAATAGGAAATTTTATGCAGAAGTAATATTAGATGAAACAAACAAAATGGACAAACTAGTAAAACAACTACTAGAACTAATGAAACTAGAATATGGAAAAAGAGAATTCAACAATAGAGAATTCGACATTGTAGAATTAGAAAAAGCAGTAATACAAAAATCAAAACTACTACTAGAAGAAAAAAAAGTAAAAGTAATATTAGACACAAGCAAAGAAATAAAAGTATTTGCAGACGACTTTTATATAGAACAAGTAATCACAAATTATTTAACAAATGCAATAAAAAATGTAAAAGAAATAGATGGAGAAAAATATATAAAAATAGAAAACGAAAACTTAACAGAATCAAATGTAATACGCATAAAAGTATTTAATACAGGAGAGAACATATCAGAAGAAAATCTTGAAAGAATATGGAAAAGGTTTTATAAAGTAGACGAATCAAGAAATCGATCACAAGGAGGAACAGGAATAGGCCTAGCATTTGTAAAAGCAATAATGACAAATTACAACATGAAATACGGAGTAATCAACTGTGAAAAAGGTATAGAATTTTACTTTGAACTAACAAAAGCATAAGAAATCAGTATAAAAAATTTTCGCAATATTAATACTTAAAAAAGTTTGACATATAATAAAATATGTGCTAATATAAATATAGCAATATTGCAGTCAAATCAAGTAAATGCTAAACAAAAAAAGACTAGGATTTCCTTAAAACATTCCTAGTCTTTTTCTTATGCTAATCACTTAAATGCTTTACAATTAAGTAAATCAAATATAGCTTTAGCAACAATGTCACATTTTGTCGATAAAAAAATCTTTACAACACATTAATAATATGCTAATATATGAACATAAGATTTATTCACGAAGCATTAAAAAGAATGCAAAATCATTTTAAATCTAGAAAATTTTTTCGAAAAAATTAATTTCTAAAAATTCCAAAAAAAGAAAAAACAAAATAAGGCAGGTGAGGAATATGCATGCATAAAATCTACACAAGCAGATATATAAACACCATCAGCTTAATAATAACAGTTATACTATTTCTAATAAGTAACACAATATATTATATAATCCAAAATCCAAAAATTTTACAAATAGGAATAAAAAATACTGTAAAAGTAGAATTTGATGATAAAACAAATATATCTCAAAACACAACAAAAGAAAATGAAAACAACAAAAACAAAGAAAAAACAAATTCAACCAACCAAACAAAAGAAGAAAAACAAGCAAAAGCAGAAAACACTACAACAAAAGAAACAAATATTAAAGAAAAACAATGGTACTTAAAAATACCACGAATATTTTTAGAAGCAGAAATAGCAGAAGGAACAACAACAGAAGTAATGAATACATATATAGGACATTTTGAAGAAAGTGCTAAAAAAGAAGGAAATATATGCTTAGCAGCACACAACAGAGGGTATCCAGTAAACTATTTTCAAAACCTAAAGTTATTAAAAAAAGGAGACAAAATAGAATACAAATACCAAAATTTCAAAAAAGAATATGAAGTAACAGAAAACTATATCATAAAAGACACAGACTGGAGCTGTATGGAAAAAACAGAAGAAAATGAAATAACATTAATAACATGCATAGAAAATGAGCCAGAATATAGAAGATGCATAAAAGGAATAGAAAAAGAACAAACAAAAAGCAACAACAATGAAAGTAACTCAAAACTACTTTCAACTTAAACAACAAAACAAACTCAAAACACAAAAAATACAGAAAGGAAGGAAAAATGAAGAGCAAAGAAAAAACTACAAAATACAAAAACATAAAGAACATCTTAAAAAAAATCATAAAAAAAGCAACAATAATTTTAAGCATAATAGTTATGAACACATTCACATTTATTGGAACAAGTGGAGCAGTAAATGTAAAAAAAATAGAAATAAAAAAAGAAGGAGAATGTGGAGAACTAATCACATATAGAGGAAAAATAATAAAAACAGACTACATATATCATGAAAAAAATGGAAAAAAATACCCAGCATACTGTTTAGAAAAAGCAGAATATGGAATATCAGCCAATTTAACAGAAACAGTAATTTCAGAAGGAAATATACATGATATAAAATTATGGAAATATATTATAAATGGATACCCATACAAAACATACCAGGCATTAGGATGCAAAAATAAAGAAGAAGCATATAGTGCTACAAAACAAGCAATACAAATTTGCTTATATAAAAATAGAATAGAAGATTATAAACCAATAGGAGAAGCAGGAAAAAGGACAATAGAAGCAATAAAGAAAATAACCGATTCAGCAGAAAAATCAAAAGAAGAACAAAAGCCAAGTTCAGTAAATATAAAAAGCATAAACGAAAATTTTGAACAAGACAATATACAACAAGAATATCTTTCAAAAACTTATGAAATAAATACAAATGCAAATTATTCAAAATACAATGCATCAGTAGAAAGAATAAAAGCAATAATACCAGAAGGAATAAAAATAACGGACATAAATAATAACGAAAAAGCAGAATTTGCATCAAAAGAAAAATTTAAAATACTAATACCAATTAATCATATAAACCAGGAAACAGAATTTAAAATTAAAATAAATACAAAAATAGAAACAAAACCAGTATTATATGGAAAAACAGCTAACAGCGCAAACGAAAATTATGCACTAACATCAGCAGTATATGAAAATATTGAAGAAATAATGTTAGACACATATTTAAAAAATACAACAAGTTTAAAAATCATAAAAAGAGATAAAGAAACACACAAAAAACTAAATTATGTAGAATTTGAAGTCCTAGATAAAAATAAGCAAACAATATATACAAACTTAAAAACAAATGCAGACGGAGAAATAACATTAAATAATATATTACCAGGAACATATTACATAAGAGAAACAAAAGCAAAATATGGTTATATAAAACATTCAGAACTAACCAAAATAGAAATAAAATTGAATGAAAAAGCAATAATAGAATTTGAAAATATAAAAAAAAGCAAACCAAATATAACAATAAATGAAAAAGAAATAAAAGTAAGTTATGAAGAAGAAGAAAAACAAAAAGAAAACATAAATAAAGAAAAAAGCACAATAATAAAAAAACTACCAGTAACAGGAATGTAAAACAATTATAAAAATAATCTAAAGTTCACAAATATTATTTAGAAGAAGTTGACTCATAAAGATATTTTATGCTAAAATGAATAAAAATAAAATATCAAGGAGAAAGCTAAATGAATGTTCAACTACCAAAAGAATACAAAGTAAGAAAAAGAGACATAGTAATATATACAATATGCATAATAATATGTGTAGTAGCACTAACAATTGTAGTAACAATGCAAGTATTAGGAGAAGGAATAACAAACAAAGTATTCCACACAAACAAATTACAAATAGCATCAGAAGAAGAACAGCTAAAATTACGAACAGATTTTGAAAACATGTTCACAAATAAAATTGAAGGCAAAATAGAAAATGTAGAAAAAAAGGACGAAAGCAAAGATATTATATTTACAGTTTATGAAAATGAAGATAACATATCAGAGAACTACACACTAAATGTACATATACCAAACTTTAACATAAAAGACGAAAATATAGAAGAACTAAACAACAAAATTTCAACAGAATATAAACAAAAAGTAAATCAAATATTAAACAATAAAGGAAACCAAATAATATATTCCGTAGAATATAGTGCATATATAGAAAATGAAATTATATTTTTAATAATACGTTCAAATCTGAAAGAAAGCAACAATGCACAAAAACAAATGGTTTATACATATAACTATGATTTAAAAAACAAAAAAGAAATAACTTTAGAAAATATAATAGAAAAATTAAAATATAACAAAAATGATGTTCAAAAAGCAATTCAAAATTATATAGAAGAACAAGAAAAAAACTCAAAAAGTCTAAAAAATTTAGGATATGGAATTTATGTTAGAAATAGTAAAGATGAAATGTACAAAATAGAAAACACAAAAAATTTCTTTGTAAAAAACAATAAAATTTATATAATATATCCCTATGGAAATACTTTAGCAACAAGTGAAATGGACATAGTAATAATATAAAAAAGTGAAAAGAAGTTCTTTGAACTTCTTTTCACTTTTTGAAAATAAAAGGGGATGTTTTTAATTTTAAATCAGTATCTCTAACTGATTATGTATGTATTATACAATGTGTTTTTGTCCATTCTGTGAACTCAAAGTGAAAAAACAGAAAAGATTAAAATATTAAGTAGAAAGATTATTTTTAACTAAGGTTGTTCACCTAAAGTTATAGTCAAATCTTTTTCTTGACCATTTCTATTAACTTTAATTTTCATCTCATCACCAATCTTATGAGAATTTTTAATTTTATTCAAATCATCCATACTAGAAATCTTTGTACCATCAGCTTCTATAATAACGTCACCAGCCTTAATGCCAGCCTTTTCACCACTTGAAAAATCTTCAACACTTTTAACATAAACGCCAGTAACTAAATTATAAGTCTTAGCAGTTTCCTCATTCAAATCAATACCTGTAATACCAATATAAGGTCTCTTAACTTTACTATATTGAATTAATTGAGAAGTAATATCAGTTGTAGAATTTATAGGAATAGCAAAACCCATACCCTCAATACCTGTTCCAGAAAGTTTTAAAGTATTAATACCAATAACTTTACCTTCACTATTAACTAAAGCACCACCACTATTACCAGAATTTATAGCAGCATCTGTTTGAATAAGAGTATATTGTTTACCATCAGAATCTGTAACCTGTCTATTTACAGCACTAACAATACCACAAGTAACACTACTTTGCATACCTATAGGATTACCAACAGCCATAGCAAATTCACCAACTTTAATAGAATCAGAATCTGCAAATTCAGCCTTAGACAAACCAGATTTTTCAATTTTAATAACAGCCAAATCAGTTTGTTCATCTTTACCAACTATTTTAGCTTCATATTCAGTATCATCATTAAATAAAGTAACAGTTAATTTACTAGCTTCTGAAACTTGATAATAAGAACTATTACTACTGCTAGAACTACTAGAAACAACATGATTATTTGTTAAAATATAGCCATCTTCACTAATAATAATACCAGAGCCAGTAGCTGTTGCAGTACTTGAACTAGATTTACCAAACATTTGCAACATAGAATTATTTACAGTATACTCCAATTTAATACCAACTATTGAAGGCAAAATTTTATTAGCAGCATATACCGCAGTATCAGAATAATTAGACAAATTAACTTGTGATACATAACCACTATTACTTGATGAAGAAGATGATGAAGTATTATTTATTATACTACTAGTACTATTATTTAATATTTTAGAGCGAATAGAAGGAACGCCAAAGCATGTTCCAATAACAACTACACAACCAATCACCCCACTACAAAAAGGTAAAACTACACTTTTACCAAAACCAGATTTAGTTCTTTTTGTATTATACATATTTGAACTAGAAACAGTTTTAAAATTAGTATTTTTCTTTTCTTTTACATCATTTATTGGTGTATTTTCATTTTTGTTTTCTTCCATTTGAAAGACCTCCTAAATAACAATTTTTTATTTATAATATCTAAACTACAAATAGAATACAATAGTTTTGTGAAAATTCTGTGAAAAAAATGTTATATTTTAGTTATTAAGAACAAATGGAACATTAATAACATTTGAATTTATTTAGAACATTTTAAAATCCACGTCTTTGTTCATACACAAAAAAACAAGAGTAAACATAAAATATATCAAAAAGAAAGGAGACAAATATGAAAAAAAGAACACTTATATTTGCAATAACAATATTAGTAATCATATTATTAGCAATAATAATACAAATGATTTCTAATAAAAGTGAAACAAAAGAAAACAAAGAATTAGAAAAAGTAAAAGTAAGTGAAGTCACAAGATCAGTATTTTACGCACCACAATATGTAGCAATAAACAACGGATACTTCAAAAAATATGGAATAGACATAGACTTAACAACAGGAGGAGGAGCAGACACAGTAATGACAGCAGTACTTAGCAACCAAGTAGACATAGGATTTGCAGGACCAGAAGCATCAATATATGTATATAACGAAGGAAAAGAAGATTATTGCCAAGTATTTGCACAAATGACAAAAAAAGATGGATCATTTTTAATATCAAAAACAAAAACAGAAAACTTTAGCTGGCAAGATTTAAAAGGAAAAACAGTAATACCAGGCAGAAAAGGAGGAGTACCATACATGACATTAGAATATGTATTAAAGAAAAACGGTATAAATCCACAAAAAGACTTAAATTTAGATGACAGTATAAAATTCGACTTAATGGCAGGAGCATTCACAAGTGGAGATGCAGAATATGTAACACTATTTGAACCAACAGCATCACTAACAGAAATACAAGGAAAAGGATATATAGTAGCATCAGTAGGAAAAGAAGCAGGAGAAATACCATATACAGCATACTTTGCTAAAAAAAGTTATATTGAAAAAAATAACAAACTAGTAAAAAACTTCACACAAGCAATATACGAAGGAGAAAAATGGGTCAGTGAACATACAGCAGAAGAAATAGCAGATGTTATAATAGACTTCTTCCCAGGAACAGAAAAAGAACTAATAAAAACAGCAGTACAAAGTTATAAAGACATAGACGCATGGAACAAAACACCAGAGTTAAAAGAAGAAAGTTTTAACAGACTACAAGAAGTAATGACATTAGCAGGAGAATTACAAAACAAAGCACCTTATGACAAAATAGTAAATTGTCAATGGAAACAGTAAAGAACAAAAGCGGGCATTAATTAGAACATTTTAAAGTCCGCGTCTTTGTTCACACGCGAAATTTGCACAAATCAGAACATTTTAAAATTCGAAAAAACCTCCTAATTTTTCAATATACTACAAAATATCACACATTTTTTGTAGAAAAATAGGAGGTTTTGTCGAATTTATTGCCAAAGATATAATTTTATGTTAAGATCAAAATAAGCTTTATTGGAATTTTTAGAAAAAAGAAGAAAGGAGAATAAATGCAAATATTTACATATAATGACTACTTAGACTATATATCAAATTATAAAATAAAGAAATTAATAAAAATACAAAATAAAAGAATAAAAATAAAAAACAACATAGAAAAAGAAAAATACAAAAACAAAGAAAAAACAGAAGTAGAAAAAATAAAGGAAAAAATAGAAAACACAATAGAAAAACTAATAGAAGACAAACAAGAAGTTTCAAAAATCATTAATGACTATTTAAAAATTTCAATATGTGACATAAACACAAATAATTTAGAAATCATAGAAAAAAGTAAAAATCAAATAAATATTAAAAGTCAAATTTTTAAAATCAAAGAAAAAGAAATTTATTTTCTAATAAAAATCGAAAAAAATCCCAATTACAATATACCATACACAATATTTGAAGAAAGTATGGAATTAATAAAATCAATAAAACAAAAACATCAAAAAGAAATGCCAACAGTCATACCAATAATAATGTATATAGGAAATCAAAAATGGAACATAAAGCAAAAAAATAAAATCAGATACACAAAGTTTGAAGAAAACAATATAGAATTAGGATATAACATAATAGACTTCAATTTATACAGCACAAAAGAACTAAAAAACAAAAAATCCAAAATAAACAAATACATAATATTAAAAAAAGAAATGAATATATACCTAAACGAGAATAGGTATAATCTATAGATTTAAAAATAATAAATATTTACAAATAAATTAAAAAAAGTATTGACACCTACAACCAATAATGCTATATTTACAAATAGATATTAGAAAAAATATAACTAAAAATGAAAGGGATGTGGTTGATATGGTAATAGATTATAAAATAATAGGAAAAAGAATCAAGGCAGAAAGAGCAAAGCACAAATTTACACAAGAAGAAATGGCAGAAAAATTAAATACATCTGTAGCATTTTATAGTAGAATAGAAACAGGAAGAAGTCATGTTAATTTAACAAGGATAATGGAAATAGCCAATATATTAAATGTCTCAGCAGGATATTTTTTAACAGGAATAGAAGAAGATGGAAACAACTATTTGTATGAAGACTTTAAAGTAATTTTAGAAAAATGTACACCAAAACAACAAAAATTTATATACAAAATGGCAGAAGTAGTATCAGAAGAATTGCCAATGTAAAACATACAAAAATGTTGAAAATTTGCATTATTTATGATATGATGCTAACAAATGAAATAATGCAAAAAAAGGTGGTAAAACATGTATTTAAAAAGAATGGAAATGCAAGGATTCAAATCATTTGCAGACAAAACAGTAATAGAACTAAAACAAGGAATAACAACAGTAATAGGACCTAATGGATCAGGAAAAAGCAACATATCAGATGCAATTAGATGGGTATTAGGAGAACAAAGCAGTAAAGCATTAAGATGTTCAAAATCATTAGACATTATATTTGCAGGAACACAAAATAGAAAATCATTAGGATTTGCAGAAGTATCATTAGTATTTGACAATGCAGATGGAGGGCTACCAATTGAATATACAGAAGTAACAGTAACAAGAAGAATATACAGAAGCGGAGAAACAGGATATTTCATAAACAAAGTACCATGCAGACTAAAAGACTTACAAGAACTATTTATGGACACAGGAATAGGAAAAGATGGATATTCAATTGTAGGACAAGGAAAAATAGACGAAATATTAAGCAACAAATCAGAAGACAGAAGACACATATTTGAAGAAGCATCAGGAATCGTAAAATATAGAGTAAGAAAACAAGAAACAGAAAAAAAATTAGAACATACAAAACTAAATTTACTAAGAATAAACGACATTTTATCAGAAATAGAAGGAAATTTAGAACCATTACAAGCCCAATCAGAAAAAGCAAAAAAATACTTAAACATAAGAGATAACTTAAAAAACATAGAAGTAGGCTTATTTTTATACAATATAGATCAAAACAAAAAAGACATTGAAAAAATAACAGAAGACGAAAACATAACAAAAGAACAATGTGACACAGAAGAAACAAGATTAGAAAGAATAAAAACAGTAAAAGAACAGTTAAAAGAAGAAATAGATGACATAACTAATAAAATAGAACAAATGTCTAATCTAGGATTTGAAAGCCAAAAAGAAATAGAAATGCTAAATTCAGATATAAATGTATCAAAAACAAAAATATCAAACAATGAAGAAAACGAAAAAAGATTTTTAGAAGAAATAGAAGAAAAAATAACAAGACTAAAAGAATTAGAAGAAGAACAAAAGCAAAAAGATGAAAAAAGAGAAAACTTAAGAAAAAATAAAGAAAGATTTACAAGAGAATTAGAAGAAAAACAAGCTGAATTAGACAAAATAACAGAAAAACTATCAAAAGAAGCATTAGAAATAGAAAAACACAAAAAACAAGTAGAAGAAAATACAGACAAAAAATATGAAAAACAAGCAAATATAAAAGAACAAGAAATAAACTTTGAAAACGATGAAAAAAGACAAAAACAACTAAAAAATGAAATACAAAATATCATTTCAGAATTAGACAATACAAGGATGAAAAAAGAAGAAGTATCAAAAGACTTTTACGAAATAGAAGCAATAAGAAATAAAAATATAAAAGAATTAGAAAACATAGCAAAACAAAAAGAAGAAGTAAACCAAAAAATAAAAACATATCAAATAAAAATCAACACAATGTCAAACGAATTAAGAATGAAAGAATCAAGACAAAAATTCTTAATAGAAACAGAAAAAGAAAAAGAAGGGTACACTAAAAGTGTAAAAACACTACTAAAAGATTGCGAAAATAATCAAGAGTTAAAAAAAGGAGTAGAAGGAGTATTAGCAAATCTTATAGATGTACCAGAAGAATTACAAACAGCCATAGAAATGAGCTTAGGAATGGCACTACAAAATATAGTAACAGAAACAGAGCAAGACGCAAAAAAATTAGTAGAATACTTAAGAAAAAACAATATAGGAAGAGCATCATTTTTACCAATTACATCTATAAAAGGAAAGAAAATAGAAAATATAAAAGGAAATAAAACAGGAATAATAGGAATAGCAGCAGACCTAGTAAAGTACAACAAAAAATGCGAACAAATAATATATAATTTATTAGGAAGAACAGTAATAGTAGACAACATGGACACAGCAATAAGAGTAGCAAAAGAAAATGGACAAAACTTCAAAATAGTTACACAAGAAGGAGACATAATAAACACATCAGGAGCAATAACAGGCGGAGCAGTAATGAAAAAAACTGTAAATATTTTAGGAAGAGAAAATGAAATCAAAAAAATAGGGCAAGAAATCAAAAAAACACAAGAAAATATAGAAAAAATAGAGAAAGAAAAAGAAGAATACGAAGAATCTATAGAAGGAATATTAGAAATAGCAGAAAGACTAGAAAAAGAATTACAAGAAAATGAAATTACGTATGCAACAGGTAAACAAAAAGTACTATCTTTCGAAGAAGAAATTCAAAAAATAGAAAACAGATTACAAAAACTTAAAGAAGAACAAAGCGAATTAGAAGAACAAAAAGAATTTGCAACAAACAAAAAAGCAGAAATTCAAAAAGAAATTGAAGAAATTAATACAGAAAACGAAAAACTATCAAAAATAATAACAGAATATGCAGAACTAAACAAAGACAATCAAAAATATATAGATGACTTAAACTTTGACATAACAAACCTAAAGATTTCAGTATCATCATTTGACGAAAGTGAAAGTTCTATAGAAGAAATAAAAGAAAGAATACAACAAGAAGTAGAAGCAAATAAACAATCAATAAAAAATAAACAAGAACAAATAGAACAAAGTAAACAAGAAACACAAAACTTAAAAGAAGCAATAAAAAAAATTCAAGAACAAATAGAAAAAATAAAAGAAGAAGTAAAAAGCAGTGGAAGTAAAATAGAAGAACTAAAGAAAAGCAGAGCAGAAAAAAATGAAAAACTAACAACCCAAGAAGAACAAATAACAGAAAAATTTAAAATTATAGAAGACTTAAAAGGACAAATTGTAAAAATAGATGTAAGAAAAACAAAAATACAAGAAGAAATAACAGAAACAATAAATAAACTATGGGAAGAATATGAATTAACACCAAACTCAATAGAAGAATATGAAAAACCAAAAAATGTTTCCGAAACAAAAAAACAAGTAAACAACCTACGTACACAAATGAGAGAAATGGGAAGTGTAAATGTAGAATCAATAAATGAATACAAAAAACAAAAAGAACGCTATGATTTCATGAGTGAACAACGACTAGACCTAGAAAACACAATGTCAAAACTAAGAAAAATAATAACAGACATGACAGCAATTATGAAAGAACAATTTGAAGAAAAATTTAAAGAAATAAACAAAAACTTTGGAGAAGTATTTGCGGAATTATTTGGTGGAGGAAAAGCAGAAGTAAAATTAGAAGACGAACAAAACATTTTAGAATGTGGAATAGACATAACAGCACAACCACCAGGAAAAAAATTGCAAAACATGTTATTATTATCAGGAGGAGAAAAAGCACTAACAGCAATAGCATTACTATTTGCTATTTTAAGAATAAATCCAGCACCATTCTGTGTATTAGACGAAATTGAAGCAGCATTAGATGATGTTAACGTATATCGTTATGCAGAATATTTAAAAAAATTCGCACAAAATACACAATTTTTAGTTATAACACACAGAAAAGGAACAATGGAAGCAGCAGACAGTGTATATGGAGTAACAATGGAAGAAAGCGGAATCTCAAAATTACTTTCAATGAAATTAAGAGAAGAATAGTATTCATAAAATGAAAACAAAAAACATTTGCAACCAAAATAATGCAAATGTTTTTTGTTTCAAATAAAAGTTTTATACAAAACAATAAAAAGAACGCTTAAGAAAAAACAAGAGTTATAAAGCGTCCTAATTATAAATATATTAATTTTCTATAAACCTATTAGAAGAATCAGAGTTATCAAATAATTTATCTATTGAAATTTGCAAAGCATTACTAATTTTCCACAAATTAAAAACGCTAATTCCTTGATTTATTTTGTCACTCTCCAAACCACCTATCAAAGCAGTAGAAACATCAACAATTTCAGCTAAGTCTTCTGGAGTCATTTTACCAACTTTTAAATTATATAATTTTCTATAATATTTTACATTTTTACCAATTACTTTAAATAATTCAGCTGAAGTGATTTCTTCCATGTACATACATCCTTTCAAAATTAATTACATGATTTATTTTCTAACTTTATAGGTTAAAATTCAATCAAGTACAAGCAACAAAATGTCATCAACAATGACAAAATACCATAAATTATATAAATCTATAGGGTATGGCTTAACCTAAATAATTAAAATATCAAAAAAAATTATAAAAGTAAAGCAAAACAAATAATTTAAGACAAAATTTTAAAAAACAGAAAACAATTGCCATAAGCCAATAAGAACAAGTAAAAAACCAGAAAGCATAGAACAAGCAAAATCAGAAAAACCTATAAAACAACAAACTTTTTTACCAATAAGTATACCAACACGCAAAAACATAAACTGAAAAACACTAATCAAAATAGGAAACAAAATATAAGAAGAGCCAATTAGACTAGAACTAATACCAATACAAAAATTATCTAAAGAAAGAGCAAAACCAAGAAAAACAGACTCTTTAGGATCAATCAAATTCGAATTATTAAAATCAAAATCATTTTGATTCCCAGATTTTTTTTCAAAAAAAGATTTAACAATAACAAAAAACCCAATTATAAACAAAATAAAACAACCAATTAATTCAGTAATAAACTCTGGTAAAAAATCCAATAATATTTTACCAAAAAAAACAGATATAAAAGAAACCAGTAGTGAAATTATAAACAAAATTATAGTACTAGAAAAAGAAATCTTTTTATCTTTAATACCATATGTAACACCAATTCCAAGTGAATCAATGCTACTAGAAATAGCCAAAATAAAGCAATTTATAAGCATTACAATCCCTCCAGTGTATAATATGAAAAAATTCGACAAAAGTTTCAAAAAAACCAGAATATAAAAAATAAAAAAATTGTGCATAAATAAAAAAGACAAGCATAATATAAACTAAAGACAAGCAAAGGAGAGGATAAAAATGTGGCAAACATTAAAAAAAGAAGAAACAATAGAAAAGTTAAACACCAATGAAAAACAAGGATTAACAGAAGAACAAGTAAGAAAAAAACAAGAAAAAGAAGGAAAAAACAAATTAGAAGACAAAAAAAAAGAAAGTATACTAATAAAATTCATCAAACAATTTAACGACTTTATGATAATAATATTAATAATAGCATCAATAATATCAGCAATAGTTTCAAAAATGCAAGGAGAAAATGACTATATAGACTCATTCATAATAATAGCAATAGTAATATTAAATGCAATAATTGGAGTAATACAAGAAGCAAAAGCAGAAAAATCAATAGAAGCACTAAAACAGTTAACACCACAAAAATGCAAAACAATAAGAGAAGGAAACATGAAAGAAATAAATGCAGAAGAATTAGTAAAAGGAGACATAATATTACTAGAAGCAGGAAACTATGTGCCAGCAGACTGCAGACTACTAGAAACATACAACCTAAAAATTGAAGAATCAAGTTTAACAGGAGAAAACCTACCATCAGAAAAAGATGCAAACTATATATGCAATAAAGAAGAACAATTAGGAGACATGAAAAACATGGCATTTATGGCAAGCACAGTAGTAAATGGACATGCAAAAGCAGTAGTAACAGAAACAGGAATGAGAACAACAGTAGGAAAAATAGCAAATATGATGATAGAAAACGAAGCACCAGAAACACCAATCCAAAAAAAATTAGAGCAAGTAGGAAAAATATTAGGAATAGCATGTTTAGCAATATGCATACTAATTTTCTTAATAGGGATAATAAAAAAAATAGAACCAATAGAAATGTTTATGACATCAGTAGGATTAGCAGTAGCAGCAATACCAGAAGGATTACCAGCAATAGTAACAATAGTACTATCAATAGGAGTAACAAAAATGTCCAAAAAGAATAGCATAATAAGAAAACTACCAGCAGTAGAAACATTAGGAAGCAGTAGTGTAATCTGTTCAGACAAAACAGGAACACTAACACAAAACAAAATGAAAGTAGTAGAAACAAAAACAACAGACGAAAAAAAGATGATAGAATATGCAACACTTTGCACAGACTGTGAAATAACACAAAACCACAAGGTAATAGGAGAACCAACAGAAAAAGCAATAGTAGAAAAAGCATTAGAAATAGGAATAAACAAAAGAACCACAGAAGACCAAATGCAAAGAATAGCAGAAATACCATTTGACTCAACAAGAAAAATGATGACAACAATACATAAAAAAGGAAACAAATATATAGTTATCACAAAAGGAGCACCAGATATATTAATCGAAAGATGTGAAATAACAAACAAAGCAGAAATAAGAAAACAAAATTTAGAAATGGCAAATAAAGCACTAAGAGTAATAGCAGTAGGATACAAAGAAATAACAACATTACCAAATAAAATAACAAGTGAGAATACAGAAACAAACCTAAAATATCTAGGATTAATAGGCATGATAGATCCAGCAAGAGAAGGAGTAAAAGAAGCAGTAAAAACATGCAAAAAAGCAGGAATAAAAACAGTAATGATAACAGGAGATCACATACAAACAGCAAAAGCAATAGCAAAAGAACTAGAAATAATGGGACAAAATGACAAAGCAATAACAGGACAAGAATTAGACAAAATAACACAAAAAGAATTAGAAAAAAATATAAAAGAATACTCAGTATTTGCAAGAGTCACACCAGAACATAAAGTACGAATAGTAAAAGCATGGCAAAAAACAGGAGCAGTAGTAGCAATGACAGGAGACGGAGTAAATGACAGCCCAGCACTAAAAAATGCAGACATAGGAATAGCAATGGGCAAAAATGGAACAGACGTAGCAAAAAACGCATCAGACATGATACTAACAGACGACAATTTTGTAACAATAGTAGAAGCAGTAAAACAAGGAAGAAATATATATGACAACATAAAAAAAGCAATACATTTTCTAATAGCAACAAATATAGGAGAAATAGTCACAATATTTATGGGATTAGTATTAGGAATGAAATCACCATTATTAGCAATCCAACTATTATGGATAAATTTAGTAACAGACTCTTTACCAGCCATAGCATTAGGACTAGAACCAGAGGAAAAAGACATAATGAACAGAAAACCAATAGACAGCAGAAAAGGAATTTTTTCAGACGGACTATGGAGCAAAATAATAATAGAAGGAATAATGATAGGAATGTTAACACTAATTTCATTTAGCATAGGAAACAAATACTATAGCCTAGAAATAGGAAGAACAATGGCATTTATAACAATAGGAATGTTAGAATTAATACACAGTTTCAACATAAAAAGTGACAAATCAATATTAGAAGTAGGGATAATGGAAAACAAATACCTAATAGGAAGTTTCTTACTAGGAGTATTTGTACAAAATATAGTAGCAATAATACCAACATTTGCAGACATTTTTGAATTACATACACTAAACAGTACACAATGGATAATAACAATAATAATTTCATTTATGCCAATACCAATAATGGAATTACAAAAATGGGTAAATAAAGAACGATTAAGCAAAAAGAATATAACAAAAATAAACTATAAAGAAAAAACAATTTATTAAAAGAAAGGAAATTTGTATGATTAATTATTTAAAATCTTCAATCTCAATTTCTTCATATAATGGATGCACAATAAATTGTAAATACTGTATTTTAAGTTCCTTAGGAAACAGAGAAAACGTAAGAAAAGTAGAAGACGAAAAAGAACTTGTAAAAAAACTATTATCATTAAAGCTATATTCACCAGAAATACCAATATCAGTAAACAATCAAACAGACCCACTACTAAACAAAGAAATATTTAACAGCACAATAAAAATTTTAAAAGAAATGGAAAAAAACGAAGTACCAAATCCAATACTAATAATAACAAAAGGATATATAACAGAAGAACAAATAAAACAAATAGAAAAAATCGACTTAAACCTTATAATATTATACACATTTTCAGGGTTATCAGAAAAACTAGAAAACAGAAATGAAAAATCGCAAATAGAAACACTAAAAAAGCTATCAAAACTACAAAACTGTAAACTAATAAATTACTACAGACCAGTTATAGAAGGCATAAACAGTGATAAAGAAACAATTGAACATATAGCAAAAATAGTAACAAAATATTGTAGAGCAAGTATAGTATCAGGAATACGCATGAACACACATTTAAAGCAAATTTTCGAAAAAAATGGAATAACAATACCAGAAAAATATGACACAGACCACAAAGTATTATATCCAGAAACATACAATAAAATAAAAGAAATTTTTAAACAAACAAAAAAAGAATATCCAGTATTCAAAAAGACCTCATGTGGAGTAAGCTATATATGTGGAAAACCAGACTATAATGGACACAGTGCACGAATACACTACTGCAATCCAAACTGTATAAGTTATCCAGTATGTATAGGAACAAACAAAATAGGATTTTGCAATCCAGACTGTCCAAATTTTAAAGTATGCAAAAAAGAAAGCCAAAAAATAATCACAGAAAATGAATTCAAAAACTTATTAAAAAAGATAGGCAAAGAAACCAATACATTTGAAATAAGAGAAAATTATATAGAATTACACGGTACATTTTGGCAAGAAGAAGTTTCATATTTAAGACATATATGCAAGAAAAACATCAAAGCAGACAAATTATTAAAAAGAGAAGACGAATTTTTGCTAAGTTTATAACAAAATCTGAAAACAAAACACCAGAAAATACAAAAACAAACAAAATAAAAAAATAAAAAATATTGTAAAACAAAAAGAAATGTAGTAAAATTGTAATTCAGTGAGCAAAGGAGCCAAAAAACAAAGAAGCAAAAAAATAAAAGAGTAAAAAAAAAGATCAGAAAAGCAAAGGAAAAATAAAAGCCAAGGAGGAAAAATGATAGAATCAAAACCATGGGAATGGAGCAAACTAAATGAAGAAGGACAAAAAAAGTGGAAAGAACCAAGCATAGAATCATACTATTTAATAAACAGATGGAAAAAACAAAACAAAAAAGACTTCCTAGACATAGGATGTGGACTAGGACGACATACCATACAATTTGCCAAAAAAGGATTTAATGTAAATAGCATAGATTTATCAGAAGAAGCAATAAAAACAACAAAAGAATGGTTAGAAAAAGAAGGACTAAAAGCAAATGTAAAAAAATCAGACATGATACAATTACCATACAAAAAAGAAAGTATAGACTGCATATTATGCAGAAATGTAATATCACACACAGACACAGAAGGAATAAAAATAATAATAGAACAAATTTATAATATTTTAAGAAAAGATGGAGAATGTTTTTTAACACTAGGTTCAAAAAATGCAGAAACATTTAAAAACAAAAATAACCCACAAAAAGACGAAAACACAGCAATAAGAATGGACGAAGGACCAGAAAAACGGAATACCACACTTTTATGCAGATATAAAAATAATACCAGAACTATTTAAAAAATTCAAAATAGAATATTTATCACAAGTACAAGACATAATCCAGAAAAAAGATGGAAAAATACAAACATATTGGCACTATCTACTATTAATACGAAAGGAAAGTGATAAAAATTAATAATATTTTAGTAACAATTACTGGAGCAAGTGGAGCAGGAAAAAGCACAATTATAAAAAAATTAATACAAAGAGATTCAGAAAAATATATACAAATCCCAACATACACAACAAGGCCATTAAGAAAAGGCGAAAAACAAGGAGAACAACATTACTTTATACAAAAAGAAGAATATAAAAAATTAAAAGAAAAAGAAAAGATATTAGCATGCTCAACAGTAGAAGGAGAATTTTATGGCACACCCAAAATAGACCTAAACAATCCAAAATACACAGACAAATGCATAATAATAGACATAGGAGCAAAAGGAATAGAAGAATTAAAACAAATATATAAAAACATAATCCCAATATATGTAATGCCACCAACACAAGAACGAATAAAGCAAAACAGAAACCAAAACAGATTACAAAGAAGTCTAAAACAAATAAAATATGCGGAAAAAGTATGCAAATGGCTAGTAATAAACGAGGAATTAGAAAAAGCAACAGATGACATAGAAAAAATAATATTAATAATCCAAAAAAGTGGAAAAAAAGTGGAAAAGATAACAAAAAAAAATATAGAATATTTATATAAAAAAAGTATGAAAAATCCAGTAAACAAAAGATTTTTAGAAGAATTTTATCAGCAAGAAGAACAAGCAGAGGAACAAAAAACAGAAAATAAACAAGAACAAAAGAAAAAAACAGAAACAAAAAAAGAAAAAGAAAAAGAAGAAATAAGCATATAAAATAAAAAAGCAAGGGGAGGAAAAACAACATGAAAAAATTAAACAAATGGGTAGATGTCAGAAAAAAACAAGTAAGAGAAGTAACAGATATGGACATAACAATAAAAAAATTAGAAGAAAAAAACACATACATAACATTAAAAGAGGTAAAAGCAGTAGAACAACCATATAGTGTATATATAAACGGAGAAAGAGTAAAAAAATTAGACAAAGATTTTACAATCATAGAATACACACCACTAGACAAAAAATACAATGTAAGAATACATGTAAATGACAAAAAAGAAATATTAGAATATTACTTTGACATAATAGCAGAAAACAAAATAAAAGACGGAATACCATTTTACAATGACTTATACTTAGACGTAGTATATTTTCAACCAGCAGCAACCAAAGAAGGCACATACATACAATTAGTTGACTGCAATGAATTAGAAGAAGCATTAAAAGAAAACATCATAGACAAAGAGCAATTTGACATGGCATATATAGAAGCAGAAAAACTAATGAAAGAATTAAAAGAAAAGAAAAACTGGTATGTAAACAGAGGACTAGAAGACTACTGGAAAATAAAAAAGCAACAAAACGAAAACTCAAAAATTATTAGTTAAAAAATAGAGGTTACAATTCACAATTTCAAAAACAAAAAGCACTAAAATAGTGGAAAAATAGGAAATTTTTAGAAGAAAAGTGATTGACAAACCTAAAAAAACGTGATAAAATAGCACTGTTCAAAAAAAGTGTTATTTTTTTTGAATCTCTACTCACAAAACCAAAAGTGGGTTAAAAATCCAAAGGGAGGTGAAATCAATGAATAAATACGAAAGTGTTATCATTGTAAATCCAAATTTAGACGAAGCAGGAGTAAAAGCATTAGAAGATAAATTTACAGGATTAATCAATGAAAATGGAAAAGTAGAATCAATCGACAAAATGGGAAAAAGAAAATTAGCTTATGAAATCAAAAAACAACAAGAAGGAATATACGAAGTAATCAATTTTGAATCAAAACCAGAAGCTATAGCAGAATTAGAAAGAATCTACAGAATAACAGATGATATAATGAAATATATCATAGTAAAAAAAGGATAATAGTCCAAAAAACAATTAAATAAAGAAAAGGGACCTTTATTTAAAGCAAAGAAAGGTGATAGAAAATGAACAAAGTAATATTAATGGGAAGATTAACAAGAGACCCAGAAGTAAGATACACACAAACAAACAACACACTAGTTGCATCTTTTAGTTTAGCAGTAAACAGAAGATTTGTAAGACAAGGAGAAGAAAGACAAGCAGACTTCATAAATATTGTAGCATGGAGCAAACTAGGAGAATTTTGCAGTAAATACTTTAAAAAAGGTCAACAAGTAGGAATCATCGGAAGAATCCAAACAAGAACATGGGACGATGATCAAGGTGTAAAACACTATGTAACAGAAGTAGTAGCAGAAGAAGCATATTTTGCAGACAGCAGAAGAGAAGGAAACGGAGATGCAGGAGTATTCGAAAACACTTTTGGAACAACAGCACCAGGAGCAATGGGCTCAGACTTTGAAGTAACATCTTCAACAGATGATTTACCATTCTAGTACTGAAAGGGGGAAATAAAAAATGGCAGACAAAAAACAAAATAGAAGAAACAACAAAAATTATGATGATGATTATAATCCAAGATTCAGAAAACAAAGAAAAAAGGTATGTGTATTATGCAGTGACAAAAATTTCGAATTAGACTACAAAAACGCAGACCAATTAAAGAAATTTGTTAATGATAAAGGAAAAATATTACCAAGAAGAACAACAGGAGCTTGCAGCAAACATCAAAGAGACATAACAACAGCAGTAAAAAGAGCAAGACACATAGCAATACTACCTTATGCACAAAACTAATTTTATTATTATAAAAAAAACCGTTGAAATATCAACGGTTTAAATTTTTTGTTCAGATAGCAAACAAAGCAAACTGCCTTGTCAGCTCATCAAGTAACTTTTTGTCTTTTGGCTTATACACATAAATGTGTATAATTTGCCCGTAATTTACATCATTTGAACGAAAAACGCTAAATGACGAATTCAAAGGAATATCCCGAGAACAAGAAATATTATACTCAGAAAGAATATAAGCATTCTTTTTTGGGAAACTACCCTTAATTAAGCCAATTTCTAATTTAAGTGACGGTCTATCCAAATCGCTGTAAAGGAAAGCGATAGAAAAATGATTATCACTGCTCACACTTATGTGCGAACGAACACCAGAAGCTAACATAGAATTGATGATATTTGCAAAATACGCAATCTCATCAAAAGGTTTCCTTAATTCAAATTTAACATCCAACAAAGGAGAAGAATTATTAAATTTGACAGGTGGAAACTTTGCCAGTTTACAGGTATTATCCGGTAAATCATTATACGAATCACAAATATAAATTGTAATAAATTTACCAGTAGAATCCGATTCGAAAAACAGAATAGATTTTGAAAAATCAACCGAAGAAACAAAATTTTCTGTTTCAAAATCAATTAAATCAACATCTCTGTTTAAGGTAACAGAAGGATATTTCCTGCATCTGTAAACATTAATAGTAATGTAATCAATATCTTTTGACTTTCCGATTTTCAATTCTGCATGGTTCCCTTTACCAGAAATCATCATTTTGTTAAACAAATAACAAATAGACTCTAACTCTGGAAAAGGAGACCGAAGATTAAAAGTTACTTTTTCTCTCATATAAAGAGCCTCCTTATAAATAATAAATTTCCCAACTGGGATTAAATATAGTATACCACAATTAACATAAATATACAACACACAAATACTTAGAAATCAATAAATGTTGCAAAAAAAAACAAAATATAGTAAAATATTAAATATAAAAAAAGAAAAAAACAAAAAAGAAATCAAAACTAATTCAAAAATCATAAAAAATATAAACATAAAATAAGGAGAAAAATAAAAATGAAAAAAATAGAAGAGATAACAAAAAAAATAGAAAAAGAAATAGAACCAGAATTTAAGAAAATAGAAAAAATATGCGAAAAAAATAGCATAAAAGTAATAAAAGCATTTCAAGAATGTAATTTACAAGAAATGCACTTACAAACATCAACAGGATACGGAATAGACGAACCAGGAAGAAATAAAATAGAAGAAATATATGCAAACATATTCAAAGCAGAAGACAGCTTAGTAAGAGCACAATTCATATCAGGAACACACGCACTAGCAATCACCCTATCAGCACTATTAAGACCAAATGACACAATGATAAGCATCACAGGAGCACCATATGACACACTACAAACAGTAATAGGATTAGGAGAAAATCCAAGTAAAAGTTCATTAAAACAATACGGAGTAAAATACGAACAAATAGAATTAGTAAATGATGAATTTAATGAAAAAGCAATACAACAAAGACTAAGCAACAAAGATGTAAAATTAATAGAAATACAAAGATCAAGAGGATATTCAACAAGAAAAAGCATAAATATAGACAAAATAGAAAAAATAATAAAGAAAATAAGAGAAGTAAATAATGAAGTAATAATAATGATAGACAACTGCTATGGAGAATTTGTAGAAGAAAAAGAACCAATAGAAGTAGGAGCAGACATAGCAGTAGGATCATTAATGAAAAATTTAGGAGCAGGAATAGCAACAAGTGGAGCATATATAGTAGGAAAAAAAGAATTAGTAGAACTATGCGCAGAAAGACTAACAGCACCAGGAATAGGAAAAGAAATAGGACCATCACTAAACCAAAACACAAACTTACTAAAAGGACTATTCTTTGCACCACAAGTAGTATCAAGTAGCTTAAAAACAGCAATATTTGCAAGCAAAATATTAGAAGAATTAGGATATAATGTAGAACCAAAATATAACGAAAAAAGAGCAGATATAGTACAAACAATACACTTAGGAAGCAAAGAAAAATTAATAAAATTTTGCCAAGGAATACAAAAAGGATCACCAATAGACAGCAACGTAATCCCAGAACCAGGAGAAATGGGAGGATATGAAGACAAAGTAATAATGGCAGCAGGAACATTCACAGAAGGATCAACAATAGAACTAAGTTGCGATGGACCAATTAGAGAACCATATATAGCATATATGCAAGGAGGGCTAACTTATGAATATGGTAAATATGGAATATTAAAAGCAATAGAAGAAATGGAAAACAATAAATAAAACAAAAGAATGGAAACAGAAAAAATAAAAAAAGTAAAAAGGAATGATAAAAGTTGAAAACAGTAATAATAGGTGGAGGACCAGCAGGAATGATGTCTGCAATAAGTGCAGCAGAAAATAGAAGCCCAAAAGACGAAGTAATAATTGTAGAAAAAATGAACATGCTAGGAAAAAAACTACTAATAACAGGAAAAGGAAGATGTAATATAACATCATCTTTAGAAATGGAAGACTTCATAAAAAATACACCAGGAAATGGAATGTTCTTATATAGCAGTTTTCAACAATTTACAAACAAAGATATAATAAACTTTCTAAAAAAACAAGGACTAGAAGTAAAAGAAGAAAGAGGAAGCAGAATATTCCCAATAACAGATAAATCAACAGACGTATTAAACTGTTTTATAAATAGATTAAAAGAATTAAAAGTAAAAATATATTTGAATGAAAATGTCGAACAAATAATAACACAAAAAACAGAAGAAGAACAAAAAGTAATAGGAATAAAAACAAACAAAAGAAAAATAGAAGCAGACAAAGTAATACTAGCAACAGGAGGAAAAAGCTATCCACTAACAGGCTCAACAGGAGAAGGATACAAAATGGCAAAAGAGCTAGGACACACAATAACAGAAATAAAACCATCACTAGTACCATTAGAAACATATGAAGTAGAAAAAGAATTACAAGGGCTATCATTAAAAAATGTAAAAATTCAATTAAAAGATACATCAAAAAAACGCATAATATATGAAGACTTTGGAGAAATGATATTTACACACTTCGGAGTATCAGGACCAACAATATTAAGTAGTTCAGCACATCTAGTAAGATATAAAAATATAGAAAATCTTTTTAAAGAAAGAAAAATAATATTAAAAATAGATTTAAAACCAGCACTATCAGAAGAAAAATTAAACGACAGAATACTAAGAGACTTTGAAGAAGAAAAAAACAAGCAATTCAAAAACAGCCTAAACAAACTATTACCACAAAAAATGATAAATTCAGTAATAAAAAAGAGTAAAATAGATCCACAAAAACAAGTAAACACAATAACAAAACAAGAAAGAACAAGACTAATAGAAGTATTAAAAGGATTTGAATTAGAAATAAAGAAATTCAGACCAATAGAAGAAGCAATAATAACAAGTGGAGGAATAAAAATAAAAGAAATAAATCCAAAAACAATGGAATCAAAAAAAGTAAAAGGACTATATTTTGCAGGAGAAATAATAGATGTAGACAGTTACACAGGAGGATTCAATTTGCAAATAGCATATTCAACTGGATATGTAGCCGGAAAAACAAAAATCTAGCTATAAGTAAAAGGGAGGATAAATGGAAAATTTTATCACAATAAAAGAAAATGTAATAGCAGAAATCACAGAAAAAAAATCAAAATTCATAGCAAATCTAATAAAAGTAGAAAACAAGCAAGACGCAGAAGAAAAAATCAATAAAATAAAAAAAACATACCATGACGCAAGACATAATTGTGTAGCATACCGAATAATAGAAGAAAACAAGATTATAGAAAAATCAAGTGACGATGGAGAACCATCAGGAACAGCAGGAGGACCAATGCTAAACATACTACAAAAAAATAACTTATGCAATATATTAGTAATAGTAACAAGATATTTTGGAGGAATATTATTAGGAACAGGAGGACTAGTAAGAGCATATTCAGAAACAACCCAAAAAGCCATAGAAAACGCACAAAAAATAGAAATGATATTAGGAACAGAAATGGAAGCAAAAGTAGAATACAGTGAATACGAAAAATTTAAATATTATTGCCAAAAAAATCAAATAAAAATAGAAAAAGTAGAATATAATGAAAAAATAAATTGTAAAATAGCATTAGAAAACAAAGTAAAAGACAAAATAATAAAAGATTATGAAACAAAAAAAATAAATTTAGAAGAATTAAATGAAATAAATAAAAAAATTATAGAAAAAAGTATAATAAAATGACATTTTTATAAAAAAAAATGGAAAATAATTCCAATATGCTTGCAATTCCAAAAAATAACATATATAATTCAAATATAAGATTTACAAAGTAAAAAAGTACAAAAAAGTACCAAAGAACGAAGTAAAAAACTTATAGAAAATAGGAGGGTGTAAGCATGAAAGAGAAAATAACGGTATTAATAGCAGACGACAATAAAGATTTTAGCCAAACTCTTGCAGGATACTTAGAAAAGCAAGAAGATATGGAGGTTATAGGAATGGCAAAGGATGGCGCAGAGGCAGTAGAAATGATAGCAAACACAATACCAGATATAGCATTAATAGATATCATTATGCCACACTTAGATGGCATAGGAGTATTAGAGAAAATAGGAAAATTAAATCTACCAAAAAGACCAACATGTATAATGCTTTCAGCTGTTGGTCAAGATAAAATAACACAAAGAGCAATTTTACTAGGAGCAGAATACTATGTAGTAAAACCATTTGACATAGAGGTACTAATAAAAAGAATAAGACAAATAAAAAATTATGTACCAACTAACAACAGCAACAGTTTCATAGCAAGAGAAAACAAACAATACATAGAAATACCAGAAGAAAAAAAGAGAGAAAAGAAAAATTTAGAAGCACTAGTAACAAACATTATACACGAAGTAGGAGTACCAGCACACATAAAAGGATATCAATATTTAAGAGAAGCCATAATAATGGTAGTAAACGACATAGATGTAATAAATCAAATAACAAAAAGTTTATATCCAGAAATAGCAAGTAAATATTGTACAACTCCAAGCCGTGTAGAAAGAGCAATACGCCATGCAATAGAAGTAGCATGGGGAAGAGGCCAACAAGAAGCAGTAGAAAACATATTTGGATACACAATATCAGCAAGCAAAGGAAAGCCAACTAATTCAGAATTTATAGCAATGATTGCAGACAAATTACGCTTAGAATTAAAAACAGCATAAAACAATACAAAACAGCATGAAAGCCTTGCAAGAAGCGGTTCAAGCAAACTTACAAAAATAGTTATAAACCTAAAAGGTACTAAAAATATATAAAAAATCTGCCACTATAGCAATAAATATATTTAAAATAAACCTATAAACTTTTCTTATTTATTGGTTCATGTTTTGATTATTAAAAATATGAATTTTAAATAGGAGGAGTTTTTTATTATGGAAAAAATTGAATATTTATTATAGTGTTAAAAACATTTTAGTTATTTGTATTTTAGAAAAAAGTATGCTAATATAGTGGCAACCTTTTCAAAGTCAGAAAGGTAAGTCTTTTACTAAAGGACGGAAAGGGGGCAAATGAGATGACGCAAGCCGAACTTATTCGAGATTTGATTGAAAAACTATTAGCAGAAAGAGATAAAAATAACGAACTTCAATCAAAACTTGAAGAATACAAAAAGAGTAAAGACTAATTGTTGTCATACATAGTCGAGTGGGGAAATTTGTTACAGGGTTTCCTCGCTTTTTTTGAGCATAAAAAAAGTAGATGTAGTTACAGATACATCTACAGCAAACAATATACACAAGCCGAACCAGAGTACATTGTTTAATGTACTTATATGATAGCATTTTTTTTTTTATTTGTCAAACATAATTTGAAAAAAAGTATGTGCAGTTACGATACACATACTATCAAATAATAGACACAACCAAAGCTAAATATATATTATAACAATCATAATGATATGTCAATCAATATTCGAAAATTTGACAATTTGAAATAAAAAATATATAATAAAGTTATGTAAAGAACCTAAAGGCTCTTACCAAAAAGCAAAAGAGAGGAAAAAGCACTATGGAAAACAACAATGTTCATAAGATGATGATAAAGAAAGAGAGGTACATTCAGTTCCGCTCTGACGTAGAAGCAGCTAAGAGAAAACTGCAAGGTGCCTCAACAAGTGAAGATATTGACGAAGCCATCATAGAATTAGCTAGTCTTATGAAACAGTCTTTTGAAGACAGTTTGTTAGACGAGATGATTGTATGGATAGCAGATGCGAGATTGAAAGCATGTAACTTACGTATGCATGATTACACCCGTAAAGAAATGGTAAAGTTACTTGAGGATATGCTTAAAAGTTTAGATTCAATTATTGAAGCTGCTAACAAAAATACAAGAAATTTCCAAGATTGAAGACATCATCAAGAAGAATTTTAGCTAATATAGCCGAAATCTAGTAATCCTCGAAGGGAGTGAAAATAATTTCACTCCCTTTTTCCATAATATAGTAAAGTTCTTTGAAAATTGCTATATATAAAAAAATACACAGAAATTTGCAAAGCAAAATTCACACACAAATAAAGACGAGGATTTTAAAATGTCTAAATAAGTACAATGTTATTAATATCCGCTTTTGTTCTATAAAAAATAAAACACAAAAAATACAAAAAACAAAAAAATGAACAAATTCAAATAAATTTATTTATCATAATATGTTAAAAAAATAAATAATATTACAACAATAGAAAATTTAACTTGTATAAACCTGAAAAAAATGGAAATAATAAAAATATATTAATCAAAGGGAGGAAAAAAATATGGAAACAAGCAACCTAAAAAACACAGTTATATTAAAAAGTATACCATCAAACATAATAGAAGAAGCAATAATTGTATTAAAGAAAAACATAAAAATAAAAGAATTTGAATTGCAAAACAAAAGAAAAACAGAAAGCACGACAGAAAAAAAAGAACAAAACCAAGATTATATAATAAAAGAAGCAGAAATGATAATAAATAACTACTGCAATAAAATAGAAAACAACCAAAAAAAAGAAAAAATACTAAAATCAATACAAAAGAAAAATAAAAGAATGAAAAAATATTTACTAATATTAATGATAATATCAATAATAGAAATGATAATAATAGTTTTAAAATAAAACAAGCTATCATAAAAACAAAAAACACCGAATACATTTTAAAAAAGAACTAGTTTAAAAGAACAAAGCTCACATAACTAGTTATACCTTTAAGCAAAGCGAAAAAAGGAACAAATTTTAAAATGAAACAAGGAGGTGTTTTTTTAATGGAAAAAACAATGTCAGTAGAAGAAAAAATAAAAAGAGCAGAAGAAATATATAATAGAAGAAAAGGAATAAACATAGAAGAAAACAGAACAGAAAAATTACACGTAAATGAACCAACAAAAGATGTAAAACTATTAAAAAAACTTATTATACAAATAATAATTTGTGGAATAATATATGGAACATTCTATATTATACAAAACAATAAATTCATATTTTCAGAAGAGTTTTTAAACAAATCAAAAGAAATATTATCAGAAGACACAAACTTTGTAGAAATATACCAAAACATAAAAAACACAATACAATCATTTAATCAAGGAATAATAAACCAAACACAAAACAATAATAACCAACAAGAAAATCAAGAACAAAACAACAAAGAAACAGAAAATTCAGAAGGAAACACAGAAACAAAACAAGAAGAAAGAAGCAAAGAACAAGAAGGAATAGGAGGAGCAACAGAAGAACAAACACCAAACCAATCACAAGAAAAAACTTCAAGCCAAACAGAAGAGCAAAAGCAAGAACAAATATCAAGTCAAACAAAAGAAGTAACACAAGAAGAACAAGATATAAATAATATAAAAAACACAACACAATTTATAAAACCAATAGAAGGAAAAATAAGTTCAACTTATGGATACAGAGGAGCAGCAACAGGAACAGTCCCGAAAAACCACACAGGAACAGATATTGCATCAAACACAGGAACAAAAATAAAATCAGCAACAGAAGGAGAAGTAGTATTAGCATCAGAAGAAGGAGACTACGGAAAACACTTAAAAATCATAATAGGAGAAGTAGCAATAATATATGCACATTGCAACCAATTATATGTAAAACAAGGAGACCACGTAACACAAGGACAAGAAATAGCAGAAGTAGGATCTACAGGAAATTCAACAGGACCACACTTACATTTTGAAATAAGATATCAAGAAAGAACAGTAGATCCACAAAAGATATTAGAAATTTAATTACGAAAAGAGAAATGAATATGAAATTTAAAATAGATTTAAAAATTTTTTTAATAACATTCTTATTTTTTATGACAAGTCAAATAAAAATATACATAACAATGATGATATGTGCAATTTTACACGAATTAGGACATCTAATAATGGGAATTATACTAGGAATGAAACCAGAAAAACTAGAAATAATACCAATAGGAATCAGAATAACATTTAAACTAAACATCAAAGACATAAACAAAAAAGTAAAAAAAGCAAACAAACTAGAAATAAAAAAGATTTTAATAGCAATAGCAGGACCAGCAATAAATATATTACTAATAATTATATCAGCAACAACAAAAATAAACATAATAGCAAAAATAAATTTTATATATGCAAATTTACTATTAGCAATAATAAATTTAGTACCAATATATCCACTAGACGGAGGAAGAATTTTAAAAGGAATAATAACAATTTTCAAAGGAAAACAAAAAGGAGAACAAACCATAAACATAATATCAATAATATCAACAATAATAACAACAATAATAGGAACAATAGCAGTAATCAACAACAAAAACATAGCAATAATATTTTTTATAATATATATATGGGCAATAGTAATAAAAGAAAATAAAAAATACAAAAATAGAAAAATAATATACGAATTATTAGAAAAAAACTATTGAAAAAACAGGAAAAAAATAGTAAACTATAATATATCAAAAAAGAGTACAAAAGTTACAAAAGAATAATTTTTAACTTAACCTGTGCCTTTGGAAAGGAAAGTGATAAAATGAAAAAAAACATAAGAAGTGAAAGAGGTATAACATTAACAGTACTAGTAATAACAGTAGTAGTATTATCAATACTAAGTTTTACAATAATAATAAACATGAAAACAAGAACAAACATTTCAAAATTATCACAATTAAAATCAGACATAAGTACATTAGAAGAAAAAGTATCAAATTTTTATAACAAATATGGAGAAATCCCAGCAGACATAGAATACACTAACACAAGTAGTTTAGAACCAATAATGAACAACAAAGAAAAAACAAGTGAAAGTAAATTTTATGTAATAGATTTACAAGCAATGAAAGGAATAAGTCTAAACTATGGAAGAGACTATGAAAATGTAAAAAACACAAATACACAAAAAGCAAATGAATATACAGACATATATGTAATAAACAACATTACACACAATATATTTTACATAAAAGGAATATCAACAGAAGAAAATGAAATATATTACACAAATTACAAAGAACCAAAAGATATACCAATAATATAGAAAAAATAACAGTTAAGTAAGAACCAAAAGAAGCATATCAAAAAGGATATACCAAAAAGAGAAAATAAGTAAAAATTATGTAAAACATTGACTTTTTAGCAAAATCGTTATATTATATATAAGATAAAAAAAGCATGATAAATCCTAAGGAGGAAAGTTATGGGAGAAGTAATCGTAATAACATCAGGTAAAGGTGGAGTAGGAAAAACAACAACAACCGCAAATTTAGGAGCAAGTCTAGCAGTAGAAGGAAAAAAAGTAGCACTAATAGACACAGACATAGGACTAAGAAACTTAGATGTTGTAATGGGGTTAGAAAACAGAATAGTATATGACATAGTAGATGTAGTAGAAGAAAAATGTAAACTAAGACAAGCCCTAATAAAAGATAAAAGATTTAAAGAATTATACCTATTACCAGCTGCCCAAACAAGAGACAAGAGCGCTGTAAACGAAGAACAAATGAAAGAATTAACAAACAAACTAAAAGAAGAATTTGACTATATCTTAATAGACTGCCCAGCAGGAATAGAACAAGGATTTAAAAATGCAATTGCAGGAGCAGACAGGGCAATAGTAGTAACAACAGCAGAAATATCAGCAATAAGAGACGCAGACAGAATAATAGGATTATTAGAATCATCAGAAATCAAAAATCCAGAACTAGTAATAAACAAAATAAGACCAAGTATGGTAAAAAGAGGAGAAATGATGGATGTTGACGACATAGTGGACTTGCTATCTATAGACTTAATAGGAGTTGTACCAGATGACGAATACATAATAACACAAACAAACAAAGGAGAACCAGTAATACAAAACAGAAAAGCACCATCAGGAAAAGCATATATGGAAATAGCCAAAAGAGTATTAGGAGAAAAAATAGAAGTAACAATACCTAAAGAAGAAAAAGGTCTATTTGCCATGCTAAAAAAACTATTTAGAAAATAACAGATACATAAGTGGAGGGAGTAAAAAAGAATGTTTGAAAACATAATAAAATTCTTTAAAAATATAGGAAAAAAAGAAGAAAAAAACAACGAAACAGAAAACTCAAAAGATGCAGCAAAAGAAAGATTACATTTAGTACTAATGCAAGACAGAGCAAATGTATCTGCTGACTTCCTAGAATTAATGAAACAAGAAATAATAGAAGTAATAAAAAAATACATAGATGTAGACGAAGGTGCAATAGATGTAAGGCTAACAAACAAAGAAAACGAAGACGGAACAAACGGAGCACCAGCACTATATGCAAACATTCCAATAAAAAACATAAAAAACGAAGCAAGAAAAGTAGACAAAAAAGAGCTAGAAAAAAATAAAAACGAGCAAAAAGCTGAAATAGAAGAACAACAAGAAAATGCACAAAATAACCCAGAGCAAGAACAAAAAGAACAAAAGGAACCAAAAGAGCAACAAGAAGAAACAAAACTAGAAGAAGAAAAACAAGAAAACAAAGAAAGTGAAGAAAAAGAAGAAGCAAAAAAATAATCATAAGAAAAAATAGAAAAGCATAAGTCAATAAAAAAGAGGTAACCATGAGAAAAAGAGAATTAAAAAATGTAGAATGGGGAATTCTAATAATAGCTGTAATACTAACAATAATAGGACTAATAGCATTATTCTCTGCAACACAAAACACAGAATACGACGAATTTAAAAAACAAATAGTATGGTTTATAGTCAGTCTAATAATAATGCTAATATTCATGTTGGTAGACTATGACACACTTGTTAGAATATCGCCATTTTTTTATGGAGGATTTATCATTCTATTAATAGCAGTTCTATTTACAAAGCCAATAAATGGAGCAACAAGCTGGTTTAACATAGGAAGTTTTTCATTTCAACCAGCAGAATTTGCAAAAATATTTGTAGTATTATTTTTATCTATGATAATAACAAGAATACAAATAAATGGAAAACAAGAAATAAACAAACCACTAAAACTATTAATAATATTCGCAGCACTAGGAGTACCATTATTATTAATAATAAAACAACCAGACTATGGAACAGCAATGGCATTTATAGTAGCAACAGTATTAATGCTATTTGCAGCAGGAATAGACAAAAAATATATAATAGCAGTAATATTACTCGCAGCAGTAGCAATACCACTACTATACAACTTTGTATTACCAGAACATGCAAAAAAAAGAATAGATATATTTTTAAACCCAGAATCTGATCCAAGAGGAGCAGGATATAACATAATACAATCAAAACTAGCAATAGGAGCAGGCGGATTAACAGGAATGGGGCTACTAAAAGGAAATCAAACACAACTAGGATTCTTATATCCAAAAACAACAGACTTCATATTCTCTGTAATAGGAGAAGAAATGGGATTCATAGTAGCAGGAACAATAATAATATTATATGTAATATTCATAACAAAAATAATATATATAGCCAAAACAGCCAAAGACAGCGCAGGAACACTAATAGCATCAGGAATAGCAGGAATTTTCATATTCCACATGATAGAAAACATAGGAATGGTAATGGGGCTATTACCAATAACAGGAGTACCACTACCATTTATAAGTTACGGTGGAAGTTCAATGATAACAAATTATATAATGATAGGAATATTATTAAACATCAGCGGAAAAAGACAAAAAACAATATTTGTACAATGATGTTTTTGGGGACGGGGCAAAAAAACACTCCGTCCCCAAAACACTCTGTCCCAAAAACATATCAAAAGGAGAAAAAAGATGTACTATAAAAAAATAAAAATAGGAAACTATGAAATAGAAAACAACATATTTTTAGCACCAATGGCAGGAATAACAGACAAACCATATAGAATGATATGCAAAGAAATGGGAGCAGGATTAGTATACACAGAAATGATAAGCAGTAGAGCAATATATCATGACGACACAAAAACAAAACTACTAATGGACACAGAAGGAGAAAAAAGGCCAATTGCATACCAAATATTTGGAAGTGAAGAAGAATCAATGGCATTTGCCGCAAAATATTTAGCAAACAAAGCAGATATAATAGACATAAATATGGGATGCCCAGCACCAAAAGTAGTAAAAAATGGAGACGGAAGCAAACTAATGCTAGACATAAAAAAAGCAGAAAAAATAATAGAAGCAGTAGTAAAAAACACAAGCAAACCAGTAACAATAAAAATAAGAAAAGGATGGGATCACAATAACATAGTAGCAGTAGAATTTGCACAAATGGCAGAAAGCAAAGGAATATCAGCAATAACAATACACGGAAGAACAAGAACAGACTTCTATACAGGAAAAGCAGACCTAGAAATAATAAAAAAAGTAAAAGAAGCGGTAAAAATACCAGTAATAGGAAATGGAGACATAGTAGACGAAGAAACAGCACATGAAATGTTTGAAAAAACAGGTGTAGACGGAATAATGATAGGAAGAGGAACATTTGGAAACCCATGGATATTTAAAAAAGTATCACATTATTTACAAACAGGTGAAAAACTACCAGAAACAACATTAGAAGAAAAACTAAAAATATTAAACAAACATATAGAACTAGAAGTAAAAAGTAAACCAGAAATAGTAGCAATCAGAGAACTACGAAAACCAATATCTTGGTATACAAAAGGATTAAAAGACTCAAGTGAATTTAGAGACAAAATAAACAAAATAGACGAATTACCACAACTAAAAGAAGAAATAGAAAAATATTTCAAATACTTAGAAAAAGAAGAGAAAAAATCAGGAACAAATTATTAAGTATAAGAAGTTATTAATTAGAATAATACAAAATCAAAAAAGCATTTGCACTTATAAGCTAAATAAGTGCAAATGCTTTTTTAAGTAATAATAATTACGTTCATATTTGTTCGTGCATAAAAAGAAAACAAAAGAATAAAATTAAGAAAAGGAAAACACAAAAAAACTCAAAATAAAACGAAAGGAATGATAAAAAATTGAACAAAAAAGAATATAAAAAACTAACCAAAGAACCACAAAATAACAAGAAAAAAATAATAATAATTGCAATAATAATTATAATTTTAACAATAATAATTGTACAAATATTTATAAAAAAACCGATTAAAAATAACAAAATAGGAAATAATAGTAGTAGTCAAGAAATAATAGAAAACCTTATAAACATTAGCTCATATGAAGCAGAAATAGAAATGACAGTATACAGCAACAAAAACGAAAACAAATACAAAATAAAGCAAAAATACGAAAAAGAAGGAGACAAAGAAAAAAGTAGTCAAGAAATAATAGAACCAAATAATATAGCAGGAATAAAAATAGTACAAGAAGAAAATAAACTAACACTAGAAAACAGTAAACTAAGCATAACAAACATAATAGAAAACTACAAATATATAACAGACAGTTGCATAGACTTAAGCAGTTTTATAAAAGAATATAAAAAAAGTGAAACAAAAAATGAAGAAGAAAAAGACGACAACATAATAATAAATATAACAGTACCAAATGCAAACCCATACATAAAAAATAGAACATTAGTAATAGACAAAAAAACAGGAAATCCAATAAAAATGGAATGCAAATCTGAGAACAAAAAAGAAACAGTTTACATATTATATAATGAGGTAAAGCTAAAAAATTAAGAAGAAACACATACAAAAAAGTAACTACTTTTACTAAATATTAATAAAAAAACTAATAAATAATATCAATAAATATAGTATTAATAAAACTTTACTTCGAGCTAATAATACAAACATATATAGAAATAAACTTGACAATATAAGAACTTAGGAGTGAATAAAATGACAATAAAAAGAGGAGATATGTTTTATGCAGACTTAAGTCCAGTAGTAGGCTCAGAACAAGGAGGAATAAGACCAGTAGTAATAATACAAAATGATTTAGGAAACAAGTATAGTCCAACAGTTATTGCAGCAGCAATAACATCACAAACCAGTAAGACAAAACTCCCGACACATATAGATGTAGATTGCAAAACATGTGGATTAAAAAGCGATTCAGTAATCTTAGCAGAGCAAATTAGAACAATAGACAAAAGTAGACTAAAAGAAAAAATAGGCCATATCGAAGACGAAAAGGTAATAAACCAAATAAACAATGCACTAGGAGTAAGTTTCGGGCTAGAATAACCCACAACAATAAATAAAAAATTAATATATAGTACGAAAAAATAAGTGGACTAAAAACATTTTTATAATAAATGTTTTTAAGATCCACTTTTATATTATTAAACACGTAATTTCTTAATCTTCTTAATTTCATCTTGCAAATGAGCAATATGAGCCTTTTTATTATCATAAGCAATCACATATTCAGAAAGCACATTCTCAAAATTCTCAGGATTTTCCTCAGGAGCCAAATAAGATTTAACACCCTCAAAATAATATTGTCTTTTTTTATCATTAGAAGCCTTTAACATCTTATCATTATAATCCTTAGCAATTTTCAATCTTTTAATAGTACTTTCCAAATTAGACAAATAATCCAAAGAACAGCTAATCTCATAATTAATATCTTCAATAACAACAGAAATTAAAGCCTTAACAATAATAGGATTATCCTTTCCAAGTTTAGCATTTTCACTCAAATGCTTAACAGCAACAGAAGAATCAACATTAGAAAAAGGTTTAGTATTATCAATCAAAATTTTAATGGTATCAGTAATACCAATATGACTTTTATACTGCCTTTTACTAACAATAGCATCATATTCATCAGCAACCCTAATAATTTGCCCCTCATAAGGAATATCCTTTTTAGTCAAGCCTTGAGGATAACCAGTACCGTTTAAAGCCTCATGATGATAAAGAGGACCAGCAGCATAAGGACGCAACTTCAAATCATTCATGCAAATCTTATAACCAATAGTAGTATGAGTTTTCATAACATCAAACTCCTCATCAGTAAGTTTAGAAGGCTTTTGCAAAATAGATTGAGGAATAAACTGTTTACCAATATCATGCAAATAAGCACAAATAGTACAATACTCCGTAAAACCTTTAGTACAATGCAATCTCTCACACAAACGGCAAGTCAAATTTGCAACATGCTCACAATGCTTTCTAGTAAAAACATCTAAACTACCTAATATATTTAATTGATATTGCATTGTTTTATCCAAATTATATGATTTCAATGCTGTCGGAGAATAAAAATCAAAAACATTTTCCTTAATATTCATATAAAAACAATCCTTTCCACATTTATAAAAGAATAAATTAATAAAACTATAATAACATTAAAATATTAAAAGTGCAACAAAATTTATTGAAAAACACAGTAAAATATGATAAAATTAAACACAATTAACAGTTGAACAATAAAATTGAAAAGAGGGATTAAAATGTATAGAACAAAAACATGTGGAGAACTAAACATCAACAATGCAGGAGAAAAAGTAGAACTAGCAGGTTGGATACAAAAAAAGAGAAACCTAGGAGGAATGGAATTTATAGATTTAAGAGACGAATTTGGAATAACACAAATAATAATAAACGACGAAAAATTACAAGAGCAAGCAAAAGAATTCACAACAGAAAGCTGTATACATGTAGAAGGAAAAGTAGTAGAAAGAAGTAACAAAAACAAAAACATAAAAACAGGAGAAATAGAAGTAATAGCAGAAAAAATAGAAGTACTAGGAAAATGCAAAAACATATTACCATTTGAAGTAAACACAAATCAAGAAGTAAGAGAAGACCTAAGACTAGAATATAGATTTTTAGACTTAAGAAACGAAAAATTACACAACAACATATTATTACGTTCAAAAATACTAAAAACACTAAGAGACAAAATGGACGAACTAAAATTCACAGAAATACAAACACCAATACTAGCAAACTCATCACCAGAAGGAGCAAGAGACTACTTAGTACCAAGTAGACTAAATCCAGGAGAATTTTATGCATTACCACAAGCACCACAACAATTCAAACAACTACTAATGGTAAGCGGATTCAATAAATATTATCAAATAGCACCATGTTTTAGAGACGAAGACCCAAGAGCAGACAGAGCACCAGGAGAATTTTACCAATTAGACTTTGAAATGAGTTTTGCAACACAAGAAGATGTCTTCAAAGTAATAGAAGAAGTAGTACCATACACATTCAAAAAATTCACAAACTGGAAAGTAGACGAAGGACCATTTATAAGAATACCATACAAAGAAGCAATGGAAAAATACGGAATAGACAAGCCAGACTTAAGAAACCCACTAATAATACAAGATGGAACAAAATTATTTAAAAACTCAGACTTTAAAGCATTTAAAGAAAAAACAATAAAAATAATAGTAGTACCAGAAGGAGCAAAACAAGGAAGAAAATTCTTTGACAAAATGGAAGAATACGCAAAAACAAACGAAGTAGGAGCACAAGGACTAGCATGGACAAAACTTGAAGAAAATGGAGAAGTAGCAGGAGGAATAGCAAAATTCATAACAGAAGACATCAAAAAACAATTAGAAAATGAATACAAAGCAGAAAAAGGTTCAGCAATATTCTTTATAGCAGACGAATATACAAAAGCACAAAAAATAGCAGGACTAGTAAGAATAGAATTAGGAAAAAGATTAGAGCTAATAGAACAAAACGTATACAAATTCTGTTTTATAGTAGACTTTCCAATGTATGAGCTATCAGACGAAGGAACAATTGACTTCTGCCATAACCCATTCTCTATGCCACAAGGAGGACTAGAAGCACTAAAAACACAAGATCCATTAGACATATTAGCATACCAATATGACTTAGTATGCAACGGATATGAAATGGCATCAGGAGCAGTCAGAAATCACGACCCAGAAATAATGGTAAAAGCATTTGAAATAGCAGGATACACAGAAGAAGATGTAAAAAACAGATTTGGAGCATTATACAACGCATTCCAATACGGAACACCACCACACGCAGGAGCAGCACCAGGAGTAGACAGAATGGTAATGCTAATAGCAGACTCACAAAACATAAGAGAAATAATAGCATTCCCAAAAAACAAAAGAGCAAGAGACCTATTAATGAGAGCACCATCAGTAGTAACAGAACAACAACTAAAAGATGTACATATAAAACTAGTAGATTAAAAAATAACAAAAGCAAAACATAAAACCACCAACCAAAAGTAAAATTTATAAAAAACAGAAAATCAACAGAAAGAATTGACATAATAACACTGCAATGATATAATAATAAAGTAAAAATTTATAAATCATTTAATGTTATGGAGGATTTAAAAATGGAAAGACGGAATAATGAAAAAGTAGAAACAACAGCAAACGAGGCAATTGGAATATTAGAAACACTTACAGAAGTGCCAACAAAGCCAGAAGATGTAGTACCATTAAACATTGAAAAAGCATTAGCTTCATATACAGAAGCAGAGCGCAAAGAAATCATGGACCTTGCAAATCAAATCGACGTAAGAAAAGTCGATAACCTGATGAATTATGCATCAAACGTATTATTAGGAACATTTGATGCATGTGGAGAATTCCTTAAAAATGAAAAAGGATCAGCAGCTGACCAGGAAGTCATCAAAAAGGTAATTGAGCTGTCACAAAAAGCAGGTGACAGCAATGAAGACTTTAACTTAGCGCTTAAAGAGCCATCACTTTTTCAAAAGTTCCTATTAAAATTAAGCAAAGGAGCAAGAAAAGAAAGAATGGAAAAAATTCAGGAAAGTGCTGTAACAAATTATCAGTTACTCACAGAATTGAAGAAATCCTGTGAATCCTGGATCGAAATGCTTGTAGAAGCAATGGGAGAGATCAGTATCTCTGGCAAAAATGATGTAGAACAGGCAATACTGTTAGAAAAATATATCATTGCAGGAAAAATTGCTGAAAAAAGAATCAGAGAAGAAATCTCCGAAATTCAGCAGAATGCACAGGAAACCGGACTGCAGAAATATGAACAGGAATATGCTATTGTAAAAGAGGGATACGACATTTTTGAAATTACAATGGCAAATCTGGAAAAATCCAGAGTAATGTACAGACTAAGTATTGGACAGCTTGCATTAATCAAAAAAAGCAACAGAAATGTCCAGATTGCAATCAGGACTCAAGTAAACAATAGCATGGCATTAATGGCACAGCAGTTAAGAAATGCTGTACTAAACGCCAAAACCAAAGAAGTTTTGGAAGGACAGAAAGCCATGACAAGACTTAATGATGAACTGATAAAAGAAATTTCTACAAGTATCGGAATGACAGCAGAAGATACAGAAAAGATTTTGTATACAACATTCTACAATACCGATGCAGCCAAAAAAGCTGTAGAAACAGTAATTAACAGTTGCAACGAAATCCAGAAAGTAGCAGAAGAAATGCTGCCAAAAATGAAAGCCGAAACCGAAGAAATCAACAAACTGATCGAACAGTTAGAGCCAGCTGTAACGAAAATTGCAACCAACAAAGAAACAACAGCAACATTAAATGAAAAGCCTGCCTCAAGTGGAGCAGGTAGTAATACAGGACTTAAGTTCTAAAAAGCCAAAAAAGCCAAACTCGAAAGAGTGAGGCTTTTTTGGTTCATATTAGAAAAGTTTGCAATTTTTCTAATATATAAAACTACAATAAACAAAAAAATTTAAAGACAAAAAACAAAGATTACAAAAATAGCTATTTACTACATAAAATAAAGAAAAAAACTTGAATTTTACATAAGAATATGATATTATGTATACATAACGCAAAATGCAAATACATTAAAGAAAGGAGACTGATTATGATTATAAGCAGTCAAGGTTTTGGACATTTTGTAAAAGGGATTAACAATCAAGATTTTGGGATTGAAAGCAGCCGGGCAATATTAATTTTAGACGGATGCAGCGGAGCCCCTTATGCAGAAGTTGGAACAAAAATGTTCGCACAAATATTAAAAACAAAGGAGGGATGGGATAACGTCGAAAAATTTGAGGACAAAGTCAAAGAAACATTTGACGAAATTGTCCAAATGTTTAAACCATATTATAAAGAAGAAAAAGATATGAAACAGTTCATGATGGACAACATGTTATTTACAATAATAGCACTGTTCAAAGAAAAAGAACAATTTATCGTAAAATTATTCGGAGACGGCTATATGATAACTGAAAACGCAAATGGCAGAATCAGTTATTTAAAATGCTACTATGGAAAAGAACCGCCATATTACGCATATAACTATATCCATAAAGGATATCAAAAAACCATCAAAACATTTACTTTTAACAAAAAAATTTTTCCTCAAGTCGTAATAGCAACAGACGGAGTAGCACCATTTGAAAAAGGAATGTTAAAAAATCAAGACAAAAATATCATAGAATGTAAGGAAAATCTGTTAAAAATGGCTATACAAAGTGAAAGAAAATCTTTTTTTGATGATATAACAATAGGAGGATTCACAAAAGAATCAAAACCATCAGAAAACAAGACAGAAGAACCAGTAATTTTAACAGAAAAAACTTCAGCAGAAAAACTTGAAATTTTAACAGGAGAACCTAAATACTTAGAAGAAGCAACAGAAAATTTAACAGAAGAATCTGAGGATTTAGCAGAAAAAATTAGCAAAATGGTAAAAGAAAATGACGAAAGGAAAACAGAATAATGAAAATAAAATTCAAAAAAAGAGTAAAAGTAAATTTAGGTGGAATATTTAATTTAAAAACAAAAAATATCCCACAGGTTGAAAAGAAAGAAGAGCCAACAACAGTAACAATACCCGCAAACGAAGATAAAGGGATTAAAATCAAAGATATAAGAAGTGGAGATAAAGAAATTACAATCAAAGATGCAGAAAACGCTAAAAAAGATAAAGCAATTCCAAAAGGTACAGTAATACCAACGTTACAAATACCAAGATTAGAAAGCAAAAAGGTCACGATTATGTTATTAGAAAACACACCATTTATGAAACAGCTCAAAATAGAGCGGATTGCAACAAACATATCAAGTGACCCAGATCAAATTGTAACAATTGTAAGATATGGAGAAAATATAGAAACAATAAATTATAATCAAGGAGACAGCATTGCTTTCGATGGAAAGGAGTCAGAAAAAATATTATTCTATGATTCTTTAGTAGAAGTAAGTGAACTTGTCAAAAGATTATACACTGAACAAAAAATGTTCAGAATAATCAGTGTAGAATTAATATGTATAGGTAACTGTGAAGATAAAAAATCAAAAAAATCCAAAGAAACTGCAATAAAAGAACTTAATGAAATTATTCAAAAATATGATATAAAAAACAAATATTATTGCTTATCAGAAAAAGAATATCTTGAAGCAGCAGAAATAGGATTTCATTTGATTGGCTCAATCACTACACCATACTAACTTTGAAAGGATATCATATATGCGGAAAAGTTTTTTAGAAAAAATTCTCGAATGGTTTAAAACAACATTTAATCCAAGATTCGAAATAAAAGAAAAAGAAGAAGAAAAAGAAGAACAAAAAAAAGAACAAGAAACAGAAAACCAGTTAGCAGAAAGCAAAGAAGAGGAGATTACAGAAAAAATAAATATAGCAAAAAGAACAATAACCAAAAGGTTATATGTATTAGAGCAAGAAATAGCAGTTTTCAAAGAGATGTATCCAAAAGAAGCCCAGACATTTTTGGACAAAATTCAAAAGTTAAAAACAGAATATATAGAAACATTAGAAAAATCAAAAGAGAAATTAACCTTTGAAATTGACCCAGAAATAAATGGAGCAAAAAAGGAAGAAATAATTAAAATTGAAAGAGAAGTAGAAAGCTTTATAAACAAAGAAGTAAGGTTTAAAAAGATATCCCAAAAACTGCAAAAACTAATCGTAATGTTAAACACATTATATAATGTATCAATAGTACATTCAAAACCAAATGAAAAACAAAAAGCGTTACAACAATTAGAAAATGCCAAAAACAAAACAATTGAAATCGAAAAAGAATTTAAAACAAGTGAGGAAATCTTAAAAGATCCAAGACTCAAAGAAAGAGTAATAGATTTAATGTCTTATGCAGAATATTTAACTTTAAAAATAAGCATAAGAAATTCAAATCAAACACCAAAAGAAGCAATAAAAAGCCTCACAATAATAAGAGATTTCAAAAACTTCGATTACATAAATGCATTTTTAGCATTTGTAATAGAAGAAATTTCTTGTGGTATAAGAAATAAGATTTCTATACTAAGCAATGAACTGCTAGACAAAATAAAAGAAAAAGAAAGGAAGCTATTAGAAGAAACCTTTTACGAAGAAAATTTTCTTTATAGTACAAACTTCTGGAATGAATTTATGCAATATGAAACAGATGTTATCAGCATTTTAGGAGTAAGTGGAGAAAATGCAAAAATACCATTATTACCAAGTATGAAAATAACGGTAAAAATAGGAGAAGTATTAGATGTTCCAATAACAGAATGTAAATACACATTAATCAAAAATTTTGCAACCACAAACGACAATAAAATACTATTAACACTAAAATTCTTAGCAGAACTCTCAAAAGAAGTAACATATAAAGAAATATACTTCATATTGTTAACATTTGATGTTTTACACTATATTGATGAAACACCAAATGAATTAAAAAACAAAATAAAAAAATATGAAGAGAAATACAACTACAGCAGAGAAAAAATAGCAGAAAAAAGAAAAGCAGTCAAAAGTATAAAAAATTCTACTACAGAATATTTAGTAGTATTTGAATTAAAAGAAAGTGAAGAAGACATAAATGATATTTTAAGAGAAACACTAACAGAATTAAACTTTGATTTTGTAGAAAAAGAAAATAAAATATTGTTGAACAGTTTTTATTTCACTAACTTAAAAAATATAATGGAAATCTTAGAATTAAAAACAAATAACCAGTAAAAAGAATTAGCAGGAGGACATACATTATGGCAAATTATATGGGATTCACAACAGACAACATCAATATATTTATTTTTGTAATCGACGCATCAGGCTCAATGGAAGATAATGAAGATGAAGTCGAAAGAGGACTGAAAAAATTTAGTAAGAGCTTCGAAAAATTTCCAGAAGCAAACTCAATAGCTGTATCTATTTGTCAATTTAACGAAGGAGTAAGCCTTGGAGATTTCAAAAACGTAAAAGAAGTCAATTTAAAATATTATACCAATGGAGGAACATGGCTTAATTATGCAATTGTGAAAACAGCAGGATACTTAAAAGACTATATAAGTCAAGTTGTAGAAAAAACCGAGGTAACACCAACAGTAACCTACTTAGTTTTTTCAGATGGAAAACCCGAAGGAGACCCATTAAGAGAAAAAGACGGCAGAAAAGCAATAGAAAGCTTAAATTACATGGGAGTAACAACAGCATTTGTAGCATTTGGAAACGCAATGGAAGCACAGTATGGCAAAAATATGGGCTTTGTAGCAACAGTAGATGTTGATGACATTGAAAACTTTTTAGGAGTAGAGCTTTCTAGTTCCTGCAAAGAACAATCAAAAAGAAACGAAGCATTAGGTTCAGAATTTTTCAGCCAGATAAACAGCAAAAGTGAATCAGCAAACTATTCAACTGAAACTGCACAGGCTTTCAGCGACGATTGGTTCAATAATCTGTAAACCAAATAAAATTAAAAGGGGAAATAGCAATATTTCCCCATAACAAAAAGGGAGAAAAAAGTATGTCAATAAGAGAAAAAATATATACATACTATTTTTATAATTATGCAAGAATGGATTACAATCTCATTGCAGAAACAGAAAATGAGGAAAAAATTTACTATAACCCAGAATATGGTAAAATGGTAGTATTTGTTGAAGACAAAGAACTTGGAAAAAAATGTTATGACACTGTAAAAGAGTTATGCCGGAATAAAGTAAAAATTCAAAATTTACAAGACGATGAATGGGATTTTGTAATAACAAATTTCTACGAAAAAGAAAAAAGCATAACAGTAATCTTTGCAGAAATAAGAAATTACACCAAAAACTTTAAATTTAGACTCTTTACTCAATATTACACAACAGGGGATAAAGCTCAAAAACTACTCCAAACAATGCAATTTATAATGGCAATAAATAACAAAGGGTATAGTATAAATACAGAAGAATTTGATGAAAAACAATGCAACACCATGTCAAGATTTTTATCATATTTTAAGAAAGAAGAACTTGACAAAGACACTGTAAATACATTAAAAAGTATGGTTACAACTTCTAAAAATGCAACAATTGAAACAGCAGAAGATATCAAATATGCAAGAAAGCATAATGAATGTATCATAAAATTAATGCATTATGAACTAGAACAAATAAGAGAAATAAAAGAATTTTATGATATTATATTATCAAAAAATGCAGTAATAGAAGAAAAAAATCTGCCATACACAATAAATATAGCAAGATTTACATACTTTTATTACAAAATCTGTGAAGAAGGGAAAGAATATTCAGACAAAGATTTATACGAATATTTAAACAATAGTAAAGAAAAATGTGAAATTGAAGAAGCATATTCTTTACTTATAGAAGCTGAACTGTATCAAAGCATAAAACAAGAAGTATACAAATCATACATTAACGTATATTTTACAGACAAAATAACAAGTATTGAAGATTTATTAAAAACATATAATATCAATGAAGAAACTGAAGAATACTATGTATTCGAAAATATCTATAAAGTTTATAAAGAAGAATTACCAAAAGAAATCGCATACTGTATTCCAGAAAATTCAGATATTATGTTAGAAAAAATAGAAAAAAAATTAAAAAACTTCAATGGTAAAGTTATTGGCTATGAGTTCAAAAAAATAGAAAACAAAAGGATAACAGAAATAAGCAAAACCAACTTTGACAATGCATCAAAAATATTCATGTTCACAATAAATATGAATAGAGCCTTAGAAGAAATCAAAGAAGACAAAGAATGTGAAGGAAACTTTGACGTCGACCAAATAATAAAAGTAGATGAAACATACAAACCTGTAGTAACAGGAATAAAAGAATATTATGCCATTTATAAAACCAAATTAGAAACAAGAAAATACATAATGGCAACAATATTTTATAAAACATATAAAGAACTTTTAACAAAAAAGTATGGAATAATCAAAGACGGCAAAGAACTGCTAAAGAAAGAAGAACTAAAATATTTAAGTCCAAATTTAGCAACACAAATAATATTATACTACGGCTCAGGGGCTGAAGAAATAATGTTATCACAAGAAGATGCATTAGAAGAATTTTTAGAAAATAGTAAAAGCACACAAAAAGGAACAAACAGCATTTACTATAATAGAAGTATGGAAAGCCTGATAGAATATCCATTTGTATTCAACTACGAGTTAGAAAGCAAAATAGGAAAACTGGTAAAAGGAACAAAGATAAAACTAGATAATTACAAAGACGCAATAATTTTCAAAAGAGCAATAACAGTAGAAGAAATGAACAAAAAAATCTTAAATATGAAAACATTGCAAAACTTTGGAGACGAAAAAATAACAGTAACAAAATTACTAGAAATTATCTATTCAGCAAAAACAAAAAGAGAAGACAGTTGTTATCTAATAGCAGGAATAATAGTAACAAAAATAGAAGGTCAGAAATTATCAGACCAGATATTAAAGCTCAACAATAAAGAGCTATTTGAAGTTACGTCCAATATCCTTTGTAAATTCGAAGGATATAAAATACCATTAGATGCAATTTATATGAAAACACCAAATGAATTTTATATAAATGCATTAGAATGCAAATTAGAAACAACAAGAAAAAGTATAGCTGAATACATAAAAAAACTATTTCAAAAAATGGAGTCATTAGGATACAATCCAAATGCATTTTATGAATTAGAAATAGAAAATGATTTAGAACCAGAAGAAATCAAAGAATATTTTGCAAAACTCGCCAAAAATATGAACTCATATTGTAAAGAACATCAAATTTATTATGACAGTTCAAAAAAATGTTGTCCAATATGCCAAAAAACCAAATATGTATTTCCAGAAAACGAAATAGAAAATTATGAAATCATATTTGAAGATGAATATGCAACTCATTACAAAGTTCCACAAAAGGATTATGCAGTAAAGGTATACAAAAAAGAACTTACCGAACAAGAAAAAGAAGCATTAAAAGAAAATATAGAAGACATAATAAAAAAAGATCTTGCAGAAAAAGGTATATTTTACCAGACTTACTGTATACCACTAAAAACAGCATATTCAGGAAGTACATTTGTAGGATACATTTACAATAGTGAAGGATTATCTAAACAAAATATAATTGACTTAAAAAATCCACAAATTGTAAATGTAGTAAGGATAAAAGCATTAACACAGTTAATACAACAAATAATAAACATTAGGAGTTGGAACAACTGTTACTTAGAAAAAAATGCATTTACAAAAGTTTTTCTAGTAAAAGGTCACACAGACCAGGTTCAAGTAGTAAATCCAGAATTTTGGAATTTCAGAATAAGAATAAATACACAACAAACTGATGAATATGTTTTTCAGTATATAAAAGAAGTAATAAACAGTGATCCTAAAATCAATTTACCAATAGAACGTGAAAAAAGAAGAAAAATCAATTTAAACACTGTTCAAAACTTACTAGAATATTACATACAAACCAACAAAAATTACTGCAAGACACATAAAATGTATTATAAAACTGATTCATTATTCTGTCCAGAATGCTTAAAAAAAGTAAAAGGAATACGAAAATCCAAAGAAAGCCTAGAAGATACATTAAAAATGTACAAAAAAGAAATAGGCCATGGAGGAGAAGCAGATGTCTATGAATACGAAGGAGAAAAAGTACTCAAAGTATTCAAGCCACAAATTGATATTAATTCCAAAATAGTTGTGATTTCCAGAATTTTAAGTAAAGAAAGCATCTTAAAAGAAGAAAACCAAAAAAACACAAAATACCATTATGTATTACCAGAAGAAATAATTCTAGGAGAAAAATCATTTGGTTACACAATGGAAAAAGTAGACGGAATGGATATCTTATACTTAAGAGACAAAAGTGTCATAAAAGACTTAAACTTTACAAGAAAAGACATACTGGAAATACTAATATCAATGGGTGAAGGAATAGAAGCCTTACACAAAAAGGCTGATATATTCATAGGAGACTTAAACGGGGGAAATGTATTATTTGACAAAAACAAAAAAGTCTATTTCTTAGACTTTGACGGAATGGGAATTGACGAAATAGTACCAGAGTATTTAACGACATCATTTGTTGATCCGAGATTTCAAAAAAACAATAAATTTGGAAAGGAAAACGACTGGTATTCATTTGCAATTCAAGCATTTTATTACTTAACACACGTACATCCATTTAAAGGAAGATACATTGTAAAAGTAAACGGCGAAGAAAAAGACATGGACATGAAAACTAGAAAAGAACAAAAAATTTCCCTATTAGGAAACCATGGAATCAAAATACCAGACATTGCAGAACCATGGAACTGGATGCAAAAAGAATTACAAGAAAAATTTTTGGCAATATTTGAAGGAGATGACAGAGAAAGCATTGTACCATTATTAAAAGAACAATATAAAATTTTATATGGTTCAAGTAATGATATAATCCAAAAAATAATAGGTTTAAACAAGAAATCAAATGAAATTATCCAAATAAATCCTAAATTTGTTGCAGAAAAAATTGAAAAAAACGAAGAGAGGAAATTTGAAAATTTAACACATTCCATAGACGAAAAAGGAAATGAAACATTTTCAAATAATTCAAGAACACTAACAGTACAAAAATTATTTGATGAATTTTTGATAAAGTTAGATGGAAACCTTTATTGCAGTATAAAAAACGAAAATGCTTTAAATAATACAAGCATTAAAGTATTTTATAGTGAAAAAACAAAAAATTGGTGTGTACTCACATCAGAAGGAAATGGTGCATTAATAATACCATCAAAAGGATCCATAAAAATCTCTTTAGAAAAACAAATAAACTTAGAATCTGTAGCATTTTACAATGACCGTTTGTATATACCAGAAGACAAAAAGTTGGTAATTCTAGAAATAATAACAAAAATAACAAAACAAATGGAATGCAATTTAATAACAGCAGATTCAAAAATATTTGATGTGAACAAACAAGGATTCTTTGTAAATACAGAAACCAATATTTATAATGTTCACCAAATCTAAAACCCAAAAATTCTACAAAAATATAATATATATTTGTAGAAAAAAACAAAACCAAAAACAAAAACGATGCAAATTAATATTTGCATCGTTTTTGTATAACTTTTTAACCTTAACATCTAAAATAACCTCATGCTGACAAGATAAAATTTTTATTAGCCATAAGTAAATTTTTTATCAATTCAATTTGCTTCTTAGACAAATGACTATTTCCATCAAGACCAAATAAATTTTTAGCCAATAAAGCAATATCTACATCAGTATTAGTATTAGCATTTTCACCATTTCTATTATCTGAAAGACCAAGTAAATAGTCAACAGACACATTAAAAGCAGAGGAAATTTTTGTTATTACATCTAAACGAGGAATTCTATCACCACTTAAATATCTAGAAATTGTAACATTAGAAATACCAATTTTCTTAGACAAATCAACTTGGCTCATGTTAAAGTCTTCCATCAAAACAATTAAGCGATAACTAAATTTCTCCATATCAAAATCCATGTCAACCTCCTATAACTAATATTATAGAACTATAACCGTACAGGTTAAAAATAAATTTCCAAAGTTATAAAACTATAAAGAATTATTAACCAATAGGAAAATATCAAAAAAATAGGACAAAAACCAGTAAGTAGATATGATAAAAAATTAGACATAATAAATACAAATCATAAATATAGACTAATTATTTACAAAATCATAAAAATTATGAAATTCATAACCCTGATCTTTCAAAAAAGTAATAGAATCCTTTAACACAGAAGCGGTATCATTAACATCACCAGAATCATGCATCAAAATAACCAAAGTACCTTTATTTTTAGAAGTCTTTTTCAAATTATTTAAAAGTTGATATTCAGAGACCTTAACTTCAGAATCCTTATTTAAACAATTCCAATCAACATAAACATAATTCAAATCTTTCAAAATAGAAACAGCACTTTTCTTACTACCACTATAGTTTTTAGACATAAACCCATTAGGAAAACGAAAAACATGAGAACAATAATTTTCCAAACCAAGTGCATTACCAATTTCAACATCAGTAGCCAAAATTTCATTTCTAAAACTCTCAACATCTTTATATAACTTACTATTATTATGATCATAACCATGATTAGCAATAAAATGCCCCTCATCATATTCACGCTTAATCAAATCAGGATTTTCTTTAACATATTTACCAATAACAAAAAAAGTAGCCTTCACACCTTCATCCTTCAAAATATCAAGAATTTTAGGAGTAGCCTTCCTTCTAGGACCATCATCAAAAGTCAAATAAGCAATTTTAGCATCATCTTTCATCAAATTATTAAAAGTATCTTGCAAATTCTCATCAACAGAAGAATTAGAATTTAAAGAAACAGCCAAAATAGGAGAATCATTAATAGAAAAAGAAAACAAAATCAAAAGAATCAAACACAAAATACAAAAAAAGAACAACAAAAATCTTTTTCTAAAAACAAAAATATGCATAACACACACTCCCTTCAAAGGATATACAAAGGATAATTGTTATTGCTTCTATTATGGGAAGTTCTAAGAACTTACTATAATAGAACAAAAGCGGACATCAATAACAATTGCACTTATTTAGAACATTAAAAAATCCTCCCATATAAAATATATGAAAGGACAAAAACAGATATGTATAATAATTAATACATAAAATAAAAATATAAAGCAAAAATATAAAACAAAAATATAAAACAAAAATATAAAACGAATAAAATTAATATTAAGGTAAAAACTAATAAGAAAAAGAAAGAAAAGGTAAAGCCTGTTCTTGGGTAATATAACCATATTCTTGCATTTTCTTAATAACATGAGCCTGTCTCTTTTTAGCCAAATTCAAATTAACATTAGGAGAATAAAGAGAAGGAGCATTAGGAACACCAGCCAACATAGAAGCCTCATCCAAATTCAAATCTTTAGGATCTTTATTATAATAACCATGACTAGCATCATAAATACCATAAAAACCATCACCAAAATAAGCAGTATTCACATAAATCTCAAAAACCTCATTTTTAGTATAATTCTTTTCCAAATCAAAAGCAGCAAAAATCTCACCAAGTTTTCTAGTCCAAGACTGTTCTTGGTTAAAAACAACATTTTTAGCAACTTGTTGAGTAATTGTACTACCACCCTCTTGAAGCTCTTTATTCTTAATATTAGTATAAAAAGCACGACAAATAGCAATAAAATCAACAGGACCATGATCATAAAATCTATGATCTTCAACAGCAACAACAGCATTTCTATAATAATCTGACATATCACCAAACTTAACAAAATTTTCCTTAGCAGTAATCTCAGAAACTCTTTCAAGCAAAGGCTTTTCCTTCAAAGCACTAGCATAAGTAGTATATCCAATAATAAACAATATAGAAATAAGAACTATTATTAAAACCAATAATGTTATCAACAACTTTCTAATAAATCTCATAATAAAATCATCCTTTTTAACAAATAAAAATCAATTATTTTTTCATTTTTATTATAACACTATATAATATTTTTACATTAAATTCAACAAAATCAATCAAATTAACCAAATTTTAAGAAATACATATGGTTGTTTTCGGGGCCGGACTCAAAAAACACCTAACCATAACGAAAAAGTAAAATAGAAATTACAAGGCACAGAAAATTACAGTAAGAATTATAAATTCCATTGAAAAAATTAAATATATATAGTAAAATATGGATATAACAAAAGAAAGAACAAAAAGAGAAAGAAAGTAAAGAAAAAAGCAAAAAAGAAAACTGAAGAAAAACAAATAATAAAACAAAAGAAAGCACACAGAAAGGACTGATAAAAAATGCAAATAATAATACTAATAATATTAATATTAGTAAATGCATATTTTGCAGCAAGTGAAATAGCATTTATATCGCTAAACGACACAAAAATAGAAAAGATGGCAAAAGAAGGAAACAAAAAAGCAATACAAATAGAAAAAATGCTAAAAAACCCAAGTAAATTCCTAGCAACAATACAAATAGGAATAACACTAGCAGGATTCCTATCAAGTGCCTTCGCATCAGACGCATTCGCAAGTGAACTAGCACCAATGTTAAACAAAATAATACCAGCAATAAGTGTACAAGTATGGAACACAATATCAATAATACTAATAACAATAATACTATCATTTTTCACACTAGTATTTGGAGAACTAGTACCAAAAAGACTAGCAATGAAAAATTACGAAAAAATAGCATTTGCAACAATAGGATTTATAAAAGGACTATCAGTAATAACATCGCCATTTGTAAAATTCCTAACAACAGTAACAAACGGAGTATCAAAACTATTCGGAGTAGGAGAAAGTGATGAAGAAATAGTAACAGAAGAAGAAATAAAAATGATGATAGACCAAGGAAAAGAAAAAGGAGTAATAGAAGAAGGAGAAAAAGAACTATTAAACAATGTATTCGAATTTGGAGACATAACAGTATCAGAAATAATGACACACAGAAAAGACATATTTGCAGTAGACATACACACAAGTGCAGAAGAGCTACTACAAGAAATATCAGAAGAAGACTACAAATATAGTAGAATACCAGTATATGACGAAACAATAGACGACATAAAAGGAATATTATATATAAAAGACATACTAAAAAATATAAACAAAAAAACATTCAAAATAAAAAACATCATGCACGAAGCATATTTTATACCACAAACAAAAATGATAGACGACTTATTCAAAGAGCTACAAAAAAACAAAAAGCAAATGGCAATAATATTAGACGAATACGCAGGAACAGCAGGACTAATAACAATGGAAGACATACTAGAAGAACTAGTAGGAGAAATATATGATGAATATGATAACGAAGAAGCAGAATATGAAAAAATAGACGAAAACACATATATGTTATCAGGAAGTATGCCTATATATGATGTAAACAAACTATTAAATGCAAAAATTCCAGAAGGCGATTATGATACACTATCAGGATTCTTGCAAGACGAACTAGACAGAATCCCAGAAGAAGAAGAAAACCCAATAATAGAAACAGAAGAAATAACCTATAAAATAGAAGAATACGAAGACAAAAGAATCATAAAAGTAAAAGCATGCAAAAACAATCATAACCAAAATAAGGAGGAAAAATAAATGAAGAAAAAAATAATAGCAATAGTACTAATAATTATAGCAATAATAGGAATAGCAGTATATAATGTACAAAAAAACATAAAAGAAAAAGGAAAAGACTACACAATAGAAGAAATAAAAGAATACAAATATTTTGAATCAAAAGCAAAAGATGAGCAAAAATTCGGAATAATAGACCAAACAGGAAAACAAATAATACCAGAAAGCTATGATGACATAAGAATAGCAAACCCAGAAAAAGCAGTATTTGTATGTGCACAAGGAGAAAAAACAACAGTAAAAAACGAAGAAAACAAAGAAATATATACAGAATATGAAAATGTAGACACACTACGCCTAAAAAATGTATCAACAGATTTAGTATATGAAAAATCAACACTAAAATACCAAAAAGACGGAAAATACGGATTAATAAGCATAGACGGAAAAAAACTAACAGACGCAATATATGAAGAAATAGACACATTACAATACAAAGAAGGAGAACTACTAGTAAAAAAAGACGGAAAATATGGAATAATAAATAAAAATGGAAACACACTAATAGAAGCAAAATATGATAAAATAAGTGCAGACACATTTTTCGAAAACGACAACCATTATCGCTATGACGGATACATAGTAGCAAACAAAACAGACGAAGGATATAGATATGGATATATATCATACAATGGAAAAGCATACACAGAACTAAAATACAATGCAATAGAAAGAGTAACAGACTTAGGGAACCGTGATGAAGCATACCTATTAGTAGCAGAAAACGGAAGATATGGAATATTAAAAAACGAAAAACAAATAGTACAAAATGATTATCAATCAATAACTTATGATAACTCAAACAAAATATTTATAGTACAAAAAGGAAAAAAATACGGAGTATTAAATGTAGAAGGAAAAGAAATTTTAGCATCAGATTTTACACAAATAGACATACAAGGAAAATACCTATATGCAGAAAAAGAAGACGGAACAACAAATGTATATAGTACAGAAGGAAAACTAGAAAACATGGATATAAACACAATTGTACTTGATGTACCAAGCAAAAACGGATACACAATCAATATAAACACAGAAAACAACGAAACAGTGTACCAAATTTACAAAGAAGGAACACCTGTAAGCACAGAAAAATACAAATATATTTCATATTTAACAAATGATTTATTTATAGCATCAAGAAAAGACGAAAAATTAGGAATTATAGATTCAAATGCAAAACCTAAAACAGACTTTAACTACACAACAATACAAGTAATATCAGACACAGAACTAATACAATTATCAAACTCAACAGACAACACAGTAGAAATAATGAACAAAAATGCAGAATCAATATTAACAATGAAAAATGCAACAATTGAAAAAGAAGGAATATATGTAAAAATAGCAAATGAAACAGAAAAAAAATATATAACATTAGAAGGAAAAGAAATATCAAGTGAAGAAGTACTATCATCAAATACACTATTTGCAAGTGTAAAAGACGGAAAATGGGGATTTGTAGACAAATCAGGAAATGTAAAAGTGTCATATCAATATGACAAAGTTACAGAATTTAATGAATACGGATTTGCAGGAATTTTAAAAGACAAAAAATGGGGAGTATTAAATAAAGACGGATCAGTTTTAATAGAACCAACATATAACTTAGGAACTCAAGCACAACCTAGCTTCATAGCAAATTACTATATGGTTGACAATGGCTCAGGTCAAATCTTTTATGCAAAAGACTAAAAACACTAGAAGTCAATAAATAGGAGGGAAAACTGTGAAAATAGGAGTAGCCTTATCAGGAGGAGGAATCAGAGGAATAGCACATGCAGGAGCACTAAAAGCATTTGAAGAAAACGGAATAAACATAGACATAATAGGAGGAACAAGCTCAGGAAGTTTAGTAGCAGTATTATATGCAATGGGATACACACCATATTATATATACATGTTATTCAAAAGATATGCACAAGAACTCATAACTGTAGACACAACCCCAATAATAAACACAGTAAGTAGCTTTATAACAAACAAAAAAAATCAAGTATACGGATTTAACACTGGAGAGGCAATAGAAAAAGCATATAACGAAATAGCACAAAGAAAAGGAATAAAATATATAAGTGACATAAAAATGCCAATAGCAATACCAGCAGTGGATGTAAAAACATCAAAAGAATATGTATTCACAAACAACAAAAGCAAATCAAGATATATATCAGATATACCAGTAGGAACAGCAGTAAGAGCAAGTAGCAGTTTTCCAGGAGTATTTTGCCCATGTATATACAAAGAATACACATTTTTAGATGGAGGAATATTAGATAATATACCAGTAAACGAAGTAAAAAGATTAGGAGCAGACAAAGTAATAGCAATAAACTTTAAAGCAGACGACATAGACGAAACAAGTAACTTTATGGACATATCAATGAGAACACTAGACATTATGGGAAACAAAATATCAGAAGAAAGTCTACAAAATAGTGACTTTATCTTAACCATAAAAACAGACAAAACAGGACTTTTAGACATTAACAAAATAGACAGCTGTTATAAATATGGATATAAAAGTGCAATAAAAAACTTATCAAAAATCAAGTCTATTTTAAAATACTAAGCATATAATAAAACAAGAAGATTCAAATAATTACAGAAAAATAATTATTTTGAAAGGAATGAATTTTTAAATGGATATAAGATATTTTGATAATGCAGCTACAACAAGAATAAAAGAAGAAGTATTAGAAGAAATGTTTCCATACCTAAGCCTAGAATATGGAAACCCATCATCAATATATGGACTAGGAAGAAGAGCAAAAAAAGCAATAGAAACAGCAAGAACAAGAGTAGCAAATCTACTAAATTGTAAACCAAGTGAAATAACATTCACAAGCTGTGGCTCAGAAAGTGACAACATGGCATTAAAAGGAATGGCAATGTTACAAAAAAGCAAACAAACAGGAAAAAATCATATAATAACATCAAAAATAGAACATCCAGCAATATTAAACAGTTGTCACACACTAGAAAAATTAGGATTCAAAATAACATATCTAGATGTAGACAAAGAAGGATTTGTAAATTTAGACACATTAATAAACAGCATAACAGACAAAACATTTTTAATAAGCATAATGTATGCAAACAATGAAATAGGAACAATACAGCCAATAAGCAAAATAGCCAAAATAGCAAAAGCACACAACATAATATTTCACACTGACGCTGTCCAGGCAGTAGGAAATGTACCAATAGACGTAAAAAAGCTAGGAATAGATATATTATCACTATCAGGTCACAAAATATATGCACCAAAAGGAATAGGAGCAATATATATCAAAGAAGGACTAGAAATAGAAAGATATATAGATGGAGGACATCAAGAAAAAAACAAAAGATCAGGAACAGAAAATGTAGCAGAAATAGTAGGACTAGGAAAAGCATGCAATATAGCACAAAATGATATGAGTTCATATATAAACAAACTAAAATATTTCAGAGACTATTTTATAAATCAAATAAGACAAAAATTTCCAAACAGCAAAATAAACGGAAGTCTAGAACAACGACTACCAGGAAACTGCAACTTATGTTTTAGCAATATAAATTCAGGAGAATTACTATTAAAATTAGACGCAGTAGGAATATGTGCATCAGGAGGATCAGCATGTTCATCAGGAGACACAGCACCATCACATGTATTATCAGCTATAGGAGTACCAAATGAACTAGCAAGAGGAGCTTTAAGAGTCACATTTGGAGATTTCAACACATTTGAAGATGTAGAATTTTTAATAAAAAATTTAGAAGAAATAACAAAGAACAAAATCACACAATAATAAAAAACAAAAGCCATTCAAACAATTAGCAAAAAAATCAAAGGCAGAGCAAAAATATAAATTGCTCTGCCCAAAAAATATCTCAATAAGATAAAAAATGTCTTATACAATTAAAAAGTATCTCAATAAGATAAAAAAATGCCTTCTACAATCAAAAATCTTCTACAATTAAAAATTAATTATTTCATAGAACTTTGAGCACACTTAATACCATCAATAGCAGCAGTCATAATACCACCAGCATAACCCGCACCCTCACCACAAGGAAACAAGCCATAAACATTACTAGAAAAACTAGAATCTCTAACAATTCTAACTGGAGAAGAACTACGAGTCTCAACACCAGTCAAAATCGAATCAGGGTTATCAAAACCAGCCAACTTAGAACCAAAGAAAGAAATACCCTGTTTCAAAGTATCAGAAACAAAACTAGGTAAAATAGTATTCAAATCAGCAAAAGTAACTCCAGGTAAATATGTAGGTTTAACAACTCCAAAATGATCAGAAGGAACATTATGCAAAAAATCTTCAAATCTTTGAACAGGAGCAAAATAATTATAACCACCTAAAGCAAAAGCCTTTTCTTCTAAATCTTTTTGAAAATCAATACCAGCAAGAACATTAGAAGAAGGAAAATCAGAAGGAGTAACATTCACTAAAACTGCGCTATTTGCATTTACACCATCTCTCAAAAACTTACTCATACCATTAGTAACAATAGTATTCTCATCACTAGAAGAAGCCATAACAGTACCACCAGGGCACATACAAAAAGTATAACAAGAACGACCAGTCTCATTATTATGATAAGCCAATTTATAATCAGCAGGAGGCAACTTCAACTTTGTAACAGAACCGTATTGAGCAGTATTAATCATTTCTTGAAGATGTTCAATTCTAACACCAACAGAAAAATTTTTAGGTTCAATATGAATGCCATTTTCATAAAGTTTATAAAAAGTATCTCTACTACTGTGACCAATAGCAAGAATAACAGTATCAGTCTCAATTTCTAAAATTTTATTAGAAGAATCAGAAACATCTAAAACATAAACTTTAGAAATTTGATTATTAACCGTCTCAAAATCAACAAATTTTCTATTAAACAAAAAAGTCCCACCATTAGCCAAAATATATTCCCTAATATTTCTTAAAATATTTACCAAATTATCTGTACCAATATGAGGTTTAGAAGTATACAAAATTTCCTCTGGAGCACCAAATTTAACAAAAGTCTCTAAAACAGTTTTACAAAAAACAGAATTAATACCAGTAGTAAGTTTACCATCAGAAAAAGTTCCAGCACCGCCTTCACCAAACTGAACATTAGAATTAGGATTCAATTTACCAGTATTAATAAAATTAGAAATATCATTTTGACGCTCATCAACTGACTTGCCTTGTTCAACAATAATAGGGGAAAGCCCATTTTCGACAAATGTAATAGCAGCAAACAAACCAGCAGGACCAGCACCCACAATAACAGGGCGTTTTGCAAAATTCTTATGCTCTACTATAAAAGCATTTGCAGAAACTAAATCATTTATAATTTGAACACCTTTAATTCTAGAATATTTAATTTCATTTTTAAACTTAAAATCTAAAACATAAACATAATGCACGTCAAATTTATTACGTGCATCAATAGATTTTTTGACTATATGCCAATCAATTATATCATTAATATTAATTCTATTTTTAGAACATATTTCATTTAATAATGTATCTTTAGTAACATCTTTTTTTATTTTAAAAGTTAATCTCAACATAACAAATAATCCTTTCTAAGTCAAAACATAAACATTAAGAAACATTATCTTTAGCACCAAAAGCAGAACCAACAAGTTTTCTCAAAGCCTTCCACAAAGTAACAAATAAATTTTGTTGCTTAGACTGAATATCAAGAGCAGTCTCAATACCACCATTTTCAATAACATTATATCTATGTTCCAATTGATTCATTTTCTCAATATAATAATCATTAAAAAATGAATAATTATCAGTCACACCAATATAATCTCTAAATTTATATAAACTTTTTCTATAATTCTCAACATCTTCCAAAGTAGAAACATTATTAAAAGAACTATCAAAAAAGCTAGATATAATCAAATTTTGAGTACTAATAAAAGTAGATCTTATAGAATTTTTTAAATTAGAAATCTTTCTAACCATCATATCAACTTTTTTATTACGATCATCAATTTCCAAAATTTTGTTATTAAGTTTAATAATAGTTTGTTCAGCCTCTAAAATTTTATCTAAAGAATTACTAATCTCATAATAAGTTTTCAAAGAAGTCAATTCAGCAACTTTATTTTTAAAATCATCAGTACTATTCAAAGTACTAGAAAATAAAACATCTTCACCAACCAAATAAGCAAGTTGACTAACCAAATTACACTCAACAGGGTAGTAAGAAGGGCTAATAGTATCAAACTCAATACCATAATATTTCACACTATCCAAAGGAATGTTATTTACTTTAGAAGACATCAACTGAACAGCAGCCTCATTTAAAGCAAGGCCATAAATTTTAAACTCTGTATAATCACACAATCCCATACGAATCAAGTAATTTTTTTTATCCTTAACCTCTTGAATATGGTGAATACACTCATGAACAGCAAATTCTTCTCTATCCTCATCAGGAATATGCTCATTAAAATAAATAGCACTATTTTTATAAAAATAAGTAGCCTCAGACATACCTTCTGGCATTTTTGCAACATACATATCCAAACGAGAAAGCTCAATAAACAAATTTCTCTCATTTAACCCCATACCAGAAAAAGCATTACACAATTTAGAAGATATATTTCTAGCAAGAGAATTTATAGTCAAAGTATCCAATTTTTTAACAACTTCAATTCCATCTTTTCTTAAATCTGACTCAATACTCATAGCAAAATCCATTCCTTTCTTGTTCACTAATAAGGAACAAATAATAATATATAATTATAAAATTAATCTACGAAATTATCTATTCCACTATATTATACAACAAAAAAGAAGTAAAAAATATTACAACAATATTAAGTATTTATGACAAAAATATTACAAAAACGGCAACACATAACCAAATATGTGCTGCCAAAGAAAAAATTACTTAACCACAATATTATAAATTTTATTTTTAACATAAATTTCCTTAACGATTGATTTATCACCTAATTTACTATCAATGGCATTATGAACTTTTTCCTTAATAGAACTCTCATCCTCATCTTTTTCAATAAGAATAGTAGCCTTCAATTTACCATTAAACTGAATAGGCAAAGTAATCTCATTAGAAACAGTTTTAGCCTCATCATAAGTTGGCCAACACTCATAAGAAATACTATCAGAATGACCAAGAACTGACCATAACTCTTCAGTAATATGAGGAGCAACAGGGTTCAACAATTTTAGAAAACCTTCTGCATATTCAATAGGGAAGATACCACCATTATTAACTGATTTTGTAACAGTATTTACAAAAATCATCATTTGAGAAATAGCAGTATTAAAGTTCATAGTCTCATAATCATTAGTAACCTTTTTAACAGTAAAATTATAAACTCTTTCCAAATCTACATCATCAGATTTTTCATTAGATAATTTACCAGATTCAGTATATAATCTCCAAACTCTATCCAAAAATTTACGACTACCATCAATACCATTAGTATCCCAAGGTTTAGCGGCATCAATAGGACCCATAAACATTTCATAAACTCTCAAACTATCTGCACCATATTGCTTAACCATATCATCAGGATTAATAACATTCCCCTTAGATTTACTCATTTTCTCACCATTAGGCCCCAAAATCATACCTTGATGACGCAATTTTGCAAAAGGTTCTCTAACAGGAGAAATGCCTTTCTTATACAAAAATTGATTCCAAAATCTTGAATACAAAAGATGTCCAACAGCATGTTCAGGACCACCCATATATAAATCAACAGGCATCCAATGCTTTAAAAGTTCCTTATCAGCAATTTCATTTTGATTATGAGGATCAATATATCTTAAGAAATACCAGCTTGAACCAGCAGAACCAGGCATTGTACTAGTCTCTCTTTTAGCAGGTTTACCATCAAAAGTAGTATTTACCCAATCTGTAGCCTTATCCAAAGGAGAAGCACCAGTTTTAGAAGGACTATAATCTTCAAGCTCAGGTAAAACTAAAGGCAAATCACTTTCAGGTAAAGTCTCGATTTTATCATCAACAAAAACAACAGGAATAGGTTCACCCCAATAACGTTGTCTTGCAAAAATCCATTCACGCAATTTATAATTAACCTTTTTAGTACCAATATGATTATCTTCAAGCCAAGCAATCATTTTTTGCATAGCATCTTTTTTATCCAAACCATTTAAAAATTCAGAATTAATATGAGTACCATCTTCTGTAAAAGCCTGTTTAGAAATATCGCCACCATCTAAAACAGGGATAATATCTAAACCAAATTTTGTTGCAAACTCATAATCTCTTTGATCATGAGCAGGAACAGCCATTATAGCACCAGTACCATAAGAAACTAAAACATAATCAGAAATCCAAATAGGAATTTTCTTATTATTTACAGGATTTATAGCATAACTTCCAGTAAACACACCTGTTTTTTCCTTACTAAGTTCAGTTCTTTCCAAATCAGATTTAGATGCAGCCAATTTTATATAATTCTCAACATCAGGCAATTGCTCAGAAGATGTAATCTTTTTAACTAATTCATGTTCTGGAGATAAAACACAATATGTAGCACCAAACAAAGTATCAGGTCTAGTCGTAAAAACTTTAAAAGACAAATTATCAAAACCATCAACTTCAAAATCAAGTTCAGCACCCTCAGATTTACCAATCCAATTACGTTGAATCTCTTTTGTAGACTCAGGCCAATCAATCTCATTTAAGCCATCTAATAAACTCTCAGCATATTTTGGAATATCCAAAACCCATTGCTTCATATTTTTACGAACAACAGGAAATCCACCTCTTTCGCTTTTACCATCAATAACTTCATCATTTGAAAGAACACAACCCAAACCTTCACACCAATTAACAGGCATTTCAACTAATTTAGCCAAACCTTCTTTATATAACTGAATAAAAATCCATTGAGTCCACTTATAAAAATCAGGATCACAAGTTGAAACCTTTTTATCCCAATCAAAAGAAAAACCTAACATTTTCAATTGCTTAGTAAAAGTCTCAATATTTTGTTCTGTAAAACTAGCAGGATGATTACCAGTTTTAATAGCATACTGCTCAGCAGGAAGTCCAAAAGAATCAAATCCCATAGGATGTAAAACATTATATCCTTGCATTCTTTTCATTCTTGACATTATATCTGTAGCCGTATAACCCTCTGGATGACCAACATGTAAGCCTTGACCAGATGGATATGGAAACATATCTAATGCATAATATTTTGTTTTAGAAAAGTCCCATACATCTGTTTTAAATGTATGATGATCTTCCCAATATTTTTGCCATTTTTTTTCTACTTCTAAATGATTATAAGTCATTTTTATCACATTCCTTTCATAAGCCACAATTTTTACACTATTATATACTCAACACCCTAAAAAATCAATACTTTTACAATGCTTTTTTAATATAAAAAGCAAAAAAATGTTGTAAAATAAAACATTTTATAGTAAAATGGAAATAAAGGGAAAAAACTAAAAAAAGACGAAACAGAAGAAAATAAAAACATAGAAAAAATGAAGAAAACGTGTCAATAGACAATTATATAGAAGAACTAAGCAAAATAAGAAAGAAAGGCAAAAGATATGAAAATAATAGAATACATAAAACAAAAATTAGGAATAGGAAAAAAACAAAAACTATTAATGGAACATAATCCAAAAACAATAGAAGAAACAAAAATAGCAGAGATAACCAACAAAGATACCAAATCAACAAAGCAAAAAACAGCATTAGAAAAATACAAAGTAGAAAAAACGCCTAAAATATATAAAACAGGAACGATTGAATATGCAATAGAACAATATTTAGCAAGTGTACTATATAATTATAAAAATAAAGGGTATTACAATTCATATAACTCACTAATAAGTTTATCAGGAATGCCATCAGAAGAAGAAGGAAACAATGCCATAAATGAAGAAAAATTTTTACAAGAAGTAAAAAATAAAAAATATAATAAAACAATGGAAATGACAGTACAAAGAAACAAAAAGACACAAGAACCAGTATTTTATCATATAGTAACTAACAATAGCTATACAGGAAAATATAGAATATATTTAAACTGCCAAAAAAAGAACACAGCAGAATTAGCAGACAAACTAGCAACAGAACTAGGAAATCAAGGATATTATTTCAAATTTAATGCAAACTCAGCAAAAACAGCCAGAGCAGAACAATTTGTATTTTACTGCAAAGAAGAAAAAGATTTAATAGAAAAAATAAAAACAATAGAACAAACAAAAGCAAAATATCCAGAACTATTTAAAGGTTCAGAAAACACAAACCCATTTTTAAAAAATATAGATGGATATATCGCCTATGCACCAGAACCACAAAAAGGAAAATACACACCAATCTTTGGAAACGAAGAAAAAGAAGTAGCAAAAAGTTACAATGCATTATTAAGTGAAGGACTAAAAGACGCACTATTTCACTCACTAAAAGACATTAAATCTTTTATGCCAGAACTTGCACCAAAAATGAAAGAAAAAAATTGCCTAGATTATAATAGTGTAGAACAATACATTGATAAATTATTAGAAAAAGTATATACAAATGAAGAAAGAAAAGAAATATTAATAAATTTAATGAAAACATATTTAACAACAGTACAACAAAAAAATCCAGAATTAGACATTATAGGGATAGACAAACAACCAATAAACACACAAAGCAAAGAAGAAAGACAATAAAAACTAAAATTTAAAAAAATCAATAAAGTTATTATATTTACAATTAAGCAAATACATATAACTAAAAATTAAGTGAAAAAGAATAAAATTTTGGCTCCAAAAAGAAAACACCAAAATTTTATTCTTTATTAGAAAAAACATAAAACTGAAAGGAAAAATAGTAAAAATGGGCAAAAAACTATTAGTAACAGAAAAGCCATCAGTAGCAATGGAATTTGCAAAAGCACTAAAAATAATGTCAAACAGAAAAAATGGATACATAGAATCAGAAGAATGGATAATAACATGGTGTGTAGGACATCTAGTAACAATGAGTTATCCAGAAAAATATGACGAAAAACTAAAATTTTGGCGTTTAGATACATTACCATTTATACCAGATGAATGGAAATACGAAATAATACCAAACGTACAAAACCAATTCAATATAATACAAAAATTAATGCAAAGAGAAGACATAGAAATAATATATAACGCAGGAGACTCCGGAAGAGAAGGAGAATACATACAAAGACTAGTATATATGATGGCAAAGCCAAACCCCAAAGCAAAAATGAAAAGAGTATGGATAGACTCACAAACAGAAGAAGAAATACTAAGAGGAATAAAAGAAGCAAAAGACATGTCAGAATATAACAGTCTATCAGACAGTGCATATTTAAGAGCAAAAGAAGACTATTTAATAGGAATCAACTTTTCCAGACTACTATCAATAATATATGGAAGAAAACTAGCACAAAGCATACAAGAAGAAAAAGCATCAATATCAGTAGGAAGAGTAATGACCTGTGTATTAGGAATGGTAGTATCAAGAGAAAGAGAAATAAGAAACTTTGTAAAAACAAAATACTATAAAATAATAGGAAATTTTGGAAACGAACAAAACAATTTTGATGCAGACTGGAAAGTAACAGAAAAATCAAGTGTATATGAATCACCAAAACTATATAATGAAACAGGGTTCAAAAAAGAAAAAGATGCAAAAGAATTTATAAGTAGCCTAGCAGGAAAAAAAGCTAAAATAGTAGAACTAAAAAAGACAAAACAAAAAGAAAACCCACCATTATTATTCAATTTAGCAGAAATACAAAATGAATGTACAAAAAGATTTAAAATAAAACCAAACGAAACACTAGACATAATACAAAATCTATATGAAAAAAAACTAGTAACATATCCAAGAACAGATGCCAGAGTATTATCAACAGCAGTAGCAAAAGAAATAAAAAAGAATTTAAACGGATTAGCAAAAGGCTGCAAAAACGAAGAAATACAAGGATATATAAACAAAATGGTAGAAGAAAAATACTCAACAAATTTAATAAAAACAAAATATGTAGATGACAGTAAAATAACAGACCATTATGCAATAATACCAACAGGACAAGGATTTGAAAACTTTGAAAAACTACCAGAATTGCAAAAGAAAATCTATCTAGTAATAGTAAAAAGATTTTTAGCAATATTTTATCCACCAGCAGAATACAATAAAATTCAAGTAACAATAAATGTATATAAAGCAGAAGAAGAACAACAAGAAAACAAAAAAGAAGAAAGTTTTTTCACAACAGGAAAAGTATGTGTAAAACAAGGATTTTTAGAAATTTTAAAACCAACAACAAAGACACCGAACAAGTTATCCACTACTGTGGATAAAACTGTGGATAACTCTAAGGACGAACCAGACAGCAAAAAAGAAAATGAACATAAGAACGAAACAGAAAATAAAAACAATAATTTAGAAATTTTAAAAAATTTAAAAAAAGGACAAGAAATATTATTAAACAATGCAGAAATAAAAGAAGCGGAAACAAATCCACCCAATAGATATAATTCAGGCTCAATAATTTTAGCAATGGAAAACGCAGGAAAACTAATAGAAGATGAAGAACTAAGAGAACAAATAAAAGGAGCAGGAATAGGCACAAGTGCCACAAGAGGAGGAATAATAGAAAAGCTAGAAAAAATAAGATACATAGAAATAAACAAAAAAACACAAATAATAACACCAACTCAAAAAGGAGAAAACATATACGACATTGTAAACTTCTCAATGCCAGACATGTTAAATCCAAAACTAACAGCAAGCTGGGAAAAAGGCTTAGACATGGTAGCAAAAAAAGAAATAAAACCAGATGAATTTATGAACAAATTAGAAAATTATATAAACTCAAAATTTCAAAAATTAGTAGTAAAAAGATAGAAAACACCCTGCCATAATATAGGCAGGGTGTAAGGAGTTTTAATATCAATATAAATGATTTTTATAATGATATAAAAGCGTGAATATAAAATCTTTTGTAGTAGGCACTTTTTTAAACCAATTTTGCAAAACTGCTGAATTTTTAAAAGCAGATTCTTTAGCGGTTTGAATGCCACGTTCAATACATTTAATAGAATCTTTTTCATATATTGATGCAATTTTCTTATATAAAATAGAAAAATTTGTGATATAAGAATTTTTTTGCATGCATAATTCTAAAGCAGTACTGATATATGAAAAACCAGTAAAATGTAAAGGAACGCCGATTTTTTTAAGAAATTCGTCTATTGACAAATTATCCGGAGAAACTTCAGTAGAAGACTGCAACTCAGCCAAAACCTCAATTACAGTATTTTTTATAAACTCCCGTAGTTCCTTTTTTTCTGTTTCTGTAATGTTAATCATAATATTCTCTCCTTTTGCACAATGTATTTACATAATATTTTACCACTTATAAGAAAAAATGTCAAACTAAAAATAAATGTATGATTGACAAAAAATAGGCATGAGTTTTTAAACTTATGCCTATTTTAGGAACCATTATCACTTTAAAAGTCCCAAAGCTGCCGGGCAAGCCGGAGTCTTATCCGCAAAAGGTACGCAATTATTAGGAATTGTATCTCCTAATAATTCATGAGCATTTTCCTGTGTTTTTTTGCTGTCACCAGGAACATAGCATTTACCTTTGCAAACGAAACATTTCTGAGGAATATTTGTGGTTCTGTCATAATTGATATGTGCGTTAATTGCCATAATGGCTCCTTTCTGTCCTTAATTAAGGACTAAAAAATAATTTATAGTTTACATAGTTATATTATAACACTAAACTAAAAAAAATGCAAATTTTTCAGAAAAATACTTCCAAAAAAACAAAAAAGGTAGTATAATAAAAATATTAAACAATAAAAAAGAGAGCAATAACTACATAATAAATAGAAACAAAAAAAGGTTGAAAAATGGAACAGCATTTTCAACCGAATTTTCAGTTTTAGGAAGGAAGAAAACAAAAATGAACACAATATTAGGAGAACTAGGCAAATCCAAAAAATTTGTCGAACTAATAAAAAACATAGAAGAAAAACAAAGTCCGATAGGAATATCGGGCTTAAGTAACGTAGGAATGTTAGAAACAATAGCAAGCATAAATGAGTATTCCAAAAAGCCAATAGCAATAATAACATATAATGAAATACAAGCAAAATGGATAATGGAAAACATACAATTTTTCACAGACAAAGCAATATATTTTCCAAAAAAAGACATAGTAACATATAACTATGTAGCAGAAAGCAAAGATCTACCATATTCCAGAATAGAAGCACTAAACAAAATAAACAACAAAAGAAACTATATACTAGTAACAACAATAGAAGCAGCAATGCAAAAACTACCAGCAAAACAATTACTATACAAAAATACATTAAAATTCAAAGTAGGAGAAATACACTCATTAGAAAAAATAAAGCAAGACTTAGTAAATTTAGGATACACAAGATGTGATTTAATAGAAGGAAGAGGACAATTCAGTCTAAGAGGAGGAATACTAGACATATCAATAAATGACGCAATAGGAGTAAGAGTAGAATTTTGGGGAGACGAAATAGACTCAATAAGAAACTTCAACATAATAAGCCAAAGATCAATAAACACATTAGAAAAAGTAGAAATAGAACCAGCACACGAATATATACTAGAAAAACCAATAGAAGAAATATGTAAAAAAGTAAGAAAAACAATAGCAAACGATGAACAAGAAGAAATAATAGAACAAGATATAGAACAAATAAAAGCAGGAAACTATATAAGTAAAATAGACAAATATTTTGACTGTTTTTATGACAAACAAGAAACAATAATAGACTACCTAAACACAAACAGTATAATAACATTTGACGAAATAAGAAAAATAGAACAAAGAGCACAAAACATAATAAAAGACAATGAACAACTAATAAAAAATCTAATAGAAAAAGGAAAAGTAGTACCACAAGCAATAAGCAATATACAAACATTTAGTAGTATTGAAAACAACACAAAAGAAAGCAAAAAAACAATAATATACATAGAAAAACAAGACACCAAAATAGAAAGACAATCACAAAACTATAACTTCCAATATAGAGCAATAAACTACTATAAGAGTGAAATAGAAACGCTATTTACAGACATAAAAAAAGCACAAGAAAAAGGGAAAAATATATATGTAGTAGTAGCCACAAAAGAAAAAGCAAAAAAATTACAAGAAATACTAGAACAAGAAAACATCATAAGCAAAATAGAAGAAAAACTAGACAAAACAATAATAGTAAAATCACAAGAAAAAATAATAACAATAGCAATAGGAAAACTATCAGAAGGATTTGAAAACTACGAAATAAATCAAGTAATAATATCAGCAGATGAACTAATAGAAGGAGGCAAAAAGAAAAAAACATTTGCACACCAAGCATATAAAGAAGGAGAAAAAGTAGTATTTGCAGACTTAAAAATAGGAGACTATGTAGTACACAAAAACTATGGAATAGGAATTTATATAGGAGTAAACACAATAACAGCAGATGGAACAACAAAAGATTATATAAAACTAAAATATCAAAATGACGACATTTTATATGTACCAACAAACCAACTAGACAGCATAAGAAAATACAATGGAGGAGACACACTAAACCCACCAATAAACAAATTAGGAAGCAAAGACTGGAGAGAAACAAAAGAAAGAGTAAAGAAAAACTTAAGAGCAGTAGCAAGAGAACTTATAGAACTATACGCAAAAAGAGACAAAGCAAAAGGACACGCATTCAGTAAAGACACACCATGGCAAACACAATTTGAAGACCAATTCCCATACCAAGAAACAGATGACCAACTAAGATGCATAGAAGAAGTAAAAAAAGACATGGAAACACAAAAACCAATGGACAGACTTTTATGTGGAGATGTAGGATATGGAAAAACAGAAGTAGCAATAAGAGCAGCATTCAAAGCAGTAATGGACCACAAGCAAGTAGCATATTTAGTACCAACAACAGTATTAGCAGGGCAACAATACGAAGAATTTAAAGAAAGAATGAAAGACTTCCCAATAAAAGTAGAAATATTAAACAGATTCAAATCAGCAAAATACCAAAAAGAAGTAATAAAAAAATTAGCACTAGGAGAAGTAGACATAGTAATAGGAACACATAGACTATTAAGCAAAGACATAGAATTTAAAGACATAGGACTATTAATAATAGACGAAGAGCAAAGATTTGGAGTAAAAGCAAAAGAAAAAATAAAAGAATACAAAGCAAACATAGATGTACTAACAATGACCGCAACACCAATCCCACGAACACTACACATGTCTGTAGTAGGAATAAGAGATATGTCAGTAATATACGAACCACCACAAAACAGAAAACCAGTACAAACTTATGTGTTAGAATATGATCCAGAAGTAATAAAAGAAGCAATAACAAAAGAACTAGAAAGAGACGGTCAAGTATTTTATATATTTAACAATGTAGAAAACATACAAAAAAAAGCAGACGACATATCTAGGCTAGTACCAGAAGCAAAAGTATCTTATGCACATGGAAGAATGACAGGAAAAGAAATAGAAGACATAATGCAAGAATTTATAGAAAAAAACACAAATGTATTGGTATGCACAACAATACTAGAATCAGGAATAGACATACCAAATGCAAACACAATAATAGTAGAAAATGCAGACAGAATGGGATTAGCACAACTATACCAAATAAGAGGAAGAGTAGGAAGAAGCAGCAGACAAGGATATGCATACATAACATACAAAAAAGACAAAATGCTAGCAGAAGTAGCAGACAAAAGGTTAAAAGCAATAAAAGAATTCACAGAATTTGGATCAGGATTTAAAATAGCAATGAGAGACTTAGAAATAAGAGGAGCAGGAAGTCTACTAGGAGAAATCCAATCAGGACACTTAGAACAAGTAGGATATGACACATACTGTAACTTACTAGACGAAGTAGTAAAAGAAATGCAAGGAAAAGAAATAGAACCAGACATAGATATACAAATAGACCTAAATGTAACAAGTTATATACCAGACGAATACATATCAGACTCAAGCCAAAAAATTGAAATATACCAAAACATAGCATTATGCAAAAACGAACAAGACATACAAAATGTAGTAGACGAAATAATAGACAGATTTGGAAATATGCCAGGAGAACTAGAAAACTTATTAGATATAGCAAGAATAAAATATCTAGCAAAACCACAATACATAACAAAAATAGCAAGCAAAAAAACATCAGTAGTATTTACGTATGACCAAAAAAAATTCAATGTGGACATCGTAAAACTAGTAGAAACATACAAAAACAAAGTAAAATTTCAACCAGGAATAAAACCAATGATAACATTAAATATAGGAACAACAAATGAAAGGCAAATTTTAAATGATGTAATAGAATTTTTAAAAAATCAAAATAAAATCCAATAAATTTGCTATTTAAGTAAAAAAACAATAGTTGTATGTTTTTAATATAGTTGATATAATTCAGATGTGAATAAAAAGTAAAAAAAAACAAAAGATAAATAATAATAAATATAAAAAAGAAGGAATGATATAATTGCAAAAAATAACAAGTAAAGAAAACGAATTTATAAAACACATTAAAAAATTAAAAGACAAAAAATATAGAGATCAAAGCAACGAATATATAATAGAAGGAATCAAATTAATACAAGAAGCAATACAAGAAAAAGCACAAATACACCAAATAGTAATATGTGAAGACTGCGAAAAATCAGGAATAATAAGCCAAGAATTAAAATACGAAATAGCAAAACAAGAATGTGTATATGTACCACAAAACATATTTAAAACAATAAGTGAAGTATCAACACCACAAGGAATATTAGCAATAGTCGAAAAAAACAATATCAAAAATAAAGACTCAGAAATAGACTATAATCAAGATATAATAGTAGCATTAGACGACATACAAGACCCAGGAAATTTAGGAACAATATTAAGAACAGTAGACAGTATAGGATTAAAACAAATACTAGTATCAAAAGGAACAGCAGACAGTTACAATCCAAAAGTAGTACGCTCAACAATGGGAGCAATATTCAGAGTAAAAATAATAGAATGTGAAAAATTAAGTGAAACACTAAAACAAGTAAAAGCACACAAATACCAAGTATTAGCAACATCTTTAAAAACCAAAAACAGTATATATGACATAGATTATAACAAAAAAGTAATAGTAATAGGAAACGAAGCAAATGGAGTATCAGAAGAAATACTAAAATTAGCAGACATAAAAGTAAAAATCCCGATGTTAGGAAAAACAGAAAGTCTAAATGCCTCTGTAGCAACAGGAATAATGCTTTATGAATATGTCAGACAAAAAATAAAAAAGTAATAAAAGAAACAAGAGATGCGTTTTATCAAAAAGGAGGAAGAAAAATGAAACTAAATATAGTAATGGTAGAACCAGAAATACCACAAAACACAGGAAACATAGCAAGAACATGCGCAATAACAGGAGCAAAATTACACTTAGTACACCCACTAGGATTCAAAATAGATGAAAAATCAATAAAAAGAGCAGGATTAGACTATTGGGACAAATTAGAAATAGAAGAACACGATTCACTAGAAAAATTTTTAGAAAAATATAATCCAGAAAAAAACAACATGTTTTTTGCAACAACAAAAGGGAAAACAAAATACACAGATATAGACTATTCTAAAATGAAAGAGGTATTTATCTTATACGGTAAAGAAACAAAAGGATTACCAGAATGGTTATTAGAAAAATATATTAATGAAAAAACAATAAGAATACCAATGTTACCAACACTAAGATCACTAAATTTATCAAACTCAGTAGCAATCATAACTTATGAAATACTAAGACAACACAATTTTGAAGATTTACAAGAAGTAAGTAATTATTTTGACAAAGAATTATAGATTGTAGTAAGAATAAAATTATATGTATTAGAAAAAATAATACATTATAAATTTATTCTTATTTTTTATGCAAATTTATAATACAACTATAAATTTATATAAAATATAGAATAAAAAAGAGGGAACTCAAAAATACAACTCAACATAAAATATAATAAACGAAAACAGAAACAAAAACAAACAAAAAATTCAATAGAAAGGAAATGATGCAAAAAATGGAAAAAATACTAGAAGTAAAAAACATAAGCAAAAAATATCAAAGCAAAGAAGGAGAAATACAAGCACTAAACAATGTAAACTTTAGAGTAAAAAGTGGAGAATTTATAAGTATAATAGGACCAAGTGGATGTGGAAAATCAACACTACTATCAATAATAAGTGGATTAGAAAGCAAAACAACAGGAGAAATCTACATACAAGGAAAGAAAGTAGAAGGAATATCATCAGATATAGGATATATGTTACAAAGAGATTGTCTATTAGAATGGAGAACAATATGGAACAATGTAATGCTAGGATTAGAACTAAAAGGAACAAAAACTTATGAAAATAAAGAATATGTAAAAGAATTGCTAAAAAAATACAATTTATATGATTTCAAAGACAAATATCCACAAGAATTATCAGGAGGAATGAGGCAAAGAGCAGCACTAATAAGAACACTAGCAGTAAAACCAAAAATACTACTATTAGACGAAGCATTTTCAGCATTAGACTATCAAACAAGAATAATGGTAACAAAGGACATATATGATATTTTAAGAAAAGAAAAAATTACAGCACTCATAGTAACACATGACATATCAGAAGCAATAAGTATGTCAGACAGAATAATAGTACTAACAGAAAGACCAGGAACAATAAAAGACATACACAAAATAAACTTCGAAATAGAAAATAGAAATCCAATAAACTGTAGAGAAAACCCTAAATTCAGTAAATATTTCAATATGCTCTGGAAAGAATTAGGGGTATCAACAGGAAGGAATGTGATGAAAAATGACAAGTGAAAGAAAAAAATATTTAAAGAAAAAAAGAAAGGAAAAAATACTAGTATTTATAGTTCAAATAGGAATATTAATAACATTTTTAGGAATCTGGGAACTACTAGCAAACAATAACATAATAGACAGTTTCATAACAAGCCAACCAAGTAGAATATGGAAAACACTAACAAATTTAGGAGCAAACGATTTAATAAAACACATACAAGTAACAACATACGAAACAGTAGTAGGATTTTTATTAGGAACAGGAATGGGAATAATAATAGCAATAATACTATGGTGGTCAGGATTTTTAGCAAAAGTATCAGAACCATACCTAGTAGTTTTAAACAGTTTACCAAAAGTAGCATTACGGACCAATAATAATTATATGGGTACGGAGCAGGAACACCAGCAATTATAGTAATGGCAGTGGCAATATCATTAATAGTAACAATATTAGAAAATCTAAATGGATTTATAAGAACAGATGAGAATATAATAAAAATGGCAAAAACATTTAACGCAAGCAAACTACAAATATTAGCCAAAATTGTAATACCAGCAAATATATCAACATTTATAAACTCATTAAAAGTAAATATAGGACTATCATTAGTAGGAGTAATATCAGGAGAATTTTTAGTATCAAAAGCAGGATTAGGATATTTAATAGTATATGGAGGTCAAGTATTTAAGTTAGATCTAGTAATGACAAGTGTAATAATATTAGGAATGTTAGCAGGAATAATGTATTTAGCAGTACTATTAATAGAAAAATTTATAAATCAAAAAAACCATATTCTCAATAAAATAAACAAAAAAACATAAAATAAAAAATATAGAACAAGGAACAAAAGCGGACATTAATAATATTTACACTTATTTAGACATTTTAAAGTCTGCGTCTTTGTTCGTGCGCGAAAATTTATGAAATAAATTTTCTGTGCATTGTTATTTTTTATATTATAGGAAGTTCGGAGAACTTTCCTATAATATAAAAAAACAATAGAAAAATCTCAAATATTAAGACTTTTCTATTGTTTCTATTTATTCTTTTCTATGTCCAATTTCTAAAACTAAAACTATTACATTTTCATCTTGTATTTCACATATTACTCTATAATCGCCAATTCTATATCTCCACTGACCAGACTTATTTTCTACCAAACCTTTACCATGAACTCGAGGATTTTCAGTATTCTCAATATTTTTTTCTAACCATCCAATTATTAATGCAGATATATGTTTATCCAATTTTTTTAATTGTTTTTTTGCTTTATCCGTAAAAAGTATTTTATACTTCATCTATAAACCCAACTCCTCTTTTACTTCATCTAATGTATAAGTTTTAGGATTTTTCTTATATTCATTTATAGCTTTTTTATAACACTCTAAATCATATTCATCTTCAATTTTTTCCATTACAGCATTTCTTATTAAATCTGATAAAGAAATATTATTCATATCTGCATACGCTTTTATTAATTCTGTATCTTTATCACTTAACCTTACTGAAATAGTCATAAAAATCAACTCCCTTCATAATTATTGTACTACAATGTAATACAAAAGTCAACAATATTTATACTATTTTATTCAAATGTGAATAATATATTCAAAACAATAAAAAATTCAAAAAATAACCAATCAAAAAGTAAAGACAAAATAAAAAAAATTTGATACAATGTAAAAAGCGAAGCAAATAGAAAAAACAAAGAATGAAAGGAAAAAAGATGATAAAAAGATATAAACAAACAGAAATAGAAAAAATAGTACAAATACTAAAAAATGACGGAATTATAAGTATACCAACAGACACAGTCTATGGAATTTGTGCAAGAATAAATTCAAAAGTAGCACACGACAAATTAATAAAAGCCAAAGAAAGACCAATCAACAAATCATTCCCAGTCATGTGCGAAAATGAAGAACAAATAAAAAGTATAGCAATAGTAGACCCAAAAGCAGAAAAACTAATAAAAACATTTATGCCAGGCCCAATTACAATAGTATTAAGAAAAAAAGAAGAATTACCAAATTACATAACAAATGGAAAAGACACAATTGCAATAAGAATGGCAACATCAAAAACAATAGAAGAAATAATAAATAAGCTAGGAAGTCCAATATTTATGACAAGTGCTAACCAAAGCGGAAAAAAAGAATGCACAAACTTAGAAGAAATAGAAAAAAATTGCCCACTATTAGACGGAATGATAGAAGGAACTGTAATTTTTTCTAAAGGAAGCACAATAGTAGACTGCAGCTCAGACAAAATAAAAATATTAAGAGAAGGACCAATAACAAAAGAACAAATAAAAAATGCCTTGAAAAAAAAGTAAATTCAATATATAATATAAAAAGAAAAAAGAAAGAAAGGAAAAAGCAGATGAAAAAAGAAGAAAGAAATAAAGGAGTAACACTAGCAACATTAGTAATAACAATAGTAGTATTATTAATATTATCAGGAATAACAATAAACTATGGAGTATCAAACATAAAAAGAGCAAAAATACAAAACATAAAAACAAACATGTTATTAATAGAAGCAAAAACAAAAGAATATGTAGAAAATGCAAATTACGATTTAGGAATAAAACCAAATGAAGCAACAGCAGAAATGAAAGGAAAAGCAATAAGTGAATTAGAAGGAGAAGGAAAAGGAACAAAAGTAATAACATCAAGTAGTATCAGTACAGAATTAAACATAATGGGAATAACATCAGAAGAAATAAGTAATGGAAATGTATACCAAATATCAACAACAGATTTAGAAAAAATGGGAATAAAAGGAGTAGAATCAAGCGAAAAAAAAGGATGGTATATAGTAGTATATGATATAACAAACTCAAATGTAAAAATATATAACACAAAAGGAATAAAAACAAACAACAACGAAACTAAATATTGTTTAGACGACATAAGAAACGAAGAATAGAAATAAATTTGTAAATAAGGCCAAGCCACAATTCTTACATTATACTAAAATCAGGAAGGAAACAAAAAATGAAAGAAAAAGAACTAGAAAGACTAACAAATCTAAAAATAATAGAAAACGAATTACACCAAAAAGGATTCAAAAATATTTGTGGAATAGACGAAGCTGGAAGAGGACCATTAGCAGGCCCTGTTGTAGTTGCAGGAGTAATAATGCCAGCAGACTCAATGATAGAAGGAGTAAATGACTCAAAAAAAGTATCAGAGAAAAAAAGAGAAGCACTATATGACATAATAATAAAAGAAGCAATAAGTTATTCAGTGGCGATAATAGGACAAGATGTAATAGACGAAATAAACATATTAAATGCAACAAAAAGTGGAGTAACACAAGTAGTAGAAGGATTAGATATAACACCAGATTTAATAATAATAGATGCATTAGAACACATAGACACAAAAGGAGTACCATATGAATCAATAATAAAAGGAGACGCAAAATGTTACTCAATAGGAGCAGCATCAATAATAGCCAAAGTAACAAGGGACAGAATAATGAGAGAATGGGACACAATATATCCACAATACGGATTTGCACAACATAAAGGATATGGCACAAAAATGCATATGCAAGCAATAAGAGAATATGGATTAACACCAATACATAGAAGAAGTTTTACAAAAAACATAGTACATCAATAAAAGAAAAGGAATGTGAAAAACTTATGAACATTTTAGAAATAATAGAAAAGAAAAGAGACAAAAAAGAATTAACAGATGAAGAAATAAAATTTTTCATAAAAGGATATACATCAGGGGAAATAGCAGACTATCAAGCAGCAGCACTAATAATGGCAATATATATAAACGGAATGACAGACAAAGAAAGTACAAATCTAACAATGGAAATGGCAAACTCAGGAGATATACTAGACTTATCAAAAATAGATGGAATAATAGTAGACAAACACTCAACAGGAGGAGTAGGAGATAAAGTATCAATAATACTATTACCACTTATAAGTTCATTAGGAGTAAAAGTTGCCAAAATGTCAGGAAGAGGACTAGGATTCACAGGTGGAACAGTAGACAAAATGGAATCAATACCAGGGTATAGAACACAATTACCAGAAGAAGAATTTATAAAAAATGTAAAAGAAATAGGAATAAGTATGATTTCACAAACACAGAACCTAGCACCAGCAGACAAAAAGATATATGCACTAAGAAATTCAATATCATGTGTAGAAAGCATACCACTTATAGCATCAAGCATCATGAGTAAAAAAATAGCAAGTGGAGCACAAAAAATAATGTTAGAAGTAACTTATGGAAAAGGCGCATTCATGAAAACAAAAGAAGATGCAAAAAAATTAGCAGAACAAATGGTAAGAATAGGAAAACTAGCAAACAGAGAAACCACATACATATTAACAGACATGAACCAACCATTAGGATATACAATAGGAAATACACTAGAAATGATAGAAGCAATTAAATTTCTAAAAGGAGAAGAATTACCAGAAGACCTAAAAAAAGTAGTAATAGACTTAGGAGCAAACATGATAAAATTAGCAGGACTAGGAAACAACATAGAAGAAAACAAAGAAAAAATGCTAAAACAAATATATAACAGACAAGCATTTAACAAATTTAAAGAAATGGTAAAAATTCAAGGAGGAGACACAAGCTACTTAGAAAACACAGAAAAATTTGAAAAAGCAAAATATAAAACAGATATAATAAGCAACAGAAGCGGAAAAATAAAAGAAATACCAGCAGACATCATAGCAAAATATGTATGTAATTTAGGAGCAGGAAGAGTAAAAAAAGAAGACAAAATAGATATGGCAGTAGGAATAATATTATCAAAAAAGAATGGAGATAGTATAAAAGAAGGAGAAAAAATACTTACAATTCATAGTAACAAAAAAATAGAAGATGCAAATTTAGAAACATTTAAAATATTAATAGAGTAAAACTATAGGTTCAAAATAGATATTATCACAAAAATATTGAAAACAAAATATTGAAAACAAAATATTGAAAAACAATGACTAAAATGGTATAATAAAAAAGGAAAAAGTAAAAATAACATAAATAAAAAATTTATGAAAGGAATGAACAATTATGAAAAAAGATAAAAATACACAAACAAAAAAGAGAAGAGAATACAATGCAGGAAGAATATTCGGAAAAATAATGGCAGGAATACTAGTAATATTCATGCTAGCAGGAACATTTGCAACACTAATATTTGCATTAATGTAAGAATTTTATAAAGACTAAATAAAAAAGAAGGAGGATATGCTAGTTATAAAACTAGCATAAACTAGTATATATGGGAAATGTAGGAACAATAACACCTGTAAAAGCAACAAACTGGGAAACTTTTTATAACGAAAATATATTAGGATATTTTCAAAACCTAAAAGGAAATCCATTTGAACTAATAACACTAATAATAGACTTAGCAATTGTAATATTTTTATTTTACTGGTTTTTTAAAGCAGTAAAAGGATCAAGAGCATGGCAACTAATCAAAGGAATAGCATTATTACTAGTAGCAACATGGATAAGTGGATTCTTAAACTTTAGAATATTAAATGCAATACTAACAGCAATAATGAATATAGGATTAATAGCAGTAATAATAATATTCCAGCCAGAACTAAGAAGAGCACTAGAACAATTAGGAACAAATAAATTCACTAAATTTTTTGGAATAGACTCAGACCTAGCAACAAAAACAAAAGAAGACATATACAAAGTAGTAATAGCAACAGAAGAACTAGCAAAATCAAAAACAGGAGCACTAATAGTACTAGAAAGAGATATAAACATTCAAGACATAGAAAACACAGGAGTACCAATGAATGCAGAAGTATCACCACAATTACTAGTAAACATATTTGTGCCAAAAACACCATTACATGACGGAGCAGTAGTTATAAGTAATAACAAAATAGCAGCAGCAGCATGTGTGCTACCATTAGCAGACAATGTTGATGTAGGAAAAGGACTAGGAACAAGACATAGAGCAGCAATAGGAATATCAAAAGAATCAGACGCAATAGCAGTAGTAGTATCAGAAGAAACAGGAAAAGTATCTGTCGCAAAAGACGGAACACTAATAGCAGATGTAAGAGAAGACGTATTAAAAAAGATACTAATAAGCAATATAGTAACAAAAAGATTTGCAAATCCAAACACAAAAAGCAAAAACAGATTTACAAAGATAAAAGAAAAAATAGTAAAGAACAAAAATAAAAATGAAAAAACAGAAGAATAAAACACAAATATAGATAAAAAGACAATAAAAATATATAAAGAAAATAATATAAAAATAGAACTTGAAAATAAAATTCAAGTTTTATTTTATTAAAGATGAACGGAGAATAAGAATGAGAAACATAAAACTAACAATAGAATATGATGGAAAAGACTTCAATGGATGGCAAAAACAACCCAACAAGCTAAACATACAAGGAAGCATAGAACAAGCAATAAGTCAAATAACAGGAGAAGAAATAGACTTACAAGCATCAGGAAGAACAGACGCAGGAGTACACGCATTAGGACAAGTAGCAAACTTTAAAACAAACTCACAAATTCCAATAGAAAAATTTGCCATAGCAATAAACACAAAATTAAAAAGAAGTATCAGAATAATAAAAGCAGAAGAAGTAGACGAAAAATTTCACAGTAGACTATCATGTAAAAGAAAAACTTATAGATACATAATAAACAACTCAGAACAAGGAACTGCAATATACAGAAACTTAGAAACAAACATACCAAACCATTTAGACGAAGAAAAAATGAATGAAGCAGTCAAATACTTTATAGGAGAACATGATTTCAAAGCATTTAAAGCAAGTGGAACAAGTAGCAAAAGTAGTGTAAGAACAATATATGAAGCAAAAGTCTATAGAAATGCAGAAAAAATATATATAGAACTAACAGGTAATGGATTTTTATACAATATGGTACGAATTATAGCAGGAACATTGGTAGAAGTAGGATTAGGAAAAATAGAACCAACAGAAATTCCAAAAATAATAGAATCAAAAAATAGAGAAAAAGCAGGAAAAACATTACAACCACAAGGACTATACTTAGTAAAAGTAGAATACGAAAACTAAAAAACAAAAAATAAGTAATGTACAGTATATATTTTTATATATTATAAAGATATTTCAGAACTTTCTTAAGATATTAAAACAAATAGTAATTATTTTCACAAAAAAGCCATAAGTTACATAATATATAAAAAGAAAAGGAGAAATGGTTTCAAAAAAATAATTACTATTTTTTAACCTATCCAAGCCTTAAAAGAAAGGAATGTGATTAAATTGAACACACTACTTATTTATTTTGCACTTCCTATAGCAGTTATAATATTTTCAATAGTATTGCAAAAAGTATTCAGATGTCCAATAATAGTAGCAAGTATTATATTTGCAATATTTTTAGTAGTTGCATTTCTAGTAGACGTAGCCAACTTTTTAGTAGCAACAATAGCATATACGATAGTATCATTTATAACAGCATATCTTACAATGCTAATATGCAGAATATTAAATACATTAGAAAACAATAATAACGGATGTAACCATAATTGCAACAACAATTGCAATAACAATTGTTGCAGCAGAATAAACAACACAGCAGTAAATAACAACGAAACACAACTAACAAGTGGAACAATACAAATAGGAACAAATGGAACAAGTTGTACATGTAATGAAAGCAACACTATATCTGTAGTAGCAAATGTAACGCCAAATTCAAACAATAACGGAAGAACAGGAAGATTTTCAGGATGTTATAGAAGATAATAATCAGGAGTTCTAAAAATATTCAAATTACAAATGCTATAGCAGGTAATCTTGCAAAAAGCACTCTTTTATGTTATTATACATAAAGGGGTATTTTTTGTATATTATTAAAGCTATACAACCTTTTTTAATATATAAAACTATAATACGAAGAACTAAAAAATTATAAACCATCAGAAAGGAGCAAAAAATGATAGAAATAATAAAAGATACATTAATAGATAGCATAAAACTGCTACCATTTTTATTTATAACATATATATTAATGGAATACATAGAACATAAAATGGGAAAAAAATCAAAAGAAATAATAAAAAAATCAGACAAATATGGACCACTATTTGGAAGCATATTAGGCATATTTCCACAATGTGGATTTTCAGTATCAGCAACAAACTTATATGCAGCAAGAGTAATAACACTAGGAACACTAATATCTGTATATTTATCAACATCAGATGAAATGCTACCAATATTTATTTCTGAATCAGTTTCACCAATCATAATTCTAAAAATATTAGGAACAAAATTAATAATAGGAATAATAGCAGGATTTATAATAGATTTAGTAATAAGACTAATAAAAAGAAAACAAACAAATCCAACAGGTGAAGACAAAGAAATAAATCAAGAAGACGAAATAAAAGACTTATGTGAAGAAGAACACTGCCACTGTAATGAATCAGGAATAATAAAATCAGCATTAAAACATACAATAAACATATTCTTTTTTATAATATTAGTAACATTTATAATAAACATAGCAGTACATTTTGTAGGAGAAGAAAATATATCAAAAATATTAATGGACAAGCCAATAATAGGACCAATAATATCAGCATTAATAGGACTAATCCCAAACTGTGCAGCATCTGTTATACTTACAAATATGTATTTACAAAAAGTAATATCAGCATCAAGTTTAATAGCAGGACTATTAACAGGAGCAGGAGTAGGACTAGCAGTTTTATTTAAAACTAATAAGGGTATAAAAAATAATATAAAAATAGTAAGTTTATTATATACAATAGGTGTAATTTCAGGAATAATATTAGAAATTATAGGATTTAAAATTTAAAATATTATAATGTAAAAGAAACTACCAAAAAAGAAGTGAACCAAGATTATTAAACTTTTTTATCTAATAATTTAAGTTCACTTCTTTTTAAGTAGTCTTTTTTACTTTTACATATCTAATTTTTTTACATTAATTAATTATTATCATTTTTCTTACCTTTTTTCAAATTAACAACTATAGCATTCTCATCTTCGAAAATATATTTTGAATCTGTACTATCAATTTGAACAGGATCAAACTCATTTCTATCATCTAAAAAATCAAGTTTTTTAGGATTAAATTTTTCCTTTTTAGAATCATCATTTGATGTATCAACATCATCTGGAGAATTAGTATATTTTGCAAAATCATATTTTTTAATTTTTTGAGGTTCCTTATATTTTGAATCTAAGAATCCCATTTTACCTTGACCTGCAAGAGGTTTGCCACTTTCTGATCTAAGTTTAAATGCACAATCCTTTAAACTAAATGACTGTAATTTACCTGCTGAGAAGTTAGCAACAAATTTCCAAGAAACATTACCATGTTTTGAATCATAAGCACCTTTTGCAAAATCAATAGTATCAGAAAAGCTCCACTCTCTATGTTGACCCATTTCAGTAGACCACCATTCCAAATCCTCCTTAGTAGCATGACCAGTAAATATTTTATTTGCACAGTTTGCCAAAATAGTTTGTCTAAAATTATCTTTAGAACCAGGAGCATTTAATTGTGACAAATTCTGAGCAGAAATAGTTGCACCTACTTTGTATTTTCTAAACATTGTAAATATTGGTTCTGTAGATTTACTAATAAAATCAGGAAACTCATCAATATACAAGAAGTAAGGAGTTCTAGAACTTTCAGTACCAGGTCTTCTTAAAACCGCATTTTCAAAAGCAATTAAGAAGAACAATCCCAAAGCCTTATGACTTGTAGCACCTAAATCACCTCTTCTAGTACAAACAAATATCAATTCACTATTTTTTAAAACATTATCAAAATTTATATTATTATGTCTGTTACAAAGAATAGATTTTAAACCATCTAATCTAAGCAAATTATCTAACTGAGAAACAGCAGTATATAAAAATTTTTCAGTTAATTCTTTACCAGAACCATTACTATAAAAATTCTTTTTAAAATAAGCTATTTGATTAGCATGTTTTTCTTTCAAAGTTTCATCATGAGCCATAATTTCACACATTTTTTCAACTAATTCAAAATTTGTAAGCATTTTTAACATATCATTCAAATTAGGAAGAGCACCTTCATTCATTCTAGGATACATCTCTTTCAATAAAATTGATACATTTTCTATAGCCTGCAAAATAACATCTTCTCTATATGCTTCTTGAACTTCTGTATGAGTATCATTATACATAGCTTTTAAAGCAGAAGAAATAGTAGTAGCAATTATATAAGGATCATCATATACAAAAGGATTTATACCAATAGAATTAATATCTGAAGGATCTACTATATGATAAGTAAAACCAAAATTCTCAGCAACATCAATCATATGATTTGAAATATCCTTATCAGGTGACATTACAGTAACACCACAATTCCTATAAGTTAATTCAGGTTTATCAGATAATATCATTTTTTTCATATATGATTTATAAACAGTTTCTTTTCCATAAGCAGGAGAAAGCATACTCAAATTAAAATTCTTATTTAAAAAATCATTACTATAAGGTTTATTCAAAACAGCAATTTTTGTTTTTAAAGCTGTAAATCCCATTTCTTTAGAAACTTCAGAATAGAAAAATTTTCTTTCCAAATCTCTAGCAATAAAAGGTTCAAAAACCATAGAAGTTTTACCACTACCTGAACCGCCACAAACTAAAGTAGATTGAAATCTAGAATTTTCAGGAAGTGTAGCAGTTTTTCCTGTTTCAGAGTTTTTAAACCAAAACATCTCACAAGTAAAAGGTCCATGACCTTCTTTAGTATCAGATAAGTTAATACCTTCATAATCCCAAATAGAACGAGTTTGTTGTGTACTATCATTTACACCCATATATAAGAAATTAAATATTTTATAAGCAATAGTAATAGGAATAAGGAATGAAATTGAAGTTAAAGCAGGTCTAAAAAGTTCAGAGAAGTTTGTAACTAAATCCTCATACCCAGGTACAGAAACTAAAAATAACCATACCCCCATATTAAGCCACTGAGTAAACATAGAAGCAACAATAACAGCCAATAAAATAATATATACATAAAATATTTTAACCTTTTGTGCTTTAGAAGTAGAATATTCAGAAGGAACAGAAAAAGCATAAGCAAGCATAGGACAAGCTAAAGCTAAACAATATTGAATAGGTCCCCAATAAGAATAAGAAACACCTGTAAAAATAATTAGCAGAATTTCTGTCATTCTATCTACTACTAAGTAAAGAGAAATCAAAGTAAGAACATAAGTAGCAAAATTATTACGAGTTGTATGTAATTTCTTTAAAAATTTATCAATTACTTTCATTAAAATTCAATCCTTTCTCGAATCGCTAAAATATGCACATAAAATGCACAAATATCACATATATATTATCCTATAAAAAAGGCAAAAAATCAAGTGTTTTTTGGAATATTTTTCTGGCTTGTACATATAATAAGATATAGAATTTAAAAGGGAAAGGTATGAAAAAATGCAAGAATTTTATAAAAAAGAAATGCCAATGATTGAAAAAATTGCAACAGATGAAGAAAGTGAATTAATTCGTAACATAATAAAAACGCGCAAAGACCTAGAATTTGCAAACAATAACTATGAATTTGCAGACTCAGACTTAATAGATTATTACATTTATGAAATAAAAGCAAACCAAGCAAAACTAAATTATTTAATAAAAATGGCCAAAATAAAAGGTTTAAGCGTACACTTTATAAAAGAATTAGAATACCGTTTATCCACTGATGAAGAAAATGCAATTTAAGAAGTCTCAAAAGAGATAGGGGAAGATGTGTATGAACTTAAATACAAATATCATTACATATTTAGCATGCATTTGTTTTCTATTTTTATTTGGTAGAATATTTATAGTACCAATAAAAAAGATACTAAAACTAGCATTAAATTCTATTATTGGAGGATTAGTAATTTTTTTAATAAACATTGTAGGAAGTAGTTTTGGATTTCATATAGGACTAAACTTTTTTACAAGTATAATAGTAGGATTTTTAGGGCTACCAGGAGCAATTATACTAATAATTATAAAATTATTAGTAGGATAAAAAAGAAAAAACAAATTATATAAGAAAATCTATACAATTCTTATATAAAACCAAAATGAACGCAATTAGCATTTTTGTGCTTATGCGTTCATTTGATCTATTATAGGAAAATTTTTCGAATTTCCTATAATAGAAAATATAATAATGCACAGAAAATTTATTTCATAAATTTTCTGTGCACGAACAAAGACGCGGACTTTAAAATGCTCTAAATAGTGCAAATATTATTAATGTCCGCTTTTGTTCTTATTCAACTGTAACAGACTTAGCCAAATTTCTAGGTTTATCAACATCTAATCCTTTTTCCTTAGAAATAAAATAAGCAAGTAATTGCAAAGGAACAATAGCCAAAACAGGAGAAAGAAAGCTAGAAACAGAAGGTATTTTAATTACTTCATCAAACATATTATAATTAAAATCTTGATTAGTAATAACTAAAGTTTTAGCACCACGAGTAATAACTTCTTGAATATTGCTAATAGTTTTTTCAACCAAATTAGAATCTGTCAAAATACCAATAACAGTAACTCCATTTTCAATTAAAGCAATAGGACCATGTTTTAATTCACCAGCAGCATAGCTCTCTGAATGAATATAAGAAATCTCTTTTAATTTCAAAGAACCCTCTTTAGCAATAGTCTCATCAACACCTCTACCCAAGAAAAAAACATCTTTTTCTTGATATATTTTTTTAGCAAAACGTTTTATATCATCTTTACAATGTAAAGTCTCCTCAACTTTTTTAGGTAAACCTAAAATTTCTTTCTTCAAATATAATAAATCATTTTCAGGGCAACACTTTAAAATCTCAGCAAAATAAATAGCCAAAATATTAATCAAAACAACCTGAGAAGTATACGCTTTTGTAGAAGCAACAGCTATTTCAGGACCAGCATGAGTATAAATAGAATAATCAGCCTCTCTAGTAATAGAACTACCAATAACATTAGAGATAGCAATAGTTTTACTACCCATAGATTTTGCAAGTTTCAAAGCAGCAATTGTATCAGCCGTCTCACCAGACTGAGAAATAAAAATTGACAAGGTATTAGAATCAACAATAGGATTTCTATAACGAAATTCTGAAGCAATATCAACTTCCACAGGTATTCTACACAATTTTTCAATAGTATTTTTACCACTCAAACCAGCATGCATAGCAGTACCACAAGCAACAATATAAATTTTATTAATAGACTGCAAATAATCTTTTGTCAAAGGCAACTCAGAAAATTCACAATGGAAATCACTAATATTAATCCTTGAACCAATTGTCTCTCTAATAGCAGTTGGCTGTTCATCAATCTCCTTAGACATAAAATCAGCATAACCATTTTTTTCACTAGCAGTTGCATTCCATTCAATATTGCAAGTTTTTTTAGGCAAAATTTCCAAATCACTATTATAAAAAGTAGCACTTTTATTATCCAAAACAACAAACTCCAAATCATCTAATAAATAAAAATCTCTAGTATAAGAAAGTATAGCAGGGATATCAGAAGAAATATATTTTTCATCATCACAAGTACCAATAACCAAAGGACTATCCTTTCTTACAACAATCATGTTATGAGGAAAATCCGAACAAATAACTTCTAAAGCAAAGCTACCCTTTAAATCAGAACAACAATCTCTAACAGCTCTTAAGAATTTTTGAACAGTTTTATCACTATCTAATTCCAATTCTTTCATATAATAATAATGAATCAAATTAGGAATAATCTCTGTATCAGTATCAGAAAAGAAATGATAACCATTTTTTAGCAACAAATTCTTAAGTTCAGAATAATTTTCTATAATACCATTATGTACAACACTAAAAGTTTTGCTATTATCTTGATGAGGATGAGCATTTTCCTTTGAAGGCTTACCATGTGTAGCCCATCTAGTATGAGCAATACCAACAGTTCCCTCTAAAGTATTAATTTCAGGAATAGATTCCAAATTCTTAACTCTACCCTTATCTTTAACAACATGAATACCATCAGTCTCAACAGTAGAAATACCAGCAGAATCATAACCTCTATATTCCAATCTATTTAAACCAGCCAACAAAATAGGGCTAGCTTTTTTAATTCCCAAATAACCTATAATACCACACATAAACAAATCCTCCTATCTATATATAAATATTAAGTATATATAATTTATAATCTATAATATATACTAATTTTTTTAAGCGTGCAAGTATTTTATATAAAAATTTATGATATCAATTACTTATATAAAAGTTGATTTATAACCAATAAATAGTATATAATTATAAAAAAACATATAAAAAGAGGTAAAAAATGTTCAATATAGAAGAAGAATTAAAAAAGCTCCCAGGAAAACCAGGAGTATATATAATGCACGACAAAAACGATGAAATCATATATGTAGGAAAAGCTGTATCATTAAAAAACAGAGTAAGATCATATTTTAGAAAAACAAACAAAACAAAAAGAATACAAAATATGGTAAGTCTTATAGACCACTTTGAATATATAGTAGTAGACAATGAAGCAGAAGCACTAATACTAGAATGTAACTTAATAAAGAAAAACAGACCAAAATTCAATGTATTATTAAAAGATGACAAGACATACCCATATCTAAAAATAGACATAAAATCAGACTATCCAACAGTAACATTTACAAGAAGAGTAGTAAATGACGGAGCAAAATATTTTGGACCATATGCAAATCCAGGAGCAGCAAAAGAAATGATAGACTTTATAAAACAAAGATACCAAATAAGACAATGCAGAACCCTAAAACCACGAACAAGACCATGCCTAAACTATCATATAAAAAGATGTTTAGCACCATGTATGGGATATGTAACAAAAGAAGAATACCATAAGCAAATAAACGAAATAATAGAACTATTAGAAGGAAAAACAGAAAAAATAATAAAAGACTTAGAACAAAAAATGGAAGAAGCATCAAAAAAGTTAGAATTTGAAAAAGCAGCAGAATTAAGAGACAGAAAACAAGCAATAAAAAGAATATCAACAAAACAAAAAGTATCAAATATATCAGAAAACAACATAGATGTAATAGGATTATATAAATCAGAACTAGAAGTATGTATAGAAGTATTTTTTGTACGAGGAAGCAAAATGATAGGAAGAGAGCACTACTTTTTCAATGAACTAAAAGACATGGAAGACAAAGAAATACTATCAGGATTCATAAAACAATACTATATGGATAATCCAAACATTCCAAACAAAATAATGTTAAGAGAAGAACTAGAAGACAAAGAAGTAATAGAAGAATGGCTATCAAACGAACTAGGAAAAAAAGTTGAATTAAAAAGTCCAAAAAAGGGAGAAAAATTAAGATTTGTAGAAATGGCAGAAAACAATGCAAAAGTAACACTAGAAAACAAAGAAAAAGACAAAAGTGAAATACTATTAGAACTAAAAGAAGTACTAAAAATAGAAAAACTACCAAGAAAAATAGAAACGTATGACATATCAAACATATCAGGAACAAATATGGTAGCAGCAATGTGTGTAATGCAAGACGGAGTAATAAAAAAGAACTTATCAAGAAGATTTAAAATAAAAACAGTATTTGGACAAGACGATCCAAGATGTATGGAAGAAGTAATAACAAGAAGACTAAAACACTCAATAGAAGATCCAAAAGGCGGATTTGGAAAACTACCAGACGCAATATTTGCAGACGGAGGAATAACACAAATAAGAGCAACAAAAAAAGCAATAGAAAAATATGGACTAGAAATACCAGTATTTGGAATGGTAAAAAATGATAAACACCAAACAAGGGCACTAATGGACGAAAACAGAAAAGAATTAGAAATATCAGAAACACTAAAAAATCTAATAACAAAATTTCAAGACACGGTACATGACACAGCAATAACATACCATAGAAAACTAAGAGAAAAAGAAATAACAAAATCAGAACTAGACAACATACAAGGAATAGGAGAAACAAAAAAACAAGAATTATTAAAACACTTTGGAACAATATCAAAAATAAAACAAGCAACAATAGAAGAACTAATGGAAGTAAAAGGAATTAGCGAAAAAATAGCAAAACAAATAAAAGAATCTTTATAAAAATAACAATACAAATAAGACAAGCATAATAAAAGTAAATAAAACAAGTTTATAAAAAAATAAATAAGTTAAATATATAAAATAAGCATCTTCATAAAAAAGTAACAAAAAAAAGCATAAACATAAAAAACAAATAATAAATATATACAAAAAAGAATATATTTATAAAAAGTAAAACAAGAAAATTTATAAATATATTAATAAGGGGGATTTTTTATGGAATATGCAAAGGACGAGATTTTTAATATCACTTATAACAGCACAAAAGACAAATTAGAAATGAAAAAGAAAAATAGGACAACCACAATATGGAAAAAAATAAAAAAACACAAATTTATAAGTTTCGTAATACTATTATTTTTTATATTTTCAACATTTAATATAATCTTAATAAACTACTTTATCACAATTTTACAAGAAACATATTATTAAAATTAAGTTGTTTTTCAGGGCCAGACTCAAAAACAACTACATCTATATAGTATTAAACAAGTGACCGCATAACGAAAAAAGTCCAATAAAAGAACTACAAAAATATAAAAATAAAAAAGCCTAATAGTAAAGATACACTAGAAAGTATCTACTGTTAAGCTTTTTTATTTTTGACATTTTGCCTTATATATTATTTTATATAATTACATATATACATTTTAGAAATTATAT
>OIZW01000033.1_pt1 | contig 141994 bp, 146 predicted proteins | sample 1588581 | NCBI WGS metagenome assembly OIZW01 (sample SAMN03283266) | human gut metagenome | biome: human-associated habitat; material: feces | host: Homo sapiens | place: USA | collected 2013 | reverse complement strand
GCTTATATATAATAGATATGTAGATATATTCTTTTGAGACCTAAGACTCAAAAGAACACTCTAAGACCTTAGGCTTAGAGTGCTAATAATAAATAAATTAAATATCTAAATTATGATATACATTCTGAACATCATCCAAATCATTCAAAGCATCAATCAAATTAATAACCTTCTCAGTACTCTCTTCATCAAGTTCCATATAATTATTCGGTACAAAAGTAACTTCACTAACAATAAACTTATCATAACCCATATTAGTTAAAGCATCTTTAACCTCTATAAAACTATTAGAATCAGTATAAATAACATAACTATCATCTTCAGTAATAAAATCAAGTATATCTAAAGAAAGAATATCTTCCATAAGTTTATCTTCATCATATACTTTTTCAAGTACTAAAACGCCTTTTCTTTCAAACAAATAACTAACAGAACCATCAGTACCTAAATTACCCCCTCTTTTAGTTAAAGTACTTCTTACAAATCCAGCAGTTCTATTCTTATTATCAGTAAGACAATCAATCATAATAGCCACACCAGAAGGACCATATCCCTCATATCTAACAGATTCATAATTCTCACCATTACCAGCATTCTTAGCCTTATTAATCGCAGACTCAATATTAGCCTTAGGCATATTTTCACCCTTAGCTTTTTCTATAACCATTCTTAGTCCAGGATTATTTTCAGGATTAGGATCACCACTCTTTGCAGCTACATAAAGTTCTTTAGCAAGTTTCTGAAAAACCTTACTTCTTTCACTATCAATTGCCCCTTTTTTTCTCTTAATCGTAGACCATTTACTATGTCCTGACATAAATATTCCTCCTCATAATTTTCTTTTTATATAATACTATTATTTTCTCTCACAGTCAAGATATATTTAAATATATTAACCAATATAACCAAGTATTACCGGTCCTAATATAATAAGTAATATAAGTGGTATAAAGAAAAATACTGATATAACACTTATCTTAATTGGTACCTTACTAATCTTAGCTTTAACCTCTAATATTCTTCTTTGCCTCAAATAATCAATCTGACTATGCATAGTATCAATAATACTACTACCATACATATTAGACTGAGTAAGAGATAAAATAATATTATTAATACTATCCGAAGGTATAAACTTCTGAATATCATTTAAACTCTCATTCAAGCTCTTACCAAATCTAGTTTGTCTTATAGCCTCTTTAAACTCCAAAGACAACTCTCCATCAACACTATTAACAGTAACAGATATAGCCTCATTCAAGTTTCTCCCAGTCTGAAGAGACAAAGTCAAAACCTCAAAGAAATATATAGCTTCACTATTAAGTTTCTCCGTTCTCTTCTTAATTTTTCTATTCAAAAATATCTTCTCAAATAAAATATAATAAATTATCATTACAAATGGTACATAAATATAACCATAGTCAAAAGAAACAAATACAACTATTCCCAAAACTATCATCGTAATTAATCTAATATTCAAAAAAGTCAAAGTACTAACTCTTGAAGATACTCCAAGTAAATTAATCTTTTCATCAATTTTATTAAGTACTTTCTTACTATATAAACTTCTTAAAGAATTATCATTCTTCTTTTTCATTTTCTTCTTCATATTACTCATCCACCTTTAGTGTTCTTAATAAAGTTATCAAATATATAATAAACATAATCACAATAATAGCAATAATAATATATCCAAGAGTAGAACTAAATAAAGGATTAAAGTATGTTGGATTAAGTAAGTAAACAACCCCTATAAATAGTACTGGTACAATACTAAGTATAATAACTACAATCTTAGGAGCAGAACTAATATTCTTCATTTCTTCCTTTAACTTCTTCTTATCAAATAAAGTTCTCTCAATAGAAGAAAATACCTCTACTATATTACCACCAGTCTTATTAAGAACAGTAAGAGATGAAGAAACATAAACAGCCTCCTGTAGTTTAACCCTTCTAGCAAATCTTTCAAAAACAGTATCAACAGATAATCCATATTTCATATCCAAATACATCTTTTTAAACTCATCTCCAAGAGGATAAGGAAGCTCTTCGCTAGCAGTCTGTAATGCCTGAAGTGTACTCTTACCTGCCTTAAAACAATTATTCATAATAATTATTGCTCTAAGTAAATCATTCTCTATATTTCTAGTCTTTCTCTTATAATTCAAAAATAACAATATATCAAGCAAATAATATCCAATAAAATAATTAATAATATATCCAAATAAAGAGAAATAATTAGTAGTAAATATTTGTGATATAGTAGTTAAAATAATAAATACTATCGATATAATAAACTTATTAGTAATAAAATCAACAGTCTGTATTCTATCTCTATCTTTATATTTAATATATCTTTCATACTTCTTACTTCTCTTAGTAAAATAATTACTCTTCTTAACAATTTTCCTAAATCTACCAACAAAAGATATATATCCACTAACAAATTTATCACTAAAAGATAATTCTTCTCTCTTAATAGGCTCCAAAGAATAATACTTAATTCTCGCCGCCTTCTTATCTCCTAGTACATTTCTAAATAAAATAATGATAATTATCAAAAGTATAACAAGTAAAATACCCTGCAAAATAAACATTGTTTCCATAATTATCATCCCTTTCTTCTTTAGTTAAAAATATCTTTAATATCTATACCTTTTCTTGTAATTTTATCATAAACTCTAGGTTTTCTCTTATAAACACCAAACTCTCCCATTACACTTCCATCATTAGCCACTCCAACTTGCTTAAATGAAAATATCTCTTTAAGAACAATCTCTCCATCTTTCATACCATCTATCTCACTAATAGAAGTAATCTTTCTTTTACCATCAGATAATCTATCTATTTGAACAATCAAATCAATAGCATTAGCAATATATCCTCTAACCGCAGATACTGGTATTTCCATCTCGTTCATTAAAATCATTGTCTCAAGTCTATTAATTGTATCAATAGAATTATTAGCATGTAATGTAGTAAGAGAGCCCTCATGACCAGTATTCATAGCCTGCATCATATCAAAAGCCTCTTTACCTCTTACTTCACCGACAATAATACGGTCCGGTCTCATTCTAAGAGAGTTTCTAACCAAATCTCTAATAGTAACCTCTCCTTCACCCTCGTAATTAATAAGTCTTGTCTCTAACGAAATAACATGTTTCTGATGAAGTTTAAGTTCCGCCGCATCCTCAATAGTAATAATTCTTTCATCTTCTCCTAGAAAACCAGATAATATATTAAGAAGTGTCGTTTTACCAGTACCAGTACCACCAGATATAATAATATTAAGTTTAGCTTGAACAGCAGCTTCAAGAAATCTTGCCATATTAACAGTAAGAGAACCACTTCTTAATAAATCATCAATAGATTCTAATTTCTTATTAAACTTTCTTATTGTAAGAACAGGTCCTTTCAAACTAAGTGGTGGAATAACTGCATTAAGTCTTGAACCATCTCTAAGTCTAGCATCAACCATTGGATTAGCAGCATCAATAGTTCTACCAAGAGGTTGTACTATCCTCTGAATAGTTCTAATAATATGCTTATCATTAATAAACGATACTGTTTCATCCTTAGCTATCTTACCATCTATTTCTACATATATCTCATTAGGAGCATTTACCATTATCTCAGTAATAGCATTATCTTGTAACAAAGGAGTAATAGGACCATATCCCATTATTTCATTCTGAATTAAATTAAAAATATGTCCTCTCTCTAAAGTACCCAAATCATATCCACTTAAAGTATTATCAATCTCATTATTAATATAATCCTCAAGTAAACCATCATCAGGAATATTCTCTTCAATTAAGTTCTGAACTATCTTCGTTCTAAGACTATCAAGTAGTCCCTTATCACCAAATATATCATAATCTTTTAAACCATTTTTAGGAGTTTCTTTAGGCTTAACATCAAAAGCCTCAGTAAGTGTCTTTTTAGCCATTCTACTTTCCCTCCTTAATATGTCTATCATCAATCAAATCAAGCGCCATCTTCTTCATATTAGCAACATCTTTAGGATGAAAAGTATTAATCTTCTTATTCAAAGTAAGTATCTCACCACTCATAACATACTTATCAATATTCTTTATATAATAATTACTAGATATAGTATAATCAATATTACTATCTATCGTAGCTCTAATATCATACATACTCATATAATCCCTACCAGTATCTCTAGAACTATTTAAACAAATTAAATAATTCTTCTTATCAGTATCAATAAAGACACTAAGTAAACTCTTCATATTCTTTAAATCTACTAAATCATTAGTAACAATAAATAAAGACATATAAGAATAATCAAGAATAGTCAAATTAATATCATTAAGTACATGAGAAGTATCCACAAGTACTACATCATATTCCTTTTTAGCAGCATCAAATATAAGAGGAATATACCTACTATCAACTTTCATTGCCTCTCTAGGGTCTCTAGGAGCAGCTAATACATCAATATTAGAATTATAAGAAGTAACATACTTACTAAGTTCCGTAAATCTATTATTAGCCATACTATCCACTAGCATAAATATATCCTTAGTATTTTTAATATCAAGAGATATCGCTATACCACCAGAAAACAAATCCATATCAATAATTAATACTCTTTTACCAAGTTCACAATAAATACCCGCTAGATTAAGAAGTATTGTTGTCTTACCAACTCCACCCTTTACTGAAGATACACTTATTATTTTACCATTCATAGTATCAACCTACCTTCTCTATTCTTTTATTACCATTATCCATATAACCAGTATATTCACTTTTAGCCTCAATCAAATCAAAATTAAATATCTTACCAAAAGTTCCCTTTATAGTTTTAGTAAGAGTTACATTAACCTTACCATTATCTATAAGTACAGATACACTACTAAGATTATTAGTATTCTTATCTATCAAATCAATTAAATCATTCTCATCAACTTTATCCATATTATCAAGAGCATAATCTATTACCATATAACTAACATTAGAAAGTTTATTCTTTTCATACATAGCATTACCAATATCATATACAAGTACAAACATAAGTAATATAATTGGCATAATAACTACGAATAGGACTAAACTTTGACCCTTATTATTAAGTGTTAGCATTAGGAATTACCCTTTCTACAGTAATCTTATATGGATTACCAAGTATCAAATTAAGTCCTGGAGTTATAACTTTAACATTCTCAGTAATAGTTATATTAGTATATTGATTATCCTCTTTCATAGTTATATCTAAATCAGTATATTTCTTATTAATATCCTCTATAGTAGTACCATTCTTAACAAGTGAAACAATATCCATACTATCATTTTCTAGTTCATTTTTTTTACTTAAAATAGTACCAAAATCAACAATAGCAAACAATATCAATATAAATACTGGTAATATCAAAACAAATTCTACTAAAGCCTGACCCTTTCTATTCATATAGACACTCTCCCTATTATCTATTTCATTATAGCAAAAAAAAGAAAAAAAAGAAAGATATTTCTTTCTTTTTCTTTATTTATTTCTTACTATTATTTTTTGTATTATTTTTCTTATTTTCAGGTTTAACAGTAGGAGCAGCATCATCATCTTTTTTAAAGATAAGATATAGAAGTCCTAATACTACAAGTACTATAAGTATTATAATAACAACCTTTTCAGCAGTGCTACCAGATTCTTCTTCTTCAGTTAAAGTAGTAGTAGTAGTATTCTTTCTATTTACAATTAACTTGTACTCTCTAACATCACCATTTTCAGCTTTAACAGAAATAATAACAGTATTTTTACCAGTTTTAAAGTTTTCATTACCAGTAATTTCCACTCTAGATCTAGAGTCTTCTGCAATAGCAGTAATGTCTAAAAATTTAACATCATTATTAACATTTAGTTCATACTCTAAAATATCTCTATCAAATTTAATTTCATAACCCTTAGCCTCAAGTGTTTTTAAATAATTATTTGAAGAATAATAGTATACTACTGGTGTAGGAACTACTGGTGGTTTTTCTTTTATTATATATACAGTATAAACCTTAGTACTACCATCTTCAGCAGTTACAGTTATAATCGCGGTAGTCTTATCTTCAGTAAGTTCATATTTAAATAAACCATCTACTGTTGATAAAGTATCCTCTAAAGAACCAGATAATATAACTTCTTTAGTATCATATGGAACAGTTAAAGTATATACAGTAACATCTTTATCAAATGAAGTATCAAATGTACCAACACTAGCATTTAGTGAATATAAATTATTAATTGAACTCTTTCTAGTAATATTAACGCTAACACTAACTTCTTCAAATTCATTAATAATCATATCATTAGCAACACTACCATTTAAAGTAACTGTGCCTTCGCCATCATTAATAGCCATAAATTCAAATGTTATAACAGTAGTACCGTTTGTAAGCTCAGTACCTGCTCCTACAAATCTACCATATTCATTATAAGTACCAATTAAATTCTCATTAAATAGTACATTCATTAATTTAAGATTATCACTATAAGTAACTAAACCATCAATACCATTGATATAGTCTTCTAAGTCTGTAGAATTAACAACTAGATTAACTTTGAAAGTATCGCCAACATATAATTCATCAGTATCACTATCAAATACTAGATTTAAATCAGTATTTTCTCTTTCTTTTTCAGAATGATTTAAATATCCATTAATAGTCATAATATCTTCAATAGTAATAGTTCCAAATGGATCTTCCTCATATTCATCTTTTCCTTCAATCTCATGACTAGTAAGATATAAGTCCATTGTAGGAATCATTTCACCATTAAGGTATCCTTCCATTGTAGGTATCATATCATCAGTATTAAAAATACTATCATCAGTAATATCTCCCATTACATATACTTTATAAATTGCTTCACTTAAACCTTTAGTAAATTTTAAAGTGTATCCATTCTTAATAAGAGTTTCACTAACTGGAGTATCCTCACCGGAAATATCTCCCTCTACAGGTGTTTCTCCATTGTTAGAAATTTCTCCTTCTACAGGTGTTTCTTCTTCTAATGTAACAAGATTATTATCTTTATCAAATACTTCAAGTTTAATACCATTATTTTCATTTAATAAACTATATAAGTATTCCATAGTAGGAACAGTAGGTAATAAAGGCAATTCCTTAGCATTAACTATAAAGTTACCATTTTCAAATACATATTCCTCGTAAAGACCATTTAAAGCCTCATCAAAGCTATTACCTTCTACTTCATAAGTAATTTTAGCCTTATATTCTAAAGTTAAAGCTTCGGTTTCAGTCTCTTCACTAACCTCAGTAATAACAATCTTATCAGTATATTCTATAATAGTATTATATGAATTAGTTAAATCTATCTCACTACCCTCTATAGTAGCATTCTTAAGTTTCTCGCCAGTCATAACAACACTATCATTATCATTTACTTTGACACTATAACTCTTAGTATCATCTATTTTATCGCCAGATATAGTTAATATCTGTCTATATTTACCAGCGGTAACATTATATTCAAATACACCATCATTTTCAGTTTCATTTATTATAGAATCATCAAATGTATTCATTAAATATCCATTAACCACTAGTTCTTTAGTTTCATCTTTAATTTCAGTATCATTACCAGTTATCTCATCTGCTAAAACTTTAGTAACTGAAGATAATTGTGAAAATATTAAAGTTAAAACTAAAAATATCTTAGTCATTTTCATTAATTTCTTTTTCATCATATTCATCCTTTCTTGTTTTATTTTATATAATTATTTTGTAAAATTGTAATGAAATTTCCCCCTTAATAAACACCTCCTAATTTAATGATAGCTTTCCCTTTCTATCATCATCATATCAAGTATAGCACACATTTCGACATTTTTTAACTACTTTACACTTTTTTTACACTTTTTAATATCAAATTATAAACAAAACTAGCAAGTTTTTCTTGACTTACCATATCATTAATTATATAATATTATTGCTTAGCAGCGGATACTATCTATTTTAGTAATGTGTCATTTATAAGTAACTAAGGCTGCATAGCGAAAGTATGCTAAAGACACCCTATTAAAATATAGTATGCCTTCTAAGAGAAGGAGGAAAGAAAATGGCTAGATATACAGACCCAAATAACAAACAAGCAAGAAGAGTATCATTCTCAATACTTGAAAATGGTAAAGATATTGCAAAGAGACCTTATGGTCCAGGACAACATGGTAAAGACAAAAAAAGAAAACCTTCTAACTATGCTATTCAATTAAATGAAAAACAAAAAGTTAGATTTATGTATGGTATTTCTGAAAAACAATTCAAAAAATTAGTAAATGACTCTGCAAAAATGAAAGGTGTTCATGGTGAAAACTTACTTATCTTACTAGAAAGTAGATTAGACAACCTAGTTTATAGAGCTGGATTTGCTACTACTAGAAGAGGAGCAAGACAATTAGTTAACCATGGTCATATCACTGTAAATGGTAAGAAAGTTGATATTCCATCTTACAGAGTTAAACCAGGAGATGTTATTGCTATAAAAGAAAATTCTGCAGATCACAAAGGAATTGAAATAGCATTAGCTAATAAGATTAAAAGAGTTGACTTTATTAATTATGATGAAGCAAAAAGAACTGCTACATATGTTAGATATCCTGAAAGAAGCGAATTAAACGCTGAAATCAATGAATCACTAATTGTAGAATTCTATAGTAGAGTATAGTTTATATACTCTATTTTTTTATGTTCACTCTAAGTCTATGGTCTTAGAATGTTATTTTTAGCCTGTAGTCTAAAAATAATATCTATCATATATAAGCCATAAATAAGTATTACAATTACTTAAAATAAACAAAAATAAAAACCCTAACCTATTAAAGTTAGAGTATTAATCGTTACACTGGTGGCTCCAGCGGGAATTGAACCAGCGACACAAGGATTTTCAGTCCTCTGCTCTACCGACTGAGCTATGAAGCCAAAATAAATGGCGGTTCCGACGGGAGTTGAACCCGCGATCTTTTGCGTGACAGGCAAACGTGATAACCACTACACCACGGAACCGTTGGTTGCGGGAGAAGGATTTGAACCTACGACCTCTGGGTTATGAGCCCAGCGAGCTACCGAGCTGCTCCATCCCGCGATAACATAAACAACTATGGCGGAGGAAAAGGGATTCGAACCCCTGCGCCGCTTTCACGACCTCTCGGTTTTCAAGACCGATCCCTTCAACCGGACTTGGGTATTCCTCCAACATATATGGTGCCTGAGGTCGGACTTGAACCGACACGAGGGTTAAATCTCGCAGGATTTTAAGTCCTGTGCGTCTACCTATTCCGCCACTCAGGCATAATTTGTTGTTGACTAGTTAATTATATAACATTTTTACCGGTTTGACAACCATTTTTTATATTTTTTTTAATATTTTTATCAAATTTATTGAAAAAAACATGCTTTTAGTATATAATTTAATATGTCAATGCAAATAATGCGCCCATAGCTCAACTGGATAGAGCGTTTGGCTACGGACCAAAAGGCTGTGGGTTCGACTCCTACTGGGCGCACCATTTATATAAACCATAAAAATACTAATCGTTTTTGATTAGTATTTTTTCTATATAACTAACAATCAGATACATAAGATAAGAAACTATTAACAAAATAACAATACCTGACATAACCAAATTCAAATTAAATACTTGTGAGCCATAAGTAATCAAATAACCAATACCCTCTTTAGATACCAAAAATTCTCCCATTATAACACCAATAAGTGTCATACTAATATTAATCTTAAGACTACTAATTATTGTAGGATAACTACTAGGTAAAATAACATACCTAAATATTTGCCTTTTTGAGGCCTTAAAGGACTTTAGTAGATTAATTCTATTTTGGTCTGTAGAAATAAAGCCATTATATACTGTAATAATCGTAACAATAACAGATATCAAAAGAGCCATAATAATAATAGATTTAATATTAGCACCAAAATAAATAATAATAATTGGACCAATAGCCACCTTAGGTAGACTATTAATAATAGTTAAATAAGGATCAAATATTCTATAAAGAAAGTTAGAATACCATAATACAATAGCTACAACTATACCAATCAAAGTACCAATACCAAAGCTAATAAGAGTTTCATATATCGTAGTCCATATATGATTAAACAAATTACCATCATTATATAATTTAATAATTGTATTAACAATCCTACTAGGAGAAGAACTAATAAAAGTATTAATAACCTCATACTTAGCAAGTAATTCCCAAATAACTATAAGACTTACAATAAGTAGTATTTGCACAAGATGTACTAGTATACTTGTAATTTTCTTTTTTCTTATAAATCTTTTATGTTCCTCACTATACATGGAAATCAATATCCTTCCATATCTTATCATAATAATCTTTAAATTCTTCCTTATTTCTATTACCAATAGGAGTACTCTTATTCATCATTTCAATATTATAAATACTCTTAACCTTTGCTGGTCTATTAGATAACACAACCACCCTATCAGCCATTGAAATAGCTTCCGCTACATCATGTGTTATCATAATTGTAGTCTTCTTTTCTTTTTTAATAATCTTCCAAACATCATCAGATACAGCAAGTCTTGTTTGATAATCCAAAGCACTAAAAGGTTCATCAAGAAGAAGTATATCTGGATTAATAGCCAGTGTTCTAATCAAAGCTACTCTTTGAATGCAGTGAAGACATTTTTTGTTAATTTCCTTTATTTATAAGGGTTTATTTGATACCTGATTCAAGCATCTTTTTTAACCTAAAGGATATATTTTTTATTAAAGTTTAACTTTTTAGTTTAATTAATTTTTTGTTTATGTTAAGAAAGTCTTATTTTATATGGGTTTTAAGGAAGTGTCCTAATACAACCTATATTTTTTAATTTTTAGAGTTATTATCTTCAATTTGTTTAGCTTCATTTACATATTGATAGTTTAAAGCATTTTCATTTGAAATAGCTGATTTGTTAGTTGCCTTTTCATAAGAATTTCTTGCATCTTTTGCAACTTGTCCACCTTTACGAGCAACTTTTAAATTTTCTTTAAAACCTTGAGGATTTTCTGATTTGGCTATATCACGAGTGGCAATTTCCCCTAAATCAGTAAGTAATACTTCTATATCAGTCATATTATCTCTTAAAGATTCTTTTCTAATTCCTTTATATGCTTTATATTCACTTGCTTTCATACCAGACCAACTTTTATATATTTCATTAGTAAGCATTGCATATTCAATAGGTTTTTCGATGCCACCATCTTTCCAAATATCAGTTAATTTAAATCTATCAACCATTCCAGTTAGTCTTTTTTTAATCCATTCATCACTATAACCTTTACTACGGTAATAATTAATAATTCTATTACCAGCAATTTCTGGATCGAATACTTCATCAATTCTTTCTTTGCCAAGATTAGCTAACCACATTTTCATTGGCTCTGCTTTGGGACTTGGTACAGATTCAATAAGTCTAAATATTCCTTGTGTATCTAATGTGTCAGTATTATAGTATTTACCATCAGATGATTTCATTTTCAGTTGGTTAGTATTGCTAACCAACTCACTTCCTTCGTTGTTTAATTTGTTTTTTAGCCATTTCCAATAATTTCTTGATTTTTGATAATCATTATTAGTTAATGCTCCAATAATATCAATAACACTAAAATAATATTCTTCTTTTTCTTCATTCCATATACTACGAATAGTACTATTTTCAAATAAGTTTGTAATTGTTTCTAGTTTATTTTCTTTCATTTTTTCACCACCTTTTATTAACTATTTTAAAAGTTCCATTTAATTTGTATATCTCTACTTTTTGTTTCGGCATTAAACTTTCCAATATAGATTTTATCTATAAATTCTTCAACAATAACTCTATTTAATTCTGTTAGTTCTTGGTATTTACTAAATATCTCTTTATTATTCTTTGAAGATTCATCTTTCATTTTATAATAAGCAATTTCATTAGTAATAGACTTTATTTGGTCTTTATAAGCATCTTCATCTTTATTATAGTTTGTAATTAAATCTTTAAATTGCTCTGGTGTAATAACACCATTAACCTTATCTTCATAAATATTTTTTAAATAATTTCTTGTTTTAGAAATCTTATTTTGAATATCAGTTAGTCCTTTTTCTAAAGATTTAATTTTTTTCTGAAATCTACTATTAACTTTCTCGGAGTTTAAATTTTCTAATTCTTCCTCATCATAAAACTTTTTAATCTTTTTATTAATAGCATCTAATACTAAATTTGATAGTTCATCATATCTAATTCCTGTTTTATTTTCACAATCATCATAGCCATCTCGATTATTAGAACAAACTAGATATTCGTGTTTAGAAGAATTTTTCTTTCTCATATAATGTTCACATTCAAGACAAAATACCTTACCAGAGAAGATATGAACAGCACCTGTTGTACTCATTGGTTTAGTTCTTTCTTTCATAGCAACTTGTACTTTATTAAAAGTTTCTTCATCAATGATTGCTTCATGAGTATTTTCAATTCTTATCCATTCACTTTTATCTTTATTTTTGATTTTATGATTTTTATAACTAACTGTAGTTCGTTTGCCTTGTATTAAATGTCCTAAATAAAGTTCGTTTGTTAGAATTGTTTTAATAGCGTTTGTAGTCCATTTTATTTCTTCACGTGGTCTATTACTTATTATATTTAATTTGATTCCTTTTCTATATTTGTAAAGGGAAGGACAGGGTATTTCTTTTGTGTTTAGGTATTTAGCAATACCTGTAAAACCTAACCCAGTTAGATATAAATCATAAATGTTTTTTACAATTTCTGAAGCTACTGGATCTACTAATAATTTATTACTGTTATTAGGATCAATTTCATAACCAAATGAGGCAAAAGGAGAGATGAATTCTCCTTGCTTCATCTTAGAATTAAAAGCACTTCTTATATTATTTGAAACATCTTCTAAATACCACTCATTAACTAAACCATTTATTTGTCTTGATTTCTTATTACCTAAAATTTCAGTATCAGCATTATCAGATAAACCAATAAATCTAATATTCCATTCTTTAAACTTGTTATTAATATATTTTTCAACGATTTCCATATCTCTTGAAAATCTTGATTGACTTTTACATAATACAATATCAAGTTTTCTGCTTTCACAATCTCTAATCAGTCTTTCAAATTCTGGTCTATAAGTTCCAGCACCAGATAAGTCTTCATCTGAATATTCATCTATTAATGCAAATTCAGGATGTCTATTAATATAATCAATAAGCATATTTCTTTGATTCTTAATAGATTCACTATCATCTTCTTTATTAGCTTTATCTCTATCTTCATTAGATAATCTTAAATAAATACCGACTCTTAATACTTTCTTACTCTCAACACTCTCCATTTCATTCATAACTATTACCTCCTAACTCAAGGCAATAATTAAGTTTTAAGTTAAACTTATAACCAATACTATTATAACATCTATTCCGAATAATTAACATTAAACTCCATTAGTTCAATGATTTTATACAACTTTTTATTAATTATTTCTTTTAATTTAGTATCAGTTAAATTTTTATCCACAATATCAATAATATTGTATGTCATTGTTTACCCCTTTCATATTTAAGTTTGGGAGATAAAAAGACATTTGTAATAACTTTTTTGTAAACTTTTTTCCATACTATCAATCCTCCAATCACTACTTAATTATTAATTTTAATTTTGGTACATTTTTTATAAAAAGGTTATTATTAATTTTATTATCACATTTATACAACACATATTTTTTGATTTTGGTTACAAAAGTCTTTTTAATAGTTGAGAGTTAAAATTCTTACATTCCTATTTCAAAATCATCAGATTTATCTTTTTCACTTTTTTCATACTTACGATTAATATTTTTAGCATAGTATTCCATATCATTATAATTAATTTCACTATTTTTAGAAAAATGAATTCCTATTTTATGACCTAAAGCTCTACAAATCTTATCACAGAAGTTAAACATTTTTTCTTTAAAGTTATTAAATGTTTCTTGTATTTCATTAACTTTTTCTTCTAACTTTTCTATTATTGAATTTTTTTCTTTGATTATATTTTTTTGTTTAGATATAGTTTGTTGTTGCTCATATATTTTGGTATCTCGTTCTTTAATAGCACGACCATCTTTTAATTTAGTATTCTCACTTTGTAGTGTTTCCACTTTATCAGTAAGTTCATTTATTAATACATCTTTTTTCTTAATAATACCCTGATTATTAGAATTCTGTTTTTGAATTTGTTTAGAATAGTCAATCAATTTATTAACATCATCTTCTTTATAACCAACAACTTTTCTTTTTACTGGATTTAAAATATCTTTTGAATCTATTTTTGAAATTTCTTTTGTAGTTTCTATTTCTATATCATTTAATTTTTTGTTTCTCTCAAATTCAGTTTTCATTTCTTTAATTTTGTCATTTAAATCATCAATTTCTTTTTCGGCTTTAGTCTTATGATGTTTATTATCACCGATAACACCACGAAAGAGATTATAACCTTTTTCAGTAATGAATTTATTATAATCATCTTGTATTTTTGCATAAGAAGTTTTCCCACCTAAATTTTTCCAGAACTGATCACAATTTAAAAATTTTCCTGTTTCAGTTTTAAAAATATTTTTTCCGTTTATATCCTTTTTTTGAACTGGATACATTTTTTTATTACCTTTTTTATCTATACCTTCACGATAAACTATATTACCATTTGAATCTGTTTCAAATACTTTTCTTTTAACAGCATTTACAATTGGCATAAAATAGAAGTGTAGATGTGGGGTATCTTCATCATAGTGTATTTCAGCATAAACAACATTATCTTTACCAACGAGATTTTCTAAAAAACTATAACTTTCATCAAAAAACTCTTTAACTTTTTCTGGTATATCTTCTTTAGATTTTATATCAGGTACTAGAATAGGTTTACCTTTGTCTTTTCCAACTTGATGAGTTCTGTTACTTTCTTTAAACTTCATTCCCAAACTTTGAAAAAAATCTTTTCCACTCGTAATGATAGCACCATTTAATAGATTGGTATTCTTGCCATCATTATAATATATTTTATTATCTTTTAATTTAGAATAGACTTGTTCTTGTAGAGTAGATTTAATTAGAGGTACATAACTATAGTTAAAACAAGTTCTATCTTTATCATAGTTTCCTGTGCCTTTTCTTTGAATAAGTTCTATACCAAGTCCACCTAAGTCACTAGCTTTATATTTATTTTCAAATCTTAATACTTGATTTCCATCATACATTAAATTCCTCCTTTGATTTTACTTCTTTAGTTAAAGGTCATTTATTGACCTATCTCACTAGGGCATAGCCCACGTGAGATTAGGGTGTTCCCTAATAACCCCATGCTTGTTTAATCGCAAAACACATAAACTTACGTAAATGTGTAATGCTTATAAACAAGATTAAATAATAACTATCTACAACATACTTATTATTTAATTAATTATTAAAAATAGAATAAATCTATTTTAATAATTGTAAAAATATTCACTATCGCCACTTTCATTTGCAAGAGCAAACAAAACGTGCCACGTTCATTTTTTACTAACTTTTTAGAAAAAAGTTATCAAAAACTTTAATGATTATTCATCATAATCATCAATCGGTTCTTCATATTTTGCTACATAAATTCTTTCAGCACCTGTTCTTTTTGATTCAATGTGAAGACCTTCTTTTTCTAAATTATCTAAATTACTTTTTAATAATTTACCGAATACCGATGGTACAATTTGTAAGTTTAATTTACCCGTAATTTCAGATATAGTAAATGAAAATTCTTTTTGCCTGATGGCATAATTTAAAAAAACTAATAGGTTAGTATTTAAATCGTTACTATCAGTTTCTGATTTTTCAAAGATTAGACTTTCATTTCTTTTTAGAACAAATTCTATACTTTCATAATCTCTACTTTCATAAGAAAAGAGAATTTTATTTTTTAGATTCTGATCCAATTTTAGTGTGATTATTCCATCTACTGATCCATCTATTGCGGTTGAACCAAGTGATTTATTATTCTTATTTAAATGATGAATTAATAAAATTGTAAAGTTATATTTTTTACATAATTCTCTAAATTTAGGAATAACATATTGTCCCATATCTTGATAATTGTTTAAATCATATCCATTATTCATATCAATTCCACTGAACATATCTATAATTACAAATCTACCTTTTAGATTATAAGAAAATTCTTGAAATTCTAATTGTAAATCCATTAGGTTTAACTTTCTTTCATTAATTTCTTGTTCTTTTAATCTAAAGTTTTCATCATTAAATTGTAAATTCATCTTATCAATTCTATCAATTATTTGTGAAAAATTCATTTCTGTGCTAATATATAAGACAGGAGATGGACTTGTTCTAAATCCTAAAAAATTTGTTCCTGTTGCTATTGCGTTAGCAAGTTGAAGTGCGAGTAACGACTTGCCAACCTTTGGTCTAGCAACAAGACAATATAATCCATTAGATTTCATAAGGTTATCCACTATGAAATCTTTTTTTGTAGAATTTTTTCTCATTTCACTTATTGTTTTCATTTAATTGTTCCTTTCTAGTAGTTATTGATTTTAAATAATTAATATCAATGTTTAAATATTCCACAACAACACTCATAGGTAAATCTCTGGTATGAATTTCACAGTTTAATTCTTCTTTAATTTTATTTCTTATCTTCAATGCTGAATTTCTACTTAAACCAGTTAATTTCATTAAATCATTAATACTACACCAAGTTTTAGTAGAAATTAATTCAAAACTTTCTTTTACATTCATTTATATCACTTTTTCCTTTCTGATGGTTTTAGTGTTACCAACAACTCCCTTTTAGGATGTATATATAGAATTACCCATATATGTAACGAGGATTTTAGATTATCCACAACTCTCGTGCCAATAGAGATATTTACCCTTGCATTTGTTTTAAGTGTCGGCATATCGGGGATTTCCAACACTAATAAATTGTCAAAGAACATATTAGGTTGAGTTTTCAATATAAATGCAACCTATAAGTTGAGTATATATTAAAAATAATATAAAGTCAACCAAAAAGTTGAAAAAATATGTAAAATTAACCAAAAAGGTTGAAAAAAGACTAAAAATATGTTATATTTATATCACGAAAGGAGTTTATGTATGACTAATAATGAAGAAACTGTTGGACAAATGATTGCCAAAGCAAGAGAAGAAAAACATTTATCTAAAAGAGAATTATCTAGAATTGCTAAAATAAGTGATACTGAACTTGCACGTATTGAATCTGGTGAAAGAGAAATACCTAATCCTAAAACATTAAGAAAAATTAGTAAAGTAATTGGTTTAAATTATAATGATTTAATGTATGCTGCTGGGTTAGGATTTCAAGTAACACCTTTAAATCCATTCTTAATTAATTACTATTCTGGATTAAAGGGCGATCAGATTGTTGATGCTATACTTAATACTTCATCAGTTATTAAAAACTGGGAAGAAATGGTAGAACAATTTAAAAAGGATTTAGAAGAAAAGAATTACAATGAAACTCAAAGAGAGCAAATAGAACAAACTATTGAGGATACAGAGTATCAAATTAGAACCGCTAAAGAAATAGTTAATGTTTTAAATAGTGCAAGAAGAAAGGAGAACATAGAAAATGCAAAGAAAAACTAAAAAGATTTTTGATGTATTAAGAATCGTTATAAATGTTATATTACTATTATTTATGATATTATGCTTAATCACTAATAAAGAAAGCTATTATGCTATTTACTGGATTATTGTTCCAATAATGTTAGTTTGTGAAACATTTTATTTATATAAATGGACTAAAATTGATGAATGGAATGTTGATAAAAAAGATTCTAAAGCTATTAGATATTCATTTGATGGCTTAACTACAGGAACATTAGTATTAAGTGGACTATTATATTTAGTTGTTATGGCTTTAGAAATGTTTCAAAAAAGTATTAAAACTAATATTTATGTGCTTGTGATTGTTTATATTTTATTTACTATTTCAATATTATGTAATATTATGGCTGTTAATAGTGCTAATAGAGAAAGTAAAGAACTTGCTGAAAAAACATTTAAATACAAAAAATAATGACAGGAATGACAGAAAAAAATCAGGTGGTACCCACCCGAAAATTGCTGTCATGCTGTCATTAAGTAAAAAAAATAAAAGTATGCTTCAAACTTAACTGAAACATACTTTTTTCTATGTTTAATCTAATTTATTGAATAGATCTTTGGCATCAATCTCTAAAGCTTTAGCTATTTTTTGAACGGTATCTAATGAAAACTGCTTATCACAACCACTTTTGGTTTCGATTTTTTTTAAGTAATCTACACTAATATTACTTTTCATAGCAAGTTTTACTTGTGTCCAACCTTTTATTTTTCGTTGCTTTTTTATATTTTGAGAAACCAAATAATATAAATTTTCCTTATCCATTTATCTTACCTCTTAAAATTATATAAGTTACCCCTAATATAATTTTCTCATTAAACTTTTAAGAAAAATTTACGATATAGTACACTTTTTTAGAAAAATGTGTTATACTTTATTTATAGTAGTGGAATTTTTAGTGGTGATAAATTATGAATTGTTTAAATCAATATTGTGATGCTGATGAAATAGAAAAAGACGATAATTTTTGCTATAAATGTGGTCATTGGACTGCAAAAGGATATTCTTTTATTAGAAATAAAGAAAATGTTGAGAGCATTCTTAACGGAGCAGCTGTAAAAAAAGAAGATAATTTTTCTGTTATGGTTAGTGTTGCATCACTTGCTTTTATTAGTTTCTTTATGATTAGTATCATAAGAGGAAATGATTTATATAAGCCATTTTTCTACTTGAAAAGAAAAGCAAATAGTTATATTTATGGTTATAATGTTTCAATATTAAATACTAATAACACTTATAGTAATAAAACAATCAACAACTATGATGATGCATTAAACCTAATAATAGAGGATTTAGATAATCAAAGTTGGAAATGTAGTCATGAAATTGAAACATCACAATATGAATATGAAATACAAAATAAAACATCTATTCCCATAGTAAGCTTTTGTGATGCATCAGACAATGTTTCAAAAAAATTAACTAGTGTAATTGAAGAAATGTATACTCTATTTCCTAACATATCAGGTGCTTTGACAAATATATCTATTACTAATGCATCAACCAATAAAGAATATATTGCTCGCTTTCAACCTATGTTTCAATTTATTAATGCCAATGAAGATATTAAGAAATTTAATAAAGTAAATAAAACACAAATACTTTTAAATAGTTATTATTTTTTAAATGAAGATATTATGAATGAACCAATATCAAGTGTTGTTGGAAGTGGATGGTATGTTAATGATGCAACTTGGGAGAGCACTATTGCTCATGAACTTGGACATTACATTTCTTTCACGATGTTTTTAAGACAAAATAATTTAAATAATATTACATTTGTAACTGAAGAAAATGAAGAAAAAATAAATAATGTTATGAATGATTTTGATACAGGAGAATTTTCTTTGTCAATAATCTATAAAGCTTTAGAAAATTATAACAATAAATATAATTTGAATTTGAATGTTGAAGACTTTGCATCAACCATTTCAAAATATGCTGGTGTTAAAGATAAAAATGGTAATTTAATTGCTGATGAAACCATTGCTGAAGCTATACATGATTATTATCTTCATAAGGAAAATATGAAGAATAGCAGTTATGAAATTATACAAATAATTAAGCAAAAATTATAGGGAGAAAATACATATGAAAACATGCTATAACTGTGGAGGAACAAATAGAAATACAGATTTGTATTGTAGAAACTGTGGATGTAGATTAAAAAGTAATACACATTATATTTTAATAAATATAGGTACAATTATTGCCTTTGTTCTATTACTTTTTGTAATATTGCTATTTGTGGCGTCTTATATTGTTGATTAGAATTTAAAGGAGTTAAAAAATATGAAAGAAGAAAAGAAATTAAATTATTATAATGAAACTGTGAATAAATTATACAAAAGACTAGAATCTAGTGAACGAGGTCTTACTGAAGAAGAAGCAAAGAAAAGATTAGAAAAGTATGGTGAGAATAAATTAGCCGAACAAAAGAAAAAATCAAATATAGCGTTGTTTTTGGAGCAATTTAAAGATTTTATGGTTATTTTACTTATTTTTGCCTCTATATTTTCAGCTGTTATATCGTATATTCAGCATGAATCTTATGTTGATTCAATAATAATAATTATTATAGTTATAATTAATGCAGTATTGAGCTTTATTCAAGAAAAGAAAGCAGATGTTGCTATTCAAGAATTAAATAAAATGTTTATAACCAATAATTATGTTATAAGAAATGGTATAAAAGAATCTATTGATGTTAGAAATATTGTTATTGGAGATATAATAGAATTAGAAGCTGGCGATTATGTTTCAGCAGATGCTAGAATCATATCTTCTGAAAGTTTAGAGATAAATGAATCTACCTTAACTGGCGAATCTAAATCAATAAAGAAAAATAGTGAAAATATAACCGATGAAAAAGAATTATATGAAAGAAAAAATATGGTTTATGCTGGTTGCAATGTTACTAATGGTCATGCTTTTGTTCTTGTATGTGCAACAGGTATGAATACAGAGTTAGGTAAAATAGCAACAAGCTTAATTGATAAAAAAGCAGATATAACACCACTTCAAAAAAAGGTAAATCAAATAAGTAAAGTATTAACGTATATAATTCTTGCAATTATTATTGTTATGATGGGCTTAGGACTTCTTATGAAAAACGATTTTTTTGATATTTTAATGCTATCAATATCTCTTGCTGTTGCTGCAATACCTGAAGGAATGAGTTCAATAATAACCATTATATTATCACTTGGAATGAGTGCTATGGCAAAAAGAAATGTTATTATAAGAAAAATTGCTTCTGTTGAAACTCTTGGATCAACTGATATAATTTGTTCGGATAAAACAGGAACAATAACACAAAACAAAATGTTAGTAAAATCTATTTATGTTAATGAAAACTTATATAGCGATAATGATAATATTCCTAATAGTGATTTGTTAAAATGGTGTGCATCACTATGCCAAAATGTTGTTAAAAATAATGATATTTATATAGGCGATGAAACTGAGGTTTCAATTTATAAATATTTAGAAAGTATTAACTTTCCATTAAATAATAAAACAAGAATAAAAGAGTATCCGTTTGATTCTGATAGAAAAATGATGACAACAATAAATAATATGGATGAAAAAATATATTCTTTTACAAAAGGAAGTTTAGATTCAGTCATAAATAATTGTAATCAATATATTGTAAATGGAAAAATATATATGATGAGTCCAGAGTATAGACAAAAAATATTTGATATTGAAAAACAACAATCTAGAAAATCGTTAAGATTACTTGCTTTTGCATTTAAAAATCAAAATACTGATGATCCAGAACATGATATGACATTCATTGGACTAATTGGAATGATGGATCCTCCAAGAGAAAGTGTTCCAAGTGCAATTAGTATTTGTCATAAAGCAGGATTAAAACCTATTATGATAACTGGTGACAGTATTAATACTGCCATTGCAATAGCTAAAGATGTTAATATAATTGATACTGATGATAAAGCAATTGAAGGAAAATATGTTGATAAAATGACAGATGATGAACTTCTGGATGCTGTAAAGAAATATCAAGTATATGCTAGAATTACACCTAGTACAAAATTAAGAATTGTTGAAGCATTGCAATCACTTGGTTATGTAGTTGCTATGACAGGAGATGGAGTAAATGATGCCCCAGCAATTCAAAAAGCTGATATTGGTATAGGTATGGGAATTACTGGTACTGAAGTTGTAAAAAAAGTTGCTGACTGTATTTTAGTTGATGATAGTTTTTCTACAATTGTTGATGGTGTTGAAGAAGGTAGAAGAATAACCACAAATATTAAAAAAGTAATTTTATATTTGCTTGCAGGAAACATTGTTGAGGTTATACTTGTCTTTGCTTCTATGATTATGAATATGGAAATGTTTACAACACTTCAATTATTATGGTTGAATTTAGTTACTGATTCTATTCCTGCAATAATGCTTGCTTTTGAGAAAAGTGAAAAAGATGTAATGGAAAATATGCCTTCTAATAGATTTAATTCAAGTTTCTTTACTCCTTTTTTAACGGCAAAAATTGTAATAAGTGCTATTGTTAGATCTGCTGTAATGCTAGTACTATTTATATATTATTCAAAAAATTATGATGTAAATACTGCTGGTTCTTTAATGTTTATATTTTTAATAGCAAATGAATTGCTATATTCTCTAACATGTAGAAATCTTAAAAAATCAGTTCTAAATAAAAATATTTTTGATAATAAGAGATTATCTATTGGATTAGCGGTAATAGTAGTAATTCAAATTATTGTCTTAACTACAGGATTATCAAAATTCTTTATAGTAGATAATATAGGAATAAATAATGTTTTAATTACACTAGGTATATGCTTTGCTGTATTTGTACTAGGAGAATTAGTTAAACCATTATATGTAAAATTATTTAAAGATTATACGGAGGTAAAAAATAATGAAAAATAATAATTCAACTACTTTTATAGTAGTTTCTAGTATATTTGTTTTATGTGTATTCGCTTTTGTTGTTGCCTATAACATATTGCCAAATAATAAGGAAAGCAATTCATATTATGTAAAAGTTGGAGATGATATGAGTGCAAAAATAGAAACTGTTGAAATTCATGATGGTAAATTATATATCACAACATCTGGTGATCCAATAGAATATTGTGTAAAATCAACTAAATCAAAACCTGATTCTAAAAATTTATGTTGGAATAAAATAGAAAATAATATTGCTTCAATATCAATTTATAGATATAAAAAATATTATATTTGGATTAAAGATGATAAAGGAAATATTAGTAATTATTTAACTGTAAATTCTAATGAAAAGGATAAAAATTGATCTATAAAAGAAGGAAGGTAAAAAATGTCAACAAAAATTGTAAATGAAAATAATTATGTACAATACATCCATTATTTAGAATCTAATTTAATTGCTTTACCTGTATTAAAAATTTTTAAGTATAGAATTATGTCATGCATAAAAAGTCTTTTATATATTGATATAAAAGGGGATTTATCAATCATAGAAACTGGCTCGATTAATATTAAAAGAAGTGATAGAAGTGATAGAAAATATGATTATTTATTAGCAAGAGTTTGTAATACAGATGCGTATTCATTATTTATAAAAAATACAACTGACGATGTTAAAATGAATTTAAATGATTGGTGTGTAATAAGACATAAAATATTTAAAAAATTTTATTTAGTATATCCACAAATTGAAAATGATAAAAAAACTATAAAGCATGTGGCAAAAGAAGGTAAAATAAATTTATTATTTACATTTATCATCATAATAATTGCAATAATAGGATTTTTATCATTATTCAATATAATTTAGGTATATACTAATAATAGTATGGAGGTACAAATGGAGCTATATAATGTTTTTAATATGCCGTTATCTAATGATAATGAAAGAAGAAAAATACAAGAAAAGCAACTGCTGGGTGAAGAATTAACATTACAAGAAAAGTTAAAAGCAGGTGTTAGAGATCATGTGATTAAAGAAATTGGAAATTATCAGTGTAAACCAGATTATTGCTATAGATGCGTTCCTGAAAATGTTTTAGAACTGTATAAACAAAAAGGTTATATTTTTGATAATAGAAGAACAGATTATATTGAAGGGCAAAATAATCAAGGAATAGATTGGTATTTAGGTGGTGCTATGCCTTGTAATGAATACGGATTTATAATTATTGAATGTCCAGCTTATAAAAATTATTTTATTCCTGCAAGTGATGGAGGATATGGAATGACTGATGATATTTATGTAAGACATATGAAATCGTCACCTCAAAGAAATCCTATTCCGATTTCAATGATTACAAATATTTTTGATTATAGAGCAATATTACAAGAACAAAATGCGGTAGAAATCAAAGGTAGAGGTAGATAAAAAAATAACCCTAGTAACTATTAAAGCTACTAGGGTTTAATTTTAATTATTTAATATTGCATAACAATAATCATATACATTTAAATGTTTATTAATTTCTTTATTAATAATTTTATCTTTAAAATCAGTTTCAAAAAGATTAAATAGCATTTCTATTGTAAAATTTTTCTTTTCTTTTTCAGTTAGTTCTAAATACTTGGCTGAAAAAAATAATAGATGCTTATATTTAGCAAAATTAACAATATTTTTACTATTACTAGAGTCTAGTTTATTTAATACTTCTTTTAATAATATAATTATATCTTTAATATTAAAATTAATATAGAAATTTTTATTTTCTAATAAATAAATTGCTAACCTAACTTTATCAATATTACTTAAATTATCATATATATCTATTAAATCAAAAACTTTTTTAGTATTATTATCTAATAACATATTATACCTCTTTTCTTTGTTTATACTTTTAAAATTAACTTAAATTTTGAATAAAATCTTTAATTTAAAATTCTATTTTTCAGAAAAACCAAAAATATTAAATATTGATTTTTCCCTTATTTTACGGGCTATAAGCAACTTTTCTTAATTACTGCCTGTGTCTATACTATATTCATCCAACCCTTTGTCTCATACCACCAGATAAATTCCTCGGATACTTATACGCAAAGTCAGATAGACCATATGTCTCCAAAAGAACTTTAACTCTATCAATATTTTCCTTAGTAACCTCTTTCTTAATCTTAACCCCCAGAAGGCAATTATCTAATATATTAAGCCAAGGAAACAAAGTATCATTCTGAAGCATATATCCCATTCTAAGTTCATCTTTAGAATATAATATCTCACCAGAAGACTTATCCTCAAGTCCACACAAGATTGAAAGAAGTGTCGTCTTACCACATCCAGATGGACCTACTATTGCAACAAACTCACCATCCTTAATATTTAAATTCAAATTATCAATTGCAGATATTTCACTTTTATTTGTATGATATACCTTTGATAAATTACTTATCTCCAATATATTATCTGAATTCACTAAAGTATTCATCGTAAATCAGTTTATCATATGAAACATACTCATCAAGTTCTCCAGAAGCCTTCATAATATCTTGAATATGTTTCCATTCATCTTCATCAATAACAATAGTATCTCTCCATGCATCAGATTCTTTATATCTCTTTACCATTGTAGTTAAATCATCAATTGAAGTATCAGGAAAGAAAGATACAATAGTCTCAGCAACTACCTTAGGTTCATTTTCCTTAACAAACTTTAATCCTTTTTGAATAGCCTTAGAAAAACCTTCAATAAGTTCAGGATTAGCCTTTATAAAACTACTCTTAGCATTATAAGCTGTATAAGGAACAGCACCACCATAAGTACCAACATAGGCAACTACATAACCATAACCTTGTTTTTCTACTGAAGTAGCATTAGGTTCAAATAAAGTAACAAAGTCGCCAGTACCACCAATAAATGCTCCCTCCATTGCAGGAAAAGCAACTGATGTATCAATGCTTAAATCTTTGGTAGGATCAATATTAGCCTCTCTAAGAGCCCATTCAAAAGTCATTTCTGGCATACCACCTTTTCTACCACCAATTACTGTTTTACCTTTCAAATTATCTAAAGTAAAATTATCAATCTTTTCTCTAGATACTAAGAATGCTCCATCTCTCTTTGTCAAAGCAGCAAATACCTGTAAATAATCCTTTTCACCACCATTATATACATAAATAGTAGCCTCAGTACCAGAAAAACCGATTTGTACATCTCCAGATAGAACAGCGGCCGTAACAGCATCAGCGCCTGGTGTTAAAGTAAGTTCTACATCAATACCCTCTTCTTCAAAGTATCCTTTACTAATTGCAGCATATTGCGGAGCATAAAATATACTATGAGCAACTTCTGCTACAGTAACCTTAGTAAGATCTTCTTTTTCATTATTTTTCTTATTTTGAAATATTCCAAATATTACTAAACCAATAACTATTAGAAATAATATCAAACTAACAAATGTTCTTTTCATTTTTTAACCTCCCAGTTTCATATTATTATATTCTTAGTTATAAAAACAGGTATAATTAAATAACACAAAATATATTATTTTCTTATGTTCACTTTAAGTCTAAGTCTTAAAGTGTTTATTTGAGCCAAAATATTGTCTCAAATAAATATATCAGCCATATCTATTATATATAAGTAAGTAATATATAATAAACATCAAAAATAATAATTAAATTAAATATAAAGAATATACTATACTAAGTAGTAAAATAAGTACACAGTTTACACATATTGACAAAAATAAAGTTTTATGCTATAATCATATAAATCTGATGGCACATTATTCTAGTCAATTAAACTTACTATGAAGGTGAACCTAAAAGCTCACTAAAGAGCACATCGATGAAACTTCTGGTGTTTGCTTTATACGCCCAGTTTAGGGTGAATGCTGGAAGGTAAGGATTTTGGGCACTCATAACGGCATATGATTCTGTTCCAACTTCCGTGGAGACCTAACTTTGTGTTAATGCTATTGTGTGCATAATACGAACTAGGATTAAACCTACTATGTGGGGAAACTTACGAGTAGCGTAGCTTGTCTTGAGTGATTATAGGGGATTGTTGATCAGTTATATCTTTCCTAGCTAGAAATATATAATATTGCAATATGAAACTATAACTGCAAAAAAGAATTAATAGTAAGAAAGTTGCCCGAGGAAATCTCCTAGAGTGACATCTTATAGGATTACAGTGTGTACTAAGTGGTAATCAAGTCATATATTTGGCGACAATATATTAGTTTCTATAAAGGGAAACCGCTAATTTGGTAACGAGTTAGTAGAAACTAGGGAAATCCTACTTGACCTAAGACATAAAGTTAACTATAAGAATTGCCATAGTATTAAGTAAAAGGCCTACTCTATTGGCCTTTTTTAATAATTAGAAAGGAAATAATATGTCAAAAAATAAAAATAGTAAAACAAAATGGGTAATAACAGTAACATTCTTAGCCTTCTTTATATCCTTTATCTTTTCATTTGGTTCTAATACCATAATGCCAAAAGTAAATCTATTCGTAGGTATTATAATATTATTATTATTTATAGCCATAGGAATAGTATTTGATATGGTTGGAGTAGCAGTTACATCCACTGATGAAGAACCATTACATGCTATGAGTTCTAAAAAAATAAAAGGAGCCAAAAAAGCCGTATCATTCAAAAAGAATGCTGATAAAGTATCATCATTTTGCAATGATGTAATCGGTGATATATGTGGTATTGTATCAGGTTCTGCTGGTGTAACAATAGCGACTTCTCTATCAGAAAAATTAAATACTAGTGTATTATATACAGGACTAGTAATTACTGCTTTAACTGCAGCCTTAACAATAGGAGGTAAAGCTTTCTTTAAAAGTATTGCTATCAAAAATAGTAATCAAATAGTTCATATGACTGCAAAAGTATTATCAATATTTGAAAAGAAGAAAAAATAAACTTCTTTTTTTATTTTTAAATAATAAAATTAATTAGGTGATACTGTGAAAAAATATAGTAAAATACTTTTAACAGCAGTAATAATAATAAGTCTATTCGGAACATTAATGATATATTCATCTTCTTATGTATGGGCAGAGTATAAGTTTAATGATCCATATAAATATTTAAAATCACAAAGTATATTCTTAATACTAGGATATATAGTTATGTTTATTGTAAGTAAGTTTCCTTATCAAAACTATAAAAAACTATCTAATATTATTTTCTTTATATGTCTAGGTATGTTAGCACTAGTACTAATTCCTGGTATAGGGACAGTAAGAAATGGTAGTAGAAGTTGGTTTGGTATAGGAGGACTAGGAGTACAACCATCAGAATTTACTAAATTAGGACTAATAATATTTACTTCTAAATATTTAGAAAATAATAATAAAGACTTAAAAGATATAAAAAAAGGAGTTCTTCCTATATTAGGAGTACTCTTTCTAGTATTTGCTTTTATAATGTTAGAACCAGACTTTGGTACAGGAATAGTAATAGTTATGACTATCATAGTATTACTATTTGTAAGTGGTGTTAAAATGAACTTCTTTATCAAACTAGGAGTATTAGGACTACTAGGAATAGTAGTATTAGTAATAATAGCACCATACCGAATGGAAAGAATAATATCATTTATTAATCCTTGGTCTGATCCTCTTGGTAGTGGTTTCCAAATAATCCAAAGTTTATATGCTATAGGTCCAGGAGGCCTACTAGGACTAGGATTTGGTAATTCAGTACAAAAACATTTCTATTTACCAGAACCACAAACAGACTTCATATTTTCAATTATAAGTGAAGAGTTTGGTTTTCTAGGAGTTATAATTGTAGCCACTCTATTCATAACTATAATCTATTCTGGATTTAAAATAGCTATGAACTGTGAAGATAAATTTGGTAAATATCTAGCTTTTGGTATAACCTTTGGTTTAGCCTTTCAAACAATGCTAAATCTTATGGTAGTAGTAGGATTAATTCCCGTAACAGGAGTTACTCTCCCCTTCTTATCTTATGGTGGTAGTAGTCTCCTAATAAGTTTAACAAGTATAGGTATACTACTAAATATAAGTGCATAAAATCAATAAAAAAAGATTCTTATTAAAAGAATCAATCTTATTCTAAAATACATTTTCCTTTTTCGTAATCAATTTTATTCCAATTACATTTAAAATTAAACAAATTATTTCAACTACCACAAACGAGTAAGTTGTAGAATATACTCTAAATATAGAAATAATAAATCTAATCATTGAAAAACCAATTATACTTTTACCAAGTAAAATATTAATACTTTTATTATTAAATGTTAATAGTAAATATATATACATTATCATATTAACAATAGTTTCTACAATTTGAATATTAGTATAGTTTCTGCCAATACAGCATCCTTTTATAAAACAACCTATTTTCAAAACAGAATACATAACAATCATTGATATTGTATATATTAATAATATTTTTTTAAAATTTGTATTTATTATTTTAGAATAAATATAACTAGAGAGTACTATTCCTAAATACCCACCTATAAAAGAATAACCTGAAAATATAAATTTTAAAGTACTATTGATATTATCATTATAAATAAAATCTACAAAAGAAGCAAAATCTAATTCTAAGATAATATAAAATATTTTTGAAAAGACAAGAAAAAAGATCATAGACAAAATATAGCTATATATCAAATCTTTAAAAGACATAACTTTTAATTTTTTATTAATTACAATTTCTGATACAAATAATGAAATAAAACCCAACAATATTGTAAATAGATATATAATATTATTCATAATTTATGCCGATATACTAGTGCATCCTGTTATTATAGAGTCAATTGCTGTTGCGAAAAACAAAACCATTAATATCAAAAAAATGATTTCCAATCCAATTATAATCGCATTTATAATTATCATAATTAAAGACAATTTATCAGAATACTTGCATTTACTTATGATTGCCAATATTAACGAAATAATCACATATGGTATTTTTCCCAAAAAACTTAATGAATCTATAAAATAAGTTATTAGTGGTACAACAAATTGTAATATTGTTAAAATTAGAGAAATTAAAGATAAGTTCGTTTTTGCTAACTTTGTACTAGTTTTTTCTAAATTAATATTTTTTTCCTGATTCATAATCTCACCTCCTAATAAAGACTTTTATTTGTATATTTACATCTTATTTTAAATAATAATAATATTTGATGAAATTTTTATCATCAAATATTATTATTTTTTTATAACCACACTCCATATATTAAAGCTAACATACTAAGAATAAATCCAACTATCCAAAATAGTTTAACAATATCATTCTCTTTCCATCCCAATCTTTCAAAATGATGATGAATAGGAGTCATTAAAAACACTTTTCTTTTTAATAGTACCACAGAAGTTATTTGTATAATAACAGTTAAAGTTTCAATAACGAATACACCACCAATTAATACCAAGGATAATTCATGTGAAGTAAGAATAGCTATCGTAGCCATTGTAGCCCCCAAAGTCAAACTACCAGTATCTCCCATAAATACTTTAGCAGGATTACTATTATATACAAGAAATCCCATAATACTACCTACCAAAATAAAACAGAAAATACCCATATCAGAATTGCCTTCAATCCACCAACTACCCATTGCTATAAGACCAAAAGCCAAAAATGATATTGCAGATAACCCACCAGCAAGTCCATCTAATCCATCAGTTAAATTAACCGCATTAGAAGATCCTACTAGTAAGAATAATATAAATACTCCATAGAACCAACCTAGATTCCAATCAATACCTAAAGCAGATATTCTAAGATAAGAATCACCTGAAGTAAATTGTCTAAATAATACATAAAAGACTAATGCTACAATAAGTTGAAGTAATAGCTTCTGAAATTGTGTAAGTCCTTTATTAGATTTTCTTCTAAGACTAATAAAATCGTCCAAGAAGCCTATTAAAGCATACGAGAAGAAAACAAACAGTACAATCATTAAATTAACCGAGTATTCTATCTTTCCTGTCAAAAGTAAAAATACAGTTATTGCAATAGTAGGAATTATAAATATAAGTCCTCCCATAGTAGGAGTCCCGGCCTTACTTCTATGAGCCTCAACATAAATATTAATATTTTGTCCTGCTTTTAATTTCTTCAAAAAAGGAATAGCTATAAGTCCAAATATTGTTGAACTAATAAAACCAAGCATTAAAGCAAATAATGACTTCGTTAAAGTTAGCATTCTATCACTCCATTTCTAATATCACTTCTATTATACCATACATATTTTTAAATAAATAGTATCTTTTTATTACTTTACATCAATTTGTAAACTATTTAATTCTTAATTTTTTTATTTGGCCAGGAGTTAAAGTATCAATAAAATCACAAGGATTAACATTATCTCTATCATCAAATAGTCTTTCAAAACATCCAATTAATTCTTTATCAACACCTATATCACTCATTTTAGTAAGAAAATCATAAAATTCATTCATACTAATACCATTTATCTTACCATTATATAAATAATTTAAAATAACAATACTATAACAATAAATATCCGTATTTTCATCTACTATATAAGAAGCAAAATAAGGATTACTCATATCAATCTTATATTTAGGAGTATTACACTTTGCAAATAAAGAAACAGGACTTAAATATTTAACTACAGGATTACTATCTTCACTAAACTTACCACCATCCAAATCAATGGTACGAAGAACTCCTGCCTTATCCACAATAAAATTATCTTCATGAATATCCGCTAAATAAAAGTTTTTTAATTCAGTATTTTTCCTAATATTCTCCATTTGTCTAAGTATAGTACCTATTCTTTTTAAATAGTTTTTCTTTCTTTCTAAAGAAACATTGTCATCTTTTAAAACCACACTAAGATTATTACCATAAACATAATTAATAGCAAAAAACTTAATAATATTATCCACTTTAACTAAGAAATCAGGTATAACAAAATCACTAGGAAGATAATCTCTATATTTATTTAGTAAACTAACAGCATTAAAATGTTTTTGAAAATCATCTTCAGTAAAATCATCAAGTGTTTTTAATAATCTAAGTACATTATTATATCTAAAAAGTAATAAATCCCCCATTGCATTAAAAAAGTCAAGTGATAATTTTTTTAAATTACCAATATCTTCACTAGTCATATTAATTATTTCCATAATAACCCCCATTAATTGCTGGATATTATATCATAATTAAGTTAAAAATGCAAATTATCCCAAATATAATCTAATACTAGAACCCTCTATTAATCTAGTACCACCTTCTGGAGACTGATTAATAACATTATCCCCACTACCACTATATTCTATTACAAAATCTTTAAGTTTAGAAGTAGCTTCTTTCTTAGATAATCCAATAACATTCTCTACATCATAATATTTTTTATCATACCATTGATATTTCTTTTCTGTACCACCATCTTGCTTTTCAATATTTAAGGCCACTATTGCATCCTCCATAATATTCTTAACAATAGGAGCACTAACTGTACCACCATACTGTGTAACTCCTTTAGGATTATCAATAGCCAGATATACCACAATCTTAGGATCATTCGCAGGTAAAAAACCAATAAAAGAAACAATATAATTTCCAGACATATATACACCATTATTAACCTTTTGAGCAGTACCTGTTTTACCTCCTACCCTATAACCATCTATATAAGCATTACGACCAGTACCTAAAGAAACAACTGACTCTAAAGTCATTCTTACCTTTTCACTAGTATCCTTAGTAACAATATTCTCTCTAACAGCAGTAGGTTTAATCTCATTAACAATTTGTCCAGTTTCATGTTCCACTACTCTTTTAACTATATATGGTTTATACAAAGTACCACCATTAATTGCTGCGCTAACTGCTGTAACTTGTTGAAGAGCAGTAACACTAACTCCTTGACCAAATGCTGTCGTAGCAAGTTCTACAGGACCAACTTTAGATAAATTAAATAAGATACCAGTACTTTCACCATTCAAATCAATACCAGTTTTCTTACCATATCCAAATTTATAAATATAATCAAATAATTTTTCTTTACCAAGTCTATTACCAAGTTCAACAAATCCAGGATTACAAGAATTTTGAACAACCTCTAGAAAAGTTTGTGACCCATGTCCTCCATGTTTCCAACACTTAATTCTTGCTCCATCAACATTAACTGAACCACCATCAAAGAAAGTATCCTTAACTAAATCAACCTTCCCCTCATTAAGCGCCGCACTAAGTGTCAATATTTTAAATGTACTACCAGGTTCATAACTAGCCCATATAGCCATATTTCTATTAATAGTTTCCACACTATAATCCTGATATTTATTAGGATTAAAATTAGGTCTCGAACTCATTCCTAGTATCTCACCAGTATTAGGATCCATCGCCAAAGCCCAAGCCCCTTCTGGGTTATATTTAGTTACAATATTATCAAGTTCTCTCTCAATAGAAGACTGAATCTTATAATTAACAGTCAAATATATATCAAGACCATCCTCTGGTTCAACATATACCGAATTTCTATCTAAATTATTCCCTTTTGCATCAGAAAAATACTGAATAGAACCATACTCCCCAGTAAGTATTTTATCATATTCAAGTTCAAGTCCACTAAGGCCTTGATTATCAATACCAACATAACCAAGTACATGTGATAACATTTTATCATGGGGATAATATCTCTTAGATTCCTTAAGTAAATATACTCCCTCAAAGTTAAACGCAGCTATCTTATCCGCAATATCATAAGATAGTCTTCTTCCTTCAGGATGTACCCTTTCCATCATTGACTTTTTATATAAATGTTCTTCAATAACACTTTTATCCACTTCGAGTATTTCACTTATTTTCGTAGCTACTAAATCCTTATCTTTAATTTGATTTGGAATAAATACCAAAGAAGTAGTAGTAAGATTACCCGCTACAACTTCTCCATCAACAGTATATATTTTACCCCTATCAGCCTCAATAGGTAGATTTCTACTCCATAGTCCACTAGCCAAAGTATTAAGTTTTCTATATTCAATAACCTCAATGTAAAATACTTTACCAATAACAAGTAAAAATACAAATATCACTATCAAAAGTACTATTTTAATTCTTTTATGTATACCTTTATCAAACATAGTAGTCTCACCTATTAAAGAATATTCAAGCATCTCAGTATAAATTACAAAGAAAAATATAAATATTTTTTTGCTACTTAATAATTACAAAAATAATAATTAATAAAAATTTCTATTTATATTGAAATATTCACAATAATTTGGTATATTATTAATAGAGAGGAGTGAATAAAATGGATGATGCATTTGGCGTTTTAGCAACAACTTCAATTGGCTTAATAGTCTTTTTTGGAATAATTGCAATTGCTTTCTATGTCGTTTATGTAATTGCCCTTGCAAAATTATTTAAAAAGGCTGGCGAAGATGGTTGGAAAGCAATAATACCATTTTATAATGTATTTGTATTAATTCAAATAGCAGGTTTAAATTGGTGGTATTTCTTAATTGCAATATCAGGAACAATATGCACTATAGCTAAAATTGATGGTTTGAACTACATCTGTAATTTAGCAGGTATGGCTGTTAATTTCTTTGTTTTCTACAATATAGCAAAAAAAATGAAACAGCAACCAGTAGGATATGGTGTAGCTGGTGCACTAGTTGCCCCAATAATAACAATGATATTAGGATTTTCAGACAAATATACTTTTGATTCATCAGTACAAGTTAGTCCTAATGGTCCAATTGGTGATACTAAAGAATCTACAAGTAATGAACCAGAAAAATATTGTCTAGGTTGTGGTTGTAAACTTAAAGCAGGAACAAAATTCTGTGAAAAGTGTGGAAAAGAAGTACAATAAAAGATATCTCACAAAGAGATATTTTTTTTATATCAAAAAAGAATTCTATTTCTAGAATTCTTAACCATTAATTTGTTTAGCTACTTCGTCAGCAAAGTTTTCTTCTCTTTTTTCCATACCTTCACCAACTTCATATCTTACGAAAGATAATACTTTCATACCTTTACTTTCAACATATTTAGATACTTTCATCTTATTTTCTTTAACAAAACCTTGATCTAATAAACAAACTTCTTCATAGAATTTATTAAGTCTACCATTAACAATCATAGGAAGTTTATTAGCATCTAATCCTTCGTTTTCAGCTTGTTCTGTAAGAATAGCTCTTTCTTTCTCTACTCTTTCACTAGGAACAGAATCTTTATCTAAATATAGTGGTCTCATAGCGGCAATTTGCATAGCTACATCTTTAGCAACTTCAGTGTCAGTTCCTTCAAGTACAGCAAGTGTTACTATTTTACCACCCATATGAGAATAAGTACCAAATACTTGATTATCTTGCTTTTCAACTAATTCAAATCTTCTAAAAGATAATTTCTCACCAATAGTAGCAGTCTTATCTACTATCATATTTTCAATAGAAGTACCATTAACTTCTAATTTATTAGCCTCTTCTACTGTACTAACATTACTACCCAAAATAGCAGTAGCAATATCATTAACTAAACCAGTAAATTCTGGATTTTTAGCAACGAAGTCAGTTTCAGAGTTAACTTCTACTATAACAGCCTTATTACCTTCAACTTTAGCAAGAGCAAGTCCTTCAGCAGCTATTCTAGTTTGTTTTTTAGCAGCTTTACTGATACCTTTTTCTCTAAGCCAAGTAACAGCTTCTTCCATATTACCATTTGTTTCAGTAAGAGCCTTCTTACAATCAAGCATACCTGCTCCAGTTTGTTCCCTAAGCTCTTTTACCATATTTGCAGTAATCATAGTATTCCTCCTTATTTTAAATTTTCAATTAATTCTTCTTTTTTCATCTTAGAATAACCTTTAACTTCTTTTTTCTTAGCAAGGTCTCTAAGTTCAGCAACAGTTAAAATATTTAAGTCTAATTCTGGCTTTTCATTTTTAATTTCTTGTTTAACTGGCTTTGTATCTTTAACTTCTTCAGTTTCTTTTACTTCTTTTTTCTCCTTCTTATTAGGAGTTTTTTCTTTAGAAACTTTTTTATCATCTTCACTTACATAATCAACAAGTGTACCACCATTAGCTTCAATAATAGCATTAGTTAAAGCACCAAGTACAACCTTAATACTTCTAACAGCATCATCGTTAGCAGGCAATACATAATCGACATCATCAGGATCACAATTAGTATCAATAAGACCAAATACTGGTATACCAAGTTTTCTAGCCTCTCTTATTGCATTATATTCTTTAGTAGAATCAACAATAATAACAGCTTCAGGTAACTTAGTCATTTCTCTAATACCACATAAGTTCTTGTTTAACTTTTCATATTCCTTCTTAAGTCCTACTACTTCTTTCTTAGGAAGTTTTTCAAATGTACCATCTTTTTCCATCTTTTCAATTTCTTCAAGACGATTAATTCTTCTTCTAATAGTTTTAAAATTAGTCAAAGTACCTCCTAACCATCTCTCAGTAACATAGTACATATTACTTCTTTCAGCTTCTTCTTTACATACTTCTTGTGCTTGTTTCTTAGTACCAACATAAAGTACTTTTCCACCATCAGCAGCAATCTTATTTAAAGCAACATAAGCTTCTTCCATTTTTTCTACTGTCTTTTGTAAGTCAATGATATAAATATCATCCCTAGAGTTAAATATATACTCTTTCATTTTAGGATTCCATCTTTTAGTCTGATGACCAAAGTGAACTCCTGCTTCTAACAAATAGCTCATAGATACTACTGTCATAATTATCATATCTCCTTTCGTTTTTTCTTCCAAATATCTCTTCTTTAATATCCACCTTATATTAGGCACTCGAATAATTAAATCAATATTTGTGTATATTTTTTGAAAAGCCAATAATATATTACCATATTATATGAAATTAGTAAATATTTATTTCTTATTTTTCTCATTTTTCACTTTAGTTCTAATGTACTAAAGTGTTTATTTGAGCCAATAATATTGTCTCAAATAAATATATCAACCATATCTATCATATAGAAGCAAAATATGCATACTAAAAAAAGATATTATTAATGCTTTAAAACATCTTCTAATATCTTTATATTTCTTTTAATTTTTAACCTATATAAATAATGACCACTATTAATATTTTTAAGAATTAGTTTTAAAGTAGTTAATTCTTTATTGCATTTCTTTTTAAATAAATCATTATTCTTAGTAGTAAGTACCGGTCCTAAATATAATTCTTTATAGTTATATCTTCTCTTACCTTTATTAAACTTAATAATAGTATATATAATATTCTTATCTTCTACTAAAATTTCATCTTCAATATAATAACCCAGACTAGTAATATTCTTTCTAAGAAAATATAAATCAGTATTACTTTGAATAATAATATTATTAACATTACTTAATTTAGAAGTACTATATTTTAAGATGCCTACTATTGTATTTGCTCCCATACCTGCTATTACAATAGTATCAATTTCACCAGCTTTTACTACATCAAGCCCACTGCCAAGTCTAGTTTCTATTCTATTCTCTAGTTTTTCTTTTTTTATATTAGTAATAGCACTACTAAGAGCATTTTCATTAATATCACTAGCAATTACTTTAACATTTTTATATTTATTTACTAAATAAATAGATAAAAGGCCGTGATCACAGCCTATATCAATTACTTTAGAATTATCATTTACAAAACTAGCAACTACTTCTAGTCTTTTAGATAACTTATTCATTTAAGAAGTCCTTTAACTTTCTACTTCTTGAAGGATGTCTTAATTTTCTTAAAGCTTTTGCTTCAATTTGTCTAATTCTTTCTCTTGTAACGCCAAACATTTGACCAACTTCCTCAAGTGTTTTAGGAGAACCATCATCTAAACCAAATCTAAGTCTAAGTACTTGTTCTTCTCTTTCAGTTAAAGTAAGAAGTACATCGCCAATTTCCTCTTTCAACATTTCATGTATTGTAAAGTCCTCCGGAGACATATTACTTTCATCAGGTACAAAGTCTCCTAAATGAGAATCTTCCTCTTCACCAATAGGAGTCTCTAAAGATACTGGATCTTGTGCTATTTTAATAACTTCTCTTACCTTATCTGGAGACATACCCATTTTCTTAGCAAGCTCTTCATCAGTAGGCTCTCTATTAAGTTCAAGAGTAAGTTGTCTTTGATATCTAGATAATTTATTAATAGTTTCTACCATATGTACTGGCACTCTAATAGTTCTAGCTTGATCAGCAATGGCTCTAGTTATAGCTTGTCTAATCCACCAAGTAGCATAAGTACTAAATTTATATCCTTTTTCAGCATCAAACTTTTCAACTGCTTTCATAAGTCCTATATTACCCTCTTGAATTAAATCAAGAAATAACATTCCTCTACCAACATATCTCTTAGCTATAGAAACAACAAGTCTTAAGTTAGATTCAGCAAGTCTATTCTTTGCAGTTTCATCACCTTCAGCAATTCTCTTAGATAACTCAGTTTCTTCATCAAGTGATAGTAGACTTATCTTACCTATTTCTTTTAAATACATTCTAACCGGATCATTAATAGTAAGTTCTTTAGCTATTGTATTATCCTTAAGAATATCCTCTAAATTACCCCCAGTATCTTCTTCACCGGAATCATCATCTAGATCAGTTTCAGATATAACACTTATATCATTTTCCATAAAAGCATTATATAGTTCATCTAGTAAATCACTACTTACATCAAGACCTTTTAATTCTTCGGCAATCTCTTCATAAGTAATAAAACCAAGTTCTTTACCTTTTTTAATTAGTGCTTCTTTTCTTTGTTCAAAATCTTTAATTTCTGGTACCATTTTTATTCACTCCCCTTAACTTCATTATCTCTTCAATTATTTTTGCTTGCTTCAAAGGATCTTTCTCTTCTTTTAATTTTTTGTTTAAATCATTTATCTTCACTTCTTTATGATACTCATTTACAACAAAAATATAATCTTCAATTTCTCTTTCTTGAAAGTCATCTTTGATATTCATAGCAAAAATATCTTTTAAAGTCTTAAGTATTTCTTCTTTATCAGATATATAACTAATAAAATCAGCGACATTTATTATACCATATTTATGAAAATAGTAAATAATTTCATTAGATAATTCTCTAATATTTTTTGTTGGAAAGTATCCAACCTTATTTTCAACCATATTAATAACCATATTATCTTTAAACATATAATAAATTAAATAATTTTCTGCCATTCCGTATTTATCATAAACCTTTTTAGTTTTTTCTTCTTTAACAATCATCTTATTATTATTGTTACTTTTTTTTATACTATCATATTTTTCTTTAATAGTATTATAATCAATATTAAAATTATCAGATAATTTCTTCAAATTAAGTTCTACAACAATATCATCTTTTTCATTAACTAATTCTTTTAACATTATATTAATATAAGAAGATATTTCTTTTATATTACTAAAATCTTTATCTTTTTTTAATATTTCCATCTTATAATCAATTAAAGTCATAGCAGACTTAATTTGATATAAGAAACTATCTTTACCTTCTTTTAGAATATACTCATCAGGATCCATATTATTAGGAAGTCTAACTATTTTAATATTAACCCCAGTATCCTCTAGTAGTTCTATAGCACTAAGTGTTGCCTTTTCACCAGCGGCATCACCATCAAAACATAAAATGATATTTTTTGCCATATTCTTAAGCACCATTTTATGATCCTTAGTAAGTGCAGTACCCATTGTAGCTATACAATTATTAATACCGACAGTACTAGCCCTAATAACATCCATTTGTCCTTCCATTATAATAACAGTATCATTTTTCTTTAAATATTCTTTAGCTATATGATAGTTATATAATATTTTACCTTTTTTAAAGTTATCAGTCTCTTTAGTATTTATATACTTAGAATTATCTTTGGTATTATATATTCTACCAGAAAAAGCAACAACATTACCACTTAAATCCCATATAGGAAACATAATTCTACTTACAAATATATCATTACCATTATCATTAGTAAGACCTATATCAATAAGTTTATCTAAAGAATATTTTTTATTAGTAAGATATTTAGTAAGTGATACCTTTTGAATAGAAAGACCTATACCAAATTTCTTAATAGTTTCTTTATCAAGATGCCTATTTTCTAAATATTCTATAGCATTCTTACCCAAACTACTATTAAGACTATTTTGATAAAACTTACTAGCCAAATCATATATATCAAAATATTCATCTCTCTTAGTATTAACTTTTATATCATTTGATACATTAATACCAACTTTTTCTCCAAGTAATTTAACTGCCTCAGAAAAAGATATTTTTTCAAAATCTGACACAAAAGTAAATACATTGCCTGAAGCGCCACATGAAAAACAAGTATATATTTGCTTTTCAGGGCTAACGCTCATACTAGGAGAATGATCATCATGAAAAGGACACACCCCAATATAGTTTTTACCAGTCTTTGTAAGATTAACATATCTTGATACCACCTCTACTATATCAGTCTTATTCCTTATTTCATTAATAATTTCATTACTGATATAAGCCATAATATCACTTCCTTACAAAAAGCCAATATAATTATATAACAAAACAATTTCTTTGTAAAGGAAAACTTTAAAACTCCTTACATTTGTTAAATATTCAATATAATATAATTAGGTGATATATTTTGGATCAAAGAATAATTAAAACAAAAAATAATCTTTATAAAGGGTTATTAATAACTATGAAAAACAAATCATTTGAAGAAATAAAAGTATCGGATATATGTAAAGAAGTACATATTAATAGATCAACATTTTATAATAATTTTAATGATAAGTATGACCTACTATTTTCATTATTTCATGACCTTGAAAAAAAGTTAAAACAAAAATTATCCCAAAGTGAAGTACCAATAAATATCAAGGAATACTATGTTAATTTAATCGGCTTACTTCTAGAGCACTTAAACGAAAATATAAATACCTACTCGTTAGTAGTAAAACACAATAATAATAACATTGCTAGCAATATATTTCACGATACTATTTTTTATGCAAATGGTGTTATAAGTATTTGTCTAGAATACATTAAAAATCCAAAAAAATATACTAAAAATAGTATATTAAAATATATAAGTAAGTTAATTCCAGATAACTTATGTTAATTATCTAGCATAACCATATACCATTCCTTTTTCTAAAGTAATTTCTTTATAATAAAATAATTCAGGTATAGTAACAAAAGTATATCCTCTATTTTGAAGTTCAGGAATAATAATATTTAAACTATTTGCAGTAGCACTATATATGTCATGCATTAAAATAATATCCCCATCCTTGACTTTGTTAATTACCCTACTGGCAATTCTTTTAGAATTATGATATTTCCAATCTAAAGTATCTATATCCCATATAATAATAGGCATATTACCTATTTTTTTTACTATATTATTATAGACACCATAACTAGGTCTTAATAGTTTAGGATATCTACCAGTAACTTCAAATATAACCGAAGAAGTTTTATCTATTTCATCTTTAATAACATTTTCTTTATATTTAGTTAATAGCAAATGATTAAACGTATGATTGCCTATTTCCATTCCACTATCATATTCTCTTTTCAATATTTTTTTATTATCTTTTGCCTTACTGCCAAGTACAAAGAAAGTAGCCTTAACATTATATTTAGCAAGTACATCAAGTACTTTACCAGTATTATAATTAGGTCCATCATCAAAAGTAAGAGCAATTAATTTATCACTACTATTTATTTTTTTATTAGTAATAATATCATAATTAAACACCTCCGTATATACCATACTTATGGTACTACTATCCAAATCAATCATAAAAGAATCTAAATCATAACTATAGATATTACTATCAAAAAAATATTTATAAAATACAACATAATATTTATTATCATTATTATCATAATCATAATCAATAATACCATTTTTATCTTTATATCTATCTAAATATTCATTAATAAAATTATCTATTTTATTATCATTAAAATACGGATAATTAATTTCTAAATTATCGTTAATAATTTCCTTATTAACCAAAGCATCTTTATCTATATCAATTATCCATAACATTAAAGATATAATAATCATTGGAATAAACAAGTATCTTATTTTCATAATATCACTAATAAATAGTATGAAAAAAGACTCCTCATTAGAAGTCAATACTTAATATCAATACCATCAAAATCTACATTAAGAAATTTTTTACTTGATAAATAATCACATAAATGAACAAATCTTTCATACTTATCTTTAGGAACTGGTAATACTTCATTATCATTAAAATCCTTGTTCCAAATTCCCATATGCGAAGATATTACCCTAGTCATTAAGTTAAGTTCCTCATCGTTTAAAGATAATTTATCCTTATGTTTCTTAACAAAAGAAGCCGCTAGTAAAGGATGATCAAATCTCGTATATTTCTCTTCAGGATTACCTTTTTTTAATCCATCATGAAGAGTAAGAGCCATCAAAATAATATCTTTTTCATTTTGCGCAAAACTATTAATTCCAGGATTATCTAAAAGTTCCTTGGCTATACGAACAGCAACTTTAGTATGTTTAACTAGTCCATTCTTAGTACCAGCAAACTCTGGATGATATTTACCAGTACTTGAAGCCGGTATTTCAAAAAAATAATCAGGTAATTCACTAACTAAATACTTTAAGTCATCTCTCTTTTTTTCATCTTTAATATAACTATATTCTTTATTAAAATAACTAACTTTATCCATATTTATTTTCTAATATTAACATCCACTGTAGTATATGGAATATTAATTCCCTCCCTATCAAATTTCTTCTTTATCATTTTTAATACTTCTCTTTTAATTGCATAATTAGTCATAGCCTTACAAGTAATATCAACTGCATATACAATGCTAGAATCCCCTAATTCATCTACTCCTAGTAGTTTATAATCTTTAACATTTTCAATTTTAAGAATATCTTCTCTCATACTTTCCAAAACCTTTTCTAATTTATCAATATCAGTATTATAAGCAACATTAAGTTTAAGAAAAATATCACAATTAGACAAATTATAATTAATAACCTCACTAAAAGAAGAATTACCAATAGATTTAACTTCTCCTGTAAAAGCCTTAATTTTAGTAGTTCTAAGTCCAAACTCAATTACAGTACCTTGAAATCCATTAATTGATACAGTATCACCAACAGCATATTTATTATCAAATAGTATTGCTACTCCCGCTAATAAATCCTTAATAATATCTTGAAAAGCAAGGCCAATAACCGCAGCAAATACACCTAAAGAAGCAATAATACTTGTAGTATCAATACCATATATTTTAAGTATTCCAAGAACTATAAATATAAGTATTAAATATTTAAATATACTTCTTCCTAAATTAATAATAGTGTCCTTTCTCTTATCTTTACCACTATTACCAATATGTCCCTTAGATATTCTATTAATAACTTTTTCTATTACCAAATATAATATAAGGCCAACAACTATATAAACAATTGGTAAATAAAATTTCTCATTAGTAATAAACTTTATAAATTTTTCCATAACATCTACCTCACATAATAATTATAAAATATTTAAGTAAATAAGTAAAGAAAAAGTCCAAATAAAAATTGAACTATTATTTTTTTTTACTAAGTATCTTTGTATCATTTATATCAAAAGCAATTTCTTCTTTACCACAAATACTGCATACTCTCTTATAACAATATACTTTATTACTATTTTCATCATTAATCCAATTAGGATTAATAACTTGTTTCCACCCAGCAAAACTATGACCACCAACTTTGCATATTTCATAATTAATATCTTCAAGTGAACTTCTAAGTAAATATAGTTTATTTTCAAGTTCAAATATTTCACTAGAAAGACTAGTTTTTATATCAAATAAACCTTTTATAATTTTATTTTTATTTTCCATTATATTTCTTCCTTTCGTGAAACATATTCTAACATAAAAAAGTATATTATTCAAGTATTCTTACAATGATTTCATTAGAGATATACATATATTTTTTATTAATTTTAATATAGTTGTCTTCTTTTACTAAATAATAGCCCTCACTAATCAAATTATCAATATTATATATATCTTCTAAAGATACATTAAACTTATCTTTAAATCTATCTAAATCTATACCATCAAGCTTTCTAAGTCCAAGCATCACTTCATTTTCCATTTTAATTTCTTTATCTTCGCTTATACTAGTACCAATATACTTCCCATTTAAATAATTTCTTAAATTTTTAGTATTAGTTATTCTCTCATTATTTATGTAGCTAGTACTAGATAAACCAAATCCATAATATTCTTCATTATTCCAATATACCAAATTATGTTTAGATTGATATCCATTCTTAGCGTAATTACTAATCTCATAATGAATATAATTATTCTTCTCAAGAGCATCCTCTATATACTTATACATCTCATAGTCGATATCCTCATCGATATTTTTCATTCCATTAATTTTTAACATAGTATTATCTTCAATTATTAAACTATAAGTAGAAATATGTGGAATATCAAGTTTTAAAAAACAATCAATATCACTTTTCAAAATATTTATATCATCATATGCAGCATATATCAAGTCTATGTTAATATTACTAAAATATCTTTTTACTATTTCCATCTTATTATATACATCCTTCTTCGTATGATTTCTTCCAAGTAATTTAATAATACTATTATCAAAAGATTCTACTCCGATACTAATTCTATTAACTCCATATTTTTTCATTATCTTAAGTTTATTTTCGGTAATAGATTCAATATTACATTCAACAGTAAATTCATAATTATCATTAAGTTTAAATATCTCAATAATATTCATTAACCTAATCAGTTCTTCATCATCTAAACTACTTGGAGTACCACCACCAATAAAAATAGTATTAACAATTTCACTTTTATATCTCACTTTAATTTCTTGTTCTAAATTATTTAAATAATCATTAATATATTTCTTATTATAAAATATTTTACAAAAATCACAATATGTACAAATACTATTACAAAAAGGAATATGAATATATATAGACATAACATCACCACCAATATAATAACATAGTAATATTTAAATTACAATGAATAAAACATCAAATATTATGCCATTATATTAATGGTGATAAAATGAATAATATAGATATAAGAAAATATATCATCAGTAACTTTAAAGATTCTAGTATTGATGATATAAAAAATTCCATCGAAGACTCTATATCCTCACACGAAGATGATCCTTTAATAGGCCTTGGAGTATTATTTGAATTACTATGGAATAATTCAAATGAAGAAGAAAAACAAAATATATTATCAAACATAAAAAAAAGTATGTAACAAGCAGCATACTTTTTTTAATAATCTTTACCTGCAATAAAAAGTTCTAATAGTATATTGCCATCAATATTATTAATTTTAATATCCCTATCAATATTAGATAGTTTAGACAAATACTTAATCAAAGTATCCTCGCTATAATAATAACTATCACTAAGCAAATACTTAACTCTATATACACTTTTAAACTCCAATATTTTAGCTATCTCATCATTAGATTTACCACTATTATAAAGTCTTTTAACTTGAAACAATAATCTTATTTGACTAGCAATAATAGCAATTATCTGATTAAGATCTATACCATTCATAACAAAATCTTTATATAGTTTAATAGCCTTACTATTATTATTCTTTAATAGTGCACTAACTAAATCATAAACACTATTATCAGTATTCTCTTCTGTAAGAAGCATAATATCACTATTATTAATAACCTTATCATTTATTTTATATAACATAAGTTTATCAAGTTCATTTTTAATATTATCAATATTATTACCAACTCTATTAATAAAAATATTAATATCCATGCTACTCATTTTATAATTTTTTTTCTTTAAATAATCATTAACATAATCACTTAAATATTCATTATTAGCCTCTACCTTTTTTGTAGTACCATTACTATTAATAAACTTTACCAATTTCTTTCTAGAGTCAATAGTATCACTATTAGACACAAATACTAAATAACTATTAGAATTATAGTTATTAAAATAATTCTCAAGTAAATTAATATTTTCAATATCTTTCTTTTGTGATAAATAAATAGTACTATCAATAACAATAAGTTTATTAGCAGAAAACATAGAAATAGTAAGTGCTTCATCTACAACATTCTGAATATCTTCTATATTATAATAAATAACATCATTATCTGAAATAGATAATTTTTCTTTAATAATATCAATTTCCCTACCAATAATAGAGGTGTCAGTTCCATATAATAAATAAAAATTCATATCTATCACTCTTTTTCTATTTTTTTACATTTGTAGTTTTTTTCATTATAATATTCTAATATTGAATCTTCATCTTCAGAGGAAAAATACTCTCTCAAATCTTTAATATTAGACATAACTCTATAAGTCTTTTCTTCATCAATAAACTTATAAGTATCCCCTTCATTCATATATTTATAAAATTCACCATTGTTTTTAAACTTATTATACCTACTATCGCTATTAAAGATATAATTATTAGTTACAACTGAGTTTTTAATTTTACCTTTACCACTGAAAGTAAGTTTAACTTCCTCTTTAACAAAAACATATAAAACATTATGATTATATTCTCTATCGCAAACATAGTTCTTATCTTTTCCCACAATAACTTCTGGATTAAAAAAGAAGAAAGCCACTACAACAACTATAAATAATGCAAAAAATATTCCAGATATTGATATTCTTTTTTTCTTTTTATTTTCATTAACTACTTCTGAAGTCTTCTTCTTCGGTATAGTTAATTCATCAAGTTTATTGATATCAATTTTTTTGTTAATAACACCTTCATCAATTATTTGAGCACTAATTATTTTATCAAGTGAAATAACTTCAAAATCACTATCACTATTACCAGTCAAAATATCATCTAAAAACTTATTGATTAAATTCTCACCATCATTTTTGGATAGCATTATAACAAGTTCATTATCTCTTATAAATAAAGAACCATAATATAATTTACTATTATCATAACTATAAATAACATACTTATTGTTATTTTTCTTATATTTAAAAGCTCCAAATACATTAATAAATATAGTCTCTTGTCCATATTTAAATTTAAAATCATTAACTTTTATTCTTTTTCCATTCATATAAGTAGCCTCCATAACAATTATAATATAATTAAAAGAAAAAAACTAGTCATTATTGGTATTTTATTTGACTAGCATCTATATTAAATCCGCCCTTAAAAGTATTACCCATCTCATAATCTTGATTTTTATTATTTTCTTGGAGCCATATTAAAACAGTAAATGTTTTTTTCTCATTACTCTTCAAATAAATATTAGAACCAATTAATATATCACCAGTTTTAGGAATACTATTTTTAGATATTTTATAACCCGTACTATCATACAAAGCATAACTAAGTGCCTTATCATCAAAATCATTATCAGTTACAAACATAGATATATTAAGTGTTTGATCTAAAGTGCCAGTACTTTTAACAGAAAAACTCTTTTTATATACAGAATACTTAGTACTTAAATTAGGCTCATTAATAGGCATAAGTGCATAAGTATCAATAGCAATACCATCTATATAATTAATAGCCAAAGTACCAGTTTTAATCTTTGTGCTATCCTCTTTTTCACTTGCAATCAAAGAAAAATAAGTAAAAGTCACTCCGACAATCATTATAAGTAGTGTAAGAATCAAAACAATAAAATAAAATATATCTGTCCTACTTTTACTATTATTCATATCATCAATCTCCTAGTATAATAATACCAAAAACATCAAAAAAAAGCAATACTTAAATTGCTTTTAATTTTATTATTGAGTAGCTTCACCAGTAATAGTTTTAGCACCTTTAACTTCAACATTAACAGTACCCTTAAATGTAGCACCTTGTTCAGCATCATTATCAGCACCAGCTTCGTCAAGCCAAACAAATAGACGAAGATTTTTTGTAGTATGATTTCCAGCTATTTTCATTGTTTCATCACCTGTTGCACCAAGTAAACTAAATTCTGTATATTCTCCAGAAACTTCACTATATGGAATAGTACCAGTATAAACTATACTAGAACCATTATCAAATTCTCCAGAAATACCAGTTCTATCGTATAAAACAAATTTTAAATGTTTAAATGGTATCTCACCTTTAGTAGTAACTTCACCTTGCTCATTCTTTTCTTCTTTTACTAAGGCAGTAGGAATTACTTTAGCAATAATTTCCATTTCAGTAGGTCCATCATTAGTTAAAGTAAAATCATAATACCCACAAGCTGTAAATCCCTTATCATCTATACAAGTTTTATATGTACCACCTTGACCATCATCATCACCAGTTCTAGTGAAAGTTCTAAGAGCTATAGTTTGATCTGAAGGTATAATATTAGTTACATTTAATTTGTCACCATCTTCATAAACTATTTTTACAGTAGCAGCTTTAACGGTTAAAGCATTATCTTCACTTTTAGCATTAATAGAAAAGTATGCTAATGATGCACCGATTATAGCAACAATTAAAGTAAGTACTCCAATTACTCCAAAAAATATTCCTCTCTTATCTTCTCTTTCCATTTACTTATCTCCTCTCTTCTATCATAAATTAATAATAGCAGATTTTTATAAAAAAAACAATAGTTTTGAATTAAAAAAAAGAAATAGTTCCAAAACTATTTCAAAAATTTGACAAGTTCTTCTTTGTTCATAAAGCCAGTAAACCTCTTAACTTCTTTACCATTTTCAAATAATATAATCGTTGGAATTGACATAACACCATATTCCCTTGCAACATCTGAATATTTATCAACATCAAGTTTAATAAAGTTAAATTCATTTTCTTTAGAAGCATCCTCAAATACTGGACCAAACATCTTACAAGGACCACACCAAGTAGCATAAAAGTCAGCGACTGCTTTATCTTTAATTAAAGAAGAAAAATCATTTTCATAATGTATTAAACCCATAACAAACCTCCTAATCTAATATACTTTCATCTTTAATATGAATTTTATTTCTATCAATAAGTTTACTTAAAGACTCTTTAGTAATAACTTTTTTATCTAATAATAATTTAATTACCTCATCATTTAATTCTTCATTATTCTTATTATCTTTTTCCTCTACTATTTTGTAAACGCCATCATATGTATCAACCATTTCTTCTGAAACCTTAGATAATATCGGTGTTTTATCTAACATAAAATTAGCTATTTTAGAATCTCTAACATAAGGAATATTTATAATCGGTAAAGTAATAACTACTAAAATTAAGAATACATAAACATACATTTCTATTATACCAACAAATATACCAAGTATTTTTGAAGGGATACTAAGTATAACTGTAGCCTTAAGTATTTTTTCTATTAAACCAGTTAACATAAGTACCACTTTAAAAACTAAATAAAGCAAGGAATATACAATAACAAAAGCAAGTACTTCATAGAACAAAATATTAATAGCCTCTATTCCTTTTATAAAACCTCCAAAGTTAATAAATGGTAAATTTTCATACATAATAACCGATAAATAGTTTTTTAAATAAAATGACAAAATAATGATAATAAATATACCAACAAAATTAGCAGTCTTTTTTATAACTCCAGATTTAAATCCACCAATTGCTCCTAGTGCTAAGGCAATCAAAATAACAATATCTGTTACATTCATAATTTATCCTCCTAATAACATTATATACTATTATATAAAAAAAAGAAAGAAAAAAAGATGCATTTAAGCACCTTCTATATTACTAACTTTAAATACTAAAGTTCTATCGCCAAGAAATTCCTTATAATGTATTTCAAAATTTTCCCAATTTTTATTAACTTCGAATGCCACAAATCCTTGCGCTTTTTTGCTAGGCGCTAAGTCAGTTGCTAAATCACTAATACCTTCTATATCACCAAGTATACCTGTAATATCACAAGCTACATCATCAACATAACCCTCAAAATCATAATATGAAACATATTCACTTTCTGTTGAAATATTTTCTATATCAAAGAATAATACCAAGTATTCTTTACCTTCAGCAGGTGTATTAACAAAGTAGCCTTCTCCAATAGAATCATATTTATAAGCCCCAGTTAAAGTTAAACTAAGACTTCCATCTGTTAAAGTATCACCTATAGTACCATATAAAGTAGAATCAGTATTTTCTTCTATGTAATCATTAAGTTTATCCTTTATTTCATTTGGGTCTACTTTCTTAAGAGCATTAATTCCGATAACAGCAAAAACTATAATAGCAATAACAACTAATAATCCTAAGCCACCTAAAACTATCAAAACAATAGCCCAAGCAGGTAATCCTTTTTTCTTTTCACCACTTGCAGTAGGTTTTTCTTCATTATTTTTATTAGTATTGTTTTCTCCTACCATAGTACCACATTTAACACACATTGCGGCCTCATCAATCATTTCACTTCCACAATTAGGACAAAATTTAGCCATATTTTTCACTCCTCTCTACCATAATTATATATCATATCAAAAGAAAAAGAAAGTATTTTTATTAAATATTTTCTTCTCTAATTTGTTCAATAATATTATGTTTCTTTATCTTACTTGTACTATACATCATAGTAAGAAGTACAATTACAAATACCGAAACAATTGATATAATAATAGCCTTCCAAGGAATAACAATACTATTTATACTCATCATATCTGCAAGAGCATAATGTATGATGATAGTTACTCCAAGACTCACTGGTATAGCATATATTAAAGATTTAAGTCCGAAGAATAAACTTTCAAAAAATAATATTTTATTAAATCCTTTTCTTGTAAGCCCTATACTTCTAAGAACAGCAAACTCTCTTTTTCTAAGCGCCATACTTGTAGAAATAGTATTAAACACAGAAGTAACGCCTATTAAAGTAACAAGTCCTATAAAACCATACATAAGAATCTTGATAACAAGAATCATATTATTAGCTTGTTTCATTGATTCTTTAACATTAGTATAATTAACATTATCATACTTATCTAATTCTTTTGTTAATTTATCAATATTATCAGTATTATCACTTATAATATTAAACTGTGTATAATGAGTACCACTATCAGATATATTATCATATAACTCCTTATTAACAATAAGTTTAAAATCACTCATATAAGAAAACTCTTCAATCAAATCAAAAGACTTATTAGTAATAAAAATATTATCTATTTTCTTATTACAATATTTAGTAGTATCCACATCTTCATCATTATCATCAAAATTACATATCTTAATATTAATATCACCATTGTTAATTACCGGAATATCATAATTAACTCTTTTATTATTACCATAGCTTACGCCTTTAAATTTATTAAGTAAAATAACGCTATCCTTATCTAAACCAATTAATTCTTTATACTTATTATAAGAAATATCATCTAAAATATAGATAGAAATATATTGATATTTTAAATTAGTTAAAGCCTTTATGCCATCATCACCATAAGCACTCTTATAAAAATCAAGATATTCATCACTATAAGTATAATTACCAATTATAGATAAATTACTAGCACTATAAGAAATATATTCTTTAACATCATTACTCTTAATAATCTCACTAATTTTATCTAATGCATCTATATCATTATCATCACCAAAATAACTAATCTGATAATCATAAGGCACTTCACCCATCACACTACTTGCGGTATCAATAGTATAATTCATATAAGAAGAAAACGATATAAATAATACAATACTAATAAATAAACTAACAATCGTAACTCTATACTTCTTCTTGTTTCTCTTAATATTTTTAAGAGCAATCTCTCCTTCTATACCAAATAATTTATTAACAAGCTTGCCAGTTTTAATCTTCTTCTTATTAATTTTAATATCATCATTTTGCCTAATTGCCTCAATTGGAGACACTTTAGCAGCTCTTCTCGAAGGTACTAAAGCAGATATAAATATAACAAGTATCATAAATATAACAGGTATAATTATAAATACAATATTAGTAACCAAATTAAGTTTTAATACTAAAATATCACCAATTAAATTATTTATAATAAGTATTACTGTTCCAATACCAATATAAGCCCCACAGATTCCAAGTATTATTCCTATAATACCCTCGATAAGTGCTTCAAAAAATACTGTATATGAAAGTTGCTTCTTCGTAGCTCCTATACTAGAAAGTAATCCAAACTCTTTTTTTCTTTCCATTACAGAAATAGCAAAAGAATTATAAATAACCACTATACAGCCAATAGAGACTAGTGATAACATAATAACTATCATAGTAATCATTGATTTCATTATATTACCATAAGTACTTTCACCATATAAAGCAAGAAGTGTACTATTATAAGATATAGCATTATCATAACCTAACTTCTTAGCCAAGTCTTCTGATTGTTTAATAATTTTTTTCTTATTATTAAACATAACAAATACATTAACGATTCCCTCTTTATCATTCATATCAAGAGTAAAAGTACTATACCCTGAAGCAGAATAATCTTCAAAATTACTTCTTTCTACTATACCAACTATTGTATAAGTTTTCTCACCAACAATATTAAGAGTTTCTTCTTCATAGTACTCATTATTAGCCAAAGTATTAATGCCTTCAACTACTCTTTCACCATACTTTAATGTAATAATATCTCCAATTTTATAAGAAGCTCCTCCATTAGTATTAATATGATTAGATATAACAAGTTCACTATCATTTTCAGCAAATCTACCAGAAATCAAATGAAGTTCATTAAAATATTCCTTATTAACACTTGAAATATAAAGATAAGGTTTATATTCATTAGCAGAATCAAACTTACTAAAACCAATAGCTTTTTGATAAAAATAGCTGAAATCTTTCTTATCAATACTATTTAATTTATCTAAAGATACATCACCATACTCAGCCTCATATTTACCATTATAACTAATAGTTTCTCTAATCATATAATCTTGAAAAGAAGAGAATAATAGTCCTATTCCTACCATCAAAGCAGTTGATAAAATAATACCAACAATTGTAACTATAGTTCTTTTTTTATTAAGTTTTAAGTTCTTTATAGTTAAGTCATTCAAAATACTCATTTTATCTTCTCATCCTTAACTATATGTCCATCTTCTAAAGTAATTATTCTATTAGCCTCTTTAGCAAGATTCATATCATGTGTAATCATAATAATAGTTTGATGATATTTTTCATTAGAAATTTTAAGTAAATCTATAATCTCTTTACTAGCCTTAGAATCCAAATTACCAGTAGGTTCATCAGCAAGTATTATATCCGGCTTAGATATAAGTGCTCTTCCAATAGAAACTCTTTGTTGTTGGCCTCCAGAAAGCTCATTAGGTAAATGATTAACTCTTCTTTCAAGACCAAGAATATCTATAAGTTCTTTTAAATAATCTTTATCAACCTTTCTACCGTCAAGTAATATAGGAAGAGTCATATTCTCTTCAACATTAAGTATTGGTATTAAATTATAAAATTGATAAATAAGTCCTACTTTTCTTCTTCTAAATACTGCTAGTGCGTCATCTTTTTGTTTAAACACATCAGTACCACCCACAATAACCTTTCCACTAGTAGGTTTATCAACAGCACCTAATATATGTAAAAGCGTTGACTTACCACTACCTGAAGAACCAACTATTGCTACAAAGTCTCCTTCATCAACAGTAAAAGAAACATTATCAATAGCTTTAACCAAAGTACTACCCTTACCATAATTCTTACACAAATTATCAGCTTCTAATATTTTCATTTCTTTATCCTTTCTATTACTTCATCAAAACTAATTCCCATCCTAGTAAGTTCAGATATTTTTTTCTTTATGTTTTCAATTTCTCTATCTATCTTATCATTAGTAGTTTTCTTAGTATTTTCTGATATAAAAGTACCTTTAGTACTAATCGTAGTAATAACCCCCCTATTTTCTAATATGTCATAACTCTTCTTAACAGTATTAGGATTAATACCTAAATTACTAGCCATCTCTCTAATCGAAGGAATTTGAACCTTCTCCTTAAGTATTCCAACAGCAACATACTTCTCAATACCATTTACTATTTGCTCGTATATAGGAGTTCTACTTTGATAATCCAAATTAATCATAATCTGTTTCATCTACATCACCCTAGCAGTCTCAGCATCACTAATGTCGTCATCATTGTCATTAACATACTTTTCCATAATTTTATCAAGTTCTTCTACTCTATTAGTAACAAATATATTTTTATCATAATCATTATTTATAGTAATATATTTATAATCCTTATTAATATCAATATTTTCATCAATATTATCAACAATAAACTTACCAATTTCAGAATAAAGTTCACTATAGTAGCCATCACTAACACCATAAAAATTACCATTTATATCATAAGAATAAATATCATTATCATTCATCTTATTTAAATATTCTTTAGTTTTAGTATTATAATATTTTAGTATATTAAGTACTAAATCTTTATTATCAGTAACATTAACAACAACATTTCTTACAGCATAGTTATCATAAATATATAAAGTAATATTAAGTAATCCATCATAATTATTAACATTTTTTAATGCATCCTTATTATTTTTATATTCGTTAATAATCATATTAGCTAACTCTTTATTTTCCTTTACACCAGTATAACCATTATCATATTCAATACCAAAGACTCTACTATCTTTATAATCTTCTAAAGTTTTTAAATATTCCTTATCATTTACTAAATTATTATTAATATAATTATAATCATCTTCAGTAACATATATCGTAAATTTATATGTATCACCTTTAACTTTAGTTTTAATACGATGCATATTATATACATTTCCCCTAGGATTATCATCTAAAAGTAATGAAACAGCATAATTAATAACATCTTTATTTTTAGTAGAAGCAATATTAATATTATTATCATCCACAAAGGTGATTTCTTTAATATCATTTACCTTAATTTCAAATTCTTCCTTATCATCAAAGAAAGCACCAACAATACACACAGCACTAGATACAATAACTAAACATATAGCCATTTTAAAGAAATTAGTAACTCTCTTTCTAGTAATCAAATCATAAATAATTAAATAAGTAAATATAAGTACTAATAAAAGTATAATTGTAAAGAAATCATGACTAGACAATCCAAGATTTTTAATTATTACGTATAGTATACAAACAACAGGAACAGTAGTTAAAGTTCTAACTAAAATATGAACTTTCTCACTTCTAAAAGAAGTACCAACAATTTCAAACTTTTTCTTTATGAAAAGAATAAGTCCCACAGCAATATAAACAATACTTAAAAATACCATCTTAAGAAGAGAAACATTTATACCACTATCAAATTCTTCTCCCAAAAATACTCCTGCAATAAGTTTGTAAGGCATAGTATAATTATTATCACTTACTCTATTTACATAGCCGGTATAAATATTATTTCTTTTATCATTTTTACACTTTAAACTATCACATTCATATATAACTGGTGTACACTCTTTGTTAAGGCATTCAATTCTAGCGGTACCATAATTATTATAATTAAATCCATCAGTTTTAATAAAAGTACTAACAAATGGAACTAAAAATAATATAAGTAGAGTAACAACAATCGTTGTAATCTTATTTGAAGAAATACTAGCGGCTATATTACAAGAAGTAAATACAAAGATATAAGAAATAGAATATATAAGAAATATATCAAATAACATCTTATAATCAATAATCATATTACTATATATCAAACTAATAGCAAGTGTAATAATTAAATTAATAATTTGCATAAGAAGAATTATTATTATTCCACCAAATGTATTAGTAAGAAATATTTGCTTCTTATTAATAGGCATTGAAAGTGTAAAATCAATAGAACCCCTTTTATATATAAAACTAAACAAAGTAATTGAAAGTACCACTGGAACAAGATACATACCAAATAGCACCGGACCACTAACTTCATATATACTAGGCATAAAATTGCTACCATGACTACATTTCACTAGTAATATAATACCGCCAATTGTAGGAAGTAATAACATACATAAAAGAATAATAGCTTTAGATTTCTTAATATTTTCTTTTAAATAATTAAAATTAAACAAACTTGTTAAACTCATATCCTAAAGCCTCCATTTCATATATAAATACTTCTTCCAAAGTAAGTGGAAGATAATCAAGTATTAATGGTTTCATCTTTTCAATTTTTTTCTTACTTTTACCGTCAGTATCTTTAATAATTATTGTAGCCACACTGCCCTGTTTCTTAAAACTCAAGATATTAAAGTCTTCAAAGTCATCTTTATCAAAGTTCTTTTCAAATGATAATTGAACCTTAAACATATTAGTTTTAATAGTATCAACATCACTCTCAAACAAAATACCCCCTTGATATAAAAGACCCAAATTATCGCAAATATCCTCAAGTTCTCTAAGATTATGACTAGTCATAACAATTGTAGTATTTTTTTTATTCATTTGCTTAATAAGAATCTTTTTCATAGTATTTCTAATAACCGGATCAAGTCCATCAAAAGTTTCATCAAAAAACATATAATCAGCATTAGTAGAAATAGCACATATTAAAGCACACTGTCTTTTCATACCTTTAGAAAAAGTACTAATCTTCTTATTAAGACTAAGATTAAGCATATTAGCAAGTTCTTTAAGATAATTCATATCAAAATTCTTATACATAGATTCATAGTATCTAGCAGTATCCATAAGTGTATAATTAGAATTAAAGTATAAATCATCTTGAACAAAAACCATTTTCTGTTTAATAACATCATTATCATATACCTTACTACCATCTACAGTAATATCACCACCATCAGTATCATATATACCCATAATAGTTCTAAGAAGTGTAGACTTACCACTACCATTAGCACCTACTAAACCATAAATAGAATTATCTTTAATAGTACAACTAAGATCTTTTAACACATAATCTTTATCATATTTTTTAGATAGTTTATCTATTTTTATCATATAATTTTCTCCTTTCACAATAATATATGATTGTACTACTTGTGCTAGTACAATTAAATCATACTACATAAAAATAACCTTGTCAAGTAAAAAAATAGCTTTAGTAAAAATAATTTTTGTCAACCTAGGTATATTCCCATACACAAATTAATCAGTATCATAACCTATTTTAGGAGGGAAAAATAATGAATAATTTTAACGACTATTATAATTATCCAAATAATAATTATAATGATATGAATTTTTTAGCAGATCCAAATAGTATGATCTATGATATGAACTATCAAGCATTATATCCAAATGCAGTAATGCCAACTAATAACAATATTTTAGATACAAAATTTGGTTTTAAACGAGGTAATCTTTTTAATAACTTATATGATGAATACAAAAACTATAAACCACAAGAGTTAAAAGCAAATAATGAGAAAGAAGATTTATTACTACAAATAGATGAGCAAAGATTTGCTATGATTGAAATGAATCTCTATTTAGATTTATATCCTAACAATAAAGGAGCACTAAATAGATTCAATACTTATCTAAAGAAAGAAAAAGAATTAGTAACATTATACGAAAGTAAATATGGACCATTAACTACATCAAGTCCTGTTCAAACAAATAATTGGACTTGGAATAATTCACCATGGCCTTGGGAGGTGCAAAGCTAATGTGGAAATATGTAAAATCACTTGAATACCCTGTAAACATCAAAAAGAAAGATATAAGAATGGCTAAATATCTCGTAACACAGTATGGAGGAGCCAACGGCGAACTAGCGGCAGCCTTCCGTTATTTAAATCAAAGATATACTATGCCTGACGATAAAGGAAAAGCCCTGCTTACCGACATTGGAACCGAAGAACTAGCACATGTTGAAATGATATCCGCAATGATATACCAGTTATTAAAAGGAGCCACTATAAAAGAATTAAAAGAAGCAGGTCTTGAATCACATTATGCTGAACACGGTTATGGCCTATATCCAACAGATGCGAATGGCGTACCATTTACCGTAGCCTACTTTGCCACAACAGGAGATCCAATTGCCGACCTATCCGAAGACATGGCCGCAGAACAAAAAGCCAGAGCCACTTATGAAAACCTAATCGACCTAACAGATGACCCAGATGTCATAGGACCACTTCTATTCCTAAGACAAAGAGAAATAATTCACTTTACAAGATTTCAAGAATTATATAACGAATACAAAAAGAAAAACTTAAAATAACTAAATACCTATCAAACTAGGTATTTTTTTCATAGAAAAAAAGAAGTTATTTCTTTGCATCAAACTTCTTTCTTAATTCAGTATTTAAAATAAATTTTCTAAGTCTAATATTTTCAGGAGTAATTTCTACTAGCTCATCACTATTAATATAATCTAGACAATATTCTAATGTTAATGGTCTAGGTCTTTTAAGTACAACAGTATGATCTGAACCAGATGCTCTTGTATTAGTAAGTTGTTTACCCTTAACAACATTAACAGCAAGGTCATTCTCTCTATTACATTCACCAACAATCATACCTTCATAAACTTCAGTACCAGGTTCAATAAACATAACACCTCTATCTTCTAATTGACCTAGAGCATAAGCGGTAGCCTTACCTGCTTCAGTAGATACAAGTACGCCAACTTTTCTTTCAGTAGAATTAATATCCTCTACTGGAAGATATTCCTTAAAACTATGATTAAGTATACCATAACCCTTAGTTAAAGTCATAAAGTTAGTATTAAATCCAATTAATCCTCTTGAAGGAATAGTATAATTAAGTCTAATTAAATTATTAACATTAGACATATTATCCATTTTACCACCACGAAGACCAAGTGCCTCAATAACATTACCTACACAGTCATCACTAACTTCAATTTGAACATCTTCATAAGGTTCACATTTAACACCATCAATTTCTTTAATAATAACTTCAGGTTTAGATACTTGTAATTCAAAACCTTCTCTTCTAAGATTTTCAATCAAAATAGATAAATGAAGTTCGCCTCTACCAGAAACAGTCCAAGACTCATTGCTAGCCTCTTCAACTTTCAAACTAACATCTCTTTGAGTCTCTTTAAATAATCTCTCGCCTATTTTTCTAGCAGTAACAATCTTACCCTCTCTACCAACAAATGGGCTATTATTAACCATAAATGTCATTTTTAAAGTAGGCTCATCAATTCTAAGGATTGGAAGAGCTTTCTCTTTACCTACATTACATATAGTTTCACCAACAGAAATATCCATAAGACCTGCTATTGCAACTATATCACCAGCATCAGCCTCATTAATTTCTATTCTCTTAAGACCTTCAAAGCCAAATAATTTTTGAATTCTAAATTGTTTAATACTACCATCTAATCTAACACAAGAAACCATTTCATTAACTTTAATAGTACCACTATGAACTTTACCAACACCAATTCTACCAACATATTCATTATAATCTAAAAGTGCAGGTTGAAATTGTAAATCACCATTAATATCAGCATTAGGTTCAGGTATTTCATCTATAATTAATTTAAATATATCATCATAGCTTTCATTTTGTGTACTAATATCAGGATCTAGACTAGCAGTACCATTTAAAGCACTAACATAAGCAACTTTAAAATCAAGTTGTTCTTCAGTAGCACCAAGTTCAATAAATAAATCTATAACTTCATCTAGTACTTTCTCTACCCTAGCAGTAGGTTTATCTACTTTATTAATAACTACAATAGGTTTAACTCCTGCTTCAAGAGCTTTTTTAAGAACGAATCTAGTCTGTGGCATAGTACCTTCATAAGCATCTACTAAAAGTAATACTCCATCAACCATATTCATAATTCTTTCTACTTCACCACCAAAGTCAGCATGACCAGGAGTATCTAGTATATTAATCTTATATCCATTATAATGAATAGAAGTAGTTTTAGCAAGAATAGTAATACCCCTTTCTCTTTCTATATCATTAGAGTCCATAGCTCTAACTTCAACTTGTTCATTATCTCTAAAAGTACCAGATTTCTTAAGTAATTGATCAACCAAAGTAGTTTTACCATGGTCAACATGAGCAATAATAGCAACATTTCTAATTTTCATAAAATACACCTTCTTTTTTCACAGTCTACAATTATATCACAAAAACATACATTTGAACATATTTTTTACTCATTTTCTTCAAAAACTTACCTTCCAGAAAAATCCAAGGTATTTTTCTGTCCTATACAGCCTAATTCTTAGTCTGTATAGGAATAACACTAAGATATCATATTCACAGTGAAAACTTTCTACCCAATACAAAAACAGTTAAAAAGAAGACACCTAGTATCCTCTTTAATTTAAAATATATAGTTTATGCTTATATATAATAGACCATAGTTTAAGACTTATTCATAAGGCTTAAACTAACACTCTAAGACTACAGGCTTAGAGTGAACCTAAGCACTCTTATTATTCTTCTTATAATCAATAAAATCTAATATAATCATAACAATTATATATACTCCAACCACTTTAAATAAAGTATACATAATACTCTTAGGTACAAATATAAGAAGTATACCAAGAATAATAGAAATAATAGATACAATTAAATTACCAGTAATCTTTCTATCAAAATACTTAGTAATACTACTCGTAGCCATAATAAATAATAATAAACTAACAAGTACCGGAAGCATCTCTAGAAATAAGAAACTACCATACTTAAATACAAACATAGCTACCCAAATACACATAATACCAATTATCAAATTAGAATAATCTCTACTAATATATTTCTTATCCATAATAAAACCAATTAATTGTACTACTGCAATAATAGCAAAAATAACAACAAATAAATAATTAATAGTACTAAGTAGTTCTTCAGTAGCAAATATAAGTACAATACCAATAACTAATCCAAGTAAATAATAAAATACCTCTGAAACACCACTACTACTTTTAGTTTTTTCAATCTTTTCAAGTACCACTACTTCATCTTTATTATCTTCTTTTTTCTTTCTTCCCATCTTAACACCTTCCTCTATATCTATAATTATATACTAATTCATAGCAAAAGGAAAGACTAAGTATTATCTTTCCTCTTTAAATAACTATTTAATTTAATGTAAGTGATATTCTGACTCATTTCATCAAATATATCTTCTACTAGTATATACCCCATATATTATCCTCCTTTTTTATAGGATAACACATATTTACATACTTTACATCACATTCGACAAAACTTGTCAATATAAGACATTAACTCTTAGTAATTCTTACTTTAATTGTTGTAGTCTTAGCAAAGTAACTAGCCTTAACTTCATCACCAGTAACATTAACCTTAACAGTATGTTCACCTTCACCTAATCCAGATAAATCTACTGTAGCCTTAATAGTAGTACTATCAATATTATCAAGAACTTCTTGCGTACCCTTAACAATAACAGTAGTTTTAGAAGAATTTTCTCCCATAGCTCCAGCCTTTAAGTTAGGTCCTAAGTTAATAGCATCAATCCTAATATCATCAACTTCCATTGATTTTTCTTCACCAAGAGATACCTTAACAGTAATAGTCTTCTCAGACACTTCTCTTATACCTTCAGGTTTAGGTACAACCACCGTATAAGACTTACTATCAGATAAACCAGTTACATCAACCTCTATTGGAATATAAGATTCCGTATATTTACTAACAACTGCCTGATCACCATATATACTAATTTCGTTTACAGAAGAACTAATTGAACTAATAGCCTTACCAAAAGCAACATTTCCTTTAGGAATAATCTTTATTTTAGCAGTACCACTATAAGATTCAATATTAATTGTAGCAGTAACCTTTTCTGGTACTATTTCAACATCTACAACATTACCATATTTATCATAAGCCACAAGTTTAACATCTTTAAGAGTATTAACACCCGCAGTAGGATCAATAAGTTCACCAATATCTACAAGTGCCTTAACTGTAGCCACTTTATTAATATTATGAATAGATTTCTCATCTTCAGTACCCTTAATAATAACTTCCTCTTTATCTACAGTAACAGACTGTACAGATAACTTACTTTCAAGTTTATCCTTATTTATAACATCCACAGTAATAGACTTAGTCGCAGAAACTTTAGGATATACATTAACAGTAATTGAAGAAGGATCAAGTTTATAATTAACTGAATTAATTGGGCTTTCATAATTAAGTTCTATCTTATGAGTGCCCTCTTTCAAATTAGATAAATCTGCAGTCACCTTACCGGTAGATAACTGTTTAGCTAAATATAAATCAACAGTTCTACCAATCAAAGTAACATCAGCAGTTTCAGGTAATCCTTCAATAATATAAGCTTCTTTATTATAAGTAACATCCACTATCTGATTATGAAGTACTTCAGCAGCACTATCAATAACAGTACTAGCCTGATTATCTACATAAAAGAATATTAATAATGATACTAGCAAAGATACAAATACCAAAGTATTTCTCTTATTAAGCCATCTTTCAAACTTACCAGCTCCCTTATCAGCTTTTTCACCAATAAACATAGCAAACTTCGTAACCGGAGTAACAATAAATCTGTCAATGAAACTACCTATAGTTCTAAATAAATTTCTAAAAAATTTAATGATTTTCTTAAGCGTTTTCATCACTATCATCCTCCTTTTCATCTACAAACTCATCATCAAGAAGGACCTCTTTCTTAGGTTTTAATTCCTCTACTAAAATCATTCTAGCATCATCTAAAGAAAGATTATAATTTAAGTTACCATCCACCGCTATTGAAATCTTACCAGTCTCCTCACTGACAACAATAGCAATAGCATCAGATTCTTCACTTATCCCAATAGCGGCTCTATGTCTAGTACCAAGTTTCTTACTAATCTTACTATTAATACTAATAGGAAATACAGCCCCCGCAGAAGTAATCTTATTACCCTGTATTATAACACCGCCATCATGAAGTGGATTTCTAGGAAAGAATATAGAAATCAATAATTCTGAAGAAATATCACCATATATTGGTTTACTTCTCTCAATATATTCATTAAGACTAATATCTCTTTCGATAACTATTAAAGCACCAATTCTAGATTTTCTAAGATAATCAACCGCAGTCATAACTTCATAAACAAGTTTCTCTCTTTCATCAAGTGTAAGTACCTTATGTCTACCAAGTAATTGCTTTCTACCAATATGTTCTAGTATACTTCTAATCTCTGGTTGAAATATAATTATAAGTGCCAATGGTCCCCACATAATAACATACTCTAAAAGTAATCCTATCGTCGTCAAATTAAGTGTATCACTAAGTATTTTAATAACTAATATAACAAGAACACCCTTAAATAATAATATAATCTTAACATTATTTTTAATATTCTTAAGTACAAAATAAACCATCATCCATACTAAAGAAATATCAATAACTTTTTGTAATATAACTAATAAATTATCAACTGTCATAATATCTCCCTTCTATTTAACCAAATAAATAGCCCCTTCTACACACAAATAGCACAGCAAAATAATACCACCAAATAAAAGTATCATATTACTAACAAATCCAGAATTAGAATTAATTACTTTAGTATCTTTTTCTTTCTTTTCTTCCACCTTTTTATCCTCCATTAACCTATTTAAAAAATCACTCTTAGTCATTATTCCATAACACCTATATTTAATCTTATCCTTCTTATCACTAAAAAGTTCATTTAGTTTATTAACATCATAGTAGGATAAAGTAAAACCCAAATCATGATATAAACTTTTCTTATCTTCAATTCCCTTCGCAGTAATATTAATATAAGAAATATCATTATCTTGAATTAATAAAGCAACTTTCTTTCCTATTATTTTAATATCATCTTTACTAAAATTATATTCATCCTGAAATAAATAAATAGTATTATCACTAATATAGTAAGAAATATTGTCAGTAAGTTTAATCTTTTTTATTTCCTTCTTCATAACATTAGTTACCTTCCTATCTATTAATAATTTTATCATGATACCGTCAAAAATGCAACATAAAAAGAAGCACTTTTATTGCTCCTTTAAATAAGAACTCGTATTAATAAGATATCCAATATAAACAACTTGTGCATCATTACTTTCTTCCTTACAAGTAACTAATGCTATTGACTTTCTTGTATTATCAGTATAAATATCAGCATAACCATTCTTCTTAATCTCATAATTATCACTAAATATATATTCATATTTATTACCATTTTCATATAAATATATCTTATCACCAAGATCCATTTTATATAAATTACCAAAATAAGAATTATAGTTATTACCATTATGTGAAGCCAAAATAATTCTATTATCAGTCTTCTCTATAGTCTCAATATTATCATTAACATTATTATAACTATTATTAATAGTAACAAGTCCTCTCTTTAATTCAATGCTAGGTATTTCAATAAAAGAATTATATCCATATCTGTCCTCTAGTGAAACATCCTCATTATCATTATTAAGTATTTTCTCAATAGCCAAAATATTCTTCTTACTATCAGTAAAATAATTATAAAAGTATATACCAAAATAACTAATACCAATAATAATAAATACTGCACTAATACCTACTATCTTTTTATTATCAAAAAATAGTATCAAAACAAATCCAAATAAAATAATCATAGCAATAACTAAAATATTCTTAAGTCCTACATTCATACCGGTATCAGGTACTTCCAATCTTTCATTATATATAGTAGTTTCATATACTTCACTATCTAAAGTAAAATAAATATTATCCTCAAGTATTCTATACCCAGTACTAGCCTCTATTTCCGCTATATAATATTCACCATAAAGTAAATCATCTATAACAATCATACCATTATTATCCGTATAGCCCTTATATACTATAACATTATCCTTATTCCTAATTTCAATCAAAGTATTGGCTATTACCTCTTTATTTTTAGTATCTAATTTATGAATAATAACCTTACCCTTATTCAAATAATTATTAATATCAATCTCATAATTAATCTTTTCAGTATATTGATCCTTATATTCAAGTTCTATATCATAAATAGTATCATCAAAGACATTATCATTATTAGACTTAATCTCTTTCAAATAATACTTGCCAAGTGGAAGATTATCACTTACACCTCTACCCCTACTATCAGTAATAATAGTATCCACCAAAGTATCTTTTTCATATATTAATTTATCATTCTCATATATATCATCTTTAGCATATAATTCAAAATAAACATTAGAAAGCATTATATTTTTATAATAGTAACTATTATCTACATAGTTAGCATTTTCTCCATATTTATTGATAATAATTTTACCCTTAACTATCTTATTATAGAAAGGAATCTCTAATATAACACCATAGTTTTCATCATTAATAAAGTTAGATTCTTCACCAATATAGAAATGTACACCATCTTTATTATATAAATAACCATTCATACTCTGATCCACTTCATATAATATATATTCACCAGAATGAAGAGTATCAGGAGTAATAAATTCACCATTACTAGAAAGACTAAAAGTATCAATAGTATTAACTTCTGGATAAGTAACATTAAAACTAACATATTTCTTTTCTCTAACATCATATATCTTAAACTTAATATCACTATTAACAATATTATCTAAAGTATCAAAGTCTTTCTTTATAATCTTAACCCTTGCGGTTATTTCACTATCAGATAATAGTTTATATATAGGTCTTGTATCATACTTATCAATGATAACCTTAAAATTATCTACTTTATAATAATCTTTAGTACTAGTAACTTGTTTAAAAGTATAAGCACCATAAGGAAGAACTATACTAGCATATCCATCACTATCTGTAGTAATACTACCCACTTTATTATCAGAACTATCATAAACATCAAATATAACACCCTCTTCCGTAGTAAGTATTCCAGTACCACCATTATCAAATACTTTAAATACATCCACTTTTCTTTTGATAATATCCTCATATACAGTAATTTCTTTATTTAAATTATTTTCATTAATAGTAACCTCATAAGTATTAAGATCTACCATATATCCTTCACTAGCAATTCTCTCTTTAATATAATAGTGGCCAATAGGTAATCCACTAATCGTATCATTTTTACCAGTAACAAAATTACCAATATAATTCATACCAGAGTCATATAAATTATAAACGGCACCATTTAACGTAGCATCCCCGAGTGGAGTATCACCAGTTTCTTTATCTAATTTTTTAAGCCTGATACTACCTTCAATAAAATTAAGTTTTATTTCAAAACTTTCATCATCCAAACTACCCGCAGACATCATCTTTTGATTACCTCCAGAAGAATACAAAAAGAATTGTCTATCTGTGTAGTTTAATCTGAATAAAGTAATGCTATCATCATAAAACTTATCTTGAATAATAAGTTTATTACCATCATAATATGTAAAATCATTATTAATAGAATAATTACCAAGTACATCATTAGTATCCTCTAATACATATTCCTTACCTCGTATAATATTAATTTCACTACCATAGAATGAGGGTTTAATATTATGCTTAGACATAAGTAATAAAATATCTTCTTTTTCTTTTGAAACATCAATGTAATTGTTAGGATTCATATTTCTAATATACTTAACAGAAACATTGGATAATCTCTTCCAAATAATATCCTGTGTTGCTAAGTAATAATTATCACTTTCATGTCCAGGATAATTGTAACCATAATAGGCTGCCAACTTAATATAATCAATATCTTCTTTACTTAAATTACTACCATCAAATGAACTTGAAAAAACATAATTAAAGCTATCTATTGGTTTACCAAGTTCAATACAATAAGCTACACTATCCTCAAAGATATACTTACTAGTAAGTAAATACCTATATCTCCCTTGATTAGAATCATAATAATATGTATGTGTATTATCAAACTTGTCTTTAATCAATGTTGTTTCATTAGCCTTAGTTACATTACATATCATAAATATTAAAAGTACAAAAAACAAAATTTTTTTCAATAAAAACCTCCCAAAAAATTAATTAATTTTTAACTTTGCAATTGCAGCCAAAGTATATACTATTTGGTAGGTTAAAGTCAACATTATTTTATACTTTTTTTAATTCAAAAAATAAATTATAAGTATTTATAAATAACCACAGAGTAAATTTGAAACACCTATTCGTGCAAACAAAAGTACTAAAAAAACATATCACATAGATATATTTCTTTTTTTGTAAAACATTTACTTATTTTTCATTTCATTTTCTATCCAAAACATAATAACATTAACTACATAATCAATATCATTTTTATCCATTCTTTTGTTTTTATTTATATGATGCCATTTTTCTAAGCATCCTCTGCAGCAAGTACCAGTAGCATGTTGTGCAATAAAAACAGGATGCCCCTTCATTGGCGTTTGTTTTCCATCAGTAACATTAGAAGTATCAACAATTCTCTTAGATATAAAATCATAAGCATGTTCTCTAATTTTATCAATTCCTTTATCTTTAATATATAATACATCTTTATCTTTTAAATGAAAACCACTTCTAAACCTAGATTTAGATAGTCTATCTAATACATCTTTAATTTTCTCATTCATAACTAATTACCTCTCTATAATTATAGCATTATTAGCTAAAAAGAAAAGAGCTAAACGCTCTTAAAACAATAAATTATTTAAATTGACAGCAGCTACCGCATTGTTCATTAGTAACTGTGTTCTCTTCGCAGCAGGTATATCTTGGTTGATAAGTATGTTTATAAATATGATTATTAACAATTCTAGTATTTATAGGACATACATGAGGTACAGTATGATAAATATTTCTATAAACAACTCTTTCTCTAGGAGTTTCTACAACTGGAGAAGTAACTCCTCCCATTATAGAACCACCAATCATTGATGCACCAACATTATTATAATTCATATTAGTATTGTCATTAACATTTTGATTAGTATTAGTTATATTAATATCGATATCACCATCATACATACCTTGGTTAAAACCATCACTAAAATTCATAATTTATCCTCCTATCTACATTATAATATGAATTATTAACACAGATAGATAGTAAAGAAGTCTAGTTTTTTATTAATTATCAATATCAAAATTCCAAAGTCCCAATTTACCTTTACAAGATATTCTCTTATTATATTTAATAACATTTTCTAACCTCCAAGCATAAATTCTTGAATGCTCACTTTTTTCATATACTAAAGGATTAATATTATATAATTTATTCTCAAATTCATCAGTAACTAAAATACAATCAGTAATATAAGCTTCTCCTATTATTTCTCCATGGCCATAATCAAGATTATAGTTATTAAACTTTATAGCATTATTCTTCTCTAAAGTAAGTCCTGCATGAATAAGAATCTTTCCTCTATAATTAGTCTTAAAGCTTCTAAATTCATACTCTTTGTAACCATTTATAATCAAACTAGCCCAAGGTTCTTTTATAGTAAGTACTTTCATATCAACACCTAAAATGGCATTTTAAAATTACCATTTCCCATCATTTTCATCATTTTTTTCATCTCTTCAAACTGATTAAGTAGCTTATTAACATCAGTAACCATAGTACCAGAACCATCTGCGATTCTCTTTTTTCTACTAGCCTTTAATATACTAGGATCTCTTCTCTCTTCTGGAGTCATTGATAAAACAATAGCCTCTGTTCTTTTCATAATTTTAGGATCAATATTTACATTATTAAGTCCCATCTTTTTAGCACCAGGAAGTAATTTTAAAAGATTCTCAAGAGGACCTAATTTCTTTATTTGATTAAGCTGATTTAAAAAGTCCTCCAAATCAAAATTACCCTTCATCATCTTTTTAGCAGTCTTCTCTGCTTCTTTTTCATCAATTTCACTTTGCACTTGTTCTACTATAGATAAAATATCTCCCATGCCAAGTATTCTAGAGGCCATTCTCTCTGGATAAAAAGGAGTAAGGCCATCCATCTTTTCACTAACACCAATAAATTTAATAGGAAGATTAGTAAGATGCTTAACTGACAAAGCAACACCACCTCTAGTATCTCCATCAAGTTTAGTCAAAATAACACCACTAAGTTTAATCTTATCGTTAAAGCCATTAATAACATTAATAGCATCTTGTCCCATCATTGAATCTATTACTAAAATAGTTTCATCAGGATTAACCTCTTTTTGAATATTATCAAGTTCATCCATTAAAGATTCATCTATTTGTAATCTACCAGCAGTATCAATAAGAACATAATCATATCCATTATCTTTAGCATATTTAATACCATTTTTAGATATTTCTACAGGATTACCTTTACCTTCAGAATAAACTTCAATATTAAGTTCCTTACCAATTTGTTTTAACTGATCAATAGCAGCAGGCCTATATACATCACAAGCTACTAATAGTGGCTTCTTCTTATTATTCTTCCTAAGATAATTAGCAAGCTTTCCAATTGTAGTAGTTTTACCACTTCCTTGAAGTCCCACTAACATAAGAGTAGCAGGATTACCACTAATATTAAGAGGAGTATTCTCTCCACCTAATAACTCAGTAAGTTCATCTTTAACTATCTTAACAAAAACTTCACCAGGAGATAAACTTTTATTAACTTCTTCTCCTAGAGCCTTCTCTTTTACATTATTTGTAAACTCTTTTACTACTTTATAGTTAACATCAGCCTCCAATAAAGAAAGTCTAATTTCTCTCATCATTTCACTAATATTTTCTTCTGTTATTTTGCCGTAGCCCTTAATCTTATGAACCACATCTTGCAATCTATCACTTAAATTCTCAAACATAAAATTATCACCTAATACATATTATACATTATTTTCTAAACTTTTTTAATAAAAAAGGTTGATTTTTTAATATTTTTTTAATATAATGTATATATATTCATTGCAGATGTGGTTCAACGATTAGAATTCGGCCTTGCCAAGGCTGAGACGGGGGTTTGACTCCCCTCATCTGCTCCATTGAGGTTAATACTCGCACACTTAAATACTAGTGTGTGAGTTTTTTTATACTTTCCCCGTCTCTAGCCTGGCAAGTATATAGAATTCTATAAATACATAAATAAGTTCATAGTATTTGATATTATGGGCTTTTTTCATTGTAAAGGAGGGATAAATTGTTATGAAAACGACCATAGAAACTTTAACTTTTCCTTGTGAAGTAATAGATAAAATAAAAATTAAAACCAGTTTTAAAAATTTAAGTATTAGATTTGTAAATGGCCATATAATTAAATTTAACAAAACTAATTTAAGTATTCGTGAACCACATAAGATTATTATAAGCAATAGTTATAATACCTTAGTTGCTCTACTTTATGATGACACAAATAAAATATACATACCAAACGATAATGCTGTTATTACATTATCAAAATTCATTCAAATAATTAATACTATGAACAAGCAAATTAAGTAAAAAACAGAAATTACACAAAATCAACTAAATTTAACATAAAACAACACGAATTTGACACGATATTGTAATGACTTTTACAAACGAAGTATGATACTATAGTATCCTAGGTTATAATTCTAGGTATTGCGTTAAGGCAATATAAGTTTTTATTCTAAATAAACACAAAGGAAATTCATTCTTTTGTGTTTTTTTGTAAAGGAGATGATAATAAATGAATGAAAACAAAAAGGTAATCGTAGGACTTTATCCTCGTGTTTCAACTGAAGATCAATCAAGATTTGGACATAGTTTAGACGAACAAGAATGCAGAATGAAACAGTTATGTGAGTTTAAGAACTACGAAATATTCAAAGTATATCGCGAAGAAGGAGTTTCTGCTAAAAACACTAATAGACCAAAGTTTCAAGAGATGATTGAAGATGTTAAACAAGGAAAAATTAACAAGATCATTATTTTTAAACTAGATAGATTAACTCGATCTATTCAAGACTTAGAAAACATATGTAAATTTCTTGATAAATATAATTGTGGTTTAGAAAGCATTAGTGAAGAAATTAATACATCAAGTGCTAATGGAAAGTTTTTTGTGAGAATGATAACGATTTTAGCACAACTTGAAATTGAAAGAACTAGCGAAAGAACAAAAGTCGGTTTAGTTGGTGCTATTAAACAAGGTCATATTTCAGGACGACCACCACTCGGCTATGTCAAAAAAAATGGTAGTAAAAAAATATTTATTGATGAGGTACAAGCAGATGTTGTTAGAAGAATATTTAAATTGTATTTAGATGGTATGTCAGTTTGCTCTATTTGTAAATTATTTAAAGAAGAAAATGTTTTAAATAGAAGATGGCCTACAACTACTGTTGATAAAATACTTTCAAATCAATTATATATTGGTAATAGCGAATATGGAAAAAGAACAAACAATGAAATACAAATATTTGAAAATGTTGTACCAGCAATTATAGATAAGACAACTTTTGATATGGTACAAAAAAGAAAAGAAAAAAACTTGAAAAACTTTAAAAGAAAAGCAACATATATATTTATGCAAAAAATTATATGTCCCAAATGTAATAAAGTTATGGGTGGCACTTCTAGTACAAGCAAAAATAAAGAAAAACATTTATATTACAAATGTAATTGTTGCAAAACTAGAATTAATGAGAAGAAAATAGAAAAAGAACTTATGAAATTTTTAAATGATATGTTAGATTTTTTCTTGATAATTGATAACTCTTTTAAGCCAACTTTAAATAAAGATGTAGAAAATGAAATTAAAAAATATTTAACTATGAAAGAAGATATTAATAATAAAATAACAAGAATTAAAACTGCTTTTATAGATGCCATTGTAGATGCAAATATATTTCAAGAAGAATTGAACGAATTACAAAGAGAATTAGAAAATGTTGAAATTAAACTTAATGAACTAGAAGAAACAAAAAGAAATATTGAATACAAACAAGATATAGAAACAATATTTAATATCAAAGAAATAGAAAAAATGAAAATGAAATCAGAATATGTAAAAAATCATAACCTTTGGAAAAAATTAGATAGTAGTCAAAAATATTATATTATAAACAAATATATTGATGAAATTAAAATTGATATAGATAAAAACTATAATGTTTCCATTAATAATATTATTTTTAATAAAAACGAAATAGAAAATATTGGTTATATGTTTAGAAGTGATTGTTTCGATATGATAATAAATATTGATGAGAGAGATGCTATATTATCTAATTATAAAAACGAATTTAAAACTCAAGAATACATCAAATCATTAAGAGAGTTTTATAACATTAGGGAAACTACTATACAAGCTGACTTATTTAATATTAATGAATATGATAAAGATAACATTATACAAATTATTCCACAAGAAAGAAAAACAAAGTTTGAAAAAAACAAATTTACTATATTGGAAATTGAGGTATAAATTAATACTTCAATTTTTTTAATTCAAAGAATATAAGGGGGGTTATATAAATGAATTATTTTTTTAAATATCTACTACCACAATTAATGGAGTATTTTAATAATGACAAAGAGACTATAAAGGAATTCTTACCAAAAGTTATTGAAGAAAGATGCTCTACTTTATTGTTGGAAAATGACAAAGAAATTAATAATAAAAATGAAAACAAAGAATAAGAATTTAAAGCAATTTTAAGATAAAAAAAGCACCTATTTTTATATAAGTGCATATCATTTTTTCCTTATTAAATAAGTAAACTAAATACAAAGTGCATATCTTTTGCATATCATTATACTCATTTTCGCAAGTGCGGAAATAGATTTGCACCTCTTTAAATAAGTGTTAAGCCTTATGAAATAAGGATTTTAACTTATTAGAGGTGCTTATCCCATATCCTGTTGAAATTAAATATATGTTAAAAACAATAAAAAAGATATATTAATGTTAGATTTTTCTAAAAACTATAATATATCAATTTTTGTTAATATATTTAATTATCAATTACTGACATTAAATAATTATCAATGTTTGTATCATCTTGAATATGACCTTCATATGGTTTAATTTCTAGTGTAGTCATAGTTGAATAATCATCTTTCGTATGTAGTTTAATATCAATATTATTTTGCTTACATATTAGTATTATTTCTTTTAAAGAAAATGATATATTTTTAATAGAATTAAGTTCGTTAATTTCAAAAAAGGCTTCACTTTTATTACTAACTAAATCTCCATTTTCATCTACTTCTTCTTTGCAAAATACAGAGTTATAGAAATCTATATAAAAGTTATCTCCCCATTTTTGATAAATATTTTGGGAATTACCAAGTCTATTAAATCCATTCATATTGGCAACAACTACATCTAATGTATAACCCATTATATTTCTTTCTTCATTAACAATTTTACCTTTATATACTTTCATTAAAGTTTCAAAAACTAATTTTGTATCTTGTTTATTTAATTTTAAGTTTTCTTTTCTTATACTATCAACTTCATTTTTAATACTCATATTATTTATTCCTCCTTAAATCATTTATCAACTAACTTCATACCAATTTTTTTCTTTTTGTCTCTTATTTTTTCTTCTATCTTATCTTTTTCTTTATTCATCCTTGAAAGTGCATCCAAATTATCATCAGTTTGTTCATGCATCATCCTCATAATTTTATCATAATCATAGCCATCATCATTTTTTCTAAAGCAAAATATCAATAAACATATACCACCTAAAGCAGCTATAAAAAAGAATAGCATTGGAATTATTAATTTTTCTTCCATACAAATATCCTCCTTAATATTACCAAAACACTCAAGAAAAACAATTCTACTCTCTTTTTAAACAACACTATTCTCATTTTTTTAACCATATCTATATATAGAAAATACTCCATTTCATAGCGAAGTGTATATTTAAAGAATTCTCTTTTTTGCCATTTCTTTCTTTCATCAATAACTATATAAATAGCATAAATTATTGACAGTATTATTTGAATAATTAATAAAATTACATAAAATCTTATATCATTATTTTTTCTCACACTAACCACCATTCATTAATGTTTATTAATTGAGTTTATAAAAGAAATTTTCTTTAGCAATTTACTAAAATAATATATTCCAATACTTTCAAGAATAAATAGTGTTAAAATCATTCCAAATATAAAAGGCATACCACTAGTAGGTAATACAAAATCCAATGGAATGTTACTTGCATTACAATAACTAATACTTACAGTATAATTAAATTTTAATAAAAAAAGAATGCTAAGCAATAAAAACATATAAAAAGTTATTTTTGTTGGCAAATAACAACTATCTTTTTGTTTATATTTCATTTTTTACCTCCTAACCAAATTTTTTACTGCAATTATATTATAACACAAATATCGTTATTTTGCATAAAAACCTGATATTTAAATTTAAAATGGGAAAATTATATTTAGGTGATAGTATGCTTAGTGAAAGATTATTAGATATTAGGGATGAAGCTGAATTGAATCAAGAAGATATGGCAGAAATTTTAAAGGTAAGTCAATCAAATTATTCTAGGTGGGAAAATGGGAAAGAATTAATTCCATTAAGTAAATTAAATATATTATGTAATCATTTTAAAGTTAGTATGGATTATGTTATTGGAATTACTCGTACCTCAAAACCGACTAAAAAATACAAATTTAGTAATGAAATAATAGGACAACGATTAAAAGAATTTAGAAAATCCAATGAAATAACTCAAACTGAACTAGCTAATATTCTTAATACCACTCAGTCAACTATAAGTGCTTATGAAAGTGGTAAAACAACATTATTGACAGCGTTTGCATTAGAAATAGTTAATAAATACAACATTTCTCTTGATTGGCTTTGTGGAAGAAAATAAAAAACAGAATTAATCTGTTTTTTATTTTCTTGGTTTTTTTGTTAAAGTCAAGCCTGATTGTTCAAGATTAACATCTTTAGTTAGTTTTCCATTAAAACATAGTTCTTTTGCCCTATCATTATATAGACCAGATACAACTTCTGTTAGTTCCCAATCATACTTTTCAATAATAGGTTGAAACATTGGCAATTTATAGTCTGCTAATGTTATAAGTGGTTTTGTAGTACCTAAAAACTCCATTGATGCTTCAACCATTCTTGTACCTAAATGTTGTCCTCTACATTGATCTGAAACATATAATGTACAAATTTTTTGTTCTTCTTCATCTTTTTTAAGACAAGCTATTGCAATGATTTTATTTTCATCTTCTTCAGATCTTGCAAAAAGTATTTCTCCACTTGGTGTAAAAATTCTAGGAATTTGTTTGTGAAAATACCATTCTTTGTGCTTTGGATAATCTTCACAGATGAAATCAGTAATATCATATATTTGTTTAGATAACTTTATAAATTCATCTTCATTTAAAACTCCAATATAATTTTTTAGACTTTCAATCTTTACCATTTAAAATCCCCTCCCAAAAATTTGTGTTCTATAATAACACTTTTATATTAATAAGTCAATATAAAAATCGTATTTTTGCATATTTTTTAAATCTATAAAAAAGGAATTAGATTAATTCAATTCTAATTCCTAAAACACCATACTTTTCTTGTTTTTCTTTTGTATAAAATTGTTCTAAAACAGATATCAATTCTTCTTTTGTCATAGATTTATCTGATAAAATTGAAATATCATAATCTTTAAACATTTCTTCAAAAGAATTATATCTTAACAATCCTATAACTTGTGCTTCAAATGATTCATTTAAATCAGGTTCTTTTAAAAATTTAATTTTATCACCCAATTTAATATTTTGTCTTTTTTCATCATTTAACCTAATTTCAATTCTCTTTGTACCATTAAGAATAAAATTGAAATATTCTGGTTGTAATTTCATTTCATGTATCATTATCTTCTACCTCTTTCTTTTGCTCTTTGTAATATGAGTTGTTTTTCTCTAGCAGGATTTTCACATAGGTTACCATCTAAACTAAAAGCATTGTCCCATTCTTTTATAACTTGATATAATGGATCATTTTCATAAATATAAGAATAGTATTGTGGTAATTGTACATTAGGATTAATTTTTCTCATATCTCTTAATGTGAGATATTCTTCAAATTCAGTAACATCATATAATTTTAATGCACAACATCTTTGAAAATTTTGTCCATAATAATCAACTATTTCATGTCCATCTGGGCGAACATCATAACCGGTTGCTTTTAATATTTGATTTGTATTACCTTTCAATATATCAGAAACTTTCATATAGCCAATTAATGCTTTATCCTCTTTTGCTGAATATACATATATTTTTTTGTTTAAGTCACAATCCTTTAAAGGCGACTTTCTAAATTCATATCCTTTAGTTTCTGCAAAAATTTGTCTAGCATAATAACTCATTATTGAAATAACTATAAGTCTATCTCTTTGCTTTTTATCCATAACATAATTCCCCCTTACCGGATGTAATTATACCATAACATTTGTTTTTTTGCAACAATTATCGTATTTTTGAATGATTTTTCAATAAATTTCTACATTAATCATTGTAAATATAGTCTAAGTACGGTATAATTAATACATCAAATGCAAATGAATTTATTTAAAAAGTGTGCTAAACCCGTTTAGCAACTGCTCCATTGACGAATCTGTTCGAACTATTTAGTTTGAGCTTGATATATAGAATCAATCGAAAGATTGATTTTTTTGTTGTTATACTCCCACGTGCCAGCTTGGAAGTCATACAAAGAAATCATCCTAAAAGAAAGGTAGAAACAAAGATTTTCTTGTTTCTGAAATGGATAACTATCAAGAAATGGTAGATGAATTAGACAAACACCAAGATAATCTAAACAAAGCAAATGAAAAATCTATTAAACTTGATAATAACTCCGTTGAGGTTAAAGATATAGTTGAAAATCTCAAAAACTCATTTGGCAGTAAAGATAAGTATGTATTAACAAAAGATGATAAAGATAAACTATTAAATTATATAGATAATGTTAATGATACAAATAATGATTACAAAAACATGAAAAGACTATCTAATACTCTTAACAATGTAGATAAAGAACTAAAAGAAAATCGTGAAATTATTAATACACTTACTGAAAATAATGAGGCATTAAATTTAAGAGTCAATACTTTAACTAACAAAATAACTGAAAAAGAAGAAGAATTTGATAATCTAACAAGTGATAATAATAATTTAAAAGCGGAACTAAATAAATGGAAAAAAAGATTCTTAAATATTATTAACTTTATTAAAAACAGATTATTAAGACCTAAGGATAAAGACAAATATAAGAAATTTACCATTGATTTATATGAGCATAATGCAATAGACCAAGAAACATTTGATGATATTAGAAATAACTATTCTAAAGACAAAAGAAAAGATGATTTTGAGCGTTAATGCTTAAAATCATCTTTGTTTTAATGTTTTAACAATAGTTTGACTATTAAATTTATCTTGAATACATTGTACTCTATTGTTATTTAATTGTTGACAATAATTACTTAAATTTCTTAATTTCTCTATAAGATTTTGCCTTGCTTCTTTTAGTGTTGCTTCATCTTCTGTTACCATATGAGTATCACTTGTATTATTTGCTAAATCTGTTCCATTATAAAATACAATTGGTGCTTGTACTTTACCCACAAAATCACAATTAGCATTTACTATCATTACACCATTTTGGGCAATTACTGAACTATCTGCAAAGTCGATACTTTGTGAATCAACATAAACTTCATTTGCTTTAAGTTCTGATTTTTCTATTCTTGTTCTTTCTGCTTTTATATTTATTGTAGCTGGATATTCTGCATCTACTTTAGTATTAATAAATTCAATTTCTTTAGCATCAATTTGCATACCAAAACGAGCATCTCCGTATTTTTTTAAGTCATAACTATTTACAAAATTATCATTTATAAAAGTAAGTTTATTAACTCTATCAGCAGTAAGGAAACATTTACCATAAAAGTAAACATCACAGTGATCCGTATATTTATTATTTTCAAAAGTTATTTCATCGCCCCAAATTATTCCAATATTTTTATCAAAAGTACAATTTCTAAATATAACATTAGACCAAAGTGAAGTTATTTCTAAACCTGTACTAAATTCAATACCATCAAAAATATAATATACTGGCTTATTTAATCTAAAATTTTCTACAGTCTCTTTTATTCCTTCGGTTACTTGATTCATACCATTAAGTCTTAATTTATAAAGTGGATTATTCCCTTTATATCTATCAATAGACTTTTGATCAACATAACATATAATTTTATCTTCTTCTTCAACAATCTTTCCAATATTACAAATAGATTTCTTTAAATATAATTGTCTTGCTTCATTATATACTTTTAACTTAGCTTTTTTCTTAATATTATCAATAATTCTCCTCATAATATATAATCCCCCTTTGAATTGTCAATTATTATAACACAAAAATTAATTTTTTGCAAATTTCTTGATACAAATAGACAATTTTGTGTTAAAATATTATCAGAGATTGATATTTTATATATCAAATCGTTAAGAAGTGAAAAATTGTAGATATCTTCGACAACCGCTCCATTAAAAAATCAAACACCATTTGGTGTTTTTTTTATTGAGCATAATGAGGGAGTCACCACCCATCAGTCAAAAACATTTGCAAAATATAGAACCTAAACTATTTACTATTATTTTTTAAAACTAACAATGGCAAATAATTAATAATACCAAGATTACATATCCTTCGTAATCTCATCCCACTCTAATGTTTTCTTCTCAATATCCTTACTTACAATATCAATCTCTAACTTAATCAAATTAGCCTTATTAATATCCATATAAACATCTTCTTTCAAAAGCTCATTATTAAGATTACTAAGTCTCTCCTCTAATTCAAAAATATCCCTTTCTATTTTTTTTATTTCTTTATTCCTATCAAAAGTATCTACCTTTTTATCAGTACTCTTCTTCTTTTCTATCTTAACCTTATTATCATTACTTATATTATTAAACCTAGTCTTCTCCAAATACTCATTATAACCATAATTATATAAAGTACTTCTGCCGCCCTCCATAACAAGAAGTCTATCACATACATTCTTAATAAGATATCTATCATGACTAACCATAATAATAGTACCCTTATAACTAGTAAGCATTCTCTCAATAGTATCTTTACCAATAATATCTAAATGATTCGTCGGTTCATCTAAGATAAGAACATTAGGTTTTTTATTCAAAATCTTACACAAACTAACTCTAACCTTTTCACCACCAGATAAATCCTTAATTTTTTTAAAGACATCTTCACCACTAAATTCAAAAGCCCCAAGAAGAGTTCTAATCTCATTCGGTGTAAGCCTAGGAAATTCTCTGTCAATCTCATCATAAATAGAATTATCATAATTAAGATTATCTAATGCTTGTGAAAAGTAACCAATATTAACTCTATCTCCAAAAATAAACTTACCACCAAGTGAAGATACTTCTCCCATAATAGTTTTAAGAAGCGTACTCTTACCAATACCATTTTCACCAATAATACCAAGTTTGTCTCCTCTTTCCACTTCAAAAGATAACTTACATAACTCTCTATCATAACCAATAGAAAGATTTTTAACCTTAAGAACATCTCTATAACTATTCATCTCCGGACTAAAGTTAATCTTAAAAGACTTTGTATTAGTCTTATCAGGTTTATCTATTAATACCATTCTCTCAATTTGCTTTAATTTTGACATTGCCATGCCAGCTTTAGTAGGTTTATACCTAAATCTATCTGCAATATCCTGTAATCTCTTAATTTCTTGTTGTTGTCTTTCATAATCCTTAAGATTTCTTATATAATCTTCTTCCTTCTTCTTAACAAAATAAGAATAATTACCACTATATCTAGTTAAAGTACCATACTCAATATCATATATCACATTGCAGACATTATCCAAAAACATTCTATCATGACTAACCAAAATAATAGAACCCTTATATTCTTTTAAGTATTCTTCAAGCCATTCTATAGCTTTAATATCCAAGTGATTAGTGGGTTCATCTAGTATAAGTAAATCAGGCTTCGATAACAGAAGCCTAATCAAAGACAACTTCGTAAGTTGACCACCAGAAAATTCATTCAAATACTTATCTTTATCATTATCACTAAAATCAAACTTATTTAAAATAACTTCTATCTCCTTCTTATATTTATAACCACCCATATATTCATATCTAGATAAAAGATCATTATATTTACTTACTATCTTTTCATCATAATGAGTACTCATTTCATCCTCTAAAGTATTAAGATTTTTTTCAATATCAAGAATATCCTTAAAAGAACTCCTAATATAATCTATCATCTTCATATCAAGATTATAACCATCATTTTGTTTAACATAACCAATATTAAAATCCTCTGAAGAAACAATATCTATTTCTTCATAACCACTGGTAATTTCATACTCTCCTACAATTGCTTTAAGTAAAGTTGTTTTACCACAGCCATTTCTACCTACAATACCAATTTTTTCATTATCTTTAACACAAAAATTAATATCTTCAAGTACTGTATTATTACCAAGAGTAACACTACCATGACTAATTTTATAATACATACTAATCACCTGCTCTACTAATATTTTACCACACAAATAAAAAGAACTAAATACTTTTATTAGTTCTAGTCTTAACAGTTCATGCTTCGCTATTCACTGCTAGTTAAAGCCATAAGTCTTTAACTAGAATTTTTGAAGCCTATAGTCTTCAAAAATAATATATTATTTATTCAATATATCCAAAGCCTGTAACTACACTGCGGCCTCTACCTCCATTAATAAGTTCCCCATATATGTTTAATGGATGATTAATCATCTTTCCATTAACTACTAAACTACTTGAAGCACCACCATCTAAGTTACCAGCAGTATAAGCTCCATACTTCTTTAATGTTTCAGCCACTTCGTATATAGTAGGTCCTTTACTATGTACACCTTCAGTCACAAGGAATAATACTATGCCATCTTTTCTTTGAGCAATAGCCACTCTTGCAGCACCACCATATCCACCAGCAGATTCTTCCTTAGGTACAATTATCTCGCCATTATCTATTAAGAATGGTCCAAATTCTAAAGCATCTCGAACACCTGCGGCAATAGCCTCTTCCCCACTAGCGGTCATTAATACCAGTTCATTGTCATAATTAAATCCTACTAATTTAGACTTACCTTCACTATTCCAGGTAATCTTACCATCTTCAATAACATAACCAATTGGAATATCAGAGCCAAGGCCAAAATCTTGAAATCCTCCACCATTAATACATACCTTGCCATTATATCTCTTACAAATATCAATAACAGTTTGCTGTCCAGTATTACCTCTATTAAACCATCTAGAACTTACAAGTTTAACTTTAGAGGGGTCATATATTGCTATCAAATAACTTTTATATCCATTAATTTCTAAATTAATAAACTTATATCCTTCAGTACTATCATCTTTTTCTAGTATTTCCTTTTCATACTTATCATTACTTACATTATCAGAAGAAACACTTCCAGAAATAACATTACTATCAATATCTTTTTTATAAGAAATATAATTATTTCTTGCTACTACATCATATAAAGTATTCTTACCATATAAAACACCTACTAATTTAAGATTATTATTTGAAACTAAATAATTAGTAATAGGTCCTTTAAATATAAAAATAGTCATTAAAAATACAATCATACAAGATGCAAAAGAAATACCAAATACCATTAACTTCTTCATATTATACCTCAACTTCAAAAGGGTTATCTTTTGTACCCATACCATTTACTTTATAATTATTTTTAATACTAATCGTAGGAACTATACTACGTAAATAATTAGTTTTAGATACATAACTATTAGTGTTATAAAAGTAAACCTCTTCTTTATCACTTGGAGTTATTAAATAATATCCCCATTTATTATTAACTAACTTTAAATCTTTTACACTAAGCATACCTACTTTCGCAGTAACTATATTTTTATCTACATTACTATAACTATCAGTATATTTACCAGTTTCCCATTCACTATCAATAAGCATATCTTTATAAGATAAACTATTTAAATAATCATTATTTAAGTAATGAGCTATACTATCATCTTTATCTATATTATATTCACTACTATTGCCAAATGCTTTAGCGCCAGATAATCCATTAGTAAGGGCTAGCTTAACATTATCTTTGCCTACTTCATAGATAACCCATAAATCATTATCTAGTTTAATATAACTACCAACGCTAAGACCAGTAGTATCTTCAGACACAACATAAGGCTTATCTAAAGTACCATCACCAGACTTAATAGTTATATTATTCTTTAATCTAATGACAGGTCTTACTCCATAACCATCTTTGCTATCCCCAGAGGCAATCTTATTATTAACAACAACAAATTGTTTACTATCAGACTTATTATTAAGCCAATAATCTAAATCATTTAGTAGATAACTTTTATCGTTATCAGTAGAATTAACAATATCCTCTATACTAAGTAATCTAACATAATCTTTTGTATAAATCTTTTTACATTCTCTTTTTTCTACCTTAGATATAACATCATTACAATATGAAACTTTATCTAAGTACTTCTTATCAATACTATTTAAAAATATATCATTAACATATTTATTAACATCATAATTAACATTCTTTAAAATATTAATATTATTCTCAGTAGTAATATCTAATGAACCATCTTTATTAATACTTATAATTCTCCATAAAATATTTGAAAAATATAAATAATTATCTGGATTTTCTCCTTTAAAAATCTTAACATTATCATACTTATTAATATCTTTTTCATTTAAAGTAATACTATCATTTATATCATTATTATTACCTAAATTCTCACTTCCAATAAGATTAATTATAAAGTATATTACTATACCTAATACTAAGAATAAACAACATATAAGAACTAAATAGTGACTTTTATTCTTTACTTTTACTTTTTTCATATACTACTAACTCCTTTATATTTTCTTTACAATAAATATTATACTATATAATGATATTAATTCATATATAATTATTAAAATTTAAGAAAAATTTAAGAACTAAAATATAAAATTAGTTCTTGCCTTGACAGTTCATACTTCGTTATTCACTGTTAGTTAAAGCCATAAGTCTTTAACTAGATTTTTGAAGCCTTATAGTCTTCAAAAATAATTATATATATAAAAACAATCTCATAAAAAGAGATTGTTTTTTAATAATTAATGAGCTACTTGTAATATGAGTGAGAATAAACATAGTATTAATATATTAGCTACAGCAATAGTTAAAACTACTTTTAATGCCCATCTAAACCAAGTAGAATATTCTACTTTAGCAAGAGCAAGTCCACCCATAATAGCACCACAAGTTGGAGTAATTAAGTTAACTAATCCATTTGCAGATACTAAAGTCATAATAGTAACTTCTACATTGTAACCAAGTTGTGCTGCTAAAGGAGCAATGATTGGGGTAGATAATGTAGCAAGTCCAGATGATGATGGAACTAATATAGATAATACTATATGTAATATATAGTTAAGTGGTATAAATGCCAATTGAGGTACCTTAGATAATATATTCGCAGCATTATATATAATATAGTTATCTAGATATGTTTGTTTCATAAGAACACTAGCACCTCTAGCAACAGCAATTATAAGTATAACACCTATCATATCATCAGCGCCATCAACAAATGTATCAACGAAACCTTTTTCTCCAAATTTGTTAACAATAGCAATAACAATTGACATTATTAAGAACCATAAAGCAGATTCATAGAAGCCCCAATTACCAAGTGATGAACCAGTAAGCCATCCAGTAAACTTATCAAATATAGTTACGCCAAATTCACCCCAAGGGATAAATCCAATAATCATTACAAGGAATGTTAATCCAAATAATATTAAAGTAACTTTTTGTTTACCAGTTAATACAACTTTTTCTTGTTCTTTCTTGCTATTTTCTTCGTGTTCTTCAAAACTACCATATTTCTTTTCAGCAGCTTTTTGCTCTCTTAGAGATAAGAATGTAGAACCTTTGTCTCTTTGTACTTTCTTAGCGTACCTTACTACAAAGAAAGTACAAATTGCATAAGTAGTAAGCCATAGGAATACTGCAATTAGAATTACTACACCTTGATTAGCCTTAATAGAATCAGGAAGTGCACTAATAGCAACTCCAGTAGCAAATGGGTTAATTGTAGATCCTAAGCATCCTGCTCCTGCACCTAATAAGATAACCGCAGAACCAACAAGTGGATCCATACCAGCAGCCATCATTGTCGCAGCAAGTAATGCATAAAATCCTACTGTTTCTTCAAGCATACCATAAGTTGTTCCACAAATTGAGAATATAAACATTAATATTGGAATTAATAATATTTCTCTTCCTTTTAATTTTTGAACTAATGCTTTAATACCTGCTTCTAAAGCACCAGTCTTACCAATAACCTTAAGTAAACCTCCTAGCATCATTATGAAAATTGCAATGTCAATAGCATCTTCAAAGCCTAATATTGGTGCCATTAATACCTGTGATAATTTAGCACCTACAGTACCACTTCCATTTATTATTTCTTCACCAACAAATTTTGCATTAGGTAAAAGATGTGATATTATTCCTAAAACAAATATTAGTATTAAGATGATAGAAAATGACGAAAGAAGTACCTTTTTTCTTTTTTTAGTCATTTTAAATACTTACCTCCTTTTTATGACTGTACCTGTTTTTCCATCTATTGCTTCTTTAGCTTTAGATAATGAACTAATAATAGCTTTTTTTGAAGTAGATTCTCCAATAAAGTCAAGACAAGCTTCTACCTTAGGAAGCATACTTCCCTTAGCAAATTGTCCTTCATCTATATACTTTTCTGCCTCTTCTTTAGTAAGTGAATCTAACATTATCTCATTATCTGTATTATAGTTTAAGCATACTTTATCAACAGCAGTTAGTATTAAGAAAATATCAGCATTGATTTCTCTAGCTAATAAAGCACCAGATCTATCTTTATCAATAACAGCTTCTACTCCTTTTAATCCATTACCACTATTAATTACTGGTATACCGCCACCACCAACAGCTATAACAATAGTACCATTATCAAGAAGACTTGTAATAGAATCTTTCTCAATAATTTTTTTAGGAATTGGAGAAGGTACAACTCTCCTATAACCACGTCCTGCATCTTCAGTAAATACATAGCCATTTTCTTTTTCAATTTCCATAGCTTTCTCCTTACTATAGAACATTCCAATAGGCTTAGTTGGATTTTGAAAAGCACTATCATTACTATCCACAAGGACTTGTGTTATCAAGGATACACATTCTTTTTTTACACCTTGTCTATCTAATTCATTTAAGATAGATTGTTGCATATGGTATCCTATATAACCTTGACTCATACTTCCACATTCAGGAAATGGCATACTAGGCGTACCTGCTTCACCATTTGAAGCATACTCCATAGCAAGGGCTATTTGTCCTACCTGAGGACCATTTCCATGTGTAAGAACAATTTCATTACCATCTTTAATAAGTTCAACGATAATTTTTGCTACATTAGATAAAAGACTAAGTTGTTCACCAGGAGTCTTACCTAAAGCATTTCCACCTAATGCAATGACAATTCTACTCATTATCTTCCCTCATTGTGGCATATACTACAGCTTTAATAGTATGTAATCTATTTTCTGCCTCATCAAATACCTTTGATTTAGAAGATGTAAATACTTCATCAGTAACTTCCATCTCTTTAAGACCAAATTTCTCATTAATATCTTTACCAATAGTGGTATTTAAATCATGGAATGATGGAAGACAGTGTAAGAATATAGCATTAGGATTAGCATTATCCATAACTTTCATATTAACCTGATATGGACTTAATAATTTAATTCTATCTGCCCATACATCATCAGGTTCACCCATAGAAACCCAAACATCAGTATAAATAACATCTGCTCCTCTAGAAGCTTCCATAACATCTTCAGTCATTTCAATACTTCCATTAGTTTCTTTAGCTATTTCTTTACATTTATTAACAAGTTCTTTATCAGGCCATAATTCTTTAGGACCACATGTTACAAAGTGCATACCCATTTTAGCACAAACTACCATAAGCGAGTTAGCAACATTGTTTCTAGCATCACCCATAAATACAAGTTTAATACCTTCTAAATGACCAAAGTTTTCTTCAACAGTCATAACATCCGCTAACATTTGTGTAGGATGAAACTGTGTAGTAAGACCATTCCATACAGGTACACCAGCACATCTAGCAAGTTCTTCTACTATTGATTGGTCATATCCTCTATATTCAATACCATCATACATTCTACCTAATACTCTAGCAGTATCTTCGATACTTTCTTTCTTGCCCATTTGTGAACTACCTGGATCTAGGTAAGTAACTCCCATACCCAAGTCAAGTCCAGCAACTTCAAATGCACATCTTGTTCTAGTAGAAGTTTTTTCAAATAATAATACAATATTCTTATTATTTAAATATCTATGAGGTATACCATTATGTTTCTTATTCTTTAAATCTTTTGCTAAATCAAGTAAATATCTTATCTCCAGAGGAGTATAATCAAGTAATGTTAAGAAGTTTCTTCCTCTTAAATCTATTTTATCATTTACTTTTTTTACTTCTTCACTCTTAGTAAAATAAATATTTTCATTACCTTCGTTTTTATCATTATAAGAAGTATCTAAATCTTCTCTTACTAAAGGCATACTCATACATCTAGGACCACCTCTACCACGAGAAAGTTCAGCACTACTCATTTCAAGTACTTTAATACCATGTTCTCTTAATATATTGTTAGTAATATTATTTCTATCATAAACAACAACAACACCCGGAGCAATACATAAAGTATTAGTACCATCATTCCATTGTTCTCTTTCAGAAGATATTCTCTCTCCTCCAGCGCAAGGAATTAAAGTAACCTTTCTTCCAAGATATCTTTCAAGTATTTCTTCAAGACTACCTTCAACTTTTTTAACATTCAAATCTTCATCACTATCAGGAATATCTCCTTCAGTAATTTCAAATACCTCTAAAGTATCCATAATACCTGGATGGAAAGTAAATTTATCATAATCAATTTGTGTAAATACAGTATCTAAGTGCATAAATGCTCTAGATTCAGGTATATTAAATGCTAAAATAGTATCAATTTCACAATCAGGATTTCTAAACATATTCTTAGCAAGTTCATCAATAGCACCAGACTCAGTTCTTTGAGATATACCTACTGCTAAAACATGATTAGATAAGTTAAGAACATCTCCACCTTCTATATGATAAGGTAAATATCTATCATAGTATTTATTAATCTTTCCTTTATATTCAGGATGATAATTAAATATATATTCAGCATATATAGTTTCTCTATTTCTAGTAACAGAATACATCTTATTTAAGATAACACCATTACCTGCACTAGCAAACGGATCTCTAGTAAAATATAAATTAGGCATAGGATCTGCTAAAAATTCAGATTCATCACTAACTAAATCAACTAAAGATTTTTCTACTTCTCTCTTCTTTCTAGGTATTTCTTCTATCTTAATACCTTCCATAGTTTTAAGAACAAGTTCTTTCTTATTAACAAAACTCTTTAAATAATCAAAAACCAATTCTTTATACTTTGGAGTTCTAATACCAGCTTCAAAAATAAATTGTCTAATAAATTTATTTTCAATATCTTCTCCAAGTTCTAGTACTTCAGCCATTAAGTCTTCAAGATAAACAACTTCAATACCATTTTCTTTTAGTATATGAGCAAACTCATCATGTTCTTTTTGAGCTTCAGGTAAAAAAGGAATATCATCAAAAAGTAATCTACTTAATGTATCAGGAGTTAAATTAAGTAATTCATTTCCTGGTCTATGTAATAATACTTTTTTTAAAGTTCCAATTTCACTTTTTACATTAATAACATTATCCACTAATATTCTCCCTTCTGTAGTTTCCCTACTATAATAATTATAACAACATTTTATATTTTTTACAAACTATTTTATCAACTTTTCACTATTTTTATTTGAGAATGTAAAAACCTCATCTCTATATGCTAGAGACAAGGCTATAAACTTAATTATTTGTCTTATTAAGAAATTCTCTTAATCTTTCATTATCTTTATTACTAAACACTTCTCTAGGAGTTCCATCAAGGGCTATTTTACCATTATCTATAAATAATACTCTACTTGCACACTTCTTAACAAAGTTCATTTCATGTGATACTACAATCATTGTCATACCAGTATCAGCAACTTTTTTAATAAGTTCAAGTACATCTCCAACCATTTCAGGATCAAGTGCACTAGTGGGCTCATCAAATAAAATAATATTCGGATTCATAATAAGTGATCTAACAATAGCCACTCTCTGTTTTTGCCCTCCTGATAACTCCTCCGGATAATTATCTTTCTTATCAAGTAAACTTGTTTCTTTAAGAAGCTCTTCTGCTCTCTTTATAGCACTATCCTTATCCATTATACCAAGTTTAACAGGAGCCAAAATAATATTATCAAGTACAGTCAGATGAGGGAATAAATTAAATTGTTGAAAGACCATACCAATCTTTTCTCTTATCTTAGGTAAATCAGTATTCTTACTAGTAATATCAATCCCCTCAAATATTATTTTACCACTACTAGGTTTTTCTAACATATTAATACATCTAAGTAAAGTACTCTTACCACATCCTGAAGGGCCAATTACTGATATAACTTCTCCTTTTTCAACATTAAAAGATATACCTTTAAGTACATTAAGTTTATCAAAACTTTTCTTTACATTTTTAACTTCTAACACGATTAAGTCTCCTTTCCATTACATTAACTAATTTAGATAGACCAAGAGTCATAATCAAATATATTATTGCAATAATAATAAGTGGAAAGAAATAATCATATGTTCTTGAAGCAATAATATCTGAAGCCTTAGTAAGTTCAATAATACCAATATAAGCCCCTACTGAAGTTTCCTTAAGTAAAGTAATAAACTCATTACCAAGTGCAGGTAATATATTTCTAATAGCCTGAGGTAATATAATTTCTCTCATTACTGTTCTATATCTAAGGCCTAAAGAAAAGCCTGCTTCCATTTGTCCTTTTGGTATAGAATTAATACCAGCTCTTATAATCTCTGAAACATAAGCACCAGAATTAATACCAAAAGCAATAATACCTACAATTACAATATTAATATTTACTGACTTAAAAATAACGTAATAAATTATCATAAGTTGTAGTATAACAGGAGTACCTCTAATAATATTTACATAAAGATTTGCTATTTTATAAAGTAATTTATTTTTACCATTAATTTCATAATTATTTCTAATAAGTGATATTAATATACCTATAACAATACCAATAATAACAGCAAATAAAGCAATAATTATTGTATGAAATAAACCTTCAAATATATATTCATATCTATTATCATAAATAACTGTCTTATAAAAAGATTTACCAATATTGCCAAAAAAATCAAATATTTTACTAAAAAAGTTTAAATATTCATTCATTAGTACCTCCTTACGAAGTATGTTTTATTACAAACTCTTCTATTTTGCCTTCTTCTTTTAACCTGTTAAGAACTTTATTAATTATATTAAGTAATTCACTATTACCCTTTTTAACTACCATACCATAACTATCATTAGCAAGACTACCTTCAAGTATCTTTAATCCATTATTACTACTAATTATCTCTTTAGCGGGTAATTCATCCATAACTACAGCATCTACTTTATCACTTTTTAAATCTTCAATAGCGGCCAAATATTTCTTTTGTCTAACTATTTCTGCATTCTTATAATTATCTGTAACATAAGTATCTGCTATACTACCAAGTTGTACTGCTATTTTCTTATTATCAATATCTTTAGTACTAGTAATAGCGCTATTTTCTTTAACAATAACCACTTGTTTACTAACAGAATAATTAACAGAAAAATCTACTTCTTCTGCTCTTTCATCACTATAACTTATACCAGCAGCTCCAAAATCAGCCTTACCAGTTTTTACTTCATTAATAATTGAATCAAATGCTACATCTTTAACAACTAATTTTTTACCCATTTCTTTTGCTATTTCATTAGCAATATCTACATCTACTCCTACTATTTCACCATTATCATAATATTCATAAGGAGCAAATCCTGCTTCAGTAACCATAATAAGTTCATTTTCATTCTTACCACAACCCACTAAAAATATTAGCATAAATACTAATAATAATACTTTCTTCATATATATAATTACACCTACCTATCATAAATATTATAACACACAATTTAATATTTTTATATAAGTTTTTTATATAAAAATATTTATTTTTTATATTCACTTTAATTCTAAAGTATTAAAGTGTTGTTATTAGCCTAAGGTCTAATAACAATGTATCAAAGATACCTATTATATATAAGCCATAAACATATATCAAAAAAAAGACTATTACTAGTCCTTATACTTCTTCTATATCAATATTTCTATCATGCTTAATACTTTCCCAATTACATTTCTTTAAGAATAGACAAACAAAGTTAACTGGAGCCCAACTTAATATAAATAAATCAAAGAAAAGTATTCCACCAATATTATCTTTAATACTCTTATTATACTTCTTAAGTAGGAATGCTCTAAGTACAACACCTATTACATAAGAACATAAAGATATTGCTAAAGTGCTAATAAAGTATCCGATAGTTAGACTTTTAAAATTAATAAATAAACCTAATATAGCAAATATTGGAGCTAAATTACCAATAACATGTACTACTATTGATAAATAAAATATAATAATATCAAAACATTCAAATCTTCTATTTTTAAAGCCAGCTTTTATAAGTTCAGTAAAGTAACCTCTTAAACATTCCATAGTTCCTATAGACCATCTTTTTCTTTGTTTTAATGATGGTATAAACTTATTAACTTGTTCATCATAAGTAATAGCCTCATCATTAAATGCTATTTTTTCACCATTAATAGCGCACATAGCCACAAACTCAATATCTTCAGTAACAGTCTTAGGATCATAACCATTCTTATCAATAAGTTCCTTCTTTATAACAAAACCAGTACCATTAATAAAAGAAGATTTACCTAAATTATATCTTGATTTATTAAGAAATAGATTTTGAATATAATACATAATAGCATAACTACAACTAAGCCAATTATCACTAACATTCTTAGTATCTCTAAATCCTTGTACTACAGAATAACCCATATTAAGACTATCATTCATCTTACTTAAGAAATCTCTATGTACTAAATTATCAGCATCAAATATAACATAAGCATCTATATCTTTTTCTTTTTTTAATTTATTAAAAGTAAACTTAAGAACTTCTCCTTTAGATTTAACTTTCTCTGTACAAACAATAACTTTAGCACCAGCCTTTCTAGCCTCTTCTTCAGTATTATCAGTACAATTATTAACAATAACATATATTTCATAATGTTCTTTAGGATAATTTTGTTTCTTTAAACTTTTAATTAAATTAGCAATAACTGCTTCTTCATTTCGTGCAGCTACTATAACAGCAAAATTATTCTTTTTATCTACTAGAACTTTTTCTTTTTTCTTTTTAAATATTCCTATAGCCATAACAACAAAGTATAATAAATAAAAACTAGTTATTACCATAACAATATAAGTTAATATTTTTAACATTTTTTCACCACCATAAATTGTACTACTGTAAATAGTACAATTTAATAATACATCAGTATTAAGTAATTGTCAACACTATTATAGTAATTTGTCAAACTTGACATTTATTATATCAGTATAACCATCATAAGAAGTAATACCATTTCCTTTATTAGGTCCTATAGTTAAATAGAAAACAAAATCAGTTAAAAATAATACACTTAACATAATAGTCAAAAACTTAACATAATTTTTATCTAACTTATGAAATAAATCAAGTAGTAATGGTGTAACAATATAAATACTCACAGTACATCCAAATCCAAAAAATAATAATCCTTCCAAACATACTCTACCATTGATATTAAAGAAATAACCAGTATAATCCCACCATCTCGTATTAAAAGCAAGTTCCATAAATAAAGAACTAAAGTATTCTACTATGCCACACAATATTACTGAAGCAAAAAATACTAGTGTTGGATTATCACGATACTTATTAAGTAAAACTAAAGTAAGTACTCCGCCGCATCCATATATAGGAAGCCAAGGGCCATATAAAGAGCCCCTATTAACAAACACTCCATCACTAAACAAATGTAATATTACTTCCCATAAATAACCAATAAAGGCAAAGGCAAAAAATAATAGTATAAGTTCCCAAATGTTATATTTAATCTTTTCTATTTTTTTCTTTTCTCTTTTAGTATCATATGGATATTCTTCATCTAACTGAGGACCATCTAAATCTTCTTTTAAACATTCATATCCTAACATTTTACTAGTAATATAATTCTTTCTTATATTCATATATAATTCAGTATAAGAGCATTCTTTATAAGGATTAGTAACAAGTAAATTAAATATATTAAATGTACATATACCAAATATATAGTAAGGTACAAAACTTAAATCTAATAAAAACATCTTCCATCTATAGCCATTAGTCATATTTTTAGATAATCTAATGACATCATCAGACTTCATATCAGGATTTTCCGAAATAATATAAGGAACAAAATAATAAGAATAATGTTTAATAATACCACCAATTATAGTAAACGACCACAAAAATTCATATAAACACTTCTTAAACATAACTTTTGCTATATTCTTATATTTTTTATCTTGATAAGCAAATAATAATCTTTTCATTTTAGTTTTCTTATATTTTCTATTTTCTAAGAAAAATCTCGCCTTACCAACTTTGATTACATTACTTCCAAAGAACCAATATAAAAATCTAATTAAAACACCAATAAATATAATAATACCAGAAGTTATTTTATTCTTAAAAACCAGTTCATTAACAGCATTAAGAACTCCAAATACAAACGAGTTAGAACTATGAATGTTATTAACAAAGGTAGCAATAATACCTTTAGTAGTCTTATTCAAATAAGTATCTACCTTATCTTTAGTTTTATCTATAGACTTAATAAAATCTCTTACTATTTGTGAATTACTTTTATTATTTAAAATTCCGCTTTGATGAATTAAATTACTATTATTTGAATTATACTCATTTCTTATTAAGTATATAGTAGAACCACCAGTCATAATTGCAGTAATAAAACATACTGCTACTACCTTCCAGAAATTGCTTTTATATATTCTTTTACCTTTATTTCTAACTTCTTTAATCATACTAACTACCTCAGATAATATTTTATCATATTTATATCAAGAAAAAAAGAACTATTTAAAGTTCCAATAAATTAAGTACCGAAGCAAATACTAGCCATAATATATAAGGTGTCAGTAAATAACTAGATAATTTATTTTCTTGATAAAACTTATATATCATATATCCTACTATTAAAATTAATATAAGTATCCAAAAGAAAGCTAACACTTTTAGCTTAAATAGAAAGAATATAATAGGCCATAGTAAATTAACTATTAAATTAATCTTATAAATATTAAGTAAATTTTTATTATCACTAATAATATAACTAGATATACCCATAAGTATATATAATACACTCCATACTACAGGAAAAAGCCATCTAGGTACTGGGCCATTATAACTAGAAGTACCCCTCATAGTAATAAGACCAACTATACCTCCAAGTACTAAAGGAATCACTATAAAAATAGCCAGTTTCTTATAATTAATATTCTTCATATATATCACACTATATTAATATGTAATATATAGATAAATATGCAAAAAAGAATTAAATTAATAATTCTCTTTCTTAATTTCAAAATAACTTTGTGGATGATTACATACAGGACATACTCTAGGAGCTTCTTTTCCAATAACAATATGACCACAATTTCTACATTGCCATATTCTATCTCCCTCACGAGAAAATACTAAACCATCTTTTACATTAACAAGTAATTTTCTATATCTTTCTTCATGTTCTTTTTCAATCTTAGCAACTTCTTCAAATAAATAAGCAAGTCTAGTAAACCCTTCTTCTCTAGCAGTTTCGGCAAAACCTTTATACATATCAGTCCATTCATAGTTTTCACCTTCAGCAGCCGCTAAAAGATTATCCATAGTACTAGGAATTTCACCACCATTTAATTCCTTAAACCACATCTTAGCATGTTCTTTTTCGTTATTAGCAGTCTCTTCAAATATATCTGCTATTTGTTCAAAACCATCTTTTCTAGCCTTTGAAGCAAAATAAGTATATTTATTTCTAGCCTGTGATTCACCAGCAAAAGCAGTCATTAAGTTTTGTTCAGTTTTACTTCCTTTTAATTCCATTATAAATTTTCCTCCCTTTGGCATTTAGTACAAATGCCCTTATATTTTATTTCATAATCAACTACTAAATTACCATTTATATACTTTTTAACATTTTTATCTCTTGATACATCAATAACATCACCACATCTAGTACATATAAAATGATCATGAATATCATTTCTATCATATCTAAAAGTACCATCAACTAGAAAAAATCTAATTTTATCGTTATCACATAACCAAGATAAATTACGATATACTGTCCCCAAACTAATATTAGAAATAATCTCTCTAGCCTTATCATAAACCTGATAAGCATTCAAGTGATCATAACTATTATTAATTATATCCAATATACATTCTCTTTGTTTAGTATTACGCATATCTCTCTCCTTATTAGTAATGATTACTAATAAAAGTATACAACATAATATATATAAAGTCAATTAGTTTTAATTAACTTTCTAAATAAATAACATATAATTAATTGGTGATAAATATGTTTACATTAAAAGATGTATTAGAAGTGTCAAATAAGTTAAATATTAAATTTGATAAATTTACAAAAGAAGAATTATTAACTGGAATGAATATTGAATTAGAACATGGAACAATAAATCCTGAAACCAATGTAACCAACGACAATTTAATACTAACTACTAAAATAGCTTTAGCCCATTTAAATGAATTTCCCAATTATTACAATAGTAGATATGGACTAACTATGTTTGAAAAATTTCTCAAAGAAAAAATGAATGAAAAATAATATCATTCATTTTCTTTATTTACTAACAAATCAGCAAGTTTAGTAACATAACCAGCTCCTAAAGTAAGAATTAAATCTCCCTTATTAACATATTCAGACAAATAAGTTTTAATATCATCATAATCACTTATATGAAAAGCCTCTTTACCATATTTCTTTATTTCTTTGACAATATCTTCTTCTTTAATACCATAAGTATTACTTTCCCTCGCAGCATATATATCAGTAATAATAATATGATCAAAATCGCTAAGTACTTTAGCAAAAGCTTCTTTATGTTTATAAGCCCTTGAATAAGTATGTGGTTCAAATATAACCCAAGTTTCATTATGTTCCATACCATGAATAGCCTTTGCGGTAGCCTCTATTTCAGTAGGATGATGTCCATAGTCATCATATACTTTAGCCCCCATGAACTCACCCTTATATTCCATTCTTCTTGCGGCTCCCTCATAATCTTTAAGGCCTTCTTTAATATCATTAAAATCTATACCATAAGCCATAGATAGTGCCACTGTAGATAAAGCATTAGAAATATTATGCCTTCCAGGTACAGAAAGTTCAATAGTACCTAAATTCTTATTATCATAAATAACATCAAATATACCGCAACCATCTTTATTAAATTTAATATTATCAGCCATATAATCAGCTTTATTATTAATACCATAAGTAATAACTTTAGCCTTAGTATGTTCTTTTAAAAGACAACTATTATCATCATCATTATTAACAACTAAATAACCATCACTAGGTAAATGACTAACATATTCATAAAAAGATTTCTTAATATTATCTAAGTTTTTAAAATAATCCAAATGATCATTATCAATATTAAGTACAATAGCGGATTTTTGTTTAAAGTTAAGATAACTATCACAATACTCACAAGCCTCAATAATCAAAGTATCACTCTTACCCACTCTATAATTACCATTAATATTCTTAAGCATACTACCAACTTGAATAGTAGGATCCATATTGCCCTTTAAAAATATACAAGAAAGCATTGAAGTAGTACTAGTCTTACCATGAGTACCAGCTACTCCTATAGTATTAGAATATAATTTAGTAATTTCTCCTAAAAACTCTCCTCTTTCCATCATAGGAATATTATTTTTTTTAGCCTCAATCATTTCCTCATTATCATCTTTTATTGCGGCAGTATATACTATAAAATCTATATCCTTAGTAATATTATCTTTACTTTGTGGTATAAGTACTTTAATACCTTGACTAGTAAGTTTATCAGTAACAGAAGATTCCATTCTATCACTACCACTAACTTTATATCCCATATTAACAAGTATATCAGCAATACCACTCATACTAATACCACCAATACCCATCATATAAATATGTTTGCCTTTTTCCAAAAATAAACTTTTATTATATTTTAGTATTGTATCTTTAAATAATTTACCTCTCACTTCAAAATCAGGAAACTGATCCCAACTAGCACAAGCAGGACTAAGAAGTATAATATTTCCTTCTTTAGAATTATCATAAGCAATATCAGTAGCTTCTACTAAATTATCACACACTATACATTTAATTTTAATTCTATCGCAAAATTCTTTTATTCTATTTTTAGTTTCACCATAAGCTACTACTAACTTAGTATGTTTCATAGGTTCCTTTAGTTCTTCAAAAGAATGGCCCCTATCAGTACCACCCATAATAAGAATAGTATCTTTATCAAAAGAGTTAAGTGCTATAACTGTAGATTCAGTATTAGTACTCTTAGAATCATTATATACTTCTCTGTCATTAATATTACCAACATACTCAAGTCTATGTTCAACACCACTAAAAGTACTAACAATATCTTTAATTATTTCATCACTAACATCATACACTTTTGTAGCAAGAATAGCACACATAATATTTTGATAATTATGATTACCCTTTAAAATAATCTTACTAGTATCAATATACTTTTCATCTTTATAATAAATAAAGCCATCTTTATAATAACAATCAGTCTTATTATCACAAGAAAAATATTCTTTAGTACTAACAATATCACTAGTAAGTTTCATCTCTTCACTATTATCCATATTAATAATAGCTATATCATCTTTACTATGATTATTAAATATTTTCTTCTTAGTCATAACATATCTTTCATGACTATCATGAAAATCAGTATGACATTCGTATATATTAGTCATAACAGATACATTAGTCTTAAAATCATACATATCACATAACTGATGATCACTTATTTCCATAACTAAGTAACTATCTTTTTTAATATCTTTAGCATAATGACATAAAGGAGTACCAATATTACCCGCTAAAATAACCTTATCCCCAAAAGCCTTTTTCATTATTTCATATATAATACTAGTAGTAGTAGTTTTACCATTAGAACCAGTAACACCAATTATCTTAACACTTTTATCAATATAATGATAAGCAACTTCTACTTCATTAATTACTGGTATACCAAGTTCTTTAGCCTTAACTACACAAGGATGAGTATATTTAATACCAGGATTTTTAATCATAATATCAAAACTATCATCTAAATATTCTATTGGATCATCGCATATCTTAATAGTAACACCTAGTTTTTCTAATTCTTCTACTTTATCTTTTTCTTGTTCTTTCATATCAGTAATAAATATCTCATTATCACTAGAAAGTAATTTAGCTACTTCATAACCACTTCTAGCCATTCCTAATATAAATATTTTTTTGTTTTTATACACAATTATCACCACCATATAAAATGTTTAATACATTATAAATTATATCATATAATTACACTAAAATATATAAATAATATATCAATTTAATTCCAATTTTACATTTTGGCAGTTTTTCATTTTACATTTTGGCAAAAAAAAATAGCTAAGGCTATTCCTTAACTATAACAAAGCTCTCATATACTACATCATATCCAAGTTCTTTAGTAAATAGTTCTATCATACTATCATTAATTATAAAACTAATAATACTACTATTCATAGTAATAAATTTACTATTAAGTTCTAATATAATTCTCTCATCTTGAATATTTTGTTTAACTAAATTACATACTATCTCATTCTTTGAAGATAAATATCTAATATTATACATATCAATCTCTGCAAGTTCTTCTTTATATTTAGAATTACTATCAGTAACATCATCTTTCATTAAAGAAACATATATTTCTTTACATTTATAATTATTACTTAATACATTCATGTATTTATCATTATATAAATCTATAATTAAATGAGTTTTAACTACTAATATATTATTTAAATAATTAATAATATCTAAAAACTTATCTTCTTTTACCTTATTATTAACATACTTAATAGATATCTTATCTTCATCACTAAGCATTTCAAAAGCAAGTAAATAAATATCATCATCTTTAACAGCATAATATTCTAATTTATTAATATTAAGTTCTATCTCTTCTGCAGTATCAATATCCCTTATAAATTCTTTAATATTATCTTTATTTAATTTTTCAATTTTCATAAATTTCTCCTCACAGATAATATTATACACTATATTACATTATTTTACAATAAAAGATAGAGTTCATTACTCTATCTTAGTTTTTTAGTTTTTTTCTTTTTCCTAATATTAATATAAAATTAATTATTATAGATATTATTAATAGACATAAAAAACATATTAGTAAAATATCTTTAATATTTATAGAATTATTATTAACATATATAATATATTCACTAGTAGTTTTATCTTCAGCAGTAACTTTAACTACAATAACACCATTCTTACCAATACTATTATTACCATATATATCTATTTTAGAAGTTTTATCTTCAGCTTCTGCCGTAACATTTAGTTTATTATTCTTAATATCACCAATATTATATATATACTTGTCTTTTCTAAATATAATATCATATCCTTCTATTGTTAATTTAGATAAGTATGCATTATTAGATAATTTTCTATCTAATCTATTAATACTAATATTATATTCTTTCTTAGTACCATCTTCCGCTTCTACTATTATAGTAAATCTATTTTTACCTATCTTTAAAGATAAATCTTCGGGTATAGTTACTTTTGCTTTATCATTATTAACTATGGCTTCAAACTCTATCTTATCAATATCATTATTAACATCTACTTCATAATCATATTTATCAGAAGAAAACTCAAAATTAACACCACTAACACTTAAACTTTTCAAAGTAGCATCATTACTCTTATTAACCTGATTATTATTACTATTATTGCTATTATTACCATTATTACTAGGTTTTGGAGTGGTTTCAGGATTAGGTTTAGGAGTTTCTTTTTCTTTTACATTAATAACAATATTTTTCCCTGAAACACCAACATCATTAAAATCTGCTCCAGTAAACATAACACCACTCACAGTAATAGTTCCACTACCAACACTATTACCAGTAACAGTAAAAGTAGCTATACTAAAATTACCAGTTTTATTACTATCAGTATATAATTGTATATCACCATCACTACCATTACCTTGCCATACTGAAGAAGTAACGATATTACTTATACTAACACTTCCTCCTGAAGACAAAGTCATAGCAAGTGCACTAACTTCAGAATCAGAATTACCAGTAATACTACAATTAGTACTATTACCCACTATAACATTAGAATCATTACAGCTAATATTTATACTACCACTTAAAGCTTTTACATTAATAGGAAGTAATACACTTAGTATTACTCCTATTAAAATAATCCTCTTTCTCACACTATCACTCCAAACTACTTATTTTACCTTTAACAAATTGATATAACTTAGCCACATCTCCAACCTTAATTTCATCATCAACATCAACAACATTACCCGCTGTTGCAAAATGTTCTTCCATAGTTATCTTTTTCTTCAAGTATTGATATAGTTTAGCAACATCTCCTACACTAACTTTACCATCACCAGTTGTATCGCCTTTAACTACTATAGTATAGTTAGCAACTAATTCATCATCTAAATATATATTAACCTTATTTCCAGTTCCAATTAAACCATTATCAAGAAGTTTATTAGTTATTCTTGCACTATATATACTATCTAACCCTAAATCAAAATCATTAATACTTGTATTTAACTTAACATCAGTAATATATTTATCTTTAACTTTATAATTTTTAATCTCAGGAATAACTAATTTCCATTCTGCTACTAAAGCACTATCTTCAGTACCCATTTTAAATATATTATTATTAATACTACTATCAGTACCAGTAATATTCCATTTAACAAAACTATAACCTTTTCTTTCAGGAATAACTATTTCTTTTTCTTCATTATACTTTAAAGTATATTCATTAGTATTAATACCAGCATCAATAGTTAATTTATAACTATTAATTTCCCATTTAGCATATAAAATATGATCTTTATCTTCACTTACTATAGTATTTTCATCTACCATACTAATAAAACCATTTTCTTTATACCATCCTTTAAAAGTATAGCCTTTCTTACCTGGTACATCTAATGTACCATATTTACTATCATAAATAACTTCTTTAGTTTTATTATTAATACTACCACCATTTACTTCATAAGTAATAATATATTTATTAACATTCCATATCGAAGTAACAGTAATATCTTCATTTATCATAGTAAACTTGTCACTAAGATTATATTCTTTATCATTATACTTCCATCCTACTAAAGTATAACCTTTCTTAGTAATATCACTTTTCCAAGTAACACTATCTCCTGCTTCATAATCTTCAGTATAAATTTTATCTCCATCTTTATAAGTAATAGTATAAGTAATAAACTCAGATACATTAACATCACAAGTATCACTATAATTACCATCTACTGTAGTAACAGTAATAACTGCATCTCCATATTCTTTCGCAGTAATAACACCATTATTATCTACACTAACAATATCAGTATTACTACTCTTCCAAGTCACTTCTTTATTATCAGCATTCTTAGGACTAATAGTATATTCTAATTTAATACTATTTTTAGTATCTAAATTCAACTTAACTTTCTTATTAACCAAAGAAATACCATTTACACCATAAGTTAAACTATATTCTTTTAATACTTCATCACCATATAGTATTCTAAGTTTATCATTATCACCAAAGTCACCCTTAGCTTTATATTCATTACCATCAAATATCTTAACATTACAATTAATACATTTAATATTACTAATAAACTCTTCAATATTATTATCAAGTACTTTAATACTATCTTTACTCAAATCATACTTAGTACTATTACAACTTACTAAATTATATTTATTTAATACTACATCTTCATATTTAATTAATAACTGATTATTATTAACCTCACTAGTACCATTAACAACCTTAATATTATCTATATCAAAATCATTATCAAATATATATTCTTTACTTAAATCATACTTAGTACTAGAAATATTAACTATCTTAAATGTTTTTAATAACTCATCACCATACTTAATAATTAGCTTATTATCTTCAATTGTTTTACTACATTCACTATCTAAATTAATATTCTTAAGTATAGTATCATTATCAACATCAGTACCAGTATAAATATATTCCTTTTCTTCATCTATCACATACTTATCACTAGTTATTTCTACTACTTTAATATTATAAGTTCCTGAATAAGTATTACTAATATCATATTTATAAGCAGCAGTAACAACATATTCACCAACTTTATCGATACTAATATTACTTCCATCTATAACAACATCTTCATTTTCATCACTTATCTTAGTTAAAGTAGAAGTTTTACCTTTAGGTAATATCACTAATCTACTATCATTTTCTATATTTATACTTTTACTTTTATAAGTAACTAATTTAGTAGTAAATGGATTATTATATATATACAAGTGTGTTAATGCTGTATTCTTGCTCACGTCTAAACTTGTTAATTGATTATTATCTGCATACAATACTATTAATGCTGTATTATTACTTACATCTAGATTTGTTAGTTGATTACTTTCTACATCCAATGATATTAATACTGTATTATTACTCACATCTAAATTTGTTAATCGATTATTTTTTGCATACAATTCTGTTAATGATATTGCTCCACTTAAATTTAAACTTGTTAATTGATTACCCCTTACATGCAAATGGGTTAATGCTATATTATTACTTACATCTAATTCTGTTAATTGATTATCAATTGTGGCTAATTTTGTTAATGCTATATTCTTACTTACATCCAAACTAGTTAATTGATTATTAGATGTATACAATGTTGCTAATGCTGTATTATTACTCACATCCAAGTTTGTTAATTGATTATTAGATGCATCCAAATATTTTAATGACACATTTTTATTCACATCTATACTTGTTAATTGATTACTATATATAATTAAGTCTGTTAATTCTATATTCTTACTTACATCTATACTTGTTAATTGATTATTAAATGTATTCAAATATGTTAATGCTGCATTGTTACTAACATCTAAATTCGTTACTTTATTACTACTCACATTCAAATGTATTAATGCTATATTCTTACTTACATCTATACTTGTTAATTGATTATTATTTGCACTCAATTTTGTTAATACTGTATTCTTGCTTACATCTAGATTTGTTAATTGATTATATGGTGCCCATAACTCCTTTAATGCAATATTTTTAGCTAAATCTAAATTGCTAATTTTATTTCCTTTTTCCTCTCTACAAAAAGTAGAATTATTAATAGATCTGTGACATATATATCCAATATCCAAATGAGATAGTTTAGTATTACTAGATACATCCAAATTAGATAATTCATTATCTGCTAAATACAATTTTTCTAAATTATCAACCCCAATAAGATTTATATAAGCAAGTTTGTTTTGGTCTGCATATATTTCTTTTAACATTGTATTTTTACTTACATCTAATTCTGTTAGTTGATTGTTTTGAATTCCTAAAGTTTCTAACATTGTATTCTTGCTTACATCTATACTTGTTAATTGATTAATACCTACATCCAAATATATCAATGCTATGTTTTTACTCACATCTAAGTTTGTTAATTGATTATTATCTGCACGCAATACTGTTAATGCTGTATTTTTACTTACATCTATATTTGTTAATTGATTATAAGATACATTCAAAGCTGTTAATGCTGTTAATTTTTCTAATCCATCTACATTTTTAATTTTTTCTTCGTCAGATTTATTAAACATATCACAGTCCAACACAGTAATAGTCTCTAACTGCTCATCACTTAGGTTTGTAGTATATGGTAAATTAGTTTTATTTTTACTATTATAAGCATCTACTACACATTTATAAAAATTATCATCAGTAAAAGCATTATTTGCAGGACTACTATATATTTTTGAAGCTATAAAACTATTTATTACCGTAGGTTTAAAGAAAGCCTGATCTACAAATATGCCTATACCTAATATCAATATAATAAAACTACCAAGATATATTATTTTCTTTTTCATACTACCTACTCCTAATTATTTCTTTTTTTATTAAATAAATTTTTTCTTCTTAATACTATAAATAAAACAACTAGAGCAACAACCATTACTATACCTACAATTATCATATAAATAGAACCAGTTCCACTATTTGAAGTAATTTCTTCTTCAGTTTTATCAATAATTTTACCTTCTTCATTCTTTCTATTTATATTTAATATATAAGTTCTCTCTTCTTCGTTTTCAGCAGTCACTATTACTTTTAATTCATTATTTCCTACTTTTAAATCATCTAATATAACATAGCCAGACTTTTTATCATCTTTATATTCAACCATTCCTATTTTATTATTTTCAAAATAAACTTCACATGATGTCTCATCATCATTACATTTTAGTTCTATTTTTTCTTCATCAAATAAATCATTTAAATTTTTATCATTAATTGATATATTTATATTTGCTTTATCTGAATATTTAAGGTTTTCAGCATCTATACAAAGAATAGTATCATCGTTCATTTCTCCGTAGCAGCTCGCTATTCTAGTTATTTTATTATTAACTATTAAATCATAATTAGTTTTATCCTTAGAAAAATCCAAATCATAATTACTAAACTTAAAATTTAATATATAATTTTCTTTACTTCTATTATCTAGTCTAGTTATTTTTAATGTATATGTTTTTACACTACCTGACTCACTAGTTACTTTTACATAAAATGTATTTAATCCATATTTTAAATTCTTACTACCAGTATCACCACTTACAACAGAATTAGTATCTTTTCTAGTAGCATTAATAGTCACTTTATCACTATCTACTTCTAATTCATAACTAGTGGTATTTTCATTAAAATTAAATGTAGTTCCGCTTACAGTTAAACTAGATAGTGTATTCACTGTACTTGGTATTCTAATACTAACATCATCAACAGTAAAATCTGTCTCGGTAAAATCAGTAGCATTAGATAATTTTACACTACTAAGTGATATTTTAGTATCTATATTACTTTTACTTCCGGCCTTTACTTTAAAAGTAACAACATTAAAATTACCTTTAGGATTATTACTAGTAACTAATACTATTTTATTACTATCAGTACCAACATCTCCACTATCCCAAATTGAATCTTTAGTAATACTAGATAATGTCAAATTATCTCCTAGTACTAAAGTAGCATCTATACCAGACACTTCTTCATCAATATTTCCTTTTACATAACAAGTAGTTTCTTCATTAGGGTTAAGTTTTATTTTGTCACATGATAAATTAATACTACCTGTTAATGCTTTTACATTAACAGGTAATAATACACCAATTAATGCAATAAATATAATAATTTTCTTTTTCATAAATGTTCCACTCCTCTATCTTACATACTAATAATACTATATTTAATAATATTTTGCAATAATAAAAAAGTAATTATTTAGTAATAAAACAAGTACCACTATTTCAAGTACTTGCTTATTTTATTCATTAAATAATCTTTATCTATTGGTTTTAATATATAGTCAGTAATACCAGCATCTTTATATTCTTTAATATTATTCATACCATCATTCTTAGTAAGTATTATTACTGGTATATTAAATCCTTTAATATTCTTTAATTTTTTCATTACTACATTCCAAGATAAATACGGCACATCTTCATCTAATAATATTAAATCATACTTATCCCCTTTTCTAATTCTATCTAGTGCATCTTTACCCAAATTAGAACTATCATATAAAATATTATGTTTTTCTAATATCTTACTAATTAACTTAATACTAGAATTATTATCATCTACAATTAATATCTTTTTATTATTAACATAATTATCATAATTATCTTTATTATTAGTATATATCTTTTGATCTAATATAATAGTAGCAATAGTTCCTTTATTATATTCACTACTTATAAGTAAATTACCACCCATTATATTAATAGTCTTTCTTGCTCCATATAAACTATTTTGTTCTTTAGTATTTTTATTTAAACATTTTTCTAAATCTTCAGCCTTAATACCAATACCAGAATCCTCTACCTTTATAATTAATCTAACTATATCTTTCTTAAATATAGCATTAACAGATAATTCAACATATCCCTTATCAGTATACTTATAAGAATTACCTAAAATAGTATTTAGTACATTCTTTAAATTAATACTATCACCATATAAACTATTAGGAAGATTACTATCTATATTAAATCTAAAACTAATATTTTTATTCTCAAATAATTCTTTATTTTTACTTATTACCTCTTTAAGTAATAATTTAATATTATATTTATTTTTAACAGTCTTAACATTAATATCATCAATAACATCAATATTATATATATCATTAGCCATACTATATAACTTGTTATTAGAGGCAATTATCTCTCTAGCAAAGAATCTATTTTCTTCTAAATTATTACTGTTTAATATTACTTCAGAAGATTTATTAATATCACTAGCAATACTCTTAACCTCATTCATCATATTATATATAAGCATACTTTTATCTTCATTCGCAGCATCTGCAATTTTCTTAGACATATGTATCTCTTCAAGTAATTTCTTATCTGGATTCTCTATTGTAAAATACATAATTACTGTTATTAAGGCAAATGAACTAGAAATAATTTGTATTTCTGGAGCAATATTATTAACTAGTAAAAGCCCTCCTATTAAAAGAAGTAATAGAAGCATTGGAACTTTTTCTTTAAAGGTCATATTTTTAAAATATTTTATAAATAATATAAAATCTAAAATAATTAAAAGAAAAGTAATTGCTAAAAGAAATACTATACCTACTCCACCCAAATATGCTGAATTTTTCTCTAATACAAAATCAATAGGTAAAAATATCAAAAGTAATATTGAAGAAATGGAACCAATAATTATACTCCTTCTTATCTTACTATTTTTATATTCTATTAATTTATCACCTTTATATTTAGTAATAGAAAGTATATATAAAGTGAAAGTAGTAAGCCATACTAATATAAATATAAGATATAATCTAGATATTATACTAGATACTAATTCATTCATTTTATAAATAGCTGTAATATTACAACCTATTTCTAGTAGCAGGCCAATAGGTGTAATGGATAATAATTTTTCATAAACTGCATTTTCACTATTATTAATTCTACTTTTCGAAAAATATACAATATTAGTTAACATAACATATAAAAAACTTATAACTAAAAGTGTAACTCTAATTTGCATAACACCACCTCTTTATTCTATATTGATTATAACACAGCAATGGTAAAAAAGAAAGCAAAAAACATTCATTTTTTACTTTCTAACTAGAGATCTTTTTAATACTTTTTTATCAACTTTACCTACTACAGTTTTAGGTAACTCATCTTCAATATAATATGACGTTGGTATTAAATAATCAGTAATAGTACTATTTGCATAATCACTAACTATTCTCATTGCCTCTTCTTTACTATAACTATCATCAACACTAACAAAAGCAACTGGTACTTCCCCATTATAATGATTTGGATCAGGAATACCAACTACCGCTACTGATTTAACTATAGGACATTTTAATAAAATATTCTCAACATTATATGGATATATTTTTTTACCATCATATCTAATAATTATATCTTTTATTCTGCTAACAACATATAGTAAACCATCTTCTGTAACATATCCAACATCTCCAGTATGTAACCACATATTACCATCAGAATGTTTTTTTATTACCTTTTTTGTTTCCTCTTCATTGCCATAATAGCCAAGCATAATATCAGGGGCACTTACACAAATTTCACCAAGTTCATTATAATGTAAATCTTCTTTTTTATCATTATCATATATAGATATAACAGTTTTAGAAAATGGTACACCTACACTACCAGGTTTATTAACTTCATTATTAAAGCAGACTGTAACAGCAGAACATTTTTCTGTTAAACCATAACCCTTTTGTATCTTATATTCACATCCACCTTTATCTAATATTTTATTTACTTTACTCTCAACTTTAGCATTAAGAGTATCTCCCCCTTCAATAGGAGCTTTAAAGAAAGATAAATCAACATTAGGTTTATTTATTAAAGGACTTTTAGAGAATATTTCCCAGTGGGCAGGACTACCAGCCATACAATTAGGCTTATACTTTAGTATTACTTCAGGTATCTTTTCTGGTTCATACTTAGCAATCATCATTGTTTTCATACCGCAAACTAAAGATGTATGTAATCCAACACTAAGACCATAACCAACAAATTCTGGCATTACACCCACCAATAAATAATGTCTTATAAATTGCACCGGAGAATTTTTAATTTGATTAGTAAGTTCATTTAAATTATCATTAGATAAAAGTACGCCTTTAGGTACCCCTGTAGTTCCTCCAGTATGAACAATAGCAACCGGCCTATCTTTTTCATATTCTTCTTCTAATACACCAACATACTCATTTCCATTTCTAATAAATTCTTTATAAAGAATATAATTAGTAGAAGATTCTCTCATAACTTTTTTATGTCTATTATAAAGCTCTCTATCAGCTATTTTAGTCTTAATCTTTAAACCATTCATTATTAATGGCAAAGATTCAACAGGTGATGTAACAACAACATTTTCTATATTTTTCTTCTTAATTAAGTTAGTAAACTTATCAAAACACATATCTAACATTATCAAATGTTTAGGATTAGATATATTCAAATACTTTTCCAAACCTTCTTCACTTTCAGTAGGATCTATATAATCCGCTATTGCGCCAATCTTACTACAAGCATAAAATAAATAAGCAGATTCAGGAGTATTAGGTAAACATATCGTAACAATTTCTCCCTTTTTTACTCCCATAGTTTTAAGTGATTTAGCCACTTTTTCTATTTGCATAAATAATTCAAAATATTTTATCTTTCTATTTGCAAATATAATAGCAATATCATTCAAATATTTTTTATTTTCATCATATAAATAACGATAAACAGTTTTATTAACAGAAGTAGCCATTAATTGTTCTTTAGTATAATATTTAAGCCAAGGCTTATCTATATTTGGAATTCCAGTTAAAGGGCCTTGTATATTTCCTAATAATAAATCTCTTAAATACAAGTTTCTCTCTATATCCTCATTATAGTTTTTCATATTCTTAGTTCTCCTTCTCAAACAAATCACCTATATAATACTATTATTTTACCAAATAGTCAACAAAATAAACCAAATAATAAACATCATCATAATATATACCTTCTCTTATATATATTAGATGTTACTAACATATTAAATTAAGACTCTTTAGAGGAGGCTTAATTTAACACTCTAAGATTACAAGCTTAGAGTGAACAAAAAAAGAGTTATAAAACAAACTACTCTATAACTCAATTATTTCTAACTTTTTCTCTAACATAACCATTAAGTTTTCCATTATTCAGTTCTAACTCATTCATAGCTAAGCATACACACCACCAAGCATTAACTAAATTATCTTCATTAAATAATGAATTAAAATACTGAATATCACTAGCAGTAGAAAACAAAGTATCATATAAAGACTTTTTATCTAGCTTAACTTCACTATTATCATTATAAGCAAAAATACAATCATTCTTAATTAACATCTTCTTATAGTATAAGATAGCATTATATATATTAGTTCTAACTATACCACTACTATTATTTCTACATATATATAATCTATTCAAAGTATCAGTCATACACTTAATTAATTCATTAATATTCATATATATTCTCCTCTTATTAAACAAATAGAAGCCATGTATCAACACGACTTCTATTCTTTTTATTATTAATCCATAAATTCTTCTTCAAGTACTTCAGAAGCATCTTCATCAAAGAATTCCTTCTCTAATGAATAACCAACATCCATATATTCTTTAGCACCAGTACCCGCAGGGATTAACTTACCAATAATAACATTTTCTTTTAATCCTTGTAGTTTATCTACCTTACCTTTAACTGAAGCTTCAGTTAATATTCTAGTAGTTTCTTGGAATGATGCAGAAGATAAGAATGAATCAGTTTCTAATGCTGCCTTAGTAATACCAAGTAATATTGGTTGTCCAATTGCAGGTTTCTTACCTTGAATAATAACATCTCTATTACCCTTAGTAAATTCTTGTAGAGAAACAGTAGTACTAGGTACAAATAAAGTATCTCCAGCTTCCATAATTCTAACTTTAGAAATCATTCTTCTAGCAACAATCTCAACGTGTTTATCATTAATATCAACACCTTGTGATCTATATACCTTTTGAACTTCTTTTAATATATATTGCTGAACAGTATTAGGATCAGTTACCGCAAGTAACTCTTTAGGAGACACAGAACCCTCAGTAAGTCTATCTCCAGCCTCGATCTTATCACCCTTTTCTACTCTAAGTTTAGCACCGTATAAAGTAGTATGTTCTCTAGTTTCAGTATCATTCTTAACATATACCTTAAATTTACCACCAGCATCTTCAATCTTAGTAACAACACCGCCAATTTCAGATATAGTAGCTTTACCTTTAGGCATTCTAGCTTCAAATAACTCTTCAACTCTTGGAAGACCTTGAGTAATATCGGCTCCAGCAACACCACCAGTATGGAATGTTCTCATGGTAAGCTGAGTACCAGGTTCACCAATAGATTGTGCACCCATTACACCAACAGCTTCACCGATTTCAACAATATTACCAGTAGCAAGATTTCTACCATAACAATGTTGACAAACACCATGGTCAGTCTTACAAGTAAGTACAGTTCTAATTTCAACTTCCTTAATACCAGCCTTAATTATCTTATCAGCAATAGCTTCAGTAATATATTCATTTTTATCAATAATTACTTCTTTAGTTTCAGGATTAATTACTTTCTTATTAGTAAATCTTCCTAATATTCTATCATATAATGGTTCAATAATACCATCTTTATCATCCATAAATGCACTAACAAGTACACCTTGAATAGTACCACAATCCTCTTCTTTAACAATAATATCTTGTGCTACATCAACAAGTCTTCTTGTCATATAACCAGAATCCGCAGTCTTTAAGGCTGTATCTGCGCTACCTTTTCTAGCACTATGTGTAGATAGGAAGAATTCAGATACTGAAAGACCTTCACTAAAGTTAGATAGAATTGGAATCTCAATAGTTTCACCATTAGGTTTAGCCATTAGTCCTCTCATACCAGCAAGCTGTACGAAGTTAGAGATAGATCCTCTAGCCTTAGAGTTCATCATTATGAATATTGGGTTATCAACATAACTCTTAGCATAACCTTGTAATTCATCTTGAATTTCTTCTTTAGCCTTAGACCAAATATCAATAACAAGATCAAGTCTTTCTCTATCAGTAATAAGTCCTCTTTGGAACTGTTTATTAACTTTCTTAATTTCTTCATTAGATTTCTCAATAACTGCATGTTTATTCTTACTAACAACAACATCAGATGCTGCAATTGTAATACCAGAGAATGTAGAATACTTAAATCCTAAATCCTTAAGTTTATCAAGGAATATACTAGTTTCAGTAGTCTTATATCTCTTAAACATTTGAGCAATAATCTTCTCTAAAGCCCCCTTATTAAATGGAGTAGAAAGTGGCATATTACTAATTATTTCAGGAATATTCTCGCCATAATCAATAAAGTACTTACTAGGAGTAAATCCTTCAATATTTTCACTAGTAGACTCACATAAGTAAGGGAATGAATCAGGTAATATTTCATTAAATATAATCTTACCTGGAGTAGTAACTAAATACTTATTCTTAACACTATCTAAGAATACCTTATGCTTAAATGAATTAACAGGAATAGCAATTCTAGTTTGAAGCTTAATTTCTCTTCTTTGATAAGCCATTAAAGCCTCATTAGAATTCTTAAATACTCTACCTTCACCAGGAAGTCCAGCCTTCTCCATAGTAATATAATAGTTACCTAATATCATATCCTGAGATGGAGTAACAATAGGATCACCATTTTTAGGAGAAAGAATATTATTAGAACCAAGCATCAATATTCTAGCTTCAGCTTTAGCCTCTTCACTTAAAGGTACATGTACAGCCATCTGGTCACCATCAAAGTCCGCATTAAATGCAGTACATACAAGTGGATGAAGTCTAATAGCTTTACCACTAATTAACTTAGGTTCAAATGCTTGAATACCAAGTCTATGTAAAGTAGGAGCTCTATTAAGCATAACAGGATGCTCTTTAATAACATCTTCAACAATATCCCATACTTTAGGATCTTGATTATCAATCATCTTTTTAGCGGCCTTAATATTATTAGCAATACCCTTCTCAGTTAAACCATGAATAACATGAGGTTTAAATAGTTCAAGTGCCATTTCCTTAGGAATACCACATTGATACATCTTAAGATCAGGTCCAACAACAATAACACTACGACCAGAGTAGTCAACTCTCTTACCAAGTAAGTTTTGTCTAAATCTACCTTGTTTACTCTTAAGCATAGAACTTAAACTCTTAAGTGCTCTATTACCTGCTCCAGTAACACTTCTGCCTCTTCTACCATTATCAAATAGTGAGTCAACAGCCTCTTGAAGCATTCTCTTTTCATTTTGAACAATAATTGAAGGAGCACCAAGTTCCATTAATTTCTTAAGTCTATTATTTCTATTAATAACTCTTCTATATAAATCATTTAAGTCACTAGTAGCAAATCTACCACCATCAAGTTGTATCATTGGTCTAAGTTCAGGTGGAATAACAGGAAGAGCCTCAATAATCATCCATTCAGGCTTATTACCAGATTGAACAAATGAATTAATAACATCAAGTCTCTTAACTAGTTTAACTCTTCTTTGTCCAGTTGCACCATCTAATTCCTTTTGAATTTCACCTAATTCTTTATTAACATCTACTTCAGAAAGTAATTCCTTAATAGCTTCAGCACCCATACCAACTCTAAAAGTATTACCATATTTTTCATAATATGCTCTATACTCTTTGTCAGATAAAGTTTGCTTCTTAACTAAAGTAGTAGCTCCAGGATCAAGTACAACATAAGATACAAAGTATATAACTTCTTCCAAATCTCTTGGAGACATATCAAGAGTAAGTCCAATATAAGATGGAACACCCTTAACATACCAAATGTGACTTACTGGAGTAGCAAGTTCAATATGTCCCATTCTCTCTCTTCTAACAGAGGATTTAGTAACTTCTACTCCACATCTATCACAAACTATATTCTTGTATCTAAGTCTCTTATACTTACCACAAGAACATTCATAATCTCTCGTAGGTCCAAAGATCTTTTCGCAAAATAGTCCATCTCTTTCAGGCTTAAGTGTTCTATAGTTAATAGTCTCAGGTTTAATAACCTCACCATAAGACCAAGATCTTATCTTCTCAGGTGATGCAATTCCTATTTTTAAAGCTTTAAAATTATTAGCCTCTAACATTAGAAATCATCTCCTTCCATATCAGTATCTTCAAACTCATCTTCTCCAAAGTCATCATCAAACTCATCATCAGTTTCCTCATCAAAGTCATCTTCTTCATCATCATCAAAGTCTTTAAATACTTCTTCTTTATTAATTACTTCTTCAGCAATAGGATCTTCATCCTTATCTGCATTTTTTTCAAGTTCATCAAAAGATACAGTTTCATCTTCATTATTAATAACAGATATATCAAGTCCTAAAGCTTGGAATTCTTTTATTAATACCCTAAATGCTTCAGGTATACCAGGTTTCGGTAATGGTTGACCCTTAACTAAAGCTTCATATACTTTAACTCTACCTACAACATCATCAGATTTATAAGTAAGAATTTCTTGAAGTACATGAGATGCACCATAAGCTTCAAGTGCCCAAACTTCCATTTCACCAAATCTCTGTCCACCAAGTTGTGCTTTACCGCCAAGTGGTTGTTGTGTAACAAGTGAATATGGACCAGTTGCTCTAGCATGTAATTTATCATCAACCATGTGATGTAACTTAATCATATACATTACACCAACAGATATTCTACTATCAAATTCTTCACCAGTTCTACCATCATAAAGAACTGTCTTACCATCAGGATCCATACCAGCTTCTTTCATAGCGGCAGCAATATCTTCTTCCTTGGCACCATCAAGTACTGGAGTAGCAAAATGTACACCAAGTTTTTTACCAGCCATACCTAAGTGTAACTCAAGTATCTGACCAATATTCATACGAGAAGGAACACCCTGAGGGTTAAGCATAATATCAACAGGAGTACCATCAGGTAAGAATGGCATATCCTCACTAGGAAGTATAAGTGAAATAACACCTTTATTTCCGTGACGACCACTCATTTTATCTCCAACTTGAATCTTTCTCTTTTGAATAATATATACTCTAACAACCATGCTTACACCACTAGGTAAGTCATCATTATCATCTTTAGTATAAACTTTAACATCGTGAACAACGCCATCACCACCATGTGGAACAGTAAGTGATGAATTTCTAACTTCTCTAGTTTTTTCACCAAAGATAGCATGTAAAAGTTTTTCTTCACTAGTTAAATCAGCCATTCCTTTAGGAGTAACTTTACCTACTAGAATATCTCCTTCATGAACTTCAGTACCAATTCTAACGATACCATGTTCATCAAGATTCTTTCTAGCCTCTTCTCCAACATTAGGAATATCTCTAGTAATTTCTTCAGGTCCTAGTTTAGTATCACGACATTGTAATTCATAATCTTCAATATGAAGTGAAGTATAAACATCATCTTTTACTAATCTTTCATTCATAATAACAGCATCTTCATAGTTATAACCATTAAATGTAGTAAACGCAACAACTACATTCTTACCTAGTGCAAGTTCACCTTTATCAGTACTTGGACCATCCGCTATTATTTGACCTTTCTTAACTTTATCGCCTTCTCTAACTATAGGAACATGGTTAAATGTTTCACCTTGGTTAGATCTTTCAAAAGTAGCTAAATAATAAACATCTTCACCTTTAGCATTCTTAACAACAATCTTCTTAGCATCAGCATAACTAACAATACCATCAGCCTTAGCAACTACTACAGAGCCACTATCTCTCGCAGCAATATATTCAGCACCAGTTCCTACATAAGGAGCTTCTGTCTTAAGTAGAGGTAAAGCCTGTCTTTGCATGTTCGCACCCATTAGCGCACGGGTAGCATCATCATGCTCTAGGAATGGAATCAAACTTGTAGTTACAGATACTACTTGTTGAGGAGATACGTCAATATAGTCAACTTTATCAGGACTAACTAAAACATTTTCTCCCTTATATCTACCTGCTACTATACTATCAGTAATTTTACCATCATCATCAGTATTAACAGTAGCTTGAGATATATAATAATCCTCTTCTTCATCAGCAGTTAAGTAAACTATCTCATCAGTAAGTCTACTATCAACTACTTTTCTATATGGTGTTTGAATAAATCCATAATCATTAATTCTAGCATAACTAGCTAGTGATGTAATAAGTCCGATGTTAGCTCCTTCTGGAGACTCAATAGGACAAATTCTACCATAGTGAGATGAGTTAACATCTCTTACCTCAGTACCTGCTCTATCTCTAGATAATCCACCAGGTCCTAAAGCAGATAATCTTCTCTTATGAGTAAGTTCTGCAATTGGATTTGTTTGATCCATAAATTGAGATAACTGGCTACTACCAAAGAATTCCTTGATAACAGCAGTAACAGGTCTAATATTAATTAAAGTTTTAGGAGTAACAGTCTCAATATCTTGAGTAGTCATTCTCTCTCTAATAACTCTTTCCATTCTACTAAAACCAATCTTAAATTGATTTTGTAATAATTCTCCTACTTGTTTAACTCTTCTGTTACCCAAGTGGTCTATTTCATCTATGTCACCAATACCATCATTTAAATTTAAATAATAACTAACAGTGGCATATAAGTCAGCAATAGTTAAATTCTTAAGTTCACACTTAGGATCATTACCAATAACATGAACAATCTTCTTGTCATCAACATTAGAATAAACCTTAATAACTTGAATCTTATTATGATCTTCTACACTTGCATTAATAGTTAAATCTTCATTAACTTTACATTCAGTAATGCCATAACCATTATCTAAGTATGTAGATAATTCTTCCAATACTCCTTTAGTAATTAAAGTATCCTTAGCAATTTTAACTTCACCATCAACTATAATATCTTCAGCTAGCTTATTTCCAAGTAGTCTATCTTTAACATTTAATTTCTTATTAAATTTATATCTGCCAACTCTTGCTAAATCATAATGAAAATCATCAAAGAATCTAGTAATTAATTGGTTCTTTGAACTATCAAGAGTAGTAGGTTCACCCGGTCTTAACTTCTCATATATTTCAATAAGAGCTTCATCAGTATCATGTGTAGAATCTTTTTCGATAGTATTCTTAAGATATATATCATTATCAAATAAAGATAATATATCATCATTAGAAGATAATCCAACCGCTCTTAAAAGAGTAGTCATAGGTACCTTTCTATTTCTATCTATTCTTACATAGATAACATCTTTAGCATCAGTTTCATACTCTAACCAAGTACCTCTTGATGGAATAACTTTAGATGCAAAAACAGGTTTACCATTCTTATCTATCTCTTTAGAAAAGTATACACTAGGAGATCTAACAAGTTGTGATACAACAACCCTCTCTGCACCATTAATAATAAATGTACCAGCTTCAGTCATAAGTGGCATATCGCCTAAGAATATTTCTTGTTCTTTAACTTCACCAGTTTCATTATTAAATAGTCTAGTTTGAACTTTAAGAGGAGCAGCATAAGTAATCTGTCTATCTTTGCATTCTTTAATTGAATATCTTGGAGTACCGAATTCATATTCACCAAATTCTAAAGATAAACTACCAGAAAAACTTTCAATTGGTGAAAATGTTTCAAAAACCTCTTTAACCCCTTCTGTAGTGAACCACTTGTATGAAGCAGTTTGCACTTCTAATAAATCACTAATTGCTAGTGAATTTTTGATCATAGAAAAGTTTCTTCTTTTTCTATAATCTCCGCTTTGTTTTAACTTATAAGCCATTAATTTTTTCACCCCAATACCTAGATTTTTTATAAAATCAGCCACATTAAAAGATGTGTTACCAATTTATAAGTTTATCAGCATTTAACAAATAAGTCAATAACTTTAGAAACACTTTTTTATTTTTTTTACCAATTTTTATTATTTTTATATAAAAAGAGAAAAAACACCTACTTTACTATAGATGTTTAGTTAAAGATACAATATAAAATCCCTTATCTTTATTTACAATAGTCACATTATATTTATTTTCTAGTTCTTTAATCATTGATTTAACACCGTGATCTTTTCTCATAACAAAATATAATATTCCATTATCATTTAAGTAGTCATATCCTCCCAGCAAAAACTTTCTTACCACTTCTTTACCCGCTCTAATAGGAGGATTAGTAATAATATAGTCATATTTTTTATTTACATTAGAATACACATCGCTACTGAAAACATTAGCCTTAACCTTATTTAAAGTTAAATTATCTCTTACTAAAGAAATAGCTCTCTCATTAATATCAATCATATCAATATTAATATTTTTATTATTAGTACCAAGTATTATTCCAACTACACCTATACCACAGCCCAAATCAAGAACATTACCACTTAATTTAGAAATATCAATACTATCAAGTAATAATCTAGTACCATAATCAAATTTATCTTTAGAAAATACTCCATTATCACTATATAGATTATATTTTTTATCATTAAAATAAAATTCTATTATTCTTTTATTATGTCTAATATTATTATCATTATCAAAATACTGACTCATAACTCACCTTCTAAATATATTATAATAAAATAACTATAAAATTACAATATTTTTATATATCCTTCCGAGCCTAAGGTCTCGTAAGGCAAATATGAGCCTAAGGTCTCATATTTGAAAATTTAGATGAAAAAAAGAAACCATCATTTGATAGTTTCTAAAATACAATGTAAACTACTTAAGTTCAACAGTAGCTCCAGCTTCTTCAAATTGAGCTTTAATCTTTTCAGCTTCTTCTTTGTCGATGCCTTCTTTAACATTTCCACCATTATCAGCAATGTCTTTAGCTTCTTTTAATCCTAAACCAGTTAAATCTCTAACTAATTTAATAACAGCAATTTTGTTAGCACCAGCAGCAGTTAAAACAACGTTAACTTTGCTTGGTCCTTCTTCAACAGCTGCTACTGCAGGTCCTGCTACAGCAACTGCTGATGGATCAACACCATATGCCTCCTTCATTGCATCTACTAATTCTTTAATTTCAAGAATAGACATTTCATTTAGTGAATTTATAAATTCTTCTTTTGTTAATTTAGCCATTATATTTTCCTTCCTTTCCTATAATTTATTTTTTATTAATTTTCTTCTTTTTGTTTAGCATATAAATCTAAACATATTGATAAGTCTTTAACAGTACCCATAAGTCCTGCAGCAAGCATTGTAAGCAATCCTTCTCTTGATGGAATTGCAGCATATACAGATAATTCATCAGCAGCTACAACTTTTCCTTCAACGATACCAGCTTTTAATTCAAGTGCTGTATGCTTCTTAGCAAAATCACTGATGATCTTAACAGGAGCAAGTTCATCACTAGAAAAACTTATTGCAGAAGGTCCTTCTAAATACTCATCTAATTTAATATCTAAACTATCAGCAGCTCTTTTAGCTAAAGTATTTTTATATACCTTATAATCAGAGCCTGACTCTCTTAGAGCTTTTCTTAGTTCAGTTACTTCAGCAACATTTAATCCTCTTGGATCAAATACTACTACTGATTTGGCATTTTCAAATTTACCTTTTATTTCATCTACAACTAAAGACTTTTTTTCTAATATTTTTGCATTTGCCATAGTATCATTCCTTTCCTATGCCATAATAAAATCCCTCACTTGCGAGGGATAAAAGACTTGTTATTTTTTATTCCTCGGTAAGATTTTCAAGCTTAACGCCCTTACTGTCTTTGGCATAATATTTTTCAAACAACATTATTATATATTAAATAAAATTATTTGTCAAATGAATTTAAATCAATTTTAACACCAGGTCCCATTGTTGAAGAAATACTAATATTCTTAACATAAGCACCTTTTACTGTTGAAGGTTTAACTTTCATTATTGCTTCAACAAAAGCTTTAAGATTTTCTGCTAATTTAGCATCATCAAAACTTGCTTTACCAATAATGCCATGAACATTTCCGAAACTATCAGTTCTGTAGTTAACTTTACCTTTTTTAGTTTCTTCAATTGCTTTAGCAGTATCAGTAGTAACAGTACCAGTCTTAGGGTTTGGCATTAAACCTTTAGGTCCAAGTAATTTACCAATTTTACCTAAAAGTGGCATCATTTCAGGAGTAGCAATGATTACATCATAGTCGAACCAAGATTCTTTTTCGATTTTTTGAATCATATCAACATCTCCTACAAAGTCAGCTCCAGCTTCTTTAGCAGCTTTAGCTTGGTCACCTTTAGCAAGAACTAAAATTCTCTTACTTTTACCAGTACCATTTGGTAGAACAACTGCTCCTCTTAATTGTTGATCGTTCTTTTTAGTATCTAAGTTTAAATTCATAGCTACTTCTACAGTACCATCAAACTTAGAATTAGAAGTTTCTTTAACTAATTTAACAGCCTCTTCTACTGAATATGCTTTATTCTTATCAAGTTTTTCTAAGTTAGCAACATATCTTTTACTTCTTTTCATTTTTCTTCCCTCCTTATGTGGTATTTGCGGACTAATATGCATCCTTCCACATAGGTATAAACCTATATGACATATTAATTATTTTTATTATTCTGCGATTTTGATTCCCATGTTTCTAGCAGTACCTTCAACTATCTTCATAGCTTCTTCTACTGTATAAGCATTTAAATCAGGTAATTTAGTTTCTGCAATTTGTCTAAGTTGATCCTTAGATATAGTTGCAACTACTTCGCCCTTACTAGAGCCAGATTTAATACCAGCAACCTTCTTTAATAAGAAAGCAGCAGGTGGAGTCTTAAGTACAAAATCAAAACTTCTATCATCATAAATTGTGATAACTACTGGAACGATATCTCCCATTTTATCTCTAGTTGAATCATTGAATTTAGTACAAAACTCTTGTAGATTGATACCTGCAGGTCCAAGTACAGTTCCTACTGGAGGAGCTGGTGTTGCTTTTCCTGCTGGAATTTGTAATGTTATTTTCTTAGTAACTTCTTTAGCCACGAAAAACACCTCCTATTAAATTTTATTTTCGCGTGTGGTCCTATCAGCGTCCGCCTTCCACTTACTAACATAATAATATGCCTCGCAGAAGTAATGATAGCACACTTTTTTAAAGTTTTCAACTATTTTTTATCTAAATTGCTATTTTTTTCTACTATATAGTGCTTTTATTCTAATTATATAGTTTCAACTTCTTGCATGTCAACTTCGACAGAAGTCTCTTGTCCAAATAAATCTACTAAAACATTTAGCTTTTGTTCTTTTAAATCAATAGTATCTATTCTAGCAGTCATATCTTTAAATGGCCCTGCAATAATCTTAACTTTAGCACCTTCTTTAAGGTCTTTACTAACATCTACTCTACTCATACCCATACTATTAAGTATTTTATCAACTTCTTGAGGAAGTAAAGGAATAGGTTTAGCACCTTTACCAGAAGATCCTATAAATCCAGTAACACCAGCAGTGTTTCTGACAATATACCATGCTTCGTCAGACATAACCATTTCAACTAGTACATATCCTGGAAACATCTTTTTAACTTTTTCTTTCTTAACTCCATTTTTATATTCTATTTCTTTTTGTTCTGGAACAATAACTCTGAATATATTTTCATGTAAATCCATAGAGTTAATTCTCATTTCTAGTTTTTCTTTTACTTTATACTCGTAACCACTTACAGTATTTACAACATACCATTCTTTTTTCATTATATCTTACTCCTTAGTAATGCTACTAATAAATCAATAGCATAGAAAAATACTCCAAAGAAGATCATAAATGCTATTGTTGATGCAGAGTATTTAACAAGTTCTTTCTTACTTGTCCATCTAATTCTAGATATTTCTTTCTTTACGCCTTTAAAATATTCTATCATTTCAAAATCCTCCCAATATTTGATTAAAATAAAAACACCTTTCGGTCAACCTAAATATACCACAATAAACAGTTATTTGTCAACATTTTTATAAAAAAAAAGACTTAAAAAGTAAGCCTTTATTAAATTACTATTCAAAATAACCTTTAATTGCATCAACAGCACAGATACCATCGAAACGAAATACATGTGTACCACTATCATTCACATATTCTAATTTTTCTTCAGGATAAGCCTGTGTAAGTAATTTTACTAATTCTTTATCTACCACCTTTTTCTCTGTACCAGTTACAAAGAAAGTATGACCACCATTAAGTAGAAAACTATATTCTATATCATTAACAGTATAAGTAATGTCTACATTATATTGTGTAGGGCCACCAAAGCCATCTTGATTAACAACATTATGGCACTTGCATTTATTCAAATTAGTTAAATAATCTTCTAACTCAATAGTATTCAAAACTTTTTTAATTTCCTCAGATTCAGTAACATCTTCATTGAAGTATCTAGTTAATGTAGCTTTTACATCTTTAGCGCCTAATAAATAACTAATCCAATCATCATTTTTAGCATCATCATTATTCTGCACATTATCATTAGACTCATTATCTTTAATAGCACTATTAGAACTAAAACTAATTACATTAGTAGCAAATAAAACGCACAATGTTGATAAAATGATAATAATCACTATAAGCAAAGTAATAACAATTTTATTATTATTTTTTTGTTTCATTTTTTGACTCCTCTCTATAATTAATATACCACACATAAGTTAATAAATAAATAAAAAAATTGTCTTTTCAAATAGTTACAAAAAACAAACTTCATCATAAAACAAAGTTTGTCTATCATAATTTAAAGTTCTAATTATTAATTAACTATATAGTATGTTATCTATAATTTTATATGCACTTTCCGTATCTTTAGCGGCATATTTAACCTCTACACCATCAATAGTGATTGTTCCATTTAAAATATTAGTAATATCAACAATGAAAGTTTCATATTTTTCTTCTTTTTCAACCATACAATCATTTCCGTGACATCCAGCACTATATGTAACAAATACATAAGTATTATTTTCTATTAATGAAACAGATTTTATTTCACCACCATAACCCCCTCCTGTACCATACTGACCACCATTGAAGTTATTATTGTGAAACTGCCTAATTGTACATATCATATAACCTAAAGAATTTTCTCTACAAGAATACCAAATACCATCTAACAATGTTAATAACTCTTCCTTAGTATATTCATTTTCCTTATTTTTCTCACCAGTTGATTCATTATCTTTTGTTTTTTCATTAACATTTTTACCATTATTATCAACCTTTTCATAAATATAGTATCCCCCAAATGTCATCAAAACTATCAATAATATTGCTATCAATATTTTCAATTTCTTATTTTCTTTTTCCACTCTTTATTGCTCACCTTCTCCTATGATTAAATAATAACATATAATAAATATTTTTGCAATAAAAAAAAACAAGCACGAATGCTTGTAGATATTCAAATGGCGGCCAATGTAGGGCTCGAACCTACGACCTATCGGTTAACAGCCGAGTGCTCTACCGACTGAGCTAATTGGCCACTTGTTCACTTGACTTCTTAAGTATATAACATTTTTTTAAACTAATCAAGTGTTTTTTTAATATTTTATTCATTTTTTAATAATTTATTCCTGATTTTAAAAATAAAACAATGATTAACTACTTAATCATAGTTTTACCTGTATGTTATCCTTTTTATTTTCTTCTGCTTCAAAAAAACATTTTTCTTCCATTTTTTTTGCTTTTGCTACAATATTTGTAGGAAAAGATAGTATTAATTGGTTATAAATAGAAACATTAGCATTATAGCATCTTCTTGCAGCTTGTAAATGTTCTTCAGCATCAGCTATTGTTTTTTGTAGTTCTTTAAAGTTTTCACTAGCTTTAAGCTCAGGATATTTTTCTACTGCGATATTAACATTATTTAAATTTTTATCCATAACTTTATTAACCTTAATTTTTTCGGATAATGGCATATTCTTACGAATCTCGATAGTGGTAAACATAACTTCTTTTTCGTGCTTAGCATATCCCTTAACAACCTCCACCATACTTTCTATCACATCATGTCTTTTAGTTAAAGCCACATCAATGCCAGAGAGTGCCTCATTTACCTTAATACTAGCTTTATTTAATTTATTTAAAATACAAATATAACAAATAGCTAAAATAACAATAACTGCAATAGCAATATATAACAGTTCCATACTACACCTCCTTCTTAAACAAATCATTATCTAAATTTAGCTCATTTACAAAATCAGTAATTAGCTTTATATCTCTAACAATATTATTGTTTATTTGTTTTTCATCTATCGGTTTTAAAACATCATATTCAAAAGAATCTTCTCTATTATCAACGGCAACATATAACTTATTATCCAAAAAACCAAACATAATTCCACATTTTAATTCATTATAAATTTTTTTCATTTTCTCCATAAAATGTGGAGTTAAAACATAGAAGGCATCATGTTCCAAGTCAGAGTAAACTTTAAAACTTTTATTAAACTCAGTATCCTCCATCTTAATTTTAGATAATTTATCATTTATTAGTAGAGCATTCATAGGAAAACTATTACTAATAACTAACATATTTGCCATAAAATTTTTATTAAAATCAAAAATCATTAATCTTCCTTCAAAAATTGTTTCCCAATAAGTACTAGTATTACCATCTGCATCAGTTTTCTCGTGTTCTTCTTGAATATGTATATCAGATTGCTCAAACTTTATATTTTTATAGTTTCCAGAAACATAGTCATTAGAGGTAAATCTATCACATGTATTAAACATTCCAGTTTCTCTTATTTTTTGTTCAGAAAAGCCATCTTCAAAATCATATGTTAAATTTTCAAAATTATTCGTTAATGCATTTAAAACAAAAATATTTTTGTATTCTTTTCTAAACTTTGAAATACTCTTACCATTAACAATAACTTTAATTATCGTACAAAAACCTAATCCAAATATTAATTCAAAAAGTAGTCCGAATAAAATAAACTTTAAATCAAGCTCTTTTTCTAAAAAGATAAAAAGTGTTACAAATAAAAGAACTATCAAACTAATAATACTAATTAAATTACAAGTTTTATTCTTTTTAATTATTCTTGATTGAAGTTCTTTTAATTCATCAACATTCACAATAGTTCATCGCCTTCCCATAAAATTGAATACATATATATTATATCATAACATAAAAAAAAGAACTATAGTTTTTCTAGTTCTTCTCTTAATACTATATTTGTAATACCAGGATTTACTTTACCTGAAGTTTTCTTCATGATAAGACCCATAATAAATCCCGTAACGTTTTTACCGTTTTTATAATCATTAACAATATTAGGATTATCATTAAATACTTCATTAATAATCTTTCTTATTTCTTCTTTATCACTAATTTGTGTACCTTCACTCTTTGCAATATCAAGAACATTCTTATTCTCATCTAGTGCTTTAGTAAATATATCTTTTGCTTGTTTATTAGATATTTTACCATCACTCATCATTTTAATAACTTCGCTAAAATCTTTTGTATCTATATCTACATCATTAATAGTCTTAAAGTTTTTATTTAAATATCCTAATAAGAATCCTACTATAATATTAGCAGTATCTTTAGGATTAGAACCATTACTAATAATACTTTCAAAATAATCAGATAATTTTCTATCTTTAGTTAAAGTACCTGCATCAACACTGCCAATACCATATTCATCTATATATTTTTTCTTTCTTTCATATTCAAGTACTGGCATATCTTTCTTAATACTATTAATATATTCTTCTCTCAGTTTAATAGGAGGTATATTAGGTTCAGTATAATACTTATAATCTATTGCATCTACTTTGCCTCTCATAAATACTGTTGTTTTATTTATTTCATCATATCTTCTTGTTTCTTGTTCAATTACTCCGCCTGCTTCAAGTATTTCAGTTTGTCTTTTAATTTCAACTTCAATAGCTTCTTTAACAGTAGTAAAAGAGTTAATATTCTTCATTTCTACTCTTGTACCAAGTTTAGTATCTCCTTCTTTCATTAGAGATACATTAACATCTACTCTTATTTGACCAAGATCTGCTCTTGCGTCACTAACATCTAAGTATAAGAACATATTTCTAAGTGTCTCAAGATAAGCTATAGCCTCTTTTGAAGAACTAATACAAGGATCAGTAACAGTCTCTAAAAGTGGTACTCCTGCTCTATTATAATCAATTAAAGAATAAGTACTTAAATGATCCATATTAGCGGTATCTTCCTCTAAATGTGTATCTTGAATAGTAATCTTTTTTTCTACTCCATCTACATTTATCATTACATAACCTTTAGTACCTATTGGATTACCAAACTGAGTAATCTGATATCCTTTAGGTAAATCAGGATAATAATAATTCTTTCTATCAAAAGTTAGATATTCTGGTATTGTAGAGTTTAATGCTAAAGCTACCATAATACTCTTTCTAACAGCTTCTTTGTTAACTACTGGAAGTATACCAGGATAACCAATATCCACTACTGATAAATTAGTATTAACATCACCATCGCCATTTTTACTAGAACTAAAATTTTTACTATTACTTTTAAGTTCGCAGTGGACTTCTAAACCAATAACGGGAATATATTTACTCATCTTTAGCCACCATTCCTTTACATCCAAGTACTTCTTCTAATTTATTAGCAAGATTAAGCACTAAACTATCTTCTTTTGCTCTACCAGTAATATTAACACTAATAGGCATATTATTAACAAATCCACTAGGAATAGATATACTAGGGAATCCTCCAAAGTTACCAATAACTAAATGATTACCAAGTATTAGATACTCATCTGATAACTTATCACTTGCTTCATTAAATAGCGGTGCAATATCAGGAGTACTTGGCATAATAAGTGCATCATAATCTTTAAATAGTTCATTCATTCTATCTACAATCATTCTTCTTACTCTGCCAGCATTCAAAAATAACTTTTCTTGATTTTCTTTCTGAAGAACATAACTACCTATAACAAATCTTCTCTTAATAAGTTCTGAAAATCCTTCAGTTCTAGTATTCATCATAATATCATTAATATTATTACCATCTATTCTATTACCAAATGGAATACCAGTTAAATTAGAGTTATTAGAGGTTGCCTCAGCGCAAGATATAACATTATAAGCAGGATATACAGCCTCAAGTAAATCTTTTCTAAAGCTTACTCCCTCTACTTCTATACCAAGTTCTCTGCATTTATCTATAGTCTTATAAAAGCTTTCTATTATTTTTTCTAAATTTTCATTACCACTATTTATCTCTAATGCTTCTTTTATGTAAAACAATTTCTTTCCTTTGACATCATTTGACAAATTATTTACATAGTTAACATCTTCATCAGGTAAACTAGTCATATCTTTATCATCATGACCTTTAATAATATCCATAACATAAGCAGTGTCTTTAACACTTCTAGTAAATACTCCGACATGATCTAAACTTGAAGCAAAAGCAAATAATCCATATCTAGATATTCTACCATAAGTAGGTTTATATCCTACTACACCACCATATGCCGCAGGCTTTCTAATAGAATCACCTGTATCACTACCAATAGCAAAAGGTACAATGCCAAGTGCCACTGCAGCAGCACTACCCGCAGAACTACCACCAATCATTCTTGTTTTATCCCAAGGATTTCTAACAATACCAGTATGCCCAGTAGTGCCAGTACCACCCATTGCAAGTTCATCAAGTACTGTTTTACCCACAAGTACAGCTCCAGCTTCTTTTAATTTTCTATATACAGTTGCGTCATATAAAGGAATATAATCTTTAAGTATATTTGAAGATGCTGTAGTTAGTATTCCTTTTGTAGAAATATTATCCTTTAAAGCATAAGGAATACCTCTAATAACACTATCACTATCTAATTCTTCTTTCTTATCTAGAATAGTAACAAAGCTATTATACTCTTCCTGATACTTAATAGCCTTATCTCTAAACTCATTAAATAATTCCTCACTAGTGGTCTTATCAGTATCTAAAGCCTCTCTTATTTCATCAATACATTTATTAGTCATTATTCCACCACCTTAGGTACCTTTACCCTATTGTCATCATAATCTTTAACATTAATAACCATATCATTAAAATCAATTTCATTTTTATAAACATCTTCTCTTAAATAATTATCATCTAAATTAAGTTCAAAAGGAAATGTCATTGGAATAACTTCTTCAATGCCATCTATCTTATCAATAAATTCCATTTGTTTTAATATAACATCAAACTCATTCTCTAAAGTTTTATACTCTTCATCATTCATCTTAAACATAAGTTTTTTTGCTAAATTATCTAACACATCTCTTGTTATCATAATGCCTCCTCATTTACCTCTATATTATATAACAAATTAATAATAATAACAATATAAAATATTTAATACCAAAATAATATTTTAAACTGCTTTTTAGCTACAAAATGTTTTTTTTAAGATATTTTTTCTAATATTTATTGCAAATTTGGTAATAATAATACCAAGGTATTTAAAATATCATATAATTTATTATAATAAAACTAGTTTTGGAGGTATTATGAAGTTAGGTGAAAAAATAAAACAATTAAGAAAAAGTAAAGGAATATCACAAGAAGAATTAGCAAGTACATTAAAAATAAATAGAAATTTCTTATCAAGAATAGAAACAGGTAAATCAGAGCCTACTGCTAGTATGTTAAAAAATATCGCTAAAATATTTAACGTTGATTTAAACTCCTTATTAGATGTTAAAAGTTTTCCATCTGATAATAGTAACAAATTAAAATATATAACTGAGAATTGTAAATATTTAGATGAAAAAGACATAGATTTCATTATCAGAATAATATCAATAATGAAAGAAGAATATGTAAAAGTTAATACAAATTTAGAATAGAATGATATTTATCATTCTTTTTTATATAATTAAGTATGAATAATGACAAAAATGAACTTTTAAAACAAGTTAATATTGATATAATTTTCTTTTTTCTACTAGTGGTTAAAGCTATAATATCTTTTTACCTAATAAATGAAAAGAAAAAAAGTATTTTAAATATACCTAGTATTTCAAATGAGAAAGCAAATAAAATATATTATTATAATCGAAGATTAAACCTTGTTATTGCTATATATTTCTTTTTAAATGCTATATATAGTTATCAAAATGCTACTACTGAAGAAGAGAAAGAGCAAGAAAAATATTTAGTCGCAGCTACTTTCTTCATCTTACTAGGAGCCTTACTTTATTTACCACTAGGAAATAGTAATTTAATAATTGAAAACTAGTATATTTTTCCTTTTATAAATCATAATAAAGATAGAAAGGAATGATATATAATGTTACCAAGATATTATTTAAATGACTATTTTCCACTTATAGATTCACCATTACTAAAAGAAAAAGAATATATGAAAACAGATATAAGAGAATATCAAAATAAATATATTATGGAAATAGATTTACCAGGATTAAAAAAAGAAGATATAATAATAAACTATGAAAATGGATATTTAACTATTAAGGCTACCAAAACAGTTAATTTAAAAGTAGAGGCTTATATAAGAAGAGAAAGATTTTATGGTGAAGTAAAAAGAAGTTTTTATATTGGTGAAAAGAAGGAATCAGATATTAAAGCTAATTATGAAAGTGGTATCCTTACTATAACTTTTCCCAAAGAAGATATTTTAAAAAATGAAAAACAAAATATTATAATTAAATAATTATTCTAGATTACTATGTAGTCTAGATTTTTTTATATTCACATTAAGCCTAATAGTCTTAATGTGTTATTTTGAGCCCAAGGTCTCAAAATAATATATTTACATATCTATCATATATAAGCCATTGGTATATATTTAATTTTTATCTATTAATTTTAGTAAATAAATGATATAATCTATCATAGAAGGAGGAGAAAAAGTGGAAAAACAAAACAATAATAAAACTGTTATTGCATTATTATTAGTAATTATATTTATATTAGCTACATTATGCATACTATTTGCAACAGGAACCATAAGTTTTAAAAATAACACTTCAAACAATAATCAAAACAGCAATAACAATGAAAATATAAATGGAAATAATACAATTCCTATTAAAACAGTAAATGCTGATGAATGTAAAAACAGTGAAATCACATTCAATGGAATTACAATCAAATTAGAGCAGGAAAATAACGATTTTATGTGTACTACAAAAAGTTTTACAATTAATAGTAAAGAGGCAAAAGAGGAATTTAAAGGTAGATGGATAGATTCATACACAATATATGATAATAATATTATTGTATTATCTGGTGACACTAGCGGAACACAGTTTGCAATATATAGTTTATCAAATAACTCCATCATAATGGATTTAACACCTGAAACACTCGAAGGATATTGGGCAAAATCTTATACTATTAACAATAACAAAATAGTTATAGATGGTAAAGAATGTGGATTACAGTGTTCTGATGAAGAATCTGGCTACCCTAAAGCAACATTTGAAATAGAATATTCTAATAATTCTTTTTCAACACCAAAGCTTGTTGAAAAACTTGCAGCATAGCAGCATAATAAATAAACATTAAATAAAAATGAATAATGCTTTTGTCGTTATTCATTTTTTTATCTGTTAATTTTAGTAAATAAATGATATAATCTATTTGAGGTGCAAAATGAATAGTTATGAAAGAGAAGCAATTGGAGATATAGTTATTGTAAAGGGAATAGTTTTTGAAAATACTGCTATTGGTAAGAAAGAACCTGACCATGCTTGGAAAGATGGTAGACCTTGTGTGATAATATATAGCGATAATGAACTTGATTACCTATTAACTCTAACATCAGTAGACAAAGATGGCTCAAAACAGCATTTCAAAATCAATGATGAAAATATACTATATGAAGAAGATTTTAAATATAGGTATAATAGAAAAGGCAGAATAAACAAATCTATTAAAGGTTATGTCAATTTAGAAAGCATATATAAAATGCCCATCAGTGGTCATGATAAAATAGGAAAAGTAACTTTTGAAACATACAAAAATATTTTTAAAGCAATGAAAATGCGTCGTCCAAATCAAACTATTAGAGAAATATTAAATAATGCTGTATCTGTCAGGAGGTAAAAAAATGAATACAAATAATAATTGGAAAGACTATGAATGTATCAAAACTGGAAATGGTGAAAAATTAGAAAGATGGAATAATATAATTTTAATTAGACCAGATCCACAAATAATATGGAATAAAACTGAAAAATGGAATAATTATGATGCTCATTATCATAGAAGTTCTGAAGGCGGAGGTTACTGGGAATTTAAAAAGAAATTACCTGAATACTGGACTGTTAATTATAAAGATTTAACTTTCAAAGTATCACCAACTAACTTTAAACATACCGGTATTTTTCCAGAACAATCGAGTAACTGGGATTTCATAAATAAAAAAATAACCGAATATAGAAAAACACATGATGAAATGCGTGTATTAAATCTGTTTGCCTATACTGGTTGTGCTACAATGATGGCCTCTTTTTCAGGTGCTACTGAAGTAGTTCATGTTGATGCCTCTAAAGGAATAAATGAATGGGCTAAAGAAAATATGAAACTATCGCATCTTGAAAATAAAACTATTAGATTCATAACCGAAGATGTCATAAAGTTTATCGAAAGAGAAAAAAGAAGAGGCAGAACCTATCATGGTATAATTATGGATCCTCCTAGTTATGGAAGAGGACCAAATAAAGAAGTATGGAAGTTTGAAAATGACTTTCCTACCCTACTATCTAAAGTAAAAGATATTTTAGATGAAGATTTTTCATTTCTTTTAATAAGCAGTTATACTACTGGTATAAGTCATATATCATTAGAAAATATATTAAAATTAGAATTTAAAGGTAATAAAATAGAAACTGGTGAAAACACCCTTCCAGTTACTGAAAATAATTTAATATTACCTTGTGGTATATATGGAAAAGTCACCAAAGATTAATATAATACATGAAGATAATCATCTTCTTGTAATTGAGAAACCAGTAGGTATTCCCGTACAAGCTGATAGCAGTAATGCTATAGACTTAATTACCTTATTAAAAGAATATCGTATAAAGAATGAAAACAAAAAAGGTGATGCCTATATAGGACTAGTACATAGACTAGATAGACCTGTCGGAGGCATCATGGTATTTGCCAAAACATCAAAGGCTGCTTCTAGATTAAGTGATGAAATAAGAAAAAATAATTTTCATAAAACCTATTATGCTGTAGTTGAAGGAACTCTTCCTAAAGAAGGAAAATTTGAAGATTACCTAATAAAGAACGAAAAAGAAAATATTAGTTATGTTACAACTAAAGAAAAAGGAAAATACTCATGTCTAGAATATACTCTTATTAGTAGTAAAAACAATTTATCACTAGTTAAAATAAACTTAATAACAGGTCGTTCACATCAAATAAGAGTTCAGTTTTCTTCAAGACATCATCCCCTAGTAGGAGACTCTAAATATGGAAACAATCCTAAAAACATAGATATAGCTCTTTTTGCCCAAACATTAACATTTACTCATCCAACTACTAAAGAAGTATTAACATTTAATTTAGATTTACCAAATAGATACCCATTTAATATATTTAAATAGGTATTTTTCTATATTTTTTTATTTCTAATATCAAAAAATAATGATATAATAAATTAAGAAATGTTTTCACATATTTTTACCATAGTTTTAAACTATAATGGTACAAGGAGGTCAATATGAGAATATATAATTCACTTACTGATAAAGTAGAAGAATTCAAACCAATAAATGAAGGAAAAGTTACCATGTATGTATGTGGTCCTACCGTATATAACTATGTTCATATAGGAAATATGAGACCAGTAATAACATTCGACATGGTATATAAATATCTAAAATATTTAGGATATGATGTAAAATATGCTTCAAATTATACTGATATCAATCCCAAAATAACAAAGGCTGCTGAAGCATTAGGTATGACTGAAAGAGAAGTAGCGGATAAATTTATTAAAGCCTATGAAGAAGATTTAAAAAATTATAATTGTTCTAATATTGATTATAGACCTAGAGTAATAAATTATTTAGACGATATATTTAACTTCATAAGTAAACTAATTGAAAAAGACTATGCTTATGTTGTCGATGGTGATGTTTATTTTAAAGTAAGTAAAATAAAAGATTATGGTATTTTATCAAATCAAAGCATTGAAGAATTAATTTCTGGTTCAAGAGTAGATATTGATGAAAAAAAAGAAAATCCACTTGACTTTGCCTTGTGGAGAAAAACTACCGAAGGAGAAACATTTACAAGTCCTTGGGGTGAAGGAATCCCAGGATGGCACACTGAGTGTGTTGTTATGATTAATAAACTATTCGGAGATAAAATAGATATCCATGCAGGAGGAGTAGATCTTAAATTTCCACATCATGAAAACGAAATAGCCCAAAGTATTGCATTAAATAATAATTATATTGCTAATTATTGGATGCATAATGGTCATATAAATATAAATAATGTAAAGATGAGTAAAAGTTTAAATAATTTTATCTTAGCCAAAGATTTCATCAAAGAGCACTCTGCTAATGTTATAAAATTAGCTTTTCTAAGTACAAATTATAGACAGCCATTAAATCTAACTGATAAAGTATTTGATGAGGCACTAATTATTGATAATAAAATCAAGACGGTATTAAAAATTGTTAACAATGAATTAAATATCAAAAACATTCACAATATAAAAGAAGAAAAAGATAGTACATTTGAAGAATATATGAATGACGATTTTAATACTCCAAATGTTATTACATTACTTTTATCTCTTGTTAAAGATTTAAATCAAGAAATAAGAAATAAAGGTAACAATATTCTAACATTAACAAACAAAATATTAACAATAACTAATATACTAGGATTAAGTTATTCTATGCCAAAATTTACTGAAAAACAAAAAGAAACTTATAATAGTTGGATTAAAGCTAGAGAAGGCAAAGACTTTGCCCTAGCGGATACTTTAAGAGAAGAGTTAATAAAAGAAAATATTCTTTAAGGAGGAACTATGGAAAATTTATATTATAGTGATATTATCTACCTAGTATCATTTCTAATAACCCTAATAGCCCAAATATTTGTTTCATCATCTTACAGTAGATATAAAAAAATACTAAATAGTAAAGATAATACCGGATATGATACTGCAAGAAAGATACTAGACAAAAATAATCTTGAAGATGTAATGATATTAGAAACTAAAGGTAATTTAACTGATCATTATGATCCTAAAAGAAAAGTAATAAAACTATCTACAGATATTTATCATGGTTCAAGTATTGCTTCAGCAGCAGTAGCAGCTCATGAATGTGGACATGCTATCCAAGACAAAAATAAATATATACCTATGCGTATAAGAAGTGCTATTGTACCATTTGTTAATATATGTACCAGGTTAGGTTATCTAGCTATCTTAATAGGACTAATATTTAATAGAGCACCTTTACTTGAAGCCGGTATAATACTCCTACTTGCCATGTTAGTATTTCAATTAATTACATTACCAGTAGAATTTAATGCTTCAAAAAGAGCTTTAAATGAACTAGAAAAAGAAAAAATACTGGATAAAGAAGAAAAAGGTAATGCTAGAAATATGCTAGTAGCAGCAGCATTTACTTATGTTGCCTCAGTATTATCTACCCTATTACAAATATTTAGATTAGTATTAATATCATCATCCAGCGATCGAAGGCGTTAAGTCTTCTTTTTTCGTCTCACACTTTGTTGTTCGCCGCTTTATGGAGCCTTAGGTCTCCATAAAAACATTATTTGCTTTTTTAAATATATTATGATACAATTAATTTGGTGAGAAAAATGAAAATAAATACCATAGAATTAATAATATCAGCAGTAAGAGAAAGTCAGTATCCTACTGATAAACTAAAAGAATTCTTACTTGTAGGAAGAAGTAATGTTGGTAAAAGTAGTTTTATTAATACCATTATTAACAGAAAAAACTTTGCTAGAACATCTGCTACTCCCGGTAAAACACAAACATTAAATTTCTATAAAATAAATGATGAATTTTATCTTGTAGATGCCCCAGGATATGGCTTTGCTAGAGTTAGAAATTCACTAAAACAAAAGTTTGGATTAATAATGGAAAGTTATTTAAAATCAAGAGATAACTTACAAATGGTATTTTTACTAATTGATTTTAGACATAAACCAACCAATGATGATATTATGATGTATGATTATTTAAAATTTTACAATATACCAGTAACAATAGTATGTACTAAAGTAGATAAAGTATCAAAAAACAATCACAATAAAAATAAACAAATAATAATGAAAGAATTAAATATTCAAGATGAAAAAGATATTATACTATTCTCTAGTGTAACTAAAACAGGTAAAAATGAAATATATGATGAAATTGGAAAATATATAAGTTAAAGTTTCCTTTTTCATCTTTTTTCATAAACTACTATGGAAGTGTTAAATGATTATAAAAGAAATAGATAATATAACTTATCAAATAAATTTACCAAATAGCAACATAAATATCTATAATAAAGATTCACTAGAAAGAATAACAAAAAAGATATTTAAAAAAATAACAAACAAAAAGAAACTAAATCCATTATTAATATTAGATATTTATGAAAATAATATGTACGGAACAATTATTACTTTAAAACATTATAAAAGTATGTTTAATATAGATAATGAATATGAAGTAAAAATACATGTCCATACCAATCCTACATTCTTATATAAAATAGATTATTTTACCATAAATAATCATAGTAACAGCAGTATCTATTATTACAAAAATAATTACTATTTAAAACCTAAAAAAAATATAAATAAAAAAGAATATTTAAAATTACTTGAGGCATCAGAAATAATATATGACAATTATGAAGAAATAATAAATAAAGGAATAAAAATAAATATATAGTATTTTTTTTTATTTTCTGTTATAATACTTAGGAAGAGGTGATACTATATGAAAATGCCCACAGTAGCAATAGTAGGAAGACCAAATGTTGGTAAATCAACAATATTTAATAAATTAATTGGTAAAAAAGTATCTATCATTGAGGACACACCTGGTGTAACAAGAGATAGAATCTATGGAACCGTATATCATAATAACTATAAATTTCATTTAATTGATACAGGAGGAATCGACGTATCTGATGAAAACTTCAATAATGAAATAATAATTCAAGCCAATATAGCCATCGAAGAAGCCGATATAATTATTTTTGTTGTTGATGGATTAGAAGAACTAAATCAAAATGATTTTGTAATAAGAGATATTCTAATGAAATCTGGCAAAAAAGTAGTAGTGGCAGTTAATAAATTAGATAATATCAAAAGAGAAGAGAATATTTATAATTATTATGAATTAGGATTTGAAGAAGTAATGCCTATAAGTGGAGAACATTCTCTAGGACTAGGAGACCTACTAGATAAAGTAACTGAAGATTTTAACATCAATTATAATGAAGAAGAAGAACAAGACGATAGAATAAAATTCTGTCTAATAGGTAGACCAAATGTTGGTAAAAGTAGTCTAGTAAATGCTCTATTAAATGAAGAAAAAGTAATAGTATCTCCAATCGCAGGTACTACTAGAGATGCCATAGACACTGAATTTACTTATAATAAAAAGAAATATGTTGCCATAGATACTGCTGGTATAAGAAAAAGTGGTAAAATATTCGAAAAAATAGAAAAATATTCTGTACTACGTTCAATGAAAGCCATTGAAAGAAGTGATGTTTGTCTACTTGTTATCAATGCTGAAGAAGGAATAATCGAGCATGATAAACACATAGCAAGTTATGCCCTTGAAGAAGGCAAACCACTAATAATTGTTGTAAACAAATGGGATACAGTAACTGATAAGAATGATATTAGTACATTCACTAAACTAGTACGCGCAGAATTTAAATTTTTATCATATGCCCCTATTGTATTTGTATCAGCATTAACCAAGAAAAGAATATTCACAATAATGCCTGAGATAGACAAAGTATATGAAAATTCTCATAAAGAAATAAAAACAAATATCCTAAATGATGTTATAAGAGATGCTGTTATGTTAAAAGCTCCACCATCATATAAAGGTAAAAGACTTAAAATAACATTTGCTCAGCAAACAGGAACTGTTCCCCCTACTTTTACATTATTTGTAAATAGTGATAAATTAATACACTTTTCTTATGAAAGATACTTAGAAAATAAATTAAGAGAAAACTTTGATTTTGAAGGAACACCAATAAAATTAGAGTTCAAAAACAAACATAATTAACCCATTTAAACCTTCTAACATACAATGTATTAGGAGGTTTTTTTAATGAATTTTTCTGATAATTTTTTTAAACGAATTGAAAAGAAAACTAACGTCGATAAAAATACTATTCTTGACCTAGCGGACAAATTACAAAAAAGTAATATGAAAGATGAGAAAGTATTGCGTGAGGTAATTGGAGATTTATCCAAAATGACAGGAAGAGAGGTATCTAAGGAAAAAGAACAAAAAATAATTGAAACAATACTTAATGACAAAGTACCAAATAACTTAGATAAAATGATTTAATGAATAATGTAACCATAGGTATAGTAGCAAGAGATGAAGTATTAAATAATGTTAATTTACAAGTGGTAACAAAAAATAATTTAAAATATATCCACAACAAATGCAACTACATAGCCATACTTAACTACGATAATAGTCCTATCGATACCGAAGTATTAAAATTATGTGATGGAATCATAATTCAAGGTGGGAGTGATATCTATCCATATCATTTTCAAATAGTGGACTATTGTTTTCATCATAACATACCAATACTAGGGATATGTATGGGTCATCAAATACTTGGTTTATATAGTAATAATAGTAATAGCGAAGATGACTTAATAAAAATAAATAATCATTATAATAAAGATAAAAAACATATCATAAACATCAAAGAAGACACTATAATGTATAAATTATTTGGGCCAACATTAGAAGTAAATACTAGACATCGCTATGCCATAAATAAAGTAAAAAAACCATTCATCGTATCAGCAGTTTCACAAGATAACATAATTGAAAGTATTGAATACATAGATGAAAGTCATTTTCTACTTGGAGTTCAATTTCATCCTGAAGATTTAGATAATACTGAAGCGCTATATAATTACTTCTTAAAAGAAGTATACAAAAGAAAGCACTAACTTTCTTTTTTTAGTTATATTTCATTTTATTAGACATAATATTTAGTGATAAAAAGAAAAGAGGTATGTAAATGGAAAAAATAGAAGTTATAAAAAGTATTGGCCAAAGATCCGGAGGAGACATATATCTAGGAGTTGTTGGAGCAGTTCGTACAGGAAAATCAACTTTTATTAGAAAGTTTATGGAAAACTTAATAATTCCAAATATTCAAGATGAATATGAAAGAAAGAGATGCTTAGATGAACTACCACAGGCCGCAGCAGGTAAAACAATAATGACTACTGAACCAAAATTCGTTCCAGCTACGGCAACTAAAATTCAAATAGAAGATTTTTCTGCTAATATAAGAATGATAGATTGCGTAGGATATGTAATTCCCGCAGCCAAAGGTTATGAGGATGATAATGGTCCAAGACTAGTTATGACACCATGGTATCAAGAACCAATTCCATTTGTAGAAGCTGCAGAAATAGGAACAGAAAAAGTAATTAAAGATCATTCCACCATTGGAATAGTTGTAACTACTGATGGTTCTATTGGAGAAATACCAAGAAGTGAATATCTAGAAGCAGAAAAAACAGTAATTGAAGAATTAACTTCCATAGGTAAACCATATATAGTATTATTAAATTCCACTCATCCAATGCTTCCTGATACTGAAAGACTCGCAGCTAAAATGAAAGAAGAATACAAAGTACCAGTATTACCAATAAACATCGAATCTATGCAAGAAAAAGATATGTATGGTATTTTAAAAGAAGCTCTATATGAATTTCCTATAGAACAGATAAAAGTAAATATGCCCGAATGGATAGCGGTCCTAAATCCAGATAACTATATAAAAGCAGAATATATAACCAAAATAAAAGAAGCCATAACTGAAGTAAATAAACTAAAAGACATAGATAAAATAAATAATAACTTTACTGAATCAGAATACATTTCAAAATCATATATATCTGAAGTAGATCCAGCGACAGGTGAAGTTACTATAAATCTAGAAGCCCCCGCAGGATTATACAGCCAAGTACTAAAAGATACCATAGGAGTTACTGTTGGTACCAAAGCAGACTTACTTTCATTATTCCAAGAATTAAATGTTGCCAAAAGAGAATATGATCAAATAAAGAGTGCTCTAAAAATGGTTAAGCAAACAGGATATGGAATTGCTTCTCCTACTCTTGAAGATATGAAACTAGATCCACCAGAAATAATAAAACAAGGTTCAAGATATGGTATAAAACTTAAAGCCAAAGCTTCATCAATACACATGATAAAAGTAGATGTTGAAAGTACATTCGAACCTATCATTGGAAGTGAATTACAGAGTAAAGAATTAATAGACTACTTAACTAAAAATGAAAACGAAAGCGGTATTTGGAAAAGTGAAATATTTGGTAGAAGCCTAGATGTTATAGTACAAGAAGGTATCCAAGCTAAACTATCAATGATGCCAGATAATATAAGATTTAAATTATGCCAAACACTAACAAAAATAATAAATAAAGGTTCATCTAATATGATAGCCATAGTAATATAAAAAGACTTAATACACGATTAAGCCTTTTTTTCATCTACTTTAATAGCCACTTTATTCTTATTAATTCTATCATTGATTATCTTAGAAAATATAGAATATAATACTGAGAACAAAGGCGTAGCCACAAGCATTCCCCATATTCCTGCAACACTTGCACCAATAGTTACAGAAAATAGTACCCACATTCCAGGAAGACCAATAGATTTACCAACTACTTTAGGATAAATAAGATTACCCTCTAACTGTTGTAAAACAATTATAAATACTACAAATATGATAGCCTTAACTGGACTAATCATAAGAATTAAGAATGCTCCAAGGGTAGTACCAATAATCGAACCAAATACCGGTATTAAAGCAGTAAATCCAATTACAACAGATATTGTAGAAGCATAAGGAAGTCTAAGAACAAGCATACCAATAAAACATAAAGCGCCAAATATAATAGCCTCTAAACATTGCCCAGTAACAAAGTTAGAAAAAGTTTTATTAGACATAGTGGCTATATCAGCAATCTTATCACTAACTCTAGGTTTCAAATAAGCTTTCATAAGTTTATCTACTTGTCTCTTCAAAGTTTCCTTCTGAGCAATAATATATATGGCAAACACAAGAGAAATAATACCCTTACTAACAATACTAATAATTGAAGCAGCAACTTCAGTAGTAATAGATAAAACATCTTTAGAATTACCCTTTATATAATCAGTAATAACCTTAGTAAAATTATCCAAATATTCACTAACTTTATTAATAGTCTTTTCTCCAACATCAAATTTTTCAAGTATATCAATAACATCTTCCTTATATTCAGGTAAAGTTTCAGAGAACAAAGAAACTGAATTTCTAAGCTGTGGAATAAGTAAATTCATAACAAAATAAATAATAAGTCCTACAAGTATTAAACTAATAGTAATACTAAGTGGCCTCTTAATTTTTTTCCATACTTTACCTTCTTTAATTTTACCAAATATTTTTGTTTCAATAAACTTAATTAACACATTCAATACAAATGCTAAAAGTGCCCCTATAATAAATGGTGATAATACATTAATTACATATCCTAATACATTAATTATTTTATCAAAATTAACAAGTGCAAAAATAATAATAGCAACATAAGAAATAATAAATAAAATATCTTTTCTTGTTTTAAATTTCATATTATCCCTCCTAAATCACTATTATTATAGCATAACAAAAACAAACTGACAATAATATATTATTATTATTAACAATACAATTGTAAACTATACCAAATCATTCTTTACATATTTGTATACATTTAGTTAATTTTACTAAAATATTTTTTAATTTACTAAAAACCCTTGATTTTATTGCAATTATATGATATCTTTAATGTAGTAAACATAGTATGTTTACATTGTACAAAATGGAGGTAATAAAAATGACAAAAGCAGAATTAGTAGAATTTATAGCTGAAAAAGCTGATTTAACAAAAGCAGATGCTGGAAGAGCATTAGAAGCAATGATTGAAGGAATTACTGAAGGACTTAAAAAAGAAGGAAAAGTAACATTCGTAGGATTCGGAACTTTCACTGCTAAAAAAAGAGCTGCAAGAGAAGGAAGAAACCCACAAACTGGTGAAACAGTTAAAATTGCTGCTAGAGTTGTTCCAGGATTCAAAGCTGGAAGCAAGCTAAAAGATGCTTTAAACTAATTTGAGTCAAAAATAAAAGGCTTCGTAATGAAGTCTTTTTTATATTTCTTTATTTTTTATAAAAGTAAAATATCACTATCTTACGTCCCTACTCATAGTTTCAACTTTACCAAGTATCATATCTTCGGAAAAGACATTAACTACAATAGTTTGATACTTAGGATTCATTGCCTGAAGAATAATAGCCTTATTGCTCTTATATAATCTTCTAACAGATAAAGTATTACCCTTAATCGCTATAACAATATCATCACCATTATTATAACTATCTTTTTTTCTAAAGAATATTCTATCTCCTTTTAAATATATTGGAGCCATTGAATCATCAGTAAGTTTAATAGATAAAGCACATTGTTTACTAACAGGTTCATATGAGGCATTCTTATAAGTATTAACAATCTTTTCCCCTCTTGAAGTAACATTTTTATTACCATTAAAAGTATTAACATAATTCTTAATAAGTTTCTTCTCAAATAATTCTTCTTCTTCCCTAGTCATAGGAATATCTTTAATAACATCTGAACTAATATTAAATATCTCAGCTATATCAAAAAATATTTCATAAGGAATATTAAGAGTACCAGTCTCATACTTATGTAATGTTTGCCTATTCTTCTTATAATTTAATGCTCTAGCTAAATCTTCCAAAGAGTAATTATACTTTTCTCTATACTCCTTAATAATTCCACATACAAAAGGCTTTAAATCATCGCTCACTAATTCCTGTTTTCTTGTTCTCATATTACATTCACCTACTTATCTTTTCTTTTAACAATCAAATATACTGGTATTAATCCCAATAAACCAATTACAACCTCTATTAAATATCTAATAACAATCATACCAAATAGTTCTACTACTGTATAATTACCAATATGTGCTATACTAACAAAAATAATACTTTCAATAAATAAAACTACTAATATTGAACCTACATTATTAAATATAATATTATTTTTATTTTTTCTAATATTATCATAAACATTACTGCCCATCCAGATAATCATACCAATTGACAGAAGGCCACCAACAAAATATCTAATATTAGATAAATCATATCCAAATAATAAATTATAACTATCATTACTAGCCAAATTATATTTACTACCAATAGTTAAAGTAGTAATCATAATAACCATATAAGTAAGAATATACGCTATACCAAAAGTACGAAGTATTCTTGTTATTTCATCAAATCCATATCTATGAATAATAATATTATTAAGAAGTAATATTCCCACTATAAAAGGAATGCCCATATTAACATCAAAATCAAACATATTAATCATCTTAAATAACATTACACACAAAATAGAACTAAATAACCCTATACCCAAATATAAGCCATCTTTCTTACCCATTTTATATGCTAAAAATATCAAAAAGAAAGTAAGAAGTATCTCAGTAATTAAAACAATATAATTCATTATTTCACCTTCTTTACTTCAAACATCTTATTGACAACAAGTAAATATATTACAGTTACAATAGACTTAACTAAATAATTACTCAAAGTAATCATCATCGAAGTATCAAATCTAATAATAAAGGCATAACTAAAATATATAAATACAAATACATCAGCAAATAAAATACCAACTACTGTAAGTATAGTCTTAATAAGTCTCTTACTATTCTCTTTCTTAAGTTCACTAAAAGTATAACTACTAAAAAGTAATGTACCAATTAAAGAAATTGGATATAATATAAGAATAGGCATATTATTAAGTATTAATTCTTGATATATAATAGAATTCTTATCCCCAAGTGAAGGAACAATAAAAGTATTAAGTAGAAGTATAATACCAAGCAAAATAGTACTAACACCAATCGTAGTAATTAACTTCTTATCTTCACCCTTACCATATCTATTAACAAAGTAATAAAGTATGACAAATAATCCTGAAGAAAATATAATACCAAGATTAATATCAATTCCAAATATATTAACTAATTTAAAAGACATAATAAAAGATAAAACAGAATAAATAATAGCTAGTATATAAAATTCATGTTTATCAAAATATCTATGTACTATATATATTAGTCCCAAGCAAATACATATAAGTAAAAGAAATATCACTATACTCATATAAACACCTTCTTATTCAATATCATTATACCATATATTTTTTAAGATACAAATAATTTTATGAAAATTATATTAAAAAAGAAGAAACTAACCATGAAGTTGTAAGATAAAAGTAGACACAAAAAGAATGTGTTTGCTTTTTCTTTTGT